>Ga0306923_10002391_pt1 | contig 17161 bp, 14 predicted proteins | sample sta12Can44000108_FD_203841 | JGI IMG/M metagenome (GOLD analysis project Ga0306923, IMG submission 203841) | Lab enrichment of tropical soil microbial communities from Luquillo Experimental Forest, Puerto Rico - statanox.12C.anox.44.000.108 (v2)... | ecosystem: Environmental > Terrestrial >... | reverse complement strand
CTCGGCGCGCGCCGCGTCTCCGCGCCCCAGGGCGGCACCCGGTACGAGCTCTCCCACGAGGAGCGCCGGGACGGGCTCGACGCGCTCGGGCGGCTCGTCGCCTCCGTCTCGTGCAACGGCTCGATGGTGGTGATCCGGACGCACCCCGGCAGCGCACCGGCGGTCGCTCGCGTCGTCGATCTGGCGCGGCTGCCCGATCTGCTCGGCACCATCGCCGGGGACGACACGGTCTTCATCGCACCGGTGAAGGAGAAGCGCGCGCGCGCGCTGGCGGACCGCGTGCGGGCCCTGTTCGAGGGCGCGCCGGCGGACGCCGCGCTGTAGGGCGAGGCTCGTCCCGCCGCGGTCGCCGGACTGTAGGGCGGGGGCGTGTCCCCCGCCGCCGCGCTCAGCCCAGCGCTGCCACCCGCGCCCACTCTCGCCGCGAGCGATCGACGCAGTCCTCGATGCTGAGGCCGGCGAACCAGTTGCCGGTGACGCAGAGCCGACCGGCCGCGGTGAGGCGGTCGACCTCGGCCACCACCTGCTCGTGACCGAGGACCGGCGAGGGCAGCACGCTCCGCTGCTCGGCCACGTCCTCCAGGTCGGCAGGGGCGAGCCGCAGCAGCCGCGCCGCGCGCTCGAGCTTGGCGGCGCGGTCGAGGCCGTGCTTGAAGTGGAAGGCGAAGCCGCGCCAGGCTGGGTCGGGGACCGAGTCGCGCGTCACCACCGAATGGAACACGTCGTCCCGGGGGACGAGGAACATCGACACCGGGACCTGCGCCACCTTGTCCGCCCTCACCGCGAAGCCGAGGCTCTCCACCTGCGCCTCCTTCACCCGCGCCACGACCTGCGACAGCTCCGGCGCGGCGGCGGCGAGGACGCGCGCGGCCGGGCCCGGCGTGACCGCCACGGCCACGACGTCCGCGTCGTGACGCGCACCCTCCGCGGTGACCGCGGCGTAACCGTGGGCCGTCGCCTCGAGCGACGTGACCGCCTGGCCCAGGCACACCTCGATGTTCGGCTGTCGCGCGATGGCCTCGGCGGCGCTGGCGAGCCCTCCCTGGAGCGTGAAGCTGCGCGGGTAGTCCGGTCGCCGCGTCGGGCGCGACTTGAAGAGCATCGCGGCCGGGAAGGCGTCCGCGCTCTGCGAGGGCACCGCCGACAGCATCGGGCCGAGCACCTTGCCGTAGTTCCGGCGCCCCACGATGCCGGCGTAGTACGAGTAGACGGTCTGCCCGTCCTTCCTGGTGGTGAACATGCGGAAGGCGTGCAGCGCGAGCTCGGGCCAGGAGAACTGGCGCATGAGCATGCCCAGGTTCGAGCCGGGCAGGAGCCGATCGCCGTCGACCATCCGCATGTGCGTCTTCGCGCGCTGCAGCACCGCGGAGCGCAGGCCGCAGGCGTCGAGCACCTGCGTCAGGCCGACGTAGGAGTTGTAGCAGGTGTGCGCGCCGAGCTCGTACCAGAAGCCGCTCCCGCCGCAGTGGGTGGCGAGGCAACCGCCGAGCCGCGACGCCCGCTCCAGGATCAGCACCGACCGCCCGGCCCGGGCCGCCTCGTGCGCGAAGGTGAGGCCGCTGATGCCGCCGCCGATGACGAGGACGTCGTGCTTGCTCATGCGGGCCCGGAGCCTCGCACGACGCGCTGCGGCGCGCCAGAGGTGTCACCGTCGCAGGGTGGACGCGGCGGTCTCGACGCGCGCGGACGGTTGCTCGCGTAGCCCGGCACGCTAATGTAGCAAGCATGCGCATGCGGATCGGCTTCCTGGGGCTGGGGACGATGGGCGCACCGCTCGCGAAGAACCTCCGCAAGGCGGGGTTCACCGTCACGGTGTGGAACAGGACGGCCGCGCGGGCGGCACCGCTGCTCGAGAAGGGTGCGGCGACGGCCCCCACGCCGCGCGAGTGCGCCGCGGGCAAGGACCTCGTCTTCACCTGCCTCACCGACGAGAATGCGCTCGACGCGGTGCTGGACGGCCCGGACGGCGCGCTGGCGGGGCTCGCCACCGGGGGCCTGCTCGTCGACTCCTCCACGGCCGGAACCCGCGCGGCGCGCTCGGTGCGTGAGCGGGTCGAGGCGCGCGGGGCGCAGTTCGTCGCGGCGCCGCTGATCGGCTCGAGGCACGCGGCCGAGAAGGCTCAGCTCGTCGTCGTGGCGGGCGGCCCCGCGGAGGCGCGCGAGCGAGCGCGTCCGGCGCTGCACGCCATCTCGGCCCGGCTGTTCGAGCTCGAGGACCCGGTCCACGCCGCGCTCATGAAGCTCGTCGTGAATTCCATCGGCGGCGCGATGGTGACCGCGTTCGGGGAGGCGCTGGCGCTCGGCGCGTCGGGGGGCCTCGCGCTGACGCAGATGATCGATACGCTGCAGGCGTCCGGCTTCCACTCCCCCATCTACCTCATGAAAGGCGAGCAGCTCCTCCAGCGCGACCTCGTCCCCCGTTTCCAGCTCGCCCTGGCGGAGAAGGACCAGCGGCTGGCGCAGGAGGCGGCCGCCGAGCAGGGCGCGCGCGTCCCCCTCAACGAGACCGTCCGCGCGCTCCTGCGCCAGGCCATCGACGCCGGCCACGGCGAAGAGGACCTGTGCTCCGTGGCGGAGCTCTTCTTCGCGTGGGCGAAGGTGAAGCGCTGACGGAGCGCGTTCGTCCTTCGACTCCGCCGCTGCGAGAAGGCGCGTCGTCGAAGGGGGAACGGCCCGCGGCGCGCAGCGCGTTCTAGGCCGCCAGGGCCTCGTCGACGATGCGAGAGAGGTCGTCGAGGTGGAAGGGCTTCTTCACGTAACCGACCGGCCAGCTGGCGCTCTTGCCGAGCTTCGCCTTGACCTCTTCCGGGGGGCTGGCCGAGACGAAGAGCACCTTGGGGCAGCGATCGCCGAGCGCGCTCATGAGCTCCCCGAGGAGCGTCGCGCCGTCCATCCCGGGCATCCGGTAATCGAGCAGTGCCAGGTCGGGCGGACGCGAGCGCGCCAGCTCCAGCGCGCACAGCGCGTCGGGCGCGCTCTCCGCCTCGTGCCCCATCTTCCGGAGCGCGAGCTCGAGCGCCTTCCTCACGATGTCGGTGTCGTCTACGACGAGGACGCGAGCCATGGTCCGTTGACCTTTCTCCAGGCCTCCCGGGGGCCGGGATGCGTCCCGCGTGCCGATCGCAACGTGGCGATATCAGGCCCGGCCGTTCGCGCCAGGGCAGGGGCGCCGGACACCCTGGGTGCGCGAGATCGGCCCACCCCCGCCCCTGAGCACCGAGCGGTAGGTCGGGGGCTCGCCCCCCGCCGCGGGTCACCCAGGCTCACGAATGGCGAGCGAGCGAGCGCTTGACCGCTTCGGCGAAGTGCCGCCGGGCGGACGCCGGCGCGATGACCTCGGCGTCCCCGCCGAAGGAGAGCGCGAACCGGGTCGCCCAGTCCTCGCTCGCCCCGGGCACCTCCACGACCGCCCCGCCATCCTCGTCGCGGGCGACGAGCGCGACGCCCGGCCGCGACAGCGCCCAGGCCGCGGCGCGCGCCGCCAGCCGGACCCGCACCGGCTCGCCTTGCGTTTCCGAGAAGAGCCGCGCCTTCGCCAGCTGCGCCGCGCTCGGGGGCTCGAAGCGCGCCTCGCCGAGCGTGCACTCGCGGATGCGATCGAGCCGGAACGGGAGCGGCCGGTCGCGGGCCAGGTCGAAACCGTACAGGTACCAGTGGCCGAAGCGCTGGGCGAGGGTCCACGGTCGCACCGTCCGGTCGCCCTCCGCCGCGCGCGTGGCGGTGAAGTAGCGAAGCCGCACCTCGCGGCGCTCGGCGATGGCGCGTTGCAGCCGCCCCAGCACCGACCCGGGCGCGGGTGGGGAGCCGGCGTAGATGCGCCCCATGAGCTCGTCGAAGCTCTTGCGCCGATCGCGCGGCACCGACTGGCGCAGCGCCGCCAGCGCCCGATCCTTCCCCTCCCCGCCCAGCGCCTGCGCCGCCGCGCCGAGCGCGGCCGCCTCGCTCTCCGTGAAGCGGGGTGGACGCGAGAAGCTCTGGTGCAGCGCGACGTAGACGCGGTCGCCCTCGACGTACAGGTCGAGGAAGTCGTCGGGCGCGAACGGCGGGCAGCCGACGCCGAGCAGGAAGTCGAGGTCCTCGAGGAGCACCTTCTCCGTCACCTCGCACTTCGCCGCCAGCTCCTTCACCGGGATCCCGCGGTGCTGCACGGCGTAGGGGACGAGGAACAGCACGCGGCGGAGGCGCTCCCGCGGGTCGGTCTTCACGGCGGCGACCTCGCGGCGGGCGCCGGGCTTGCGGGCGGGGCTCACGCGAGCCGCTCCGCCAGCCCGGCCAGCACCGCCCGCGCCTTCTGCCTGAGCTGGGCCGGCGCGACGACCTGCGCGCGCTCCAGCGCGATCACGTGCCGCAGCAGCGCCTCGGCGTTCGTGGCCGTCACCTCCACCACCACCGCGCCGTCCTCCTCGCGCACCTGCGCGCGAGGCCCGAAGGACGCGCGCGCCTCGGGCGACACCGGCCCCTCCAGCCGCACGGTGCACCGCTGCGGCGCATGGATGGCGTACTCCCAGGTCTCGCGCGTGGCGAGCGCGTGCAGCTCGAAGCTCTCCGGCACCGCGAAGTCCGGCGTGCGCGGCGCGGCCGGGTTCACCGAGAGCTCGAGGATGCGCGCCAGGTGGAACGTGCGCACGTCGCGCCGCAAGTGGCACCAGCCGACCAGGAACCAGGCGGAGCCGGACTGGTAGAGGCCGTACGGATCGACGTCGCGCTCGGTGCGCGCCCGCCGCTCGGCGCCCTGGTAGGCGAGGTGGACCCGCTTCTTCGCCATCACCGCCGCGGACAGCTCTTCGAGCTGGTGCGCGAGCGCGCCACCCCCGGCCCGTCCCGGCTCGCCCTCCTCGGCGCTCGAGAGGTGGCGCGCCGCCAGCGCGGCGGTCTCGGAGGCGCCCGGCGCGCGGGCGGCGAAGGAGAGCTTGTTGAGCGCGTGCGCGAGGTCCTTCGCGTACGGGAACGCGCCCTGCGCCAGCGCCGCCGAGCCGGCGAGATAGAGGAGCGCGAGATCCTCCGGCGGCAGCTCCAGGTTGGGGAGGTAGAACTCGTCCCGGTCGATGAGATAGCCGGCCGGCAGATCCTCGTCCTGGGACACCCAGCGCACCGGGATCCCGAGCTCGAGCAGCTCGGCCTTGTCGCGCTCGAACTTGCGGACGGCGGCCTCCTCCGAGCCGCCGTAATCAGCCGGAAATTGCTCCTGGATCTCGCGCCAAGAGACCGGCTCCGCCGCGCGCAACAGGAACGCGGCGAGATCGAGGAGACGCTCCGCCTTCTGCATGGGGGGCTGAACCTTAACAGCAGCCGCCGGTCTGCGGAAAGATAGACGTGGTAAGATGAATGCTTCCGCGCTGCATGGGGGTGCCCATGGCGGGGCTCGGGATCGGGCCAGAGCAGTTCGCGCTCTTCCGCATCGCCGACCCGGACCAGCGCGCCCGGGCGCTGGAGGACACTCTCGTCCCGGGCCTGTTCCGGCTCGGCAGCGAGCTGGCGAGTGGCCTGTCGCGCGTCGTCGGCGGCACGCTGACCGCCGAGGCCGGCCGGCTCGTGCGGCGGCGTGACGAGCCGCCCCACGAGGTGCTGGTCGCCTTCTACGCGGGGGACAAGGGCTACCGCAGCGCGCCGCACCTGGCGCTCGCCGTGACCCGCGCCCACCTCCACGCGAGGGTGGTGGCGCGCGCGGCGGCCGATCGCGGCGGGGGGATGCGCCGGACGCTGCTGCGCGAGTCGCAGAACCTGGCCAGGAAGGGCAAGCCGTTCCGCAAGCTGCGCAGCTACTCGGGGTGGGATCACGAGGAGCTGCCCGAGACCGCACCGGCACACTCGGCCGCGTTCTGGTGCGAGCTCGCCGACGAGCTCGCGGCGCCGGCGAGCGCCGGCGGCATCGACGTCGGCGTGGCGTGGACCGCGGAGGAGGCGCGCAGCCTCGCCGTCGGCGACGTCCTGGGCGTCTTCCGCGACCTCGCCCCGCTCTACAAGCTGCTCGCGGCGGCGCGGTAGCGCGATCGCTTCCTCCCGGGTCGCCCTGGGCAGTCCGCTCCCCCTTCGACGACGGCCGCTATCGCGGCCTACGCTCAGGGTGAGCGGATCCATGGCCGACCCGCTCGCCTGGGAACCCTGACCCGCTCGCCTGGGAACCCTGACCCGCTCGCCTGGGAACCCTGGCCCGTTCGCCCTGAGCGTAGCGCCGCCGGAGGCGGCGCGAAGTCGAAGGGCGACGGCGTGGGCGGCTACGAGTGCGCTGCGCTCTTCTCGCCCGCGCTCGGCTCGACCGGGTTGGCGGCGGCCTGCTGCGACTCGGCCTGGCGCCGCTCCTCGCGCGCGGCCTGGCGGACCGCGTCGAGCAGCTCCTCGTGATCCTTGCGGAGCGCGTCGAACCGGCGGCGCAGCTCGGCGTGGCGGTCGTTGGCGAGCTCGAGCTCACCCTTCTGAACCATGTAGACGCGCTTCTCGGTCTCGAGCCGGCCACGGACGGCCTTGAGGTCCTTCTCGATCTCCGCCACGCGCTTGCGCGCCTCAACGAGCTTCGACTCGGCCTTGTCGGCGCGCTCCTTCTCGGCGGCGAGCTTCTCCGGGTCGGCGCCGGCCGGCGTAGCCGGCGCGGGCGCGGGCGTGGGCGCGGCGACGGCGGCGGGGGCGACCTGCTCGACCTTGCGCTCGGCCTGGGCGCGCAGACGCTCCAGCTCCTGCCGCTGCTTCTCCGCCGCGGCCTCGGCGGCGCGGGCGCGATCACCCATGTGAGCCGCCTCCTCGCGCGCCTCGGCGAGGCGCGTGGAGAGCTTGTCGATCTCGGTGCGCAGTGCGGCGGCGCCGCCGGCCTTCTTCGCCGCCTCCGCCTGCTCGAACGCCTTCTTCTTCGTCGAGGCGAGGTCCGCGCGGAGCGAGGTCGCCTCCTCGCGCCGCTCCTTCCCCTCGGCGCGTAGCGACGCGGCGTCCTTCTGTACCTTCTCGAGCTCTGCGGTCAGCTTTTCCGACTCGTGGGCGTGATCCTGCGCCACCTGCCGCGCGGAGCGGCCCTGGAGGAAGAACGCGACGGCGGCGAGTACGGCGACGAGCGCGACGAAGAGGGCGAGGCCGATCATGGCGGACTCCGACTCTGAAGGAGGGGGGAGGTCGTGAAGCTACCACCGCTTCCGCCCGGAGCGTCAATGGGTAAAGGGCTCGGGACCGCCACCGGCGCGTGGCCACCGGCCCGGCGGCCGGCGGGGAGGCCCGGCGGGCCCGCGGGGGTGGAGGACGAGCGTGCCCCGGGCAGCTCGGCCGCCCGAAAACCCCAATCGCCGAGCGGGCATGCGCTCCCTGACGCATCGTGCACGACCGCGCACCCGCTCCGGGGCGGGATCGGATAGGGCGCGCCGGCGGTTCCGTACTACGATCCGCCTCTCCCCTCGCGCCGTGCGGCGCGAGCTCCCGCCCATGCGCAGCCTCGCCGCCAGGATCTTCCTCGCCTTCGCCATCGCGCTCGCCGCCTTTGGCCTGGCGGCGCTGTTCGCCGTCGGCCGCATGCACGCGCTCGGGACGGACCTGCGCCTCCTCAGCGAGGGATACCTGCCCCTCACCCGCATCGCGGCCCAGATCGACGTGAAGGACTGGGTGACTGCTCGGGCCCTGGAGGTCAGGGCGATGGACCCGGCCGCGCGGCGCGTCTTCCTGCCGGTGGCGCGGGCCCACTTCCCGGCGGTCGTGAAGGAGAAGCTCGCGGAGGCCCGCGCCGTGCTCGCGCGCGCGCGGAGCGTCGCGTCCGGCGCGGACGCCCGCTTCCTGTCCGAGGTCTCCGCGCGCATCGACGCGCTCGACGCGCGCTGGACCGCCTACGATCAGGCGGCCGGCGCGCTCTTCGGGGCGCTCGAGCGAGCCGACGCCGGGGCGGACGACCCCGCGCTCGCGGATCGGGTCGAGGCGGTGCGGCGGCTCGAGAAGGGGCTCTCGCTCGACGTGAAGCTGTTGCAGGCCGCGCTCGACGGCCAGGTCGCGGACCGGGTCCACGCCGCCGAGCGCGCCGAGCGGCGGAGCGCGCTCCTCGTCGTGCTGTATTCCGTGCTCGCCGCATCCGTCGGGCTCGGCGCGATGCTGATCGGGCAGCGGCTCCTCGCGCCGATCCGCGTCCTCACCGACGGGGTGAAGGCCGTGGCGCGCGGCGACCTGACGCGGAGCGTGGCCGTGCGCAGCAAAGACGAGCTGGGGCTCCTCGCGCGCGAGTTCAACGCGATGGCCGCCTCCCTGGAGCGGCAGCGGTCCGAGCTGCTCCGCGCCGAGCGGCTGGCCGCGGTGGGGCGCATCTCCGCCCAGATCACGCACGAGATCCGGAACCCGCTCAACGCCATCGGCCTCAACGCCGAGCTCCTGGCCGAGGAGCTGTCCGGCGCGGACGCGCCCCCGGAAGCGCGGGCCCTGGTCCAGGCCATCGGGCGCGAGGTGGACCGGCTCGCCGGCGTTACCGAGGAGTACTTGCGCTTCGCCCGCCTGCCCAAGCCCGCCTGCGCGCTGGAGGACCTGAACGAGGTGCTCACCGGGCTGTGCGAGTTCGTCCGGCCGGAGCTCGCGGCCGCGAACATCGCGCTCCGGCTCGACCTCGCGGAGGGTCTGCCGCCCGTGCGCGCCGACGAGGGGCAGCTCCGGGCCGCCTTCCTCAACCTGCTCCGCAACAGCCGCGAGGCGATGACCGCCGGCGGCGTGGTGACGGTCGCGACGAGGGTCGCGACCGGCGGCGAGGTGGAGGCCGAGGTGAAGGACACCGGCCCAGGCATCGCGCCCGAGGCGCTGACGCGCATCTTCGACCCCTTCTACTCGACGAAGGAGAAGGGTACCGGCCTCGGGCTCGCGTTCGCGCAGCAGGTGGTGCAGGAGCACGGCGGCACGATCCGGTGCGACAGCGCGCCGGGCGGGGGCACGACGTTCACGTTGAAGCTACCGAGGGCCGAGGAGCGGCCCGCGACGGCTGGGATGGAGGCACTCGAGGCATGAGGCGGTCGAGGACGACGGCGGGGACGATGGGGGGACCGCTCACGCGGACGGCGGGCCGGGGACGCGCGGCGGTGCGGGTCGACCCGCGCTTCTGCGAGGCCCGGCGGCGGGTGCTGCCGAACGGGTTGCGCGTGCTGACCGTGCCCGCGCCCGGTCTGCACTCCGCCATGATCGCGCTCTACGTCCGGACCGGCTCCCGGCACGAGCGCCCGGAGACGAACGGGGTCTCGCACTTCCTCGAGCACCTCTTCTTCCGTGGCTCTCGCGACTGGCCGGACACGGTCGCCATGAACGCGGCGGTGGAGAGCGTGGGCGGGAACCTGAACGGCATCACCGCCCGCGACCACGGCTGCTACTACACGCCGATCCACGCCAGCGAGCTGAGGACGGGGCTCGCCATCCTGGGCGACATGATCCGCCGGCCGCTCCTGCGCGAGATGGACGTCGAGCGCGAGATCATCCTCGAGGAGATCCTGGACGAGGTCGACGGCGAAGGGCGCGACATCGACGCCGACAACCTCTCCAAGCGGCTCGCCTTCGGCGGCCACCCGCTCGGCTTCAAGATCGCCGGCACCCCCGAGATCATCCGCGCGCTGGGCGAGGGACAGGTCCGCGCGCACCACTCCCGCTTCTACTGCGGCGCGAACCTCGTCCTGTGCGTGGCGGGTCCGGTGCGCGAGGCGGAGGTCGTGGAGCTGGCGGACGAGCACCTCGGCGCGTTGCCTCGCGGCAAGGTCTCGCGCGACGATCCGCCGCCGTCCTGGCCGGAGGGCCCGCGCCTCGCGCACGTCGAGCACGACGACGCGCAGTCCGAGCTGTGCCTCAACTTCCCCTGCCCGCCCGAGCACCACCCCGACTATCCGGTCCACCTCGTCATCCGCCGCGTCCTCGACGACGGCCTCTCGTCCCGCCTGCCGTTCGAGGTCGTGGAGCGGCGCGGCCTCGCCTACTCTCTCCACGCGGGCATCGACGCCTTCGCCGACTGCGGCATGTTCGTCGTCGACGGGGCGTGCGCGCCGAAGAAGCTGCCGCGGGTGGTGGGCGAGATCCTGCGCGTCCTCTCCGAGCTGACGGCGCGACCCGTCGGCGAGGAGGAGCTCACGCGCGTCCAGCGCCGGCACCGGATGACGCTCGCCTTCTCGCTCGACAGCGCCGCCGAGCTGGCCGGCTGGTACGGTTCGGGCGAGGTGCTGCACGCGCCGGAGGGGTTCGAGGAGCGCTGCCGGCGCGTGGAGCGCGTCACGCCCGCGGACGTGCTGCGGGTGGCGCGCGAAACGTTCACCTCGAAGAACCTGCTCGGCGTGTTCGTCGGGCCGACGAGCGGCCGCGCCCGCCGTGAGCTGGAGAAGGTCGTCCGCGGCGCCCTCGGATAGCTGCCCCCTACGCGCCGCCTCGCTTTTTCGCCGCCCTCGCCTCCCGCCCGCTAGGATGGCCGTCATGGCCCTCTCGTGGGACCCGACGCTGGTGACGGGCGTCCCGGCGATCGACCTGCAGCACCAGCAGCTGTTCGAGCGGCTCGACGCGCTGCTGCACGCGATCCGGCGCGGCTCCTCGCGCGATGAGGTCGGCCGAACGCTCTCCTTCCTGTTCGACTACGTGCAGACCCACTTCGCCGCGGAGGAGCGGCTCATGCACGACACCTCGTACCCCGGGTACCCCGAGCACAAGGCGGAGCACGAGGCGTTCGCGCGCGAGCTGGACGCGCTGCAGGCGGAGTATCGGCGGGATGGACCGAGCCCGAGCCTCGTCCTGCGCGTGAACGGCCGATTCACGGCGTGGCTGCGCGACCACGTCCATCGCGTCGATCGGGCCCTCGCCGATCACCTCCGCGCCGCTCCCCGCTGAATCGAGGCTCACCCGGGTGGCGGCCGCGCTCCGCGGGATGCTACCCTCTTCGCGTGGAGCAATTCGTCGAGCGAGTCGTGCGGCGGCTGCGCGAGGAGCCGGGCTTCAGCCGGAACCGGCACTTCCTCGCCTTCTCGTCGCCCGAGGGGCGTCGCGCGCTCCGCATCCACCGGCACCTGCGCTCGATCGAGCGCGACCTGTCACGCGGTTCGCACGCGACGGTCGAGCGCCAGGAGGCCCGCATCCGCCTGACGCTCCGCTCACCGCGCGGCCTGCGCACCGCCTGGCTGTCCGACGCGGAGTACCGGATCCTGTGCACGAGCCCGCTCGTCCGGGCGGTGCTCGAGCGCCCGGCCTGAGAGGTCTGCCAGGAACGCCCTGACCGCTCGACGCCCGTTTTCTAGAGGGGGGTGCGGCCCTCGAAGACCCGCTCCGCGGGGCCGCGCATCAGCACGCCCACGAGGTCCGGCGCGACCGTGATCCAGAGCGGGCCGCCGGGGAGGCGCACCTCCGCCGGCTCGCCCACCGGGAGCAGTCCCGCGGTCACGGCCGCCAGCGCCGCGGCGCAGGCACCCGTTCCGCAGGCGTCGGTGAGCCCCGCCCCGCGCTCCCAGACCACGAGGTCGAGCCCGCCCGGACGCGCCGCCGCGAAGCCGGCGTTCACGCCGCCCGGGACGGCGTTCTCGACGAGCGGGCCGAACCGGGCGGCCCGCTCGAGCGAGGCGATCCCGAAGAAGACGGCGTGCGGATTGCCCATCGAGACGCGCTGCGACACGAGCCGCTCGCCTCCGAGATCGAAGACCTGCTCACCCTCGTGGCGCGCCGGGCCCATCTCGACCGACACCGCCTCGACCGCGCCATCGGCGGCGCGGTGCACGAGGCAGCGCCTCGGGCCGGAGTCGGTGTCGATCACGATCTCGCCCGAGAGGCCGCGCCGGTCCGCCAGATGTCGCGTCACGCACCGGATCCCGTTGCCGCACATCGCCGCCACGGAGCCGTCCGAGTTGTAGATGTGCATGTAGGCGGCCGCCCCCGCGCTCCGCGCCGCCAGCAGTGACAGGACGCCGTCCGCGCCGACGCCGCGCCGACGATCGCAGAGCCGCGCCGCGCGCTCGGCGCTCATGAGCGTGTCGGTCTCCACGACCACGAAGTCGTTCCCGAGACCCTGGTACTTCCAGAAGGTGAGCGCCATTCCCTCAGGATAGCGCGGACGCGGCGGCGGCGCCTCCTGCGCGGGCGAACCTCAGCCGCAGAAACGCTCGACGGCCCGGGCCAGGATCTCCGCGCAGCGCTCGAGCTGCGCCACGGGGACGTGCTCGCCGGTGCGGTGGGCGACGCGGATGTCGCCGGGGCCGAAGACGCACCCCTCCGCGCCGAGCGCGATGAGCTCCGGCAGCTCCGTGCCGAACGGGATGCTCTGGGCCCGCTGGCCGCTCTCCGCCTCGAGGAAACGCACCACCTCGGCGTCGGCGGGCGTGACCGCCGCGTCGTCGAGCCGCATGGGCGTCCGGCGCACGGTGATCCGGCCGCCGCTCGCGCCCGCGACCCGCTCGGTTGCGGCGTCGAAGAGCGCCAGCGCTCGGCCAGGATCCTGGCCAGGGATGGGCCGCCACTCGAGCGAGAAGGTGCACTCACCGGCGAGGATGTTGCGCGCCTTGCCGCCCTGGATGAGACCCACGTTCAAGGTCGTCCAGGGCGGGGCGAAGAGCGGGTCCCGCTCGTTCTTCAGCTCCTCCTGGATGCGCGTCACCTCCGAGAGGAGGACGCCCGCGGCGTGGATGGCCGAGGCCCCCACGTCCGGGAAGGCGCTGTGCCCCTCGATTCCGGTGACGGTCACGTCGATCGCGCAGTAACCCTTGTGCGCGCGCACCGGGACGAGCGAGGTCGGCTCGCCCACGATCGCGTGGCGGGGGCGCACGCGGCCGTCGGCGAGCAGCATCTTCGCGCCCGTGCAGCCGATCTCCTCGTCGCTCGTGAACAGGAGATGCAGCGGCGCGCGGTGCGACCTTACCCGCGCGGCGACCGCCACCGCACAGGCCACGAACCCCTTCGTGTCCGCGGCGCCGCGCCCGTACACCAGGCCGTCGCGCACCGCGCCCTGGAGCGCCTCCTTCCACTCAGGGTCAAAAGGGACGCAGTCGGTGTGGCCGACCAGGGCGAGGCCTCCCGGGACGTCCGGGCCGCGGCGCGCGACGAGGTTCGTCTTCGGCACGCCCGCCGGGTCGCGCCAGTCGAGCCGCCGCGTCTCGAACCCGAGCGGGCGGACCAGCTCCTCGAGGAGATCGACGACCGGGACGTTGGAGCGCGCCGAGGTGGAGTCGATCGCGACGAGCTGCTGCAGCAGGGGGACGATTTCCATGGGAGCCTCAGGCGGGCACGACCAGCGCCGCCGCGTCCAGCTCGAGGCGGGCGCGGCGGAGCGCGGCCTCGGTCACGGCTCGGTGGCGGCGGAGCGCGCGAAGCGCCCCCTCGACCACCTCGCGCTCGGCGCCGCCCTCGAACGCGGCGGTGACGAGCCGCTCCTCCTCGGCCTCCGCGTGCGCGGCGAGCGTGGCGATCGCCTCCTCGCGACGGCGCGCCAGCTCCGCCTCGGCCTCCTTCTCCGCCGCATGGCGCGCCGCCTCGATGAGCGGCGCCGGCACCGCCCCCACGCGCGCCTCCTGCGCACCGTCCTCGGCCTCCAGCTCGTCGCCCAGCCCGGGGACGAGCCGGTTCCCCTCGCCCAGGTCCACGGCCAGCGAGATGGGCGCCGCCTCGAGGTAACGCGAGGCCTGCCGCGAGGGCACCCGCGCGCCCGGCTCGACGTCGGCCGGTGCCGGCCACACCACGTGCCAGCGCGTGTACAGCGCGCCGCGGCGCGGCGCCCCCATGGACCGGAAGGCGGCGGTGCGACCGACCTCGCCGTCGCGGACGAGCCCGACCAGGGCTTCGACCAGCCTGTGCCCGGTGGCGAACCACTCCAGCTCGTCGCGCGCCACCGCCGTCTCGCGCCAGAAGCTGCCCAGGTGCGTGACGGGCTCGTCGGGGATCTCCATCCCCGGCAAGGCCTCGATGCGCAGGTGCGCGCCGAGCGTGAAGGCGACCTCGAACGGATGGACGTTCTGGTCGGTGTCGACGTCGACTCCGACCCGCCGCGCCACGTCGGCGCAGACGTCCTCGAGCTGCTCCTCGAGCGAGCGCGACAGCGCGAGCAAGGCCTCCTGGGCGGCGTCGGCCCCCGCCGCGGGATCGGCGGGCGGGGCCTCGCCCAGGCGCCGGTAGGCGTTCCCGATGAGCCGCGACAGCTCGGGGAGCGAGGCCGAGCGGAGGTCGAGGATCGGATCGTACCCCTCGTGCTGGGCGCGCCGGCCCTCGGCCACCCGCGCCGCGAGCTCCCGCCGGAACGGCTCGCGCGCCTCGGCCGGCCGCTCGCGCAGCTCCGCCAGCTCCGACGGCAGCGACGCGAGCACGGCGTCGAGGCCGCCCACCGGCTCGCGGAAGATGCCGATCTCGTGCTCGTACAGGTCGGCGAGGAAGGCGTCCTCGCCGGGCTCGCAGGGGACGTGGATCTCGACCGGCCGGTGCTGCCCGAGGCGGTCGAGGCGGCCGATGCGCTGCTCGAGCGTGAGCGGCGAGTCGGGCAGGTCGAGGCAGACGAGGTGGCTCGCGAACTGGAAGTTGCGTCCCTCGCCGCCGGACTCGCCGCTGAGCAGGATCATCGGGCCGTCCGGGTCGCGGAAGCGCGCCACCAGCCGGTCGCGAGCCTCGATGGTGTCGGCCTCGTCGTAGAGGAGCGCCTCCTTCCCGAGCCGCGCCATGGCGGCCTGCGCCGCCTCGAGCGCGGAGGGGTCGCTGGCGAAGACGAGCACCTTTTCGCCCTTTCGTGCCAGCTCGACGCAGAGCGCCGCGGTCGCCTCCAGCTTCTCTCCCGCCGCCACGTCGACCCGACGCAGCACGCGATCCGTGAAGGCTCCCACCTTCGCGCGCCGATTGCGGATGAGCCGCGAGGAGAGGCTGTAGCGGTCGGCCAGGTGCGCGAGGAGGCCGGCGCGGTCCACCAGCCCCTCCGGGTCGAAGGCGGGGTCGTCGGGCTCGAGCGAGGCGAGACGCGCCCGCGCCTCGGCCGGATCGCCCCCGGCGAGGAGCGCGCGCGCCACCTCGGCGTGCCGCTCGTGCCGGGCGAGCCGGGCGAGGAAGGCGTCGAGCGAGGCGGTGGGGATGGGCTCCACCAGCCCGAGCAGGCGGAAGTACTCGCGAGGGTCGAGCCGGACCGGCGTGGCGGTGAGGAGCAGCAGCCCGAAGGAGGAGCGCGCGATCGGCTCGACGGCCGCATGGCTCGCGTCGTCGGCGAGGTGGTGCGCCTCGTCGACGACGACGAGGTCGAGCGGCAGCTCGCAGGCGGCGTCGACGAGGGCCTCGTCCTCGCGCAGGCGCTCGAGCGAGACGATCGCGAGCGGGCTCCGCGCCAGCGCCGCCTCGGGTCCGCCCAGCTCCTCGATGCGCTCGGCGGTGAGGAGCGTGAAGAGCGCGTTGAACTTGTGGAAGAGCTCGGCCAACCACTGGAAGGCGAGGTGCTCGGGGACGATCACCAGCACCCGCTCCGCGAGCCCGAGCTGCCGCAGGCCGGCGAAGACCAGGCCGGCCTCGATGGTCTTTCCGAGCCCCACCTCGTCGGCGAGCACGAAGCGCGGCGCGCGGTCGGTGAGGATGCGGCCCGCGGCGCCCACCTGGTACGGGAGCACGTGGACGCGCGACGACAGGAGCGCGCCCAGGCTGTCGGCGCGCCGGAGCGCCTCGAGCCGGGCCACGGCCGAGCGGAGCCGGAAGGCCGAGGCCCCCCCCGCCTGCCCGGCCGTGAGCGCGTCGATCGGGCCCGTGGTCCCGACCTCCTCGATGGGCGTGTCCTGCGGGACGGCGACGAGGGCCGGGTCGCGCCCGGAGACGACCGTGACCCCGTCGCGGCCGGCGAAGCGGACCGCCACACGGCGCCCCTCGTCGGCGACCTGGATCACGACCCCCACACCCCAGCCGCGCTGAGCGCGATGCACGACCTTCATCCCTGGTTCCCAGCGCATGGGCGGCCGTGTAACACCCCGATCGCCGGACGGTCCAGGATCTTGGGGCGGGTTGGGCCAGGGTGGGGTCCTGCGGGCGACCCTGCGGTGGGGCCGCGCCGGGCGGCCGCTGCTCGAGCGCGCGGGCGTTGACAGCCCCCGGCCGCCAAGCTAGAAACCCGCCCTGCTCAACGCCCGTCGAGGGCGGATAGCTCAGCGGTAGAGCGTCGCCCTTACAAGGCGAGGGTCGCAGGTTCGAAACCTGCTCCGCCCAAGTCCTCTTGAACTTGGGGTGTTAGTTAAGTCGGTTATAACGCCGGCCTGTCACGCCGGAGGCCACGGGTTCGAGTCCCGTACACCCCGCCAGTTCGGAAGGCCCTAACGTCCCAACGTTAGGGCCTTTTTCTTTTTCGCCTCCTCGCCCGCTTCCTGCGTCTCCCCCACGTCTCCCCGGCCATGAGCGGGGAACGGGATCACCCGCCCCTCGCCCGGTGCGCGCAGCTTGATGCACCCCACCGCCTCGCAGAGCGTCGCCCACGGCAGCGTCGTGTAGAGATCCACGATGTCACCGGCCGCGCCGTGCGTGATCCACCTGAGGACTTCTTTCCGCGCGCCGTCTGCCTGACCGAGGCTGATGAACGTCCGCCGGGAATCGTAGTGACGGCGCTCACGCAGACCGAGTGTCGCGAGGTCGAGGTGGAAGGCCTTGAGCGAGTAAGAGACGTTCCTGCTCCCGCCGCGAGCCGCCGGGACGATCAGATCGTCGTTTGTCGGGCGCCTCCCCATGAACCGGGCCCATCCCGACTCCCGCCAGGACGCCAGGACGCTCGCGAGCACCGGATGAACCGGCACCTCCCGTGGTCGCTCGGTCTTGGTCGCCTTCTCGGCCTTCGCCCGAGAGTCATATGAGACGGCTACTGCGAGCTTGCCGAGCGGCGCTGTGCTCTCGTTCCACGCGCTCCAGCGAAGCGCGGCGGCTTCACCGGAACGCATCCCCGTGAGGAACTCCAGCGCGTACAGTACGCGCCGGTCCTCGGGGATGCGCTCGTCGTAGATCAGCGCCTCGATCTCCCCGCGGCTGAACACGGCGCCGGAGCGCCACCGCGGATCCTTGTCGGTCTTGCGCGGGAGGTCACCGCGCTTGAGAACGCAGGGGTTGGATTCGAGGAGCTCGTCCACCACGGCGTCATGGAGAACCTGCCGGAGCGCCGCGTAGACGTGGCGCACGGTCCTGGGCGCAAGAAGTTCCCCGGTACGGGCGGACCTCTTGTGCCGGAGCGAGACGATGAAGTCGCGGACGTGTCGTGGCCGCAGCTCCCGCGCGCGCATGCCGC
>Ga0306923_10002387_pt1 | contig 17173 bp, 19 predicted proteins | sample sta12Can44000108_FD_203841 | JGI IMG/M metagenome (GOLD analysis project Ga0306923, IMG submission 203841) | Lab enrichment of tropical soil microbial communities from Luquillo Experimental Forest, Puerto Rico - statanox.12C.anox.44.000.108 (v2)... | ecosystem: Environmental > Terrestrial >... | reverse complement strand
GACGACTGCACGACCTGTACTTTCTGCCGGTGCACGAGGAATTCAAGCCTCGCACCATGTGGAGCCTGTCAAACGCCTTCCACCAGTGCGTTCAAGGAGCTGGAACCAATTCCGCAGTACAAGGCCACGGGGAAGCTGGCGAAATTTCTGCAAACGGTACGACCTTCCTAACAACCTAAACTGAGCCGGCGTTCGATCCAAGGTCTCACCGCTTTTTCGTTCGATTGAGGAGGTCCTTCGATTCGTAAGGTCGTGCGCCGGCTATCGCTCACCAGACGTAAGTAGCGACACTTATGAGGAATGACATGAAACTCCGAAAAAACCAATACTGCCCGATTCATCACTCGCGTTCCTGTTGTGGTCGTGAGCAAGCCCAAAAAGAACGCGATTCAGCCTAGTGTTCAGCGGATCGAAGATCCACACCATCCGAGGAGATATCGTGAACAATTGGAACTTTGGTGTTCTGCTAACGAATTTCGACAATCCGGTCGCCGGCGATTAGAGAAGACTCGATCGAAGGCCAGAGGCGGTCGAATGCTGCCAACAAAGCCACTGTTCGGCAATTGCCAAGCCGTACCCAGAGAAGCCTGATTTTCGCCTTGGATTGGCTGGCAAGATAAAGGAAATCTTCATCCTTGCTAACAATTATGCGGTCATGTTTTTCTGCGTAGTGGCAGATCTCGGTATCTAACGATTCGGCCAAGCCGACGTCGAGGACATGTTGACAGTCGAAGCCACGCTTTTGTAGATGTTGCGACAGAGCTGGTGGTAGTGGTTATCAACTAGGAATTTCACGAAGTCCGGAGCACAACGTGATCAGTTTGGTACGCTGCGTAATCGATAGCAGCGAGAATGTCCTCGCGCTCTAAGGAAGGATAGTCGGCTAGGATTTCCTCAAAAGAAGCGCCAGCTCCGAGCAGCTCCAGAACGTCTGTAACGCGGATCCGCTGACCACGGATGCAGGGGCGGCCTCCACATTTACCTTCTTGCACGGTGATGCGGCCGAGACGCTCAAGGTTCATAAAACCAACTCGAACCTAAAGATACTTCGCCTTGGGCTCGATGGCAAGCCACAGATTGTACAGCCAGGTTCCGTCAGGCTGTTTGCTTGAGCTTTTCGATCGCTTCGGCTGTCGGCAAAATCAACAACTTAACCTTGCGACGCTTGGCTTCTTCCTTTCACCTCCTCTATCACGAATTTCGCTCCTTGTCGGCGTCTTCAAGGAACTGAATTCGCTATACAGCAAGAGGCTCGCCGACGCCTGGATCTCCCTCGCGAACGACAATCCGATGTTTGCTAGTGAATCCCCAGTGGCATACATGGACAAAGGCGGGCAACCGGCAGTCAATATAGCTCGAGCGCGGAACGTACTCTTGCGGGAATGAGGCACTCAGCGAGCCTTTGGACAGAAATCGAATTGGCAAAGTTCGCGCATAGTCGGGGGAATTGGGGAATCTCGATGGCCGTAAGTTACAGAAAAAATGGCTTCTTAGGTAGGACTCGAACCTTCAACCCTCCTCGTTGTAAGAAGTGGCTCGGCGCGGAAGGGCCTGCGGATCGAGGTGCCCGCTATCCCCGGACTGGGAGGTGTGGGCAGCCAGCCAATTCGGCCTCAGGAAGAACGCGGCCTAGAGAGCTAACTCTCTGCTTGGGCAGTGGACCCATTTAAAAGTATCACAAGATTGTGATAATCTTAAGCCAGGCATTGGAGTTTGATATCCATGAATGTTGCAGGGTTTCAGCAGGCAAGGAAGAAGGCCGGATTGAATCAGCAGCGAGCTGCGAGGGAACTCGGTGTGTCGCAGAGCTATCTCTCCATGCTGGAAAAAGGCCAGAGGCCACTGACCCCGGAGTTGGCGCGAAAGATGGTACGGATATACAAGCTATCTCCGTCATCCTTGCCGCCGTCCCGACCATCCATGACCTCCAAGAAGGTTAGTCCAGATCAGCTGGCGTCGCATTTAGCTGGCCTCGGATATCCGGGCTTCGACTATCTGCCAAGTCCACGCCGATATATGAACCCCGCCGAACTTCTCCTCACGGCACTGGCCCAAGAGCAGCTGGAAGCGCGACTGTTTGAGGCCTTGCCGTGGCTGATGCTGAAGTACTGGGACATGAACACGGAATGGCTGGTCCAGCAGGCCAAGCTTCACGACCTGCAGAATCGCCTGGGATTTGTGGTCTCGCTGGCGAGAAAGGCGGGCGCCCGAACGCCATCCGGCAGCCCCAGGAGGGACGCTGTTCTTGAAGAACTGGAATCCAGGCTTGGGCGTAGTCTGCTAGCGAAGGAGGAGCTGTGGGGAGGAAAGGATTTTAGTGACGCTGAGCGCAAGTGGCTAAGAAAACATCGCACGAAAGAGGCGCGGCAATGGAATGTGCTAAGCAACTGGCGACCCGAGGTGCTCAGGTATGTCGCCTGATGCACTCCGGAATCCGCCAGCGCACTGGAAGGCCTTCCTGCAAGATGTTGATCAGCTTCTCCAGTCAGCGGTCGAACTTCATTGCTTGGGTGGCTTCGTTTTGTCCGTGCTCTACGATTTGCCTCGGCCGACGGCGGACGTCGATTACATCGCAGCGATGCCGTCATCGGCGATCGCGGAACTTGAGATGATTGCCGGGCGTGGTTCTACGCTTCACAAGAAACACGGGATGTACCTTCAGCACGTGACCATTGCCGATGTTCCGGAGGATTTCGCAGCACGCTTGACGGAGCTGTTCCCGGGCTCATTCGCTCGACTTCGTCTCTTCGCCCTCGATGTCCATGACCTCGTGCTTGCCAAACTGGCTCGCAACAGCCCGGTCGACCTCGAAGATGCGAAATTTCTCGCCAAAGCAGGGCGGTTAGACGAGCGTATGCTCAGAGCGCGGTACGCGAAAGAATTGCGGCCTTATCTCGCCAACGAATCGCGGCATGACCTTACGCTCAGGCTCTGGATCGAAGCCTGTTTTCCTTCCTAGAGCCTTCTAACCCTGCAACAGGTGGCGCCAGCGAGTGCAGTTAAGACCAGTTGCCTAAGATTTCCTCCGTGGCAATTGCCGGAACGATTCCAGATGCCATGCCCCCTCGGGTGCGGCTCTCTCCTGGCGCAGGATATAAAGGTTGCCATCATCTGCTTGGACCTTGAAATAGGTGTCTGACGGACCATACAACTGGTCAAGCAGCTCTTCGACCACGTACTCGTGTCCGTCGGGCCGGAACCGAACCGGCCTTTCGTCAGCTTTCCGCCCGGAATAGCACTCCACCTCCAGCTTCATCTCACCTGCCCGCTTTCCCGGAGAAATCCATGCCAAACCTCGGCACCATCCACGATTATCTCCGAACTCACAGCGAGGAGATCGGCGACCGCATTTTGTCCTCGTACCCGGCGCTGTTTGGCGCAGGTGAGCCACCATCTCCACTGCTCTCGCATATGCTCAGAACTCCATATCCCGCGCAGGCCCTGGCCATTATGGGTGTGAGCAAGCGCTGGCAGTTGGCACGAAATGCCAATGTCGTAGCGGAATGTGGTGCAGGCAAGACGTTGATCGCGCTGGGCAGCATGCTAGTGCACAGCAATGGCCGGCCTTTCACAGGGCTGGTTATGGCGCCACCGCATCTGGTGGAGAAATGGGCGCGCGAAGCTTTTCTGACACTGCCCCGCGTGCGGGTGTTTCTGATCGACGATATGCGCGATGGTGGCAATTCGCGGGAGCCTCACGGCATCAACGAAGTTCGCCCCCGGCGGGGTGAGATCGTTCGAGAGGGGATGCATAGCTGCTCAATGAGCGAGTTGCGCCGGCTGGGACGGAAAGGCTGGCGGAGGCTCTGCCCCGAAACTGCGATCTTCTGCATTGGGCGAGAGAAGGCCAAGCTCTCGTACTTCTGGAAGCACTGTTATGGCCGAAGCCGTTCGGGAAGATACCTGGGAGGGCTGACCAACCCCGATACAGGTTCTCCGATCGAGACGGACGGGGTGCGCCTCACCATCACCGATTTCGACGGGAAACGCTTGCACGAGATCGTGGAGCACCAGAAGAACGGGACGACCAGGTACTGTGCGCTTTGGCAAGCCGACGGCAGCAAAATCGTGCGCATGGCTCCAGCGGAGTATATGGGCCGCTACATGCCTGAATGGTTTGACTACGCCATTGCGGATGAGATCCATCAACTCGCCGGGGATACGGCACAAGGCAATGCATTGGGCGTACTCTACCGAACGGCGCGCGGGTTTCTGGGACTGACTGGGACCTTGCTCTCCGGCTATGCGGATGATCTCTTCAACACCCTGTTTCGAACCGACGCCAAGCGCATGACCAGCGACTGCTACGAATGGGGTTCGGCCGGACGCGAACGCTTTACCCGCGATTTTGGGGTGATCGAGACCATTGAAAGGATTACCGTTGAAGACAACGCCTGTTCCAAGAAGACCAAGAAGACAGTCACCATTAAGCGCAAGCCGGGCGCTTCGCCCCTGCTGTTCGGCAAGTATCTGATGGACCACTGTGCCTTTATCGGCCTGGAGGATATCTCGGACGGGTTGCCGAGCTACCGGCGAGGAAGTCGTTTCAGTGGGCATGGCGGAGCCCCTGAAGACAGCTTATGAGGAGCTGGAGAAGGAGATCACGGCCTGCCTGAAGGAGCACCGAGGAAACAGCAGCGTGGTCAGCACCATGCTCAATACGCTGTTGGCGTGGCCGGACCATCCGTATGGGTTTGGCACGTTGTATGGGTCAGAGTTCAATCCGGAGACCAAGTGCAGCGAGAGGCTTTGTCATCGCCGAAACCGTGGACCTGGACCCGCATCTGGCCTATGCGAAGGAGCGGGCGCTCATCGAGGAAGTTAAAACTCAACTGGCACGGGGCCGCAAGTGCCAAGTATTTGCGGTCTACACGAACAAACACGATGTCATTGAACGCTGGGAAGGGTTATTTCGAGCGGAGGGAATCCGGGCGGCGACGTTACGGGCCAGTGTGCCCACCCACAAGCGAGAGTCGTGGTACCGGGAGCAACTCAAGCGGGGGATCGATGTGGCAATTTGCCACCCCAAGATCGTTGAGACGGGACTGGATCTCCTTGATTTTCCGACGATCCTGTTTCACGAGACGGGGTATTCACTGCATACATTACGGCAGTCCAGCCGGCGGTCATGGCGCATCGGCCAGCGACGCCCGGTAGAAGTGAAGTTCTTTGCCTATGCCGGAACCATGCAGGAGGTCTGTCTTCGTCTGATGGGCAAGCTGCTCCTTGTTTTTTACGAAGTACAGCAATGAATCCACGACGTAGACATTGCCACCCGGAGTCGCGAAGGCGTTGGGTTGTGTTTCGTGCACAAGGTAGAACTTGAATGGATGGTTGTATCTGGGCTGCGCTGCTTGCGTAATGGAGTCGGCTATTGGCTTCAGCTGGTCATACAGAGGGGAAGACTCGATGATCTCTCCCTTGGCCTTGAGCTGATCGAAGACCTCCTGGCCCATTTGCAGTTCCTCGTCCTGAGATTGTGTATTCGATGCTGCCTGCCCAGCGGTAAGCGTTGGAAGAATGAGACAAAGCGAGGAAAGTGCATACGCGAGCACTGTTCGAATTGGTATGAGTGCTGACACTGGTTCCTCTCTGTAGGAGCCTTGCCGAATCAACGGATCCATCGATTCTTTCCAATGGTCCGCTGATCCGGGCTTGAGGCGATGAACCCAATCGCCGGTTGATTTGTTCAGTTCTTGTGAACAGTTACGACGCCCTGGCCGCTGCAGCCGCCGCTTTCGACTTGAGGATCTCGACTTTGGCTTGAGCCTTGCGCTCGGTTGCCTGGCGTTGCTCCTTAGCCTTCTGCAACTGGTCCTGAATCTTCGAGTCAAGCTGATTAATCTTGGTTTCCAGCTTGGCCTTCCGGTCAGCGCGGGCCTGCGCATGCTCTGCTTTCAACTGGGCCATGTCGGCCTTCATCGCGGCCACGTTCTCCTGGTTCACCTGGTGCGTTACGTCCGACAATGCGCGACGATAGACTGTGCCGCCAATCGCCTCCATGCGGGTGTCCACGGGCGTCGTCCAGTCTTCTTCAATTTCGGCAACGACAGCTACCTTGCCTTGGGTTAGAGCTTTGGACACTTCATCGATGAAGTCTTCACCGACACCAGCATTCAACAGATCGAAGCTCGCGCCACCAGTTAACCCGGCAGTTGCGCCTACTGCCAGCCCGACGGGGCCGAACAGCGCTCCTATCAAGCTGCCCAGCGCTGTGCCGGCAAGGGTCCCGAGCGGTCCGGCGTCGTCGCCTTGTTTGATCGATGCCGTGCCGTCTACGTTCTTGGCCACTACCGCGTAGCCGTACACGCTGATGCTGCCTTCGTTATCGAGCTGCGTAAGCGCCTTCTTTCCTTCGTAGGCTTTGGTTTCGTTGTCAAAAACCACTACCAACATTCTGTCCATGATGTATTCACTCCCTTTCGTTTGGTCTTACTGGTATTAGGTTCGTACCTCGCTTGGCCGAGATTCCTGCAAATCACTGACCACAGCCATCGCGAGACGCAGTACTTTCTTACCGCCCAGAGGATCATCCAGGCGTACCCACTTCGAGGTACGCTGGCCTGCGACTACGTCAATTGCGTTCGTTCCCTCTCAATCCACTCGCGAATGTAGGCCGGACAATTGTCGAGTCCGACGCCTTCCGCTTGGCAGCGTGCGAGAAATTGAACTGCCTCGCGGTCCACCAGGCGCACTTCCTTTAAGTCAAGAACAACACTGTTCTTTGCTGCCGCGAAATCGACGAGGTTTTGCAACTCCGCGACATATTCCGTTCGGATCCGACCGCTCAACGCGAAGACCACAAATCGGTCCGCCGCCCTTCTTTGAATCTTCAGAGTCATCGGTTCCATCTGAGGAACGGGTCGTTGGCTTGCACCATGCAATGCAGTTGCCAATCCCAACCTCTTGAAAATCCTGAGATGCGCGAGACGCAATTTCGCGAGTATTCGAGAATTCGCGAAACGTCGCGAATGTTGGGATCTGTGGCTGGGTGCTTTAGGCGGCGAAGTGGTGCTTATTGATCTTCAGGGAGCGGATCTTCGATTCCAGCGTGGATGGCGGAATTCCAAGTTTGGCTGCGGCACCGGTCGGTCCTGACACTCGCCCTTTGCTTTCAGCCAGCGCTGCCTCAATGATCGCTTTCTGTTGTGAAACCAACTTCTCTGTGATTGGCTGTCTGTTTTGGATAGCGGGAACGGCATCATGCGGAAGCCAACTCTCATCCACCGAGAAATCCTCGCTTTCGCATAAGATGACCGACCGCTCAATTACGTTCTGAAGCTCACGAATATTTCCCGGCCAGGGATAGGCAGTCAACCGATCGAGAGTCTTTTGGCTTATACGATGGATCTTCTTACCTGCTTTGCTGGCATATCGATCGACGAAGTACTCAACCAGCATTGGAATGTCCTCCTTGCGCTCGCGCAAGGGCGGAACGGCGATAGGAAAAACGTTAAGCCGATAGAACAGGTCGCTGCGAAACATCCCGCCCTCAATCGCGGCCTCCAAGTCCCGATTGGTAGCAGCGATCACACGTACGTCCGCCCGTATGGGTTGGCACCCGCCCACTCGTTCGAATTCTCTCTCCTGCAAGACACGAAGGAGTGCTACTTGGGTCTCACCGGGAAGCTCCCCAATCTCATCGAGGAAGATGGTTCCACCCTCGGCCAGTTCGAATCGGCCGAGGCGACGCTGCAGCGCTCCTGTGAATGCCCCCTTTTCATGCCCGAACAATTCCGAGGCCAGTAATGACTGTGGAATGGCTGCGCAATTCACGCTCACGAACGTCCGCTCCGCGCGCACTGAGCGCTTGTGTACGGCACGCGCGATGAGTTCCTTGCCTGTTCCAGTTTCACCAGTGATGAGAACCGTGGAATCCGTTTTTGCAACCTTCGATACGCGAGACAGTACCTTTTGCAGTGCAGGAGAAGCGCCTACGATCTCCTCGAACATGGAAGAGCGATCGATTTCTTCTTTAAGGGCAAGGTTTTCTTTGTACAACTGGTCCTTCAACGCCTTGATCTCATCAAATGCTCGCTCCAACGCGGCGTTCGCCTCACGCCGCTCGGTTATGTCCGTGATCGCGCCGACGAATTCAGGGTTGGCTGATTCGTCCTCTATCGGACTTCCTACAACGTGGACGTGTCTGATCGTCCCACTAGCAGTCAACAGGCGATGTTCGAAGTCGAAACCCTTGCCACCGGCAGTTGCACGCTCGATTACTTCCTGAACTGCGGGCACATCCTCCGGGTGAACACATTCGAGTATTCGAGCAAGTGTCGGTGTGGTCGCGGGGTCAAACTGGAAAATGCGGAACGTTTCGTCTGACCAGCAGATCTCTCCGTTCAGCGGCTTCCAACCGAAGCTTCCGGTATGGCTCAGCTTCTGAGCTTCAGTCAGATAGGCCTCCCGCCGCTGCAACTCTTGTGTTAAATGCTCTTGTTCGGTCACGTCCATGGCGGTACCAACGATTTCCCTGAGGATTTCGCCGTCAACAACCGAAATACCGACGCACCGAATGTATCGAACCTCTCCGTTGGGCCGCACAATTCGCTTCCGGACGTCGCAACCGATGTGTTCGGCCACCATCCGTTCGATGAGTTCTGCCATGAACTGGCGGTCATCCGGGTGAATGAGTGCCAGATACTCCTCCAGCGTGGGGGCTTTCCCATCCGGATCGAGACCGTAGATTTCGAACAATTCGCGAGACCAATGCCTAAAAAACCCGTTTGGTTCGAATGACCAACTTCCGGTGTGAGACAAGCGCTCGCCTTCGGTGAGATAGAACCCGCTTCGGGCAACTTCTTGGTCCAGCTCCTCTGCGAGCCGTTTTTGTTCACCCAGAAGTCGGGACTCTTGCAACGCAATCGTCGCCTGATTCGCCGCTGCATTCAGCAGAAGCCTCTCATACACGTCGGGAAATTCAGCGCGCTTGGAACCGGCGACGAGTAAGTCCATTTCATCGTGTAGGCCAAGGCGAAATACGGCGATCGAGAACCGCTCTTCCTCGAGGGACTTCTGCACAACCACAGGCCACGCCTGTGTGTCGCATTGCAGTAAGTTCTCAAGTACCCCTTTGACCACTTCGATGCGGTCGGCTGTGTTTCCAAATTGAGCATGTCGAATCATCTCGATAGGCGCACCGCCGGTTGTGTTTTTCAGTCGGACATACACCCAATCCAGCTGCAACATGTCCAGGAGCACATCGAGTAGGGCGGTGGCGATCTGATGGGCCTCTCTGCCCGTCCAGATGGCAGGCAAGGTCAGCATACTGATCAGATTGTTGATGCAAGTCTTGAGGTACTTAGCCTCATCCATCGCTTCTTTCATCTAAATCGACCTGCCAAAGTAGTGTCCGAGGAATCAACTGGCGCGCTTCTCTCGTAATTGCTCTAAGAATTCCTCCGGCGGAACAAAAAACGGATTTTCCTGCAGGACCCCTCCGATGATGACCAACGGATGGGTTTGCATGATATCAACAACAACGTCTCCGCGGAACTTCGTGAGATCGTACGTGCAGATCACCGGATTAACCGGGCCTTCGTGGCGTATCCAGACCTCATTTGCCCTCGCCTCATATTCCAGCAGTTCATTGAGGTCAACGCCCACTTCCAAAGCCCACTCCATCTGAGTAACGAAACGTATCAGTTGGAAGCCCTTTGCCTTGGCTTCCTTCACGACCTTTTCAAACAAAGCCAATGTCTTGTGCGGGTCGAATTGCCCCCCGTTCAGATGGGTATTTGTCCAGTCGCGCAGCTCCAACTGGTCATTCTTTTGTACGGCGGCCACATCAATTCCAGCAGATTCCAACCGCTGGATGTGCTCTTCGCATCGCTTGGGATCGATGGTGTGGACGGCTTTCTCGCCGCATTCCAGGCCCTCTCGAATAAATGGAAGCAGCACACGATAGGCGTCCTCCGCTGTGCTAAAGAAAGCACAAATGTGAGCCCGATAGCCGAGTATGGAGCCGGCCAGCCGAATTTGGCGGCTCCCGCTGCCGGAAGATTTCCTTCTTTCGTCTGAACTGTATTTCGGGTTCACGGAGGGCCTCTTGCCTGAGCCATAGGCTACGTCAATTAAGCCAGGAACGACAGCCCTAGTCCTTGACTGACCAACGTTCGACTTTTGGTGGGCGGGTCCCGTTCCCCAAAAAAAGCACCACACCCAGGTCTTCGATTAATAGCTTTCTTGCTAGAAGTCATTCTCGGCCGACTGAATGCAATAAGGAAAGGTTTGATAACCGAAAGTTGGCCTGGCGAGCGGGACTGTCCTCCAGCTTGCAGAGATAAGAAGAGCGCACGATATGTTGGCCCAATACACCAAACAAAGAGACAGGGGCGTGTTGACTATGGCTGTCGCAGCCTCGCTGTTAATCATGTACACCACCGACAGCGGATTCTCTCCAAGATGAAGCTCCATACGTCGATCCTTCCAATTGACGCGACAATTCAGTCGCTACCCGGAACTGCTTGGGCTCTTGTCCGCATTAAGCGCTTCCCGAATACCTTAACCACGACCGCCACTGGGAGCCACAACACGGTTGCGTAGAGTGCTTACCATATCACTTCTTGTCTAGCTGTCACACTCGGCGGACTGAAAATGACAAGGAGGCGGTGGAGCTTACATGCATGAACTGGGCCAGCAATACGCTGTTTGTATTGGTGTAAATCCAGGAGATCAAGACGCGAACGGCCGTCATGGCTGCAGCAAACGTAACGAAAAAAGGAAACCAGGACGCCCCATGAGGGGTGGCGGTCCCAAGGTAATTGGTCACAGGCAAATGCCAAATCGACCAGAGAACACCCAGTATGAGGCTCGCTGCCAGTGCGTTCTTCTGCAAGCATAGCTTCGGGAAGGCAATCAATTCCCTCGAAGCGCTGGCCAACTTTCGGATGGCCGACAAGCAGGAGCCGCTCGCGGCTCCTCGCCGTAGGGCGTTTCTCGTTTCCGCTTGTGATCGTGCTGGCGCGGCCCTCGCAGACGATTTCCGAACTTTTCTCGCTGCTTTGGCGTGAATTAATTGGAGCATTAGTCAACCCTGACAGGCAGCGGCACGAACACACTGAGACATGAAACCGCAATCAGCGAAACCGGCGATCTGCCGCATCACCATGCGGTTTGTCCTGTTCACGCATCCAATAGTAGCCATTAAGGGACTCAAGCGAAGGCCCGAGTCAGACCGTCGGTTTTAATAATGAAACCGGAATTTCACCTGCACAGAGCACATAAACGGATCCGCCCAGTGGGTGCCTCCGAAGGTGTTGCTAGTGTCGAGCATGTAGCGCTGGTTGCTGATGTTGGTGCCGATAAAACGGACCATCCAGTTTTCGCCGATAGACTTTCCAACTGACAAATCAACCGTGTAGTAGGCGGGCAAATGACTCGGACCGTTACCGTTGAGAAAGCCAGAGCCATAGTTAAAGGTGACGGCAGCGAAAGTACGCCGCGGGAGATCGCCCTCGAAGCCTGCTGATAGGGTGTTGCGCTGATCGTGGTCGAGGTAGAACGCCCCGCCGAGTGGCAGCGAAAAATCCGTGAGTCCACCGGTGACCGCACCGAGACCTTGGGCGATTTGGTGGGAATAGACCATATGGGCGCGATAGCGGTGGAGAATCAGGGGCGAGCGGATTGTGGCCTCCTCTCCCTCAATGATCGCTCCCTCAATGGTGAGAGGCACAAAGATGTTGGAATTGCCGATTACGTCGTGGTCAAAGAAGTTTCGCACGCTGGTGTGGAAATAGGTGAGTGTGGAGGTCCAATTACGGATCGGGATGGTTACACCGTACTCCTGCTGGATGTCGCGTTCTCCCTTCAGGGGAAGAAAGCCCAAACCCTGCGCTTGGGTGTAGTTCAGGAGTGAACCAGTAACAGTGTCGAGCGGCGGTGGCTGATAGTAGTACGAATAAGCAGCCCGAAGCACCCAATTTAGCTTCGGGACCGCGATGGCCACTCCCAGTCGTGGATCGACTGCGTTCTCCGTGACACCTCCCGAGAAGTGAGTCAGACGAAGACCGGCAGTAAACGTCAACCAATTCGTTGCCTTGAATTGATCTTCGATGAAGCCGGCGAACAGATAGCCGCCGGGATAAACTCTCTGCTTGAATTGCTGGCCGGTGCCGTCATTCGCGATCATCGAGAAGTAGGTATTGTCCTGCTGCGCGAACGAATAAATACCGAAGCGTGCGTTGTTTCTGCGGTTAATCGCGGACAGGGTGATTTGGCCGCCCTCGTAATTTGAGGCTCGGTTGTCGGTTGTGATAGGCACGTTGCTTGGTCCGCCCTCATATGCCGCTCGGTTGAAGTGATAGAAAGGCGAGGTAATGAGCATCAGACCGGGAGAAAACGTATGGACCCAGGTTCCGGTCGCAAACATATCCTGTTCGCGCTGGCGGTTGTTGACTCCTGCTGCCTGCATGTCAGGATCGTTGGGAACCTGGTAGTAGTCCAGGCGCAACCCGGCGTCAAAACGAATCTGGTCTTTGGGGTTGGGGTTGTAGATAAGAGAGGTGAATGCGCCACCGCCGAAGGCCCGATTGTGCAGATTGACCTCCGTCGTTGGTTCTAGGCCCCAGTTGGTATTGTTGCCCCCAGCACTGAAGTAATACGCGAACTTCGAGGTGTGGTCACCGAAGCTCAACCAGTCGTCAATCTGCTTGTAGTTACCGTAGATGAGTATGAGTTGCGCTTCACGATTCCGCTCGAAGCCAGTATTGGTAGCCACGTTAAAAACACCGTAAACTCGATCACCATACTCGGCCGCGTAACTACCAGTTTCCGCTTGCAGGTACGACACGTCTTTGGGGTTAAACTGAGGGCCCAAATTGGACGCGATGTTCGTGTTGGGGATGGGTACACCGTCAAGCGCCCACGTCACTTGGTGCCCACCGCGTACGTGCAGTTGATCGTGCACCATGTACGATCCGGGGACGAATTCGGTGATGATCTTGAAGCTGTTACTGGTATCCACTCCCGCATAACGAGAGATTTGTTGCTGATCGATCAAAATACCACGCCGGGGGGATTCGGGATCCAAATCCTCACGCGGTGCGGTCACGGTGACCTCCTGCTTCGCCGTGGCCACAGCCAATTGGTAATGAAGGATAGGCGCAGAACCTGACGTCAGCTGCAAAACCTGCGATTGTGGCGCGAACCCGGGCGCGTCGACACTGATGGTATAGAGGCCGAATGGAACGGCATCGAATTGGAACTCTCCATCTGGAGTTGTGCCGGTCATCAGCCGATAGCCTGAGTCGTTTGCCTGCAGCGTTACCCGTGCCTGGTTAACGGAATGATGTTGCGGATCGTGGACAATCCCGCGAACCGAGGCGAAAACAGTGGCCGAGCTGTTAGGCACATAGAACAGGAGGACGCAAGCCAACAGATAATGTGTCTTTGCCAATAATCGCTCAATCGCGAAGCGAGTCATTAAATCCCCCTAACAATCATTGCTACAGCGTTGTGCCGACTTCCCGTTGTTTTTCAGGCGGCTTGGAAGAAAACGGATTCGGTAATGTCTGCGTATTTTCCTTTTTGGGGCTTGGCCCTCATCTGTTAAGGCGAAGAGTTAGCCGCGATTTTGCGTTTTGCCAGGAAATTATTTTGCAGGCCGCGTGAATTTCAATGGGTTCCGGAGCAGCGCGTCTCGACCTGAGCGAGCGGCAATCGATGCTTCATCTGAAAAAAGTGGCCAGCTGTAGCTGGCCACTGTTCGTTGCAACAGGAACATGCTAATTACCCATTCCCATCCAGTCTTAGTGTCCCGGGAACGGATTGAGCTGGCTCGGCGTCAACTGCCCTTGAAATCCTTGCGGCAGGTTTTGCACCCAGCCGTTGTAGACGTTCGGTATCGGCAGCACGCCTTGTCCGCCCATGCCCGTGTTACCGACGATTTGATCGTCGGCCTTCGTTGAAGGCAGAGCATTGAGCAATATCCTGCCCACGACTTTGGTTTTAGTCAGGTCGCCGTCGTTGGCAGGATTAGGATCGACCACCAGCAGCGTGTTGGAGAACTTGCTGCTCACGTAGGCGTAGTAACCCCCTCCTCTTTTGGCTCCCCACTGCACACCATGGCACCCTGGATCGCAAGGCAGGCTTGCCACGAGTGCATCGGTCCTGGGATCGACCACGGTGAGGGTGGCTGTCAGCACGTTGGCCGTCAGCATGACTTTACCGTCGGGGCTGACCGGGGTCTGGATGGGCAGACCGCCAACAGGTCCGGTGACGGTCCCGCTGATGGGGTCATAGTTGGCCAGCAGGTTCAAAGTGCTCTTGACCGCGCCGGTGCCCGTGTCTATTACGGTGATGGTGCTGTCGAGAAAGTTGGCTACATAGTACTTGCTATCGTCTGGCATCATGCTGGTGGCGATCGGCAAGTTGCCGACAGGCACTATGGTTCGGATAGAGTCCGTACCGAAGTCAAAGATCGTGGAGTCTGCCGTGTAGGAATTGGGTGTCACCATGACTTCTCCGGTGTGACCCATCCAGTGGGCATGGGGATGTCCCTCGCCGATATTGATTTTCCGCACGATGCTTCCGCCGCCGGGCGCAAGCTCGACCACAGCGTTGGAATCGTCCGATCCGTCCAAGGCGACGTGGACGTGGTCGTTGCTCGTGAGGGTCATCACATGCGACGGATCCGGCCCGACCATCAGGTTGTTCACCAGTTGTCCGGTTTTACGATCAAAAGCCGCTAGGAAGTGATCGAACCACATGGTCTGGTAGATCAACTCTTGGTTGCGATCGGCCCACATGTTGTGAGGGTTATTCAAGTCAATCTGCGGAAGCGCGACTTTGATCCTCGGCCTCCACGACGTGGCATCAACCGCAGTGGCCGTTCCTGGCTTGTCTTTGTGGGCAGTCAATTCAAACTGCGTGTCCACCCAGACTTCACCGACGCCCGGCGTCTGCGGGTTGAAGGGCTGGGCCATAGTCGTGTCATTACCGTAACGGGTGCTCAGTACGTCCGCGAGATTGACGACCGTTCCTCCGGTGATGCGAACCGGCACGTTGGGATACGTCACATGCCAGGTGGCGAGGGTGTGGTCTTGCCAGTTGGAAGGATTGGTAGCGATGAAGAACGTACGCAGCAGGCGGGTAGCAAGGTCGCTGCTGGTGGGCACGGTCACACCTGTGAGCAGCTTTATGCTGTCGCCTAAATCTAAACCTGGGGTGGCCGGATCGTCCACGATGACCGCGGCAAACATATAGGGATGGATCTTGCACGTAAATACGTAGAGGCCTGGGGTCGTCAACGTGACGTTTACTACATCGTCATCAATCGTGCCGGAGTCGAACGGCATGCCCGCAGCGCCGGTGGGATAAAGCAAGCTCGTTACAGTATGCACCGCGTTGGAGGTGTTGATGTCCTCGAATGTCACCACCACACCCGGCGCAGCTACGGCCAGCGACTGCGTACCGGCAATCGGTCCGGCAGTATTCTTAAACCAGCGACCAGGTTCGTCGGTACGCAGGAAAGTAACTGTATTTTGAGCTGCTGCTGTGAGAGGAAGGATCAGCGCAGCCATAGTCAGGCCCACGCTTAGCTTCCGTTTCAAGAAAGTATTCACTGTCGTCGTCAGTATCAAGATCGTGCTCCTTCTCGTTGTTTCAATTTGAGGTCGATCCCTGATTTGACCTCTACTTAGTAAGGCGAAAATCCGCCGACTGGCTTTGCGCTCATTGTCGAAAAAAATCCGTCGGTCCGCATCTGAGGGCCGATTGATCCGGCGCTTCCCAGCAAGCTAGGCTCTAGGGTTATTGCCCGACTCCCCGACAACCGACCAGTGCTAGCGGGCTGGTATCCGCCCCCCAGTTCAATTCTCAGCAAGCAACCTACCCAATTTTCTTGCCTCTGGCGATGAGCGATTCTCTCTCTCCCTTACGCCTATAAAGGTAGAGTGGGTTAGTTGATCAAAGCTCGGTAACTTGCAACGACGGCGCTCTTCGCTGCGGCCTTAGTGCTGAATCGGCTGGCAATTGCGGGAACGCTTCGATCTTAACGGAGGAGATTATGAAGTCGCTAAGAATATTAGTTCTAATGGTGGCAGTCGGAGGTTTTCCCGTCTTCTTAATGCAGGCGCATGGACAGCAGGAGGTTGACCCAGACCATTTCGATCAACCCACACCGGCGACCACAAACGCGCATGCCACGAAGGCACAAAAGAATGGGATCAGCATGCGGGCTGGTCATCAAAGGCGCAAGCAAGCCATGGCGGGCAAGCATTCGACCGCAATGCAAGCCTCCATCAGGCACACTCCTTCTGCGAAGAACTAAGTCGCTGCTCAGTGAAGGTGCCCCGGGGCCAATAATTGTTGGCGACTCTAACTATGCAGGTTTATCGCCCCTACCTCGCTAACTGAATCAACATCATGCGCTGAAGAGCCTGTCGATGCCGCGAACAGGCAGCGCGTGGCAGGATCCTTTTCTTGTCGCACCAGTGCATCCGCCCGATCTGAATCTCGCAGCTCTCTATGCACCACTCCCGTGTTGAACCTCTTTAGAAATGTCCCCTTTTCGCCTCGATAGAAATGTCCCCTTAGGCTAAAGCCCCACATGGAGGCTGGATTTGGGGAGAACGGCGTTGAGTGCACGAGAGGTGGATCGAGCTGGAATGTTACGACGAGTCAAAGAGGGCAAGCTCAAGCTGGCCGGGCTATGGAGCCGGGAACGCAAGCGCCGGCCCTATGGCAAGCGACGCGAGCGCAAAGCCGATTTTGGCGAACTGGTGCAGTTGGACGGAAGTTTCCATGCCTGGCTGGAGGAACGTGGTCCAGAAGGCTGTCTGATGAATTTGGTGGACGATGCCACGGGAACCACCTTATGCCAATTAGGGAAGCAAGAAACCACCTGGGCGGCGGCCAACGTGCTGCGACGATGGATTGAACAATAGGGCGTTCCGCAGGCGCTGTATACGGATGGGAAGAACGTCTATGTTCGCCCCGCCAGCGAAGCCGAGAAACAAGCCGGGCAGGCGCCGCTGACGCAGTTTGGACGCATGTGCGCCAAGCTCGGCATCCGTATTATCGCGGCCAGCTCTGCGCAAGCCAAAGGCAGAGTGGAGCGCAATCATGGCACGCATCAGGACCGGCTGATCAAGCAACTGCGCCGCCAGAACATAGGCAGCTATGAGGCGGCCAATCAGTTTCTTCGGGAAACCTATCTGCCGGAGCACAA
>Ga0306923_10002385_pt1 | contig 17176 bp, 20 predicted proteins | sample sta12Can44000108_FD_203841 | JGI IMG/M metagenome (GOLD analysis project Ga0306923, IMG submission 203841) | Lab enrichment of tropical soil microbial communities from Luquillo Experimental Forest, Puerto Rico - statanox.12C.anox.44.000.108 (v2)... | ecosystem: Environmental > Terrestrial >... | reverse complement strand
TCTCGCTGCTTCGATTCATTTGGGGCGCCAGTTATCTTTCCGTCTCTCGATTGTGTCCGGTACCGGGCAAGGAACACACCTATGATAACATCGAGCAGTCGGCGGGAAGAAGCCCCATTCAGGGTCTCGAGATTTTGCGTTTGAATGGACCGTTGTTCTTTGCCAACGCTCTCCGGTTCCGTAACGAAGTTCGGTCTCTGCTATCCGGGAGCAATCCGCTCAAAGCGATACTCATCAATCTTCACGCTAACTTCGGAATTGATCTTTCGTCCACGGATGTGTTGTTGGGGTTGGTTGCGGAGGCTAAAAAAACAAATACTGAGATCCTGTTTGCTGAGCTTCAGGACCCGGTACGTCAAATGTTCCGGCGGTCTGGACTATTGGATCGCGTCGGAGCGGATCGACTGTTCTCGACCGTTGACGACGGCGTGCAAGATTATCTCACGCGACACCCGGAGGTTAGTCGCGTTGCAATTTAGGTGGGCTTACTGCGATTTTGTTAGTGAGAAGGTGCCACGCTCTCATATTCCCCGGTATCGCTTTCCCTCCATGGCCTTTCCAACTCCTCGGCGATCGTCTCAATGCGGCTTGTGATTTCCTTAAGTTTGCTCCTTTGGACCCAGTCCCGACCGTTCAACATCTGGCCAATGGTCCGAAGTTCTTGGGCAAGGGTCTGGAGGCGAAGTTTTCTGTTAGTAATATCGAGACCTACCCTGAGAACCTCACGGACATTTCCTTGATCATCTGAAATGCCCTTGTTGGACCAGAACGTCTGGACCCTTCTGCCGTCGCGCAGCATGTTTGCGTTAACGCTGAACGCATACCGGTTTGGATGGTGCACTACCCCGGCCACAAATGTCGTCAAATCGCGACCCTGAAAACCGGTAAGGGGCGTCAGCGTACCTAGCATCGGCTTGCCGAGAATCTCTTCGCTGGAGTATCCGAAGAATCGTTGACCGTATCGATTTAGAAAAGTGATTTCGCCATCAGCGTTCAGGGTCAAAATGGTGGCGTTAACGTTTTCCATCAAGAATTTGCAACGGTCTTGGTCCGTTTGTTTTCGGTCCTCAGTTGGAGTTGACGGGTCGTTGGCGAATGCTTCGATGGGTCCTGGGACAGTCTCTAAAACCAGGGCCATGAAACTAGCAAAAGTTGCACGGATTAAAGATCGTTTGATTCTCCCTCTCATTGGTTGCTCCTATTTGCAGCACCGCGGGCGATCTCCTTTCAGTCTCACGTCGCCTGATCTTAGTTCAATAACGGACGCCGCAAAATCGCCGAAATGAACCCATGGTCATCATGGCGTATGCTTAATTTGGTTTCGATTAATCGCACGTCCGCTTTTGCCCCAAAGCAGACATTAATTGTTGCACTTCACATGTCTGCTTTCGGGGGTGAGGCAGACATGACCGTTTGCGGGAGTCCGCTTTCTCGGGGCGTAAAGCGGACATTCCTTTTTGCGCCGCACATGTCTGCTTTTGCCCCAAAGCGGACATGACGACGCGTTTATGGGACCATGGTCCAACTCGATTTTGACGCACACACCTAGACAATCAACTTGGAGTTTCACGCAGGCGGCGCCCGCATAAAGCACCGTCCTCGCTCCGTTGAGCGGCGAGCGAACTCGCCGCCGTGTTTGTACTTGCAACCTTTTTCGCCAAGGAGGCATGAATGAAAAAAATTGGCATTCTATTAATCGTGGGCGTTTTATCGCTCGGTTCAAACGCATTTGCGCAAACTGGGGCTTCTATAAAAACAAAACCTACGATTGTTTTTGTGCACGGGCTGTGGGCGGACGGTTCTTCTTGGAGCAAGGTCATCAATCCGTTGGTGGATCAAGGGTACAAAGTAATTTCGGTACAGAATCCCACCACGTCCCTTGCAGACGATGTGACGGCGACCAAGAGAGCGATTGACCGCGCCGATGGCGATGTGGTTCTCGTCGGACATTCTTGGGGCGGATCTGTCATTACAGAAGCGGGCGCAGATCCGCGTGTGAAGGCCTTGGTTTATGTCGCTGCGTTCGCGCCGGATAAAGGCGAAACCGCAGGCTCGCTGGCCGAGAGCGTTCCTAAGACGATCCTTCCGAGTTTCGTTCAGGATGCAGGCGGGTTCCTAACGCTTTCGAGAGAAGGGGTTGCCAAAGGGTTTGCTGCGGATTTGACTCCAAAAGAACAGGATGTGGTGTACGCCGTTCAGCAACCCGCTTCAAAAAGTGTATTCGGCGATGTTGGCGTCAATGCCGCGTGGAGAACTAAACCATCGTGGTACGTGATCGCGTCCGAAGACCACGCCATCAATCCTGAGCTTGAAATGAAAATGGCAAAAAGAGCCAATGCGAAAACGACGACTCTAAAGAGTAGTCACGTTGCGATGCTCTCAAAACCGAAAGAAGTATTGGCTGTGATAATGGATGCCGCGAAGAGCGTCAGTAAATAATTCTCACTGGCTACCTTGCCGTGAACCACGAGAATTACTTGGGTGAGCGCGGATGCAATCGAGGGGGGGACAAAAGAGAAAGAGGATGAATGTTAGTCGGACAACGCAGTGAAGACGCAGGAAGAGATGCTCTTTTTGGACGTTCCCGTTTCAGATGAGGTGCTAGAAGTTGCTGCGGGCGCCGCGAAGGTCCACGCCTTCACCCTTGGTTCCTGCACGGGCCTGTCTGAGTGCCCTGGTTGACTGGCTTAAGTGCGTATAAAGGCGTTTTTGGAGAGACCGCCGCAAGGCGGTCTTTCTGTTTGTTGCAGTGAATGAGTTCGCTTACGGCCCATAGCAGACATCGCTGACGTCATTTAGGCTGCTAATGACCGATCGATTGCCGACTCAAGTTCTCCAAAATCCCGCGCATTGCGTCGAGTTGTGCGCCGAAGCCCGTCCAGTCGCCGGATTTCAATCGTTCGATTGCTTGATGGAAATGATCAAGTGCCTCGCGCGCCTGTTCAGCTGAAGGGGCCGCCTGTGGCGTGCGCGTTGAGGCGCTTGGGGCGGTGCCGCTCTCGAAGAGCGCCGATAATGCCTCGGCAAGCGTCTCCTTCATCACTACACGATCGCCATAGGCTGCAATCACGCGCTTGAGTTCCGGCAATTGCCCCTCCGCCGCCCGCAAATAAAGTGGCGATACATAGAGAATCGAGTTCTCGATTGGAATCACAAGCAAGTTCCCGCGGATCACCCGCGAACCCATTTGGTTCCACAACGTGAGTTGTTGGGAGATTTCGGTATTCTGATTTATCAGTGCCTCAATTTGGAACGGACCGTAGACGAGCTTATCTTTAGGAAACTCATAGACAATCAACTTGCCGTAGTCGGGTGGATCGCAGCGCGCAGCTAGCCATGCGATCATGTTGTCGCGGCGGCTCGGCACCATCGGGAGCATGAGGAAGAACTCAGCCTGCGCCTCCCCCGGCAGCCGCATGACAATGTAATAAGGGGCCATCAGGGTCGTACCGCCGTCGGCAGGCTCACGTGGGGATTGCCAAAGATCCTCGCGGTTATAAAAAACGTCAGCCGCCTCCATGTGGTAGGCTTGAAAGATCTGCGCCTGAATTCGGAAGAGGTCCTCGGGGTAGCGGATGTGCGTCTGCAAATCCGGCGGCATGGCTGCGAACGGTTTGAACAGGGCTGGGAAAATTCGCTGATACGTCCTGGCGATCGGGTCAGCGGCGTCGATGAGATAAAAGTCGACAGTCCCGTTGTAGGCATCAATGACGATCTTCACCGAATTGCGAATGTAGTTCAGACCGAGCTTTTGCACCGGCTGTGCGTAAGGAAAATAGTCGCTCGTCGTATAAGCGTCCTGTATCCAGTACAGTTTGCCTCCGCTGATCACAAGATAAGGATCGTGGTCGAGGCGAAGGAATGGGGCAATCGTGCGCACCTGTTCCTGGATGTCACGGCGGATCATGATGCGACTGTCGTCGGTGATGTAGCTCGAAAGCAGCAGGTTTATGTCACCGAAGTGCCAAGCAAAGAGGTTTTTCCGAAAGATCCCACCGATAGGAATACCGCCCGTGCCGTCATAAGCCGCGTAGATATTGTCTTTGCCCTTCGGATAGTCGAACTCGGGCGTGCTTCCTCTGACGATGACGTAACTATTGGTCTCTTCCCCGTAATAGATGCGCGGCTCGCGAATCTCGGGACCACCAGTCGAAACCGGTGGAATATCGCGAAGATAAAACACCGGTAGTCCATCCGCAGTCTTGCGGGTAACCGGGCCCATCACCACACCGTTGCCGTGAGTGAAAAGTACACGGGTGTTTACCCATGTTTGTGCGTTTGGCGGCAGCAATGAAGATTTAAGCTCGCGGGCCGAGAGCATCACGCTTTGGTACGCACCGTCGAGCCAATAGCGGTCGATGTCTACGTCATGGAATTTATAATAAGTGCGGATTTCTTGCAGTTGCATGTAGGCATCCATCAGCGGCTGCCAATCCCACAGCCGTATGTTTTCGATGGTTGCCTTGTTGGACTCGATTGTCTTGAGGGTGAGGTCCTGTTCCGCCGGGAAAGGCTTCGCCGTGATCTGATGGAGATTGTAGGCCTGCTGGGTCAGCGCGATGTTGCGTTGGATGTAAGGCCTCTCCAGTTCCAGCTCGTTCGGTTTGACGAATACGCGCTTGAATAATCCCGGAATCACGCTGGACAGCAGGAAGGAGCCGCCGAAGACGAGCACTACCGCTGCTATTGGAATTCGGTAGGTACGTGCCCTGACGTTCACCCACGTGGCGAATGTTGCAACGATTGAAAGCCCAACCAGCAGCCAGAGAACGGGCAGCCCCACATAGATGTCGGTGTAGCTCGCGCCGACCACCACCCCGTTGTCGCCATAAAGCAGCAGATAGCGGTCGAGACCGTAGGACCACGCCTTCACTGCAAATAACAGGCCGAGCAGCACAGAGCCGTGTGCGATTGCTGTCGGCGACATCGACCGGCGCTGAACTGTATATACGATGCCGCCGTGCACCCAATAAATCGCTCCAGCAAAAACCGCGCTCAAAAAGAGTGTGAGAAGCATCCAATTCTTGATGGCGATATAAGCGGGCAATGCAAACAGGTAGAAGCCGATGTCCTTGTTATAGAGTGGGTCGCTCGCACCATAGGGCGCCTGATAGAGGAACTGGAGGAGGACGCGCCAATTGTCGACCTCTCCCCAGGCAACAAGCGCGGCGAGGACACAGGCGCCAAAGACGATTACGCCAGGCCACGGCAGTTTATAGCGCGTGAATTCCAAAACCTCGGGCAAGGTCGAAACGCTCGTCGGTCTCGACTCAAACTCGGTTCGGTGCTGCGTCCACTCAGACTGGGCGAAGCGGAACGCAAGCGATCCATTCACCAAAAGAATTATGGCGGTTGTGATGAAGACGGCGATAAAAACCTCGGCTTCGGCCACGATGATCGTGCGGAAAATGCTAAAATAGCCGATTGCGGAAAACCACAGCCAATCGACCAAGAAGCCAGCGGTGGGGCTCAGCAGAGCAAAGCAGATCCAAAAGATAATGACGGCAACGAGGAGCGCGCGTAGCGCGCTTTGCCACGGCTCACGCCGTCGGGGTCCGGGAATTTGCATCGTCATAGTTTAATAATAGCAGAAGCGATCTACGCTCATTGCCCTATTAGTGGCTTCGATTCCCGATCGTCGCTGCTTGTAACTGCCGACGTGGGCGAATGAGGGAGCGTGATGTCCGCTATTGGCCCACAGCGGACATGCGCAAGTGCAGTGCACATGTCTGCTTTTGGGGGGTAGAGCGGACAGCCGCAGAACAAAACGGCATTACGCAAGGCTTTCTTGTATTTTCTTGAAAAACCCGCCTGCATAAACGGCTGCGTAAACAAAACGCCGTCCCCTAGCGGTCGGCCGCCAGCCATCCGCGTATTGATCTGTGGCGGAAATAGGCGGCCGTTCCGATCAAATGAATGGCGCAAGCTCACAAGACCAAGGCGAAAAAATCCGCTTGAGTTTGTTGGGGCATCGCGCTTAACGCCGCTCGTAAAAAGCCGCGAGCGCGGCAAGAGGGGGGAACGGCCCGGGACCACCCCAGGCCCGGGCCGTTTTTATTTTCGGAAAAAAACCAACGGATGGAAAACAACACGTTTAAGCACATCGAGACGCTCGGCCAGATCGCCGAACGGGTCCGTCTCGACGTGGCGATGATTGCACACCGGCTCGAAGCGTTGCAGCGCAACCTCGAAAACGCGCCGTCGCCGTGCAATGGGCGCGCCGTCGCGAAAGTGGTCGGCGATTTCGTGATCGATCTGCGCGACGCTATCGCGCCGCTGCGATGAGAACAGAGCAACCATGTCAATGAAAAGCATCGACCGCGTCCGCCGCGAGCTCACCATGGTCATCCATCGCATGGAAACACTACAGCGCAACATCGATGCACCGCATCAGTGCTGTCGCGACGCCGCTCGCGCCCTCGGCGAGCTGGCCAATGATCTGCGAGCGGCCATTGTCGTGATCGAAAACGCGGAGCATTGACATCGAAGGCGTGGAGAGAAAATGGCTGTTCAGCACATGTCACATTTGAAAAATGCACCGCTCGGCTTGGCTCTGATCGGCGCGGTCATTGGCCTGTTTGGCCTGTTTCAAATTTTCGGTGACGACGCCGACGTGGCAGAAGCAAAGGCCGCTGTCGTCAAAAGGCTGAAAGACCCGGACAGTGCGCGCTTTTCTGATCTCGTCAAAACCGGCGGCGGTTATATTGTCTGCGGCAAGGTCAACGCCAAAAACGGCTTTGGCGGCTACACCGGGGCGAAGTCGTTCGCGTATTTTGTCCTCTCGAAACACCTGTCGACGGAAGGCGAAGTAAGCTTACTCGCCGTGTGCCGCCCATAAGCCCGACCAACGCCAGCGCCAAGATCAGTGGCCGCCGCTTTGATCCATCGCAATGCGCCCGTTGCCGGACGCGCCTAGGGTTCAGCATTGAACCGGGTCACAGGGGGCAAGTAGGGCTGTGGACCCAGACCTACGCGGCGTTTTCATCGCCTTGATCATCATTATCGTCTTCGTCTTGGCAGCAGTGATGGCCGGGCATCACGTGCGATAGCATTGCGGGCCTGCAACGCGTCGGACCGATGCGCGAGGCTGATCACTTCGTCGCCAGCCGAAACGCTCCCACAGCGACAATTGCCACCAGCACTACGGCAACCAGTATTTCCATCGAACCATCACCACCGCCTGGCGAAAAGCACAAGTAACGTTCAATAAACCGCATCGGTCCGGTGCGGACGTTCTCGGCTGCAAATACGACCGTAGCTAACACAACGCTAATGGTCGCTAAGCAAGCTGCTACGCCGTCACAATCCATGTGGGCCACCCCAAGGGCGTCGTCACACAAAAACACGCAACATTAGTTAATGCCGGGGGACCAAACGAAGCGGCGGGAACGTTGGATCGGAAACAGGACAGGAACCTGCGCCCGCGTTTCGCGCGTTACGGCTTGGCCGCGCCTGCCTGCCTCATGGATGGTAGAAGCGAAGGCCTGATCAGCGCGTGCAGGAAGTGGACCTTGGGCCAATGTCGCGGTGTGGGCGCACCGATGGGCGTAGGGCGCTACCGCAAGAAACGGGTTTATGCCGCGCCCCGTCGCGCTCGTGGTCGGTGTCGTCGCGCTGCTCGCGGATCGTCACCACGCGCAAGCCGTGATCGCGCAGAAGCCGCTTGAGCGCGTGCTGTTTTGCTGCGTTGCATGCGTCCGCTGTTGGCCCTAAGCGGACATTCCAGTACCGTCATGCCAATCTGATGATTGCAGCCAGCAAACGCAGACATTCTGCACTGCCGTCACATTATTTTTTTGTCCGCACCGAAAGCATGCCGAGTAAGAGAGACAGATCTTTCGTTTCATCGAGCGTCCAGAGCGCTTGGAGGATGTCGTCCGTCCGCTCCGCCGGCCAACGCTTGTCGACATTGCTCCGAAATTTTCGCTCGACGTCGGCGCGGTTCATTGGACGGCCGACGAACCCGGGCACGTCGTCGACCTCGCGGACGATGCGCTGTCCATTGGTGAGGATGGCGGTGATACGTATCGGCACCGTGGATGGACCGGTGCGTGCCGTGAGCGCCTGATCTTCGCTCACTGTGATCTTGCGCATAAAGGCGAGGATATGTGGATCACGAAACTTTCCAGATTCGTAGCTATCGTTATTGATTTCGCCGTCGAACATGGCCCGCGCCGTTATGTAGGGCAAGCTGTGATCCGCCGTGTCTCTGGTATCCGGCGTCCATTTCTGGAGGTCGCGCCCGGTCTGCTCGTAACCCCGGCGGGTGGTAGCTATTTCGACCGCCGCGATGCGGCCGAGATCGCCTAACTCCTTGGCGATCGCGACACCAGCCACGATCGCGGTCTGGGCATAGACTACGGCCGGATAAGGCTTCATGCCGCACTGATGGATCCTGAACGGAACGCCGCGCCGCCCGAAGGCGTCAACATCCACCTCGGTCGGTCCGGATATCAGCTGAAAGAAGCCCTTCCGTCCTTCGAAAATTGGGCTGGGGCCGGTGAGGCCGCCCCGTGCCAGCATGGCGGCGAAAACCGCGTTGCGCCCGGCTTCGGCGTCGGCGAACCCTTTCCAATCGGAATTGGTCTGCGTTCGGGTCTGTCCCATCGGGATATGGTCGTTGACGGCGAGATTGACGGCCTGCAAGAGCCGGTCGGGAGGCAGCTTCATCAGCTTGCCTGCCGCGAGCGCTACAGCTGGGAGGCTCAACACCGGAGGGTCCCAGCTCCCGATGTCGACGGCATCAATTAGCCGGCAGTTGATCTCATACGCGAGCACGACCGCAGTGATGAGTTCCGAGGCGGTTGCCCGTTCGGCCTCCGCGACCGCGAGACATGCCGCAATATGATCACTCGGATGACCAGCAAAGCGCCCGACATAGACATCATTCAAGTCATAGTAGCGGATGGCGGCGCCATTGGCGAATGTCGCAAGGTCGGGCGTGACGCGCCTGTCGGTGCCGATGACGCTCGAGGTGTCGCCCACGTGCGCTAGCGCGACATCACGGCAAATGCGCACTGGATTCTCATCAAACGCCGCGATCCCGCACCCTAGCGCATCAATGACATGCGATTTGACCCGTTCAATGGTCGCAGCATCGAGATCGTCGTAGCGTAGTCGATCGGCATAGGTGGCCAGCCTTTCGGCGAGCGGGCGGATGGTCTGCTCGGACGATGCGGCATGCGACGCCCGGACATGCGGCAGGAGGCCGCAAAAGCTGAGCGCCGTCAGGCTAGCTACGACATGCCGGCGCGGGATCCTGTCAAACATACACTGTTCCACTCGTTGGGCCACATTAAGCGGCGGCCCTATCGTTGCAACGGGATGTCCACTTTTGCCCCAAAGCGGACATTGCCTTTTGCGCCGCACATGTCTGCTTTTGACCCAAGGCGGACATCAGCGTCTCCCCAAGCAGCTCCCAACCTGAGCTGACCGGGCGCTAGAGTAAATGGCGTCCACTAATTGCCGGTGGATCAGCGCGTGGCCCCAGAGACCTCGATGGCCAGTGGCGGCGACAAAGGCTTTTTTTTCTTCTTGTTCGGTGTAGACGGTGGCGGCAGTCCCGCTGAATTTGACGAAGCCGGCTCGGCAAACCTGAGAGCCTCTTGCGGCTCGCCGCCATTCATCTCACGAAGGCTGTCGATGTAGACCTCAGGTTTTAGCAAATTGGCTCCCGCTGGGGTCTTCAGGCCTATGTAAGCGGCAATATCATTTCCGAAAGTCACGCAGTTGTTCACGAGCGCGTTCCACAACGGCTTCTCGGCCTTCTTCTCGTGGATGTAGGCCGCAATCTTGTTGAACGCAGCAGCGTCCAACATGACGCGGTAGCGGCCGGTTACATATTTTTCTTCGAGATCGCCGTTACTCGCTCCGGTTTCGGATGGCACAAACAGAACATGCCCAACCGTCCAAGGAATGAGACTGCAATTTGCGCAGTCGTTGGCATCGCCTTTCGGATGCAGCCCGGCGATGTCACTCTCTACGATTTCACCCTGCCCATTCACCTCGCCGTAGAGCACATACATGTGGCCATAGTTTGCGGCGCGTCGCGAGCGGAATTCGACGAAGTAGGGCTTGTAAGTACGGCTCGGATTGGGAGGTGCGGACTCGGGGAAACCCGGAGCCCGGACTACCGAGTCATTTGCGGCAGCGGGGAAGGCCATCAACCCAATGGGGATGGCGATTGAGCTCAAGGCTACCAGAATATGAACGCTCCGGGCCAACCGATAAGCCCTCCGCATGTTAGTCTTTCGCTTCCATACGTATGAAACCAGCTAGCCGCTAGCTTGAATTGTATAGAATTCGGCCAAGAAGCGCTGCGTTAAAATACGAGCATCGCTCATTCTCCGGCACTGATGTTTCCCGGCAACAAGACGGGGAAAGGGCCTTCCTCGCCGCTGCTAGGCATAACGGCGCCGACGAACGAATGTCCGCTTTTTGGGGGTAAAGTGGACTTAGCCTATTGCACCGCAGATGTCCGCTTTTGACCCAAAGCAGACAATTTTGCAGTCGCTATTGGGGGTAAAGCGGACATGGGTTGGTGCACCGCATATGTCTGCTTATGACCCAAAGCGGACATCGTTTTCCAAAACGGTGAGGGCTTCTGGTGAGCTAGGCGGCGCTAGGTCGTCGAATTCCGAGCGCATTGATTGCGCGTTCCGCCATCTGCGCCGGATCTCGTTCGCCAGCCGCGCTTATATTGATGATTGATTTTGCAATCAGCTCTGTGATCGGCTCGTCTCGATCGTTGTTGAGCTGCAGCACAACGAGGGCACCCTCATAAGCCTCGGACATGGCCCGAATTTCGTCTGGGCCAAATGAGCCGTTTGCGATCAGTTTGTGTATTCCCATGAATTTGCTTAGTCATCCGTGACAGACATTTTGCCTTCGCATGCTTTGCACTCGTAAAAATATTCCACCTTTTCGCAACTGGTTTGCATTTCTACGAGCCACATCGGCACCTCGCAACGAGGGCAAATGGGATGCTTGGGAAAGGCCTGCGGTCCTGGCAAAGAGGAAGTATGTGTCACGGGGCTTGCTCTACTTTCGATGGGCAAAACCAAAAATTCATCGCAGCCCTCGCAACAGTAGGTGAGCAAATCGTTGTTGGCCTCATCGGGGTCACGTTCACTACCAATCAGGCGCATCACATGACCGCAGCGCGAACAAAGAAGCGGGGCAAAACTTTTTAGCTCTATAAGTTCGGGTTTCATGACGCCAAAGCTACGGCACACACCTCGGGCGTCAATTCTGTTTCTTTGCAACCAATGTTTGTGCTGACCCGGGCATTTGGTCAGGCAAATCCTTTTGTGTAGGGAACGACGGTTCGCCTTTATGGCCATTTGGAACCATTGGCCAATTTGGCTGTTTATAAACTACTTGAACAGTCGGCTTGTAATGAGTAAACTACTCACATGATGGCTTTTGCTAAGGGAGGTACGCCATGGCAGATGGCATCCGTGGTGAGCGCCTGCAAATCATGCTCACCGGCAACGAGTTGGTCCTTCTGGATGATTTTCGATACAAGACGCGTATGCCAAGCCGCGCAGCAGCTGTGCGCGAGCTTCTAAAGCGCGGCCTCGCGGCCGAAGGGTTTGGGGCTGCAGCCTTCGGCGCCAAATCGGAAGACTACGGCCTTAGCGGCAAGATCCCGCCGGGGCGCAAAAGCCGATAACTGGGTTCACGCTCCGTCCGTGGCAAACGGCACGGGAACCTTAATGGCACAAGTGCGTTGGCTGTGCATGCCCCAACATGAAAGCGAAGTCCGCGCCCGAGCGGAGCGAATGTTCAAAGTGCGCGAGCTCCAAAAAGCTGACGCGTCAAAGGCGACAGCAGACTATCATGCGGTCGAGCAGAGGCTTCGCGATCGCACTCAAGAATTGAGGAAATTGCGGCTCTTAAGGGAAGCACACAGCAAACGGAAGCTTGTTCCTCATCTCGATGGTTCTGTTTAAAACATGCGAATTTCTTCTCGTACCAAGACTGTCCGAAATCGCGTCGATATATCCAGCAAGGAACTGGCGCGACATTGGTGCAAGTACTTTGGTACTTCCAAAGACAAAATCGAGGCCGCGGTCGCAAAGGTCGGCGACAATCCTGAAACTGTGCAGAAAGAGATCCTCGCTCAACAGTGATTGGGCTGCATTGGGAAACGAAACTGTCGTTTCACTCCGCGTCACGGAAAAATGCTGCCGTTTTCTAGCCAATGTCGGCTTTTGTCCCAAAGCGGACACGGCGTTTTGCACTGCAAGGGAGGGTCCGTTTTTGACCGATAGCGGACACCGAGCTTCTTAAAAAAGAGGAGACTGCGCTTAATACGCCGCGCAGCCTCCTCTCAGACAGGGCCACAAAGCCCTTCCTCCCACAATTCTGAACTACCAAACGCGAGCCCAGCCACGTAGTTCCAGGTTCACCACAATTATTTGGGGCGTCGTCTGTCAGAAGGAACTCATAGCCGGTTCACGAATTTTTCAAATGTGTGAAAAGACGCACCTTGAGCCAAGGGAGCAAGTTGCTGCTAAGGCTCCGGCCCCGTCGCCCAAGATAGAGAGAGTATGGACGCCCACAATGGACACCGTACTTTTTACTGACCACGGCATTGTGGTGTTGGCGATTACGTCTGCTGCCGCCGCGCTCCTGCTTTCGGCTTTAGGACTTGCAACGACGTATCAGATACGCTCCGACATGAAGGATCAGTTCCGGCTTGAGGGGGCTGAGCAACGAGCCGCTACAAGTGAGGCCGATACTTCTCGCGATGCTGAACCCAATGAATGGGCCTCATTAAGAGACGAATTTAATGCAATGATGCGCGATGGCGTTGACTCTATTGAAGATATGCTGGACGAACAATTTCGTCGCCGCTTCGGCGAATTGATGTACCGAACAGCCCGCGCAAGGCGCGGCAATTCGTTGGTGGCATAAAAACAACGGTGACATCATTGCCGTGGCGATCTAGACGCGACACAATTACGTAGATTCTCCACCAAATCGCCCGATAGCCTGAGCGCGATACTTCACGGTTTTAACCACGATGTTTGGGCATGCGGGACACTCAAAAGTTCGTCTGTCGTAATCCGGCTGATCAGGCTCAATACATGCGAGCCACATCTGTGACTTGCATCGCTCGCAAAACGGACGACCGATGATGCGTTGCTGGGGAAGTATTTGATCTTTTCGCATGCAACACCTTTGAGTGGTTGGCATGGCATACACACGAACAGAAAGTTCAATAAAAAAGAGTCGGCCAATGAAATAGCTCGACTCTCACTTTACAAAGAAGCGGACCCAACAAGCGTCCAAATACTATGTATGCGCGTTATCAACAACTGTGCGCGAATCGAAACTTCCATCTGAGTTCGACAGTAATGTGGCGACCGAGTTCCATTTTCGGAAACTATAACGCAAATCGTTTACTGTGATGTCCACTTGTGGCCCTTAGCAGACATCTCTTCTATTAGCTTGCCGAATTTTAAGTTCAAGGCGTCCGATGCGTTGCTCTAGAGACAAGCAAAACCGCAAACATAAGCGCGATGGCGCTCGCGATGACGAAGGTTACCTTGATCTGTGGAAAGCTCGGTGTCCGTCATTCACCGGCCTCCGATGTTAGTACCTAGCTTGTCTTGTCGCCGAGCTTGCGCGTTGGCTGCTCATAGATCCCGTCGCGGTGAGAATTGCGGTCAGCTTCCATGGCTAACCGAAGGTAATATTTTGCCAAGTTTTCAAATTCGACCCTTTGGCTATTATCGCACCGTGCACGGGCAAAAAATTCGGCTGCCCTAGTCAAGTACTCGTCCCTCATCGTCATAGCGCTCCCCGATATGTCTTTTGACATACCTTGTTCCTGATCGCCGAACGCACAGGGTCGGATGTAGTTCCGTAATTTAAACAAAGAAAAAGGGCTACCAAAATGCTGCCGGCAGTTTGGGGATACATCGACATAAAAGCGGACGGCCTGACTTTCCCACACCTCGGCGACGGGGCCGTCGTTGCTGCGGCGCCGGGAGTGCTGCCGCTTAGGGATAGCAATCCTCATACACCTACCGAAGTTGCATTGGAGTCGTGTGAAAGCGCGCGAAGCAACCCGCAATTCGAATTCGCTTTGGATCAACGCACCACTTCGCCACGCACGTTGTCGGCCAGGACGCAGCGAATGCCCAGCGCCTTGAACCGATGTCTTGTTACTTCTTCTGAACCATTCATGTCGATACTGCGACACGCATCTTCGATCACGGTCACATCGAAACCCTCGCGTAACGCGTCTTCGGCCGAGTAGCGCACGCAAAAATCGAAGGCAAGGCCGGCTATAAAGGCTCGCGTAAAGCCGCGTTCACGTAAATATCCGCTTAGCCCGGTCGCCGTTTTACGATCATTTTCGTAGAACGCCGAATAGGAATCGATCTCGCGATGATAGCCTTTGCGCAATACCAACTCGGCATGGGGAATGTGCAGCTCACTGTGAAAATCGGCGCCAGCTGTGTGTTGCACGCAATGATCGGGCCAAAGGATCTGCTTGCCGTAGCTAACATCGATAGTCTGAAAGTGCTCCTTGCCATGCGAGGACGCGAACGATTGATGATCGCGTGGGTGCCAATCCTGCGTGAGCACCACATGCTGAAATGTTTTCGCAATCCTATTGATTAACGGTATGACCTCGTTGCCGCGGGGCACAGGAAGATTGCCGCCGGGACAAAAGTCATTCTGCACGTCGACCACAAGGAAGACATCGCGGTCGCCGATCGTCAGTAGATTAGCCAACTACCCAACTCCACTCCCAAAGGCATTGGTTGCGGTGTAAGCGCCCAGAACAAGAGTGGCAATGGCGAAGAGCGCCACGCCTCCTTATGGCGTTCTCTCCATTCATGACGGCGCTATGTCCGCTTGTGGCCCAAAGCAGACATCGGTATGTCCGCTTTCGGGGGCAAAGCGGACATAGGATCGTGCACTGCACATGTCTGCTTTTGACCAAAACAGTCGTTCGATCGCAGCGTCCAAAGTGCATTAACCATACTCCGCGCAATTTCCGGTGGCATTTATTGCGACTAACAGACCGCTCGTAATTTTCGTTTATTTCACCGTCCCAATTATCGCAAACCGTCCGGGATTTTGTTCCGTGGAGGGGGATGTTGAGAACGCTTGTCATTGGCGGTCTGTGTGTAATCTTGATCGGCTGCAGCTGCCCTGTGCCGCCACGTGAAACCGCAGCCACTGTACCGATTGACTTAAAACGAGTGTCGTTCAAGCCTGAGCCTGCGACAACGACGGTGAAGCCTAAAAAGGTTGGGATCTTAACAAAACCAGCGGCTGCCAAGCCGCCAAGCGAGGTCCGGTCTGTGGGAAGACAAACAAATTACCGGAATATGGATTCCAAGGCCCTGCCCTCTAAACCGCCGGCGACACCCGGTCCTGTCGAGAAAAAGACAACGACCACAATGGCGGAAAAAACAGAGGGTCCAGCATCCGATCAACCCTCAGAGACGTCCGATCCTGTTCTGAACAAAGGCCCAACCACAATCGGTGGGAAAACAGAGGGCCCAGTATCTGATCAGCCCTTAGAGGCATCCGATCCTGTTCTGAAAAAAGCAAAAATCACGATCGCGGCAAAATTGGAGGATCCAACGTCTGCCGAATTTGTAGACATGAAGCGGGTCTTGAGAAAAAATACATTCGGCGAATCCTTCGAGTTCGTTTGTGGCCAGGTCAAGAGCAAAAAGAAGTCGGGTCAGACCACCGGCGCGATGCCTTTTCTATATCTGGTGCAGGGGGATGAGGCGTACATCGTCGATGGTAATCCAGACTCAATGGCGGCGATCGTGTATCGCGCCCACTGCACCAGCCTGAACTAGCGCTAGTAGAATCCGTCTACAAAAGAGCGTAGAGATGTCCGCTTCTGGTCCATAGCGGACATCCCTAGGTGTACCGCACATGTCCGCTTTTGGGGTAAAGCGGACACCGCATTTTGACGGCTCAAGCGGACATTTGCTCAGCAGATTTCGATTGGCTCTACTGCAAAGAAATGGTCATTCCGCTTACACTGAGGTTGGCCGCAAAACCGACCTGCCGTCCGCGCAACGTTAGCACTACGCCGTTTGAGTTCTGGAGCGTTGCTGCTTTTCCGCCGCCCGCTACCGCAATTCCAGCAGAGGCCGCCGAATAGGTTCCCGCGATATCCGCCGCAGTTCGCAGGTGAGAGGCCGTACCAACCAGGTCTGCTCCCGCCACTCCGATGGAGCCAAGGCTGACACCGCCGATTCTCAGCGGGTAACGGTGCCCTCTGAAGGTCAAAATGCCTGAACCGCCGCCGACGCCCACTATGAATCCGACGTTGGTCACTCTCATACGTACTGAGCCGCTCTCTGCAAAAGAACGAGAGGGCGCGCTCATGAGCACGACCGCCGCCATTGTCAAGACCGCAAAAAACCTACTTGCACGAACGAAGCTAACCATGAAAACCTCCCGGCCACATTGTCACGAGACTCAACTGTAACACCCTTAGCAGACATTCCAATCACGTACACCCGTTAGAATGTCGAGATAAAGATCAGAAGAGAGTTGATGGCGAGAGCAGTTTCGGCGCACGAAACAGGTAGATCAAAAGTTAGTGGTAAAAAACAGAGGCTTCGTGACGAAGACGATCAATTTCGTCCTTGACGTATAGAATTCGAGATTTGAGGTAGGCCACCATCGGATCGTCGATGGGCGCGTAAGTGAGCGCCTCGCCGATTTCTTTCTCGAGGGTCTTCTGTCTCTTTTCGAGTATCGTTATGTCGGTCTGCAGCACGGTGCTCTCCGACTCGGTTAAATTGTCAGTAAAACTATTTAACGAACTGTTAACATGGCTTCGGGCTGCTGGATGTAGCGAATGGGCCACAACGCTAAATCAAATGAGTAATGTGATGGTAAAGGGATATTGAATTGTGTCGGTCGATATCAGAAACCCCGGAAATGGTTTCCGCAAATGGGAGCCCGGGTTGTCGGTCGTGGCGGCGGGCTGAAGGGCAGCCGATCGATGGGTAAATTTCAACGAAATTCCAAACGTGAGCGTCCCGGAGCTCTGCGCTTACAGCGTTAGAATCAACGCGCGCGTAGGTTCCCCTGCTCAGCGGAACAGCGCCCAAATATTGCTGGGCGGATTGATCGGAACGTTTACCCTCGTTACTTCCGCTCGCCGTGCACTTGC
>Ga0306923_10002382_pt1 | contig 17183 bp, 19 predicted proteins | sample sta12Can44000108_FD_203841 | JGI IMG/M metagenome (GOLD analysis project Ga0306923, IMG submission 203841) | Lab enrichment of tropical soil microbial communities from Luquillo Experimental Forest, Puerto Rico - statanox.12C.anox.44.000.108 (v2)... | ecosystem: Environmental > Terrestrial >... | reverse complement strand
CGAGCACCTGATGAGCGCCCTTGCCGGCGCCGGCATCGACAACTGCCTGATCGAGATCAACGGCGCCGAAGTCCCGGTGATGGACGGTTCGGCCGCCCCCTTCCTGTTCCTGATCGAATGCGCCGGTGTGGTCGAGCAGTCCGCTCCCCGCCGCGCCATCCGCGTGCTCAAGCGCGTCACCGTCACCGAAGGCGACAAGGTGGCCAGCCTGACCCCGGCCAACGCCTTCAGCCTGCACTTCGAGATCGATTTCGGCGCTAAGGCCATCTCGCGCCAGGAATTCTCGGTCGACCTGTCGCGCGGCGCCTTTAAGTCGGAAATCAGCCGCGCCCGCACCTTCGGCTTCGAGCAGGAAGTCGCCATGCTGCGCGCCGCCGGCCTGGCCCGCGGCGGTTCGCTGGACAACGCGGTGGTGATCGACTCCACCGGCACCAAGGTGCTGAACGACGACGGCCTGCGCTATGGCGACGAGTTCGTCCGCCACAAGATCCTGGACGCCGTGGGCGACCTGTCGCTGGCCGGCGCCCCCATCCTGGGTGCCTTCCACGGCGTGCGCTCGGGCCACGCGCTGAACAACCAGCTGCTGCGCGCCTTGTTCGCCGACCAGACCGCCTGGTGCTACACCACCGTGGCCCCCGGGTCGGCCGCTGCCGGCGGCTACGTCGCCCTGCCGGCCCCGGAAGCTCTGGTGGTCAACGGCTGATCGGGCTTCCCCGACGGACCAGGACAAGGCCGGGCATGTCCCGGCCTTTCTTTTTGCCTCCCCTTCCGGCCGCCGTCGTTCGGACAGCCCACACGCCCAAGCGGGGAAGGTCCCTTGCCCTCTTCCCCTGTATCCCACTCATGGTATAGTCGCGGCCACCCAGGGATACCCTCGTTGGCCCAAGGACCTTCATGACCCGTCTCGTCTCCGCCTTCCGTCGCCCGCGCCCGTTGTTGGCCGCGCTGGCCGTCGCCGCTGCGCTGACCGCCTGCTCCGAAAAGAAGGACGATTACGTCGAGCGTCCGGTCGAAGAGCTCTACAACGAGGCCATGGACCTGATCGACAAGAACGAATACTTGAAGGCTTCCAAGGCCTTCGAAGAAGTCGAGCGCCAGCATCCCTATTCCGCCTGGGCCACCAAGGCCCAGCTGATGGCCGGCTATGCGCTGTACGAGCGCAACAAGTACGACGACGCCATCGTCCAGTTGGACCGCTTCATCCAACTGCATCCGGGCAACAAGGACGCGCCCTACGCCTATTACCTCAAGGGTCTGTGCTATTACGAACAGATCACCGACGTGCGGCGCGACCAGAAAATGACCGAGCAGGCCATGAAGAGCCTGCAGGAGATCATCGACCGCTTCCCCGCCAGCACCTACGCCAAGGACGCCCGCCTGAAGGTGGACTTGGCGCGCGACCACATGGCCGGCAAGGAAATGGCCATCGGCCGCTACTACCAGAGCAAGGGCCAGTGGCTGGCGGCGCTGAACCGCTTCAAAGCCGTGGTGGACAACTTCCAGACCACCACTCACGTGCCAGAGGCCCTGCACCGCATGGTCGAAATTTACCTGACCCTGGGCCTGAACGACGAGGCCAAGCACACCGCTGCCATGCTAGGCCACAACTTCCCGGGCAGCGAGTGGTATGAAGACACCTACTCGCTGGTCCAGACCGGCAAGCCCGCCACCGTCAAGGACGAGTCGTCGGGCTGGCTGGGGTTGTGGTAGGCCGATGCTGGTCTCGCTGTCGATCCGCGACGTCGTCCTGATCGAGAAGCTCGACCTGGGCTTTGCCGGAGGCCTGTCGGTGTTCACCGGCGAAACCGGCGCGGGCAAGTCCATCCTGCTGGATTCGCTATCGCTGGCGCTGGGGGCGCGGGCCGATTCCGGCCTGGTGCGCCACGGCGCGCAGCAGCTGACCGTCATTGCCGAGTTCGACCCGCCGCCGTTCCATCCCGCCCGTGTATTGCTGGCCGCCCAGGACATGGATGTGGCCGACACCCCGCTACTGCTGCGCCGCGTGGTCACCGCCGACGGCCGCTCACGCGCCTATGTGAACGACCAGCCGGTCAGTGTCGGCCTGCTGCGCAAGGTGGGCGACGAGCTGGTGGAGATTCACGGCCAGTTCGAAAGCCACGGCTTGCTGGACCCCGGCACCCATCTGGCGGTGCTGGACGCCTTCGCCGGCTCGGCCGATGCCCGCCGCGCCGCCAAGGCGGCGTGGGATACCTGGCGTAAGGCCGCCAAGGCCCGCACCGAGGCCGAAGAGACTCTGAAGCGCGCCCGCGCCGAGGAAGAGACCCTGCGCCACGCCTTCGACGAGCTGAAGGCGCTTGCCCCCAAGCCGGGCGAGGAGGCCGAACTGGCCGCCAGCCGCACCATGCTTCAGCACAGCGAGAAGCTGGTGGAAGCCATGAACGCCGCCATGACCGCGCTCCGCCACAAGGGCGAGGTGGAGGCCTCGTTGCGCGCCGCCCAGCGCAGTCTGGAGCGGGTGGCCGACAAGGCCGAGGGCAAGCTGGAACCGGTCATCGCCGCCCTGGACCGCGCCGCCGTGGAAGCCGCCGAGGCGGTGGGCCTGTTGGAGCACGTTTCCGCCGACATCGACCTGGACCCGCGCCACCTTGAGAAGGTGGAGGAGCGCCTGTTCGCCCTGCGCGCCGCCGCCCGCAAGCATCTGGTCGAGGTGGATGCCTTGGCTGGCCTCAAGGCCGAGCTGGAACGCAAGCTGATGGCGCTGGATGGCGGCGGCGACGACCTGGCCAAGCTGGCCAAGGCCGAGCAGACCACCCGCGCCGCCTATGTGGAGGCCGCCCGCGCCCTGTCGCGCCTGCGCGCCGAGGCGGCCAAGCGCCTGGATCAGGCGGTGGCGGCCGAGCTGCCGCCGTTGAAGCTGGACAAGGCCCGCTTCACCACCGGCCTCAAGAGCCTGGAGGAGGCCGCCTGGGGCCCGGACGGCCTGGATGCGGTGGAGTTCCTGGTCTCCACCAACCCCGGCAGCCCGCCCGCCGGCTTGGGCAAAATCGCCTCTGGCGGCGAGCTGTCGCGCTTCATGCTGGCGCTCAAGGTGGTGCTGGCCCGCACCTCGCCCACCCCGACCATCGTGTTCGACGAGGTGGATTCCGGCATCGGCGGCGCCGTGGCGGCGGCGGTGGGCGAACGCCTGGCCCGCCTGGGCGCCGATCTGCAGGTGCTGGTTGTCACCCACTCGCCGCAGGTGGCGGCACGCGGCCGCCAACATTACCGCGTGGCCAAGCGCGAGGTCAGTGCCGGCAAGGTGCTGACCAGCGTCGAGGAATTGCCGCTAGAGGCGCGGCGCGAGGAAATCGCCCGCATGCTGGCCGGCGAGACGGTCACCGACCAGGCGCGCGCGGCAGCCGAAAGCCTGATGGCCTAAGCATGGCCCGGCGCCGGCTCTACATCCTGGCGCCCTCCCATTACTGCGAGCGAGCCCGCTGGGGCCTGGACTACATCTGCCGCTGGCGCGCCCCGCCGCCTGCGCGCTCTACCGGCGCGCACCGTACTGCCCCAAAAGCTTGAAGGGGCGCTGACCCGCTGGCGGGAGCGCCCCTCGCTGCAATGGGTGCTGGGGGTCTATGGGGAGCGCTTCAGCGCTCCACCAGGTCCCGGTAGGCATGCCACGACGCATGGGCCGCGACCGGCAGGGTGATTGCCAGGCCGACGAAGAAGAAGGAGAGGCCCAGCAGGCCGAGGGTGGCCAGCGTGGCCGCCCAACCGATCATGTTCATGCGATTGAGCCAGAACGCCTTCAGCGACGTGCGCATGGCGGTCAGCGCCGACACGTCGCGGTCCAGCAGCATGGGCATGGACACCACCGAGATGGCGAACACCAGCGCCGCCACCCCGCCGCCCACCACCGTGCCGGTCAGCAGGAAGGCCGGTCCCTGCGGCGCCAGCACCACTTGGCCGTAGAAGGAATCCAACGCCGGCGGATGGCCGCCGAAATACAGCGCGAAGATCACCATGGCCAGCTGGAACCAGACAAAGAACGCCAGCAGCAGCACCAGCCCCATGTCGGCCATCTGGTGGTTGCGGCCGATGGCGCGGATGGCCTGAGCCAAGGTGACATCCTGGCCCGCTTCGCAGCGGCGCGACACCTCGTACAGACCGACGGCGAGGAACGGCGCCACCAGCATGAAGCCGGCGGCCAGTGGCAGGATCAGCGAGCCCATGCCGATCTCGCCCAACCCGAAGGTCAGCAGCCAGCCGAACAGCGCGAACACCGCGCCATAGGCCAGACCGATGCCGGGATGGGCGGCGAAATCGGCGAATCCCCGACCCAGCCAAGTCGAGGAGCGATCGAGGGTGACTTGCCTGATCGGCGGCAAGGGCGGCAGGTCCGCCGCATGGGTGTGGACGTGGGGCGCAGCCATGGAAGCCTCCGGGATTCCCTGAATGATGATGCGACTTAGTCGCTTATCGTTTCTTGAATACCATACCCGTCGAAAGGGTCTTTCCTCAATGCTGCGTTGGTATGTGCCCACAATGTCACAGCCATCCCTCCCCCTTCCGCGCCCGTCCGACCGCAAACCAAAGTCCTGGTCCCCTTTATCGCGGCGGCCCCGCTTCCCACCTCTCGGAGAAGGGAGCAACCCGGCAGGGGAGGTGGAACCATGGCTGCGAAGACCCTGACGCTCGCTATGCTGACGGTGGTGGCAGTGGGCCTGTACGGCGCCACCTTGCTGCGCTTCGGTGTCATGATGGGAGGCGGCCAGTGAGCCTGGCCGCCTGGCTGCCGCACCTGACGGCGGCCCTGAACGCCCTCGCCCTGGTGCTGATCCTGGCTGGTTTCGCGCTGGTGAAGAGCGGCCGAAAGCTGCTGCACCGCCGCCTCATGCTGACCGCGGTGGTGGTCAGCGGTCTGTTCCTGGCCGCCTACGTCGCCCACCACCTGGTCAACCCCATCTTCGTCTTCCGCGGCACCGGGGCGGCGCGACCGGTCTATTACACGTTGCTGATCAGTCACGTGGCCCTGGCGGCCCTATCGGTTCCGATGATTGCGCTGACTGTGTGGCGAGCCCTGGCGGGGCGCTTCGCCACCCATCGCGGGCTGGCCCGCTGGACCCTGCCGGTGTGGCTGTATGTCAGCGTCACCGGAATCGTGGTCTACGCCCTGCTCTACCACGTCTACGTCTAACCCGCGGGAGGCCGCCATGACCATGAGGCAAACGCTGGAGCTGATGAAGCTGCGGATCGGCGTCATGATCGCCATGACCGCAGTCACCGGCTACGCCGCCGTCACCGACAAGGTGGACGCCACCCGCGCGCTGCTGCTGATGATGGCCATGGTGCTGGGGTCGGGCGGCTCGGCGGTGTTCAACCACGTGTGGGACCGCGACATCGACCGGCTGATGAAGCGCACCCGCAACCGCCCGCTGGCCGCCGGCCTGACCTCGCCGCGCCAGGCACTTGCTTTGGCGGCGGGGCTGATGGCGGGCGGTTTGGCCCTGGCGGTGCTGGCCTTCAACTGGGTGGTGGCGCTGCACCTGTTCCTGGGCGCCTTCGTCTACGGCGTCATCTACACCGTGTGGCTGAAGCGGCGCACCTGGTGGAACATCGTTTTCGGCGGCGCCGCCGGCAGCTTTGCCGTACTGGCCGGCGCCGCGGTGGTCGAGCCCACCACTTGGGTCCTGCCCACCCTGCTGGCCGTCACCCTGTTCCTGTGGACACCCAGCCACTTCTGGTCGCTGGCCATCCTGCTGGCCGAGGATTACCGCGCCGCCGGCGTGCCCATGCTGCCGGTGGTGGCGGGCGAGCGCCGCACCGCTTTCGCCATCCTGGCCAATTCCGTGGCGCTGGTGGCCTCGTCGCTGGCGCCCTACGCCTTCGGGCTGCTGGGCAGCGTCTATGCCGGCGCCGCCCTGGTGCTGGGCGGCGCGCTGATCGCGCTCAATCTGCAACTGGTGGCCCGTCCCACCCGCAAATGGGCCGGATGGAATTTCGCCGCCTCGATCCCTTATCTGTTCGGCCTGTTCGTGGCGGTGTTCGCCGACAAGCACTGGATGGTCGGTGCTTTGGGTTGACCCCCCGGCACTTGGCCCCTCTCGGGTGGCCGCCCTCAGATGGAGAGGAGACGTGGCCATGTCCAAAGTGAAAACTTGCCTCTGGTTTGGGAAGGATGTGGAGGAGGCCGTCCGCTTCTATGTCTCCCTGGTGCCTGGCTCCAGCATTGAGAATCTTCTGCGCTCGCCAGGGAATTGGCCCGGCGGGGAGGCGGGCGATGTGATCATAGTGAGCTTCACCCTCGGCGGTCAGAGTTTCCAAGCGTTGAACGGCGGTGCACCAGCCAGTTATGGAACGGCCGCTTCCCTGTCAGTCGAGTGCTCCGACCAAGCCGAGGTAGACCGGCTGTGGACGGCGCTCACGGCCGATGGAGGGGCTGAAATCATGTGCGGTTGGCTACGTGACAGATGGGGCGTGCCTTGGCAAATCGTACCCGTGATTCTGCCGCGCCTCCTGGCTGATCCAGACCCGACCGTCTCGGGCCGTGTCTTCGCGGCCATGCAGAAGATGGTTAAGCTGGACATTGCCACCCTGGAACGTGCGGCGACCGGGTGACGTATGTCAGATTTTGACCATTAGCGCGCGGCCATCCAGGTGAGCCGCCCCACTTCCACCAGGTCCGACTCGGGCAGCGTCGCCGCCGCGGCCAGATAGCTCCGCCGCTCGGCCGCCGAGCCCGACAGCAATCGGATGGGGCCGGCCTTCAGCGCCAGCTTGTGGGTAGCCAGCAGCCGCTGTTCGGCCTCGGGCTTGGGCTGCACCAGCACCACCTGCTCGGGCGTCAGCTTGGCCAGCAGCACGATGTCGCGCTCGGCCTGATAGTCGGCCAGCCACAGCTCGCCCGCCTTGGCCAGCCGCACCACGCCGCCGGCGCCGACGCGATAGCCGCCGGTCGAGCCGTCCCAGGCCAACTCCACCTCGCCACCATCGGCGCGGCGCCACACACCATCCTTCACCGGGCCTTGCGCCCCTTCGGCCAGCACCGGGCCATCGCCCTGATAGCAGCCGGCAAGGGCAAGGATCAGCAAAAGCGGCAGCAGAACGCGCATGGAGGTCTCCGGGCAGGGTGCGCCACTTTCGCATAAGCCCCACGCGCGTTGAATTGACCCCGGACAAGCGGCCATGCTTGCCCCACGGGGACGCGGCGGCTAAAGTCCGGCCACGCGCGCATTCCCCATTCCGCCAAAGGCCTTGTTCCATGACCGACCGCGTCCTCATCATCGATTTCGGCAGCCAGGTGACCCAGCTGATCGCGCGCCGCGTGCGCGAAAGCGGCGTCTATTGCGAAATCCACCCGTTCAACAAGGTGACGGCCGAGTCGCTGAAGGCGTTCGCCCCCAAGGCCATCATCCTGTCCGGCGGCCCCGCTTCCGTCACCGAGCCCGGTTCCCCGCGCGCTCCGGAAGCGGTGTTCAGTTTCGGCGTGCCGGTGATGGGCATCTGCTACGGCCAGCAGACCATGTGCGAGCAGCTGGGCGGTAAGGTCGAGCCCGGTGACCATCGCGAGTTCGGCCGCGCCTATGTGGACATCAAGGAAGACTGCGCCCTGTTCCACGGCGTGTGGGCCAAGGGCGGCCGCGAGCAGGTGTGGATGAGCCACGGCGACCGCGTCACCCGCCTGCCCGAGGGCTTCCGTGCCGTCGCCGTGTCGGAAGGCGCGCCCTTCGCCGCCATCGCCAATGACGAGCGCCGCTTCTACGCCGTGCAGTTCCACCCCGAGGTGGTGCACACCCCGCACGGCGCCCAGCTGTTGAAGAACTTCACCCACGACGTGGCCGGCTGCAAGGGCGACTGGACCATGGCCGCCTTCAAGGCCCAGGCCATCGAGAAGATCCGCACCCAGGTCGGCAAGGGCCGGGTGATCTGCGGCCTGTCGGGCGGCGTCGATTCCTCGGTGGTGGCCGCGCTGATCCATGAGGCCATCGGCGACCAGCTGACCTGCGTCTATGTGGACCACGGCCTGATGCGCCTGGGCGAGTCCGAGCAGGTGGTCAGCGTCTTCCGCGACCGCTTCAACATCAATCTGATTCACAAGGACGCGTCCGAGCTGTTCCTTGGGCGTCTGGCCGGCATGACCGACCCCGAGGCCAAGCGCAAGACCATCGGCGCCCTGTTCATCGACGTGTTCGAGGAAGAGGCCAAGAAGATCGGCGGCGCCGACTTCCTCGCCCAGGGCACGCTCTACCCCGACGTGATCGAATCGGTCAGCGTCATCGGCGGCCCCAGCGTCACCATCAAGAGCCACCACAACGTGGGCGGCCTGCCTGAGCGCATGAACATGAAGCTGGTGGAACCGCTGCGCGAGCTGTTCAAGGACGAGGTCCGCGCACTGGGCCGCGAACTGGGCCTGCCCGACGAGATGGTCGGCCGCCACCCCTTCCCCGGCCCGGGCCTCGCCATCCGCATCCCCGGCCAGGAGATCACCCGCGAGAAGCTGGACATCCTCAAGAAGGCCGACGCCATCTACCTTGAGGAAATCCGCAACGCCGGCCTCTACGACGCCATCTGGCAGGCCTTCACCGTGCTGCTGCCGGTGCGCACCGTCGGCGTCATGGGCGATTCTCGCTCGTACGACTATGCCTGCGCCCTGCGTGCCGTGACCAGCACCGACGGCATGACCGCCGACTTCTACCACTTCGACATGGAATTCCTCGGCCGGGTGGCGAACCGCATCATCAACGAGGTCAAGGGCATCAACCGCGTGACCTACGACGTGACCTCGAAGCCGCCAGGCACCATCGAGTGGGAGTGATTTGATTCGGAAGGCGCCGTGAGGCGCCTTCCTTCTATCTGCCGACTGTTGAACGGGAGCACTCCGCACATGGCCGCCATCGCCAAAATCCTCCTCCTCGGCTCGGGCGAGCTCGGCCGTGAGTTCGTCATTTCGGCCAAGCGCCTGGGCGCCCATGTGATTGCCTGCGATTCCTATGAGGGCGCGCCGGCCATGCAGGTGGCGGATGAGGCCGAGGTGTTTTCGATGCTGGACGCGGCGGCGCTGGCTGCTGCCATCGACAAGCACCAGCCCGACCTGATCGTTCCAGAAGTCGAGGCCATCCGCACCGAGGTGCTGAAAGAATACGAGGAGCGCGGCCTCAACGTGGTGCCGTCAGCGCGCGCCACCATCATGACCATGAACCGCGACCGCATCCGCGAGGTGGCGGCCATCGAGCTGGGGCTGCCGACCTCGACGTACCTCTATGCCGAAACGCTGGAGGAAATGCGGGCGGCGGTGGCCAAGATTGGCCTGCCGTGCGTGGCCAAGCCGGTGATGTCGTCATCGGGCAAGGGCCAAAGCACGGTGCGCGAGGCTGGCGCCGTGGATGCCGCCTGGACCTATGCGGTCGAGGGCATGCGCGGCGACCGCAAGCGGGTGATCGTCGAGGCGTTCATTCCCTTCGATTACGAGATCACCCTGTTGACCATCCGCACCCGCGACAGCGTGGTGTTCTGCGATCCCATCGGCCATCGCCAGGAGCGCGGCGACTATCAGGAAAGCTGGCAGCCGGCGGCCATGTCGGCCGAAGCGGTGGCCGAAGCCCAGCGCCAGGCCAAGGCGGTGGTGGACAATCTGGGTGGCTATGGCCTGTTCGGCGTCGAGTTCTTCGTGCTGGGCGACAAGGTCATCTTCTCGGAACTGTCGCCGCGCCCACACGATACCGGCCTGGTGACGCTGATCTCGCAGAACCTGACCGAGTTCGACCTGCATGCGCGCGCCATCCTGGGCCTGCCGATCCCCGGCATCACCCAGCACGGCCCCAGTGCCTCGGCCGTCATCCTGGGCGATCGCGATGCCGAGGATTTCTCCGTCGCCGGCCTGGACGCCGCGCTGCGCCCTTCGGTTCCGGGCGTCGACGTGGACGTTCGCATCTTCAACAAGCCCACCACCCGGCCCTATCGCCGCATGGGTGTGGCGCTGGCCTTGGCGCGCGATGGCGACACCGACACCGCGCGTACCGCCGCCCGAGAAGCCGCCGCCAAGGTGATTCTGAGCTATCGCGGCTGACCATGAGCGCACCGTCTATGGCATCAAGAACTGTAACACCATGACGAAGGCCTTCGCCTTGCTAGGGCCTATCTGACGGTGCCGACCAGCACGGTAGCGTTCTGCTGGCCGTTCAGGCCGTGCACGCCAATGGAGCAGTAGGTCGAAGAAACCCTGCCCACATAGCCGCCTTGGCTGCACAGCACCTGGGACTCACCCCAGGCGGTCTTGCCGGCGTCAACGGCATTGGGCGGCACCTGCCCGATATCTGAGGGAGTATCCTTACCGCTGCCACTCACCCATTGCGGCGTTCCTGCCACGAGGGTGAGAAACTCGACATTGTTTTGCGCAGGCTTGACGTTGCCGCCAGAGGCTCCGACGCATAGCGCGTCGGCCCAATAGCCGGCCCACAGGTACCCGCTATCATCGGTGCCGCGGCACACTGCCTTCTTTGGGTTGTCCGGCGCGGTCACCACATCGTCTGGCGGAAATTCGGCGGCGACCCAGGCATATTGGGGCATCTCGGCAAAGGCCGAAGCGCAGGCCCCGATCAAGGCGGCCAGCGCCAGCAACGCGGAACGGATGGCTCTCAGACTCATGATGGCCCCGGTTGGTGCGGTTTCGAAGACGAACCGCAAGGTCCCACGCAAAGGGAAGGTGGTAAATAGAGCCTTCACCCCACTGCTTCGCCGGCGCACGTGTGGCCTCGAATGCCCGACCGTCTCGCTCCTCCCCACTCTGGACGGTGGGCGATGCCGGCGCTACCTTGCCGACAAATCCGTCGGGCATCATCGAAACGGGGCAGTCCGTCCATGGCCGCCCGCGACGCTGCTGCCAAGGTGATGCTGAGCTACCGCCACTGAAGGCCCGTCTAATGACCGTCACCGTCTATGGCATCAAGAACTGCGACACCATGAAGAAGGCCTTCGTCTGGCTGGGCGCGCATGGCGTCGCCTTTGCCTTCCACGATTACCGCAAAGATGGCATCGCTCGCGCCGACCTTGAGCGCTGGAGCGCCGCCGTGGGGTGGGAAAAAGTCCTCAATCGCGCCGGCACCACCTTCCGCAAGCTTCCCGAAGCGGACCGCGCCAACCTGGACTGCAACGGGGCCATCGCCCTGATGCTGGCGCAGCCGGCGATGATCAAGCGGCCGATCATCGAGGGCGCCGGCATTCTTGAACTGGGTTTCAACGCGGATCGCTACGCGGCGATCTTCGCCTAGAGCGCGATGACATTAGGTCGACGCAGGACTGCGCCGACCTAATGTTTGAACGCCTCTAATTTATTGAATAGAGGCGGATTCAGTTCACATGCCGGATCGCGAAGTGATTCGACCTGTGAGCATCCGGCTCTAATGCCGGCCGGAGCGCATCCGGTTGTGCAGGTGGGCCAGCGTGTGGCACAGGTCGGGGTGCTGGGGCGGCTTGACCTCGGAACGGACCGGGCGGGTACGCTCGGTCGGCCGGGTCGATCGGGCGCGGTCCAGCCGGCGAACCATGGTCTGGCTGCGAATGGCGGCCTTATCGTCTCGGTTCCTGTCCATTCCCGCCTCCTTTCCGCCGACGAGGACCGTCGGCGATCCGGTCTGAACGGTCAACGGTAACGCTGTGCCAAACGGCTGGACAGCTCGACCGCCAGCCAGGAACATGCCAAGTGAGAGCAGCAGCAGCGCCGCCCGTTGCAGGCGAGCATGCGGTCCACCTCGCCCGCCACGTTATTATAGTCCAGGACATCGGCCTGGGCACTGATTGTCAGCAACCGATTCAAACATTGCCGTTTCTGATTATCCGCCATATGCGCCCCCCGCTCCGGCTGATGATCCGATGATCAGTGTGCCTGGAGAACGGGCGGCCCCCAATTGTCCGGGCAGCGGAGACGGGGCCGTTCATTGGGACCGGGACTTGATACCAAGGCATAGGAGTTGTGCGTCGCACGGCTTAGGGCCGAGGCTTTGCGCTTTTTGCATCCCTATCAAATGGGTATTTCACTTTCCTCAATTAGAGATCGTAAGGCATAGTCCGCAACGCACATCTCTCGGGGTTAGGGTCGGCAATGGCGACGTTGGATTGGCATGACGGATTGAACGTGGGGGTTTCCTTCATGGATGCCGACCATGTGGAGGCGGCGGCACTGATCAACGCGCTGGCGGCCAGCGGCGGCGACGCCCGCATCGCCACGCTGGAGCGTTTCATCGCCCATTGCCGCGACCATTTCGCCCGCGAGGAGGCCATGATGGAGAAGACCGGCTTCTTCGCCTATGGCTGCCATCAGGGCGAACACGTGCGGGTTCTGGCCGAGCTTGATATCGTGCTGATTCGCCTAAAGGCGGGGGACGCTCAGGACGAATATTTCGCCAAAGTGTTGCCCGGATGGTTGATGAACCACCGCAACACCATGGATTTCGTCACCGCCGATTTCGCCCGCAACGCCGGCTTCACCGGCTGAAGCGGCGGGCGGAGAAGCCTATCCTCTCCGCCCGCGGAAGGCCGCTCATTGCTGAGGATTGGCGGGGGCCGCCTGAGGCGGATTGGTCGGCGGGATGTCGGCGGGAGCCGCCGGGGTCCGTTCGCTTTCCGACGGCGGCAACTGGCCCTGCTGCTGCTCGGGAGCATTGGTGGTGCCGCTACGCCGAGTCGCCGGCAGCTGGCCGGTCTGGGTCGCGGGCGAGCCGGTTTCCACCCCCAATGCCGCCAGGGTCTGCACGTCGGGCCGGCCGTTGGCCTGCAGGTTCTGATCCTTCTGGAAATCGCGCAGGGCGGCACTGGTGCGCGGCCCCATGCGGCCGTCGATATGACCGGGGTCATAGCCGCGATCGGCGAGATTCTGCTGCACATTGCGCACTTTTGCCGAGGACGCCGTGCGCTGTGTGTAGGCGCCGCTCGGCGCGTAGGCAACGTGGCTGGCGCCGCCAATCACTCCCAGAGCCGCGAGGGTGCGGGCGTCGATCTGGCCGCTGGCGGCAAAGTTCTGGTCCTTCTGGAAATGGCGCAGCGCGTTCTCGGTGCTGGCACCGTAGACGCCATCCTGCGGGCCGACGTGGTAACCGCGCGTCACCAATCCACGCTGGACATCGCGCACCAGATCGGACGAGGCTGCCTGCTGGTTGGCGGGGCCGGGCGGCACCGCACTGGTCTGGGGAGTGGATTGTTCTTGGCCAAACATGCCGCACGCGCTCAAGCTAACGGCCATGACGGCACCCGCCAACAAGGGCATGAGCCTCTGTTTATCCATGTGTCGCTCCTCATTTCCTGGGACGCACCCACATGGGCGAACGCAAGGGTGATGCACGCGTTCCGAGGTGGAACGGCTTAATCCATTAGGGTCAGAAGAACCCTAGAGGGGTGCTGCCGCCCGCACCAACCAGGCCAGCGCGTCACCCTCCAAGGAGAGTGACAAGGTCTCGACCACCTGGGCGTGGTAGGCGTCGATCCATTCCCGTTCGGCCGCATCCAGCAAGGAGGTGTCGATCAGCGCCCGATCGAACGGCACCAGGGTCAGGGTGTCGAAGCCCATGAGCTCCCGCTCGCCGCCGGGCGGCGTCAGGCGCGATGCCACCACCACCAGGTTCTCGATGCGGATACCGTACGCCTCCGCCTTGTAATAGCCGGGCTCGTTGGACAGCACCATGCCGGGCTTCAGCGCCACCGCGCCGGTGCCCACCTTGGAAATACGCTGCGGCCCCTCGTGCACCGACAGGAAGGCGCCGACGCCGTGGCCGGTGCCATGGTCGTAATCCAACCCGGCCTGCCACAGGAACTGGCGCGCCAGAACGTCGAGCTGGCTGCCGGTGGTGCCGGCGGGGAAAACGGCACGCGCCAGGGCGATATGGCCCTTGAGCACCAGCGTAAAGCGCTGGCGCTGCTCCGGGCTTGGGCAGCCGATGGCAATTGTTCGGGTGATGTCCGTCGTGCCGTCCAGGTACTGGGCGCCGGAATCCAGCAGGAACAACTCGCCCGGCCGCAATACCCGGTTGCTGGCGCTGGTGGAGCGGTAATGGACGATGGCGCCGTGCGCCCCCGATCCGGCGATGGTGGGGAAAGACAGACCGCGGAAGTGGCGTCCCTCGGCACGGAAGGCTTCCAGGCGGGCGGCGGCGCCCAGTTCATCCACCTCGGCCCGTTCGTCCTGTTCGAACTGGACCGACAGCCAGGCGAGGAAGCGCACCACGGCCACGCCGTCGCGGCGATGGGCGGCGTGCATGCCGTTCAGTTCCACCGGGTTCTTGCAGGCCTTGGGCAGAGCGCAGGGATCGGCGCCCCGCTCCACCTTGGCACCGGCCTTGCCCAGCCTGTCGAAAATGGCGGCGGCACCGGTGGCGGGATCGACCCGCACCCGCTTGCCCGCCAAACGGTCCAGCGCTTTAGGAAACTCGGCCGGCGGCGCCACTCGCACCTGTTCCCCCAGATGATCGGGGACCCCGCCCGACAGCTTTGCCGGCTCGATGAACAGGTCCACCGAGCCGTCGGCATGCAGGATGGCGAAGGACAGCGGCAGCGGCGTATAGGCCACATCGCCGCCCCGGATGTTGAGCAGCCAGGCGATGGAACTGGGATCGGTCAGCACCGCCGCGTCGAACCGGTCGGCGCGCAGCAACTCGGCCACGTCGCCGCGCTTTTCCGTCGAGGAGCGACCGGCAAAATCCTGCGGGTGGGGCAGCACCGGGGCGCGCGGCGGCGCCGGGCGGTCGTGCCACACGGCGTCCAGCGGGTTGCTGTCGCAGACCGCCAGGGTGGCGCCGACACGTTCAATCGCCCGCTCCAGGGTGTCCACCTGCTCGGCGGTGTGCAGCCAAGGATCGTAGCCCAGCCGGTCGCCCGCCTTCAGCTGTTCGGCCAGCCAGCGCGACGGCGGTTGATCCACCAGATGCAACGGCTCGAACCGGCCGGTATCCACCTCCTGGCGCACCTGGATGGTGTAGCGCCCGTCCACGAACACCGCCGCCCGCTCCCGCAGCACCACGGCCGTCCCAGCCGACCCGGTGAAGCCCGTCAGCCAGGCCAGACGCTGGGCGCTGGGGGCGACGTACTCGCCCTGATGCTCGTCGGCCCGCGGCACGATGAAGCCGGCCAGGCCACGGCGTGCAAGCTCGGCGCGCAGATCGTCGAGGCGCTGGGGTGGCGCCGGGGCGGGTTCGGGATCGTCGAAAGGTGCGGTCATATCCTGAACTTAGGCCCCGCGACGGGGTCGGGCAAGGTGGTGCAAATGCCCATTGGGAATGCTGCAATGCAAAAATTCGAACGGTGCCCGCCACCACTTAGGTCTAGGGTCCCGCGCATAGGACCTGTGAGACAGGGAGAGGGCCAGGCTCTTCGCCTGGGCGTCGGATCGGTGGGCCTTGGAAACGCCTTGCCGATGCGCCCCTCTCCCTCACACGACGCCCTAGATGGAATAATCCATCGTACTGGGCAGCCGGGGCGCGAACGAGCCGCCCAGGATGTCGGCCAGCACCTTGAGGTCTGAAATCACGTCCAGCAACACCGTCTCGGCGCCGCCGCCCAGCATGGCGCCGCAGCCCGATCCATCGGGCAGCACCAGTTCCAGACCGGTGCGGCCGACCTGGTCGATAGCGGCCTGGCAGCCTCGTACGGGGTAGCTGAGCATATAGGGCACCCCCACCGTGTCCATCAGGATGGCGGCATCGATGCCATAGGCGGAGCCGCGCGGGTCATCGGCGGGGGGATCGACGAAGACGAAGTGGGGCAATTCCGGCCGACCGAGGCGCGAGCGCAGGAACAGGAACCAGTCGTGGCTCCACAGCCGCACCCAGCCCCGTTCGCGCGCCGCCTTGGCCGCTTCCATGGCGGCGGGATCGATGTCGTTGACGTCCATCTCGATGGCCAATTGCGGCCCGCCCACCGCCGCCAGCACGCGGCCCGCCACCACCCAGGAGCCCGGATGGGCGTCGGGCGCCAGCGGCCCCGGCACGGCGGCGAACCAGTGGCGGTTGGCGAACCTGCCGTGCGCCTCCAGCATCTCGGCGACTTGGGGGAGCGGCCCCGGCAGGGTGCCGGCGCCGGCATGGGTGTCGGTATAGGAGAAATAGACCAGATCGTCGCCGGCCTTCTCGGCCACCGGCCGCGCCATGCGGGCAATGGCGGCGGCCAGAATGAACTGGTTCCACAGGGTGGCGCGGGCATCAAGCGGCATGGGTCCTGTCCTCCGGCCCCTATGACGCCCACAACCGGCGCTCGGGTCAATAGTTTAGCGCGCCGATTGGGTATTAACTTTTCGCAATCAGCCGAGCTTAGCGGCCGATAGTCAGGGTCGCCCAGCCGTCGATCACCTGGCGGTCCTTCAGCGTCAGGCCCTGGCGCTCATGCACGCCCATGACCATGCGCTCCTGCCATTCCAGCAGGCCCGACAGCACCGCCACGCCGTCGGGCGCCAGGTGGGCCGCCAGGTCCTTGGCGAAGCGCATCAGCGGCTTGGCCAGGATGTTGGCGACGATGATGTCGAAGGGCCTGTTCTTCGCCAGGATGGGATTGCGGTAGCCGTCCGACACCACCGAGGTGAAGCGCGCACCCACGCGGTTCAGCTTTGCATTGTTGGCTGCCACCTTGACCGCGCCGGGGTCGATGTCGGTGGCGATGACGTTGCAGGCCCACATCTTGGCCATGGCGATGCCCAGGATGCCCGAGCCCGCCCCCAGGTCCAGCGGCTTGAGGAAGCGGCGCTTCTTGGCCAGCTTGTCCAGCGCCAGCAGGCAGCCCCGGGTGGTGGCGTGCTCGCCCGAGCCGAAGGCGGTGCCGGCGTCCACCAGCAGCTCGATGCGGCCAATGGGAGTGGGTTCCTCCCAATGCGAGCCGCGCACATAGAATCGGCCGGCGTCGATGGCGGGGAAGTCGCGCAGGTTCTCCAGCACCCAGTCCACGTTGGGCAGGCGCTCGACGGAAAGGTCCGGCACCTCCAGCCCGTTGGCCGCCGCCACCGCAGCCAGGGCGGCGATGATCTTGGCGCGCTCGGGCGGAGTGCGCGAATAGCCCTCCAGGTGCCACGGGCAATCGCCGTCGGAAATCCCCGACTTATCGTCCATGAACATGGTCACCGACTCGGCGAAGCGCTCGAACACCTCTTCAAACACGGGCATGGCCTCGGGGCCGGTGGTCAGGCGCAGGTGCCAGATGTCGGGGAAAACGGGGGGCATGAAGAACTCCGAACAAAATTTTGAACCACGGAGACACGGAGGGGGCGTCCG
>Ga0306923_10002380_pt1 | contig 17184 bp, 19 predicted proteins | sample sta12Can44000108_FD_203841 | JGI IMG/M metagenome (GOLD analysis project Ga0306923, IMG submission 203841) | Lab enrichment of tropical soil microbial communities from Luquillo Experimental Forest, Puerto Rico - statanox.12C.anox.44.000.108 (v2)... | ecosystem: Environmental > Terrestrial >... | reverse complement strand
ACTCACTCCTTTCGTACTGTGGGCACTTTCGGGTGGGCGCTTTCCGCTTGCCCTGGGCGTCCTGCAGGTCTTGGCTCTTGACATCGGTACCGATATCCTGCCGGCAATCGCTCTGGGAGTAGAACCTGCCAGCCCGCAGATTCTTCGGAAGCCCCCCACGGGGAGACATTTGCTTGACCGGTCAGTCCTCATGCGAGCTTTTGGCCTGCTCGGTCCGATGGAGTCACTGGTGGAAATCTCCGCCTTTCTTGCAGCCTTTGTGGCTTTTGGATGGAGTCCCGGTGCTCCCTTTCCCCAGGGGCATGCGTTACTGGTCGCCTCGGGGGCGGCGTTCACCGCTGTTGTGCTGGGACAATTTGCGAATGCTTTTGCCTGTCGAAGCGCGACGCGTTGGCCAGGTGATCTGGGATGGTTCAGAAATCCGCATCTCGTGGCGGCTGTGGGACTTGAACTGATGATGCTGTTCGGGTTCTTGTTCATTCCTCCGCTGGCCAGTCTGCTGGGCCAGGCTCCGCCGGGCTCATGGGGGGGCGGTGTGGCATTGCTCGCTTTCCCGGCTGTCCTATTGGCCGATGCGATCCAGAAGCGTTGGGCCGCTCGCACAGCAGACGGATGAACTAAGTGCGCTGCGTGCTTATCTCTTCAAAGTCATGGAGCTTAGTCAGTGCAGCCGGTCCGCCTTTTGCTTCTCCAGGGAAGTAGGCATTGGAGACGTACTGTGACACCATCCTTTGCGTGTTGAAGAAAGATCCATTGATGGCGATCGTCGATCGCATCACTTCGGAATATGCATTCGAGTGTGCATAGAACATCGGCAGGATCAAGCGCTCGAGCTTGTCGTACATAGAAGCGACCTCGATGTCGTGCTGCTCGGGATCTTCGTCGAACCCGATGGACCACCCGGTAACCCCTTCGAGGTGACCCTCGAGCCACCAACCGTCACGCACGCTGAGACTTGGGACGCCATTCAATGCGGCCTTCATTCCGCTTGTGCCTGATGCCTCGTAGGGGCGGTGCGGCGTATTGAGCCACAGATCGACACCGCTCGTGAGCAAATGAGCCCACTGCATATCGTAATTCTTCACGTATACGACAGGGATAGAGTCGCGCAGAGCAGCCGCAGCTTGAAAGACTCTCCGGATGACGGATTTCCCTTCTTCGTCGTGTGGATGGGCCTTCCCACCCAAAACCACTTGGAATGGACCTGCGTGATTGTGAATGACGCGAAGCCTGTCCAAATCTGTGAAGAGCAGATCCGCCCGCTTATACGAGGCCGCGCGCCGAGCAAATCCGAGCGTGGCAACGTTTTCGTCGAACTGTACGCCAGTCGCCTTCGCAATTTCTTGAATCATTTCTCGTTTCGCGCGGAGATGTGCCTGTCGGATTTCGGCAAGATCGATGCCGACGGCGTAGCGAAGATAGAGATTGTCCTGGCGCCATTCCGGAATGTGCCGGTCGTATAGCTCCTGAAATGGAGGGGCCGTCCAAGTGACGGCGTGTACTCCATTCGTGATGGCGTGAATCGGATAGTTCGGGAACATTCCGTGGGAAATCTCTCCGTGGTGCATGGCCACGCCGTTGATGTATCGCGAACAGCGCAACGCGAGGTACGTCATGTTCAAATTTCCGAAAGGGCAGCAATGTGTGACGTCGAGTATGCCGATGCGGTCCTGGCCCAAAACCCGACGAGCCAGCTCTAGCGGGAACTGATCCAGAGCCGCTGGAACCGGCGTGTGCGTTGTAAAGATGCACTGATTGCGCACGGCTTCGAGATCTTCCTGCTTTGCGGAACTGAGGTTCGGCCGGCCAAGCCGCTCTTCGAGCAGTGCGAGGGCAAGCAAAGCGGAGTGACCCTCATTCATATGGAATCGGACAATGTCCCCATATCCCATGGACCGCAACAACCGTACCCCGCCAATGCCAAGCAACGCTTCCTGGCACAAACGATAGTGCGCGTCTCCTCCGTACAGGCTATTTGTGAGCGCGCGTTCCCACGATGTGTTCTCTGGCAGGTCCGCGTCCAGGAAATAGACTGGCACGTTGCGGCCCGTCACGCCCTCGATCCAATAACGCCACGCTCGGATACTCAGCCGCACGCCGTCCAGAGTGAGTCGCACGATCGGCTCGACGCGCTCTAGTACCGCCTCGGGCCTCCAGTCCTCGGCTTGTTCAAACTGCTGGCCGCTTTCATCGAGTTGCTGACGAAAATACCCCTGGCGGGGAAGCAAGCTCACGCCGACAATCGGGAGCTCCCGGTCCGCGGCGGAACGCAATGTGTCTCCTGCGAGAACCCCCAGACCACCGGCGTAGGTGGGGATCTGAGGATGCACTGCGATTTCCATCGAGAAGTATGCGACTCGTCTGAGGTGCTCGTCAGTCAATGCGCCTTCCTCGCTGCCGTCCCACAATGTCGTACGGGCCGCTGATTTCTCTGTGAGTTAAATCACGTCTACGGGTGCTTGGAATCACATCCTGCGCCGGCCAGCGCATTGATAATGAAATTGAAATTCAGGGCAAACGAACCCCCGATAGGGGTCCAGAGGAGGATTACGATGGCCGGCAAACGGCTGCTCTTTCGATCCACGGCGCGCGAGAAGGTGCTCAGCGGTGCCGCTGCACTGGCAGATGCCATCCGCATCACGCTTGGCCCAAAATCCAAATGCGTGCTGATTCAGAAAAAATGGGGAAAACCGATTGTTTGCAACGACGGAATAACCATTGCCAAAGAAATTGAACTGGAGGATCCCGAGGAAAACCTGGGCGCACAGATGATCCGAGAAGCGGCGGAGCGAACGGGAGAAGTCGTGGGCGACGGAACAAGCACCTCGGCCATTCTGGCGCATGCGATTTTCGCCCAGGGGCTGCATAACGTGGCCGCGGGAGCAAGCGCGGTTGACCTCAAACGAGGATTGGATCGCGGATTGATAGCCGCAGTGAAGGGGCTAAAAGGCCTGTCTCGTCCTGTTTCCAGCCGCAAGGAAAAAGCGCAGATCGCGGCCATTTCTGCCCACAATGATCTCGGCATAGGTGAGTTGGTGGCCGACGCATATGAGAAGGTCGGAGCAGAAGGCGTCATCACCGTAGAGGAATCAAAGACTACCGAATCAGCCTTGGAGGTGGTCGAAGGAATGCAATTTGACAGAGGCTACATTTCGCCATATTTCGTGACCGATACCGAGAAGATGGAAGTGGTGCTAGAAGACGCCCTGATTCTTCTTCATGAAAAGAAATTGGCGAGTCTGAATGAGATGCTTCCGTTCCTGGAACAAGTTGCGAAGGCGGGCCGGCCGCTGCTGATCGTTGCCGAAGACGTGGAGGGGGAAGCCTTGGCAACGTTGGTTGTCAACAAGGTGCGGGGCACGCTGATGTCTGCTGCTGTGAAGGCACCGGGTTTCGGAGATCGCCGAAAGGATATGCTCCAGGACATCGCCATTCTTACCGGCGGTCAAGTGATTGCCGAAGAGCTTGGCTTGAAAATGGAGAAACTCGGCCTGAACGAGCTAGGGCATGCCAAGCGAGCGGTCATCGACAAGGAGAAAACCACGATTGTCGAGGGTGGCGGTTCCAAGTCTGCGATTCAGGGGCGTTGCGCCGAACTGCGCAAACAGATCGAAAAGACTACTTCCGACTACGACAAGGAGAAACTGCAGGAACGCCTCGCGAAGCTCTCCGGAGGGGTTGCAGTTATTCGTGTCGGAGCGCCCTCGGAAACGGAAATGAAAAACCGCAAGGAAGCGATTGAAGACGCTATTAGCGCGACAAAAGCTGCGCTTGCCGAAGGAATCGTGCCTGGCGGCGGCCTAGCCCTACTGAGGCTAATTGAGACGGTCGAGGCCGAGGCGGCAAAGTGCTCTGGCGATGAGCGCACCGGTCTGTTGATCTTGCGCAGTGCACTCGAGGCTCCCACACGACAGATCGCCGAGAATTCGACGATGGATGGCGGAGTAGTTGTGGATCGCATGCGGAATGGCAAGGGGAACTACGGCTTCGATGCATCTCGTTGCGAATACGTCGATCTGGTAGAAGCAGGAATCATCGATCCCACGAAAGTAGTGCGGATCGGCCTCGAGAATGCTGTCTCCGTAGCGAGCGTTTTGCTTTTGGCTGAAGCGACGCTGACCGAAGTGCCTGAGGAGAAAAAGAAGGCCGCCGTAGGCCACGGAGAATTGGAGTGAGGCCGTGACAGGGACTTTCGCACTGTTAATTTATCGACACGATCCGATTCGCTTGCAGGACTGTGGCAGGTAGCCAGATCCTCTGGGGCACTACTATAGTTGGCAGGAGGGTTGAGCCAGGAGGTGCAAGCTGCCTATGCAGCAGCAGGCATGCGGAATTCGATATGAGTCTGGATTACCCGCAGGATGGAGTCACGCGTCACCATGCCCAAGACTCGCGAACGAAGAGAATCACCGGGGGCTTCACTCATTACCGGCACTTGATTGACGTCAGCCGCGAGCATTCGTCCGAGCAACGGTAATAGGGGTTGGTCGGGCGCAGCCCACAAAATCCTGTCGCGCGGAATCATGGCGGCCTGCACGGACGTAAAGGGCCACTCTTCACGGGGCACGCTGTTGAGTGCGTGAACATTCATCAGGCCAAGAAGCTGCTCGTCCGAGACAACGAGATGGCATCGCCGACCCGTCCGTAAGATCTGCTGGCCATACTCCTCAAGCGAAACGTCACGGCCTATGATGGGGATCTCGTAGCTCATGACGTCAGAAGCGCGCAGGCCCGCAAGCGCTGTACGGATGGCCTCCTGGGCCACGGTCTCCTGTGCGGCGGTGAGCAGAAACCAGCCGATGAAAGCAATCCACAAGCCACCGATGAAGTTCCCAGTAAGGGCGCGCCAAGAGCCGAAGACAATCATCGCGTAGGCGATAAGCTGGCCGCTGCGAGCAGCAAAGAGTGTTGCTCGTTCACGACTACGCGTGACACCCCAGACGATGGCGCGAAAGATTCGGCCACCGTCGAGCGGGAATCCTGGAAGGAGATTGAACGTTGCAAGGCCAAAATTGACCCAGGCGAGCCAGAACGCGAGCGCCCCAAGCATTTCCCGCTGAGGAAAGAGCCGCAAAAGAAGCCAGAATACCCCCCACAGGAAGTAGCTCGAAAGGGGGCCAGCGATGGCGATGTTGAACTCCTGTTTGGCGCTGTCCGGGTCCCTTTCCATGCGTGCAAGACCACCGAACACGAAGAGAGTGATCGAGACCACAGAGATGCGATAACGAATAGCTACGACGCTGTGACTCAATTCGTGAAACACAACCGAGCCAAAAAACAGAAGGCTCGTCAGGGTGCCCAGGCTCCAATGCTGCAGGTGAGACCAACCGGGATGCTGCTGCGTGAATTGGGTGGCCAACGAGAATGTGATTAGAGCAAAAATGACAAACCAACTCGGATGAAGATAGATCGGGATGCCCGATACCTTGGCAATTCGAAAACCAGAAGCACGCGGCATAGTTAATGTCCTGCGAGGCTAACGCGTACAAAAATTCCTGCACGCAGAGAGGATGAAGTCACTTCAGCGGTCTCGCCCTGCCCGTACAACCAGAACGGAGCAGCGCGCATGGCGCGCCACAACCTCAGCGACGCTCCCCAGGAGGAATTTCCGCAAGCCCTTTTCCCCGTGGGATCCGAGGACGATCAAATCTGCGCCCCAGTCGCCGGCGGTGTCAAGAATTCCAGTTCGAATCTCGTTCTCCGCGACACGCGAATCTGCCTTGAATCCTGCTTTTCCGAGCGTTTCCACGGTGCGTGCGACCAACTCCTTGGCTTGTTTCAACCGATCCCGGAGTCTTTCGGCCATTTCCGGTGCGTAGCCTCGCGCCATTTGAGGAGGAGTGGAGAATACGAGAGGTTCTACGACCTGTAAAACCAGTACTTCCGCGCCTTCGGCACGAAACTGTGAGGCGACAAATTGCGTTGCCGCTTCTGAAAATTTCGAACCATCGGTTGCCAGCAGAATCTTCATGAATGTCTCTCTCTGCCGCACCATTTTTTAGCACTCGGGCTATCGATAGCTGTGCGTAAGATCACGCCACACGGTGCTTGGCGTCACATGCGGCGTCTAGCTGTAACGAGAATGGGACGGTGTTCCGGAAGAAGGAAACCATGAGAATCCTAATTGCGCTGGACGCGACACCGCTCTGCGCAGCGATTGTCAAGGAAGCGGCGGTCCGGCCTTGGCCCTGCGGTTCGAGGTTTTTCTTACTGCGTGTTTTAGATCCCTTTCGCTTCGTCAAAGCGCCGATCTCGCTGCAACGAGCTAAAGATGCCGCCCATTTCGTGCTCAAGAACCTGACCGTCCGCCGCCGGATGGACCACAATTGGGATGAAAATCCTTTTCGCGACCGACGGCTCGAAATACTCAGCCAGGGCCTTACGGTCTGTGGCAACGCATCCTTGGCCGAAATGCAGTGAGGTGAAAGCGATCTCCGTCCCCGAGTCTTTTGTCGCGGCCACGGTGCTTCCATACTTCGAGTCGACCGAGATCGAGAACCTCAATACTTCCGCGATCAAGGCCGCAAAGGAGTCCGTCGGTGCAGGCGTGAGGATATTGGCCAACCTGGATGCGAAGGTGAGTTCGGTAACAGCCTTTCCACAAGACAGCCCGGAAAGGGTAATCGTGAAAGAAGCTCAAAGGTGGGCGCCCAGATGATTCTTCTTGGTTCTCACGGACGGCGCGGCTTTGACTGCTTGACTATGGGGAGCATGTCGGAGCACGTAGCATTTCATGTCCTGTTCGGTCGAGGTGATTCGCGGCCAAAATGCCCAGGCCAAAAGGAAAAAAGGAGGAGAAATACAATGAAAGTGAAAGACGCAATGATGGGAACACCGTCTACTGCCAGCTCGATTCGAACCTTGGATCCGCGACGGAACTCATGTGGACCGGGAACTGCGGATTTCTTCCCGTCATGGGAGCGGACGGAAAGATCGTTGGCGTAGTCACCGATCGGGACACTTGCATCGCTCTCGGAACGCGCAATCGTTTTCCCGGAGACGTCACGGTTCGCGAAATGATGTCGGACAGGCTGTTCGCATGTTCGCCAGATGATGAGGTTCATATCGCCTTGCAGCGGATGCAAGAGGGAGGCGTGCGCCGCCTCCCTGCAATTGAGAAAACGGAGCGCTCGCAGGTGTGATCTCCATGGACGACCTCCTCCTACTATCTGCGGTTAGATTGTTTTGCTTAACTTTCATTTAAGCCGGCGCTGTTCGGAGGAGGTCGTGAAGACTTACCGAAACACGGTTTGCGGTACTCGGCGTTGCTCGATATCGCTCGGGACGTGTTGAACAAGAGAATCCTGTTAAGCCGGTGCTGCGCATCGCGGTCGTCAGTGACCCGCATCACGGTCCACACGATACAAGTGGTCTTATGTTAAGTGCATCGCCGTCGTAGTGTCCTGCCGCACGGTCACGCGCAACATCTCACCCGATGGATTGATCCCCAAAAGAAAGGAGGTTCGATGATCATTCCAACGATTCACCTGAACGGGACTAGCAAAGAAGAGCTGGCCCGCCAGCTCGAAGATGCTCATTCCGCGATCACCTTCGCGCAAACCAAACTTCGGCAAGCTGCCCCGAACGCGCGGGATTACTACCCCCAAGGTCCGGACGCGATCTATCAGGCAACCGATGACCATATGCCGGTCCCTGGGGCTTCCGCTCGTCGTTTCCGACTCAAGCGGCGCCCCTGGCTAGAGAGCTCCGGTCGTTTTGGATCGGCTAAAGCGGCTCGAATCCGTCAAGGATGAGCTGCAACAGATTGCCCAACACATCGACGCAGAGGGGCGGGAGTGAAAAGACCCGCTAATGCACAGGTCCCGGTCCCAAGTCCGGGGCAGATCGGAAACGTTAATGACGGATTATGAAAAAATCGAGATGGCGCAGCGTGCAGTGCAGCATTTCCTGCGAATTGCTAAAAGCAACAGTGTTTCCGACCAGCTTTCGTTTCTACAGGTTGCGAAAGTTGTCAAACGGGGAATCGCAAAGTTGAAAGAAGCTCAGCGGTTCTTGTCTGAGCTGAAGAAGTCTTATCGCGCGCCTGCAGCAGTCTCGCTCGGACGGCGCGGTGGAATGCAGACCTCGACGAAATATGGCAGAGCGCATCACGCAAAGATGGCGCGGCTCGGCCACGCGACAAAGATCGAGCGCTACGGCGAGAAAGAGTTTTTTGCGCTCGTTCGAGCTGGTTATAAACCGAGCCAGATGTCGGAAAAGGAACGGCATGCTGCGCTCAAGTGGATTGCGGCACAGCGAGAAGAGCGGAAGTGAAAGAAAAAGGTCGAAACCGGGATGAGTTCCGTCCGGTCTGATGATGGTCCGAGAGGAGCACTTCCATGAGAACGATGATTATGATCGTGTTTTTCTTCGCTACCGTACCGGCAACAACAGAGGAGCAGCAGACCTCGACGGTCGAAGCGCCTACGGTGCTCGTTGAGTCCGCAACGGAGTTGGTGAACGCGCCGGTCCCGAAAGCAGTCAAGCCAGTCACGCCGCTGATCCACAAGTTCTGCGACAAGCACGCCAAGCTGCAGTTCACCGCCGCTGTCGGTGCGGCTGCGTTCGACGCTGCGCAGACTTGCAACGTACTCGCCGATTGCGGTCATGAAGATTGGTTGCCTACGCAGAATTGCGCGGGCGTGGTCGGTTTATGGCCGCAGGGCTCGCGATGCAAGAGTTCGTCGCCTGGCAGTTCCACAAACACGGTCACCATAACCTCGAAAGAATCGTCCGCTTCGTTTCCATCGGCAGTAATGTCTGGGGGATCGCGCAGTCCAAAGCGAACGAGGCCTGGTAATCCTTTACAAAGCAGAGTGAACGGAGGAACTTCTCCTCCGCTAAATGCGCGCGCCGGTCACAAGTCCGGCGGGAAAGGGGAACATCCATGAAAACGAAAATTCTGGCAGCCATCATCGGTGTGCTATTCGTCGTTGCGGCGGCGGAAGGTATCGTCCTTTACAAACAGCACAAGTCCATCGTCGCGCAAACCCAAGTTCTCGCGCACCTGACTGCGCAGCACGAGAAATTGACCGGGGTTGCAATCGCTCAAGGTATGACAGTGAAGACGATCCAAGCGAGCTTTCAGCATCTGACGCAAGGGCTCGGTGCGGCTCTCGGCGGTCCGCCGCCGCAACCGTTTCCGGAAATCACAGCCATGTTCGATGAAGCGGTCCGAGAACTTCGCGCCGATGGTATCGAAATCGATCCGAAACTCGAACAGAAACTTCGAACAAACGTCAAGACCGGAAAGGCCGCATTTCAAAAAACCTTCGTTGATCCATTGCTCAAATGACCAGCAAACCGAAACGCGGTGAGCCCCACCGCGTCGCGCTGTTCCGCAGCGTCTGACGATGGTCCGAGGCGAGCGCTGTGGCTGGTGCTCGGAATCATCACGAAGGAGGACAAACCGTGAGAGCCAGTAAACCGTTACCACTTAGAGTGGAAGAGAACCTTCGGAAACTCGTCGACAAGATGGTCGAGTTTCACGGACCGCACACAGTCACGGACTATATCCACGGCCTGGTCGTGCTCGATGCTTACCGCAACGAGATAGCTGAATGGCTGCATCAGGTCGCGGTCCCGAGTTGTGTAACGGGAAGCATTCTTGCTTTACCTAGTGAAAGGTCCGACAAGCGTTTAGCAACGGCGCGACGGCAACCGCGGGTTGCGACGGCCGGCAAATAAAGCGGCGGGATCACCGCTGCTCCGAAACCAGAAACGGAGTGAGTTCCACTCCGTCCCGCACTGCAAGGCGCTGCTGACGAAGGTCAGGGAAAAGGAAAGATCGGATGTATCAACGTAGTCGTTTTCATCATTGCGAGCCGCTTCCGCCGTCCGCACCGGAACGAGCCGCAGGTTACCGGTACCGCTCTTCGAAGTGCGGCAAGCTGCTGAAAGTTCTCAGTGGCACTTTGAAAGGAGGCAATCAGTGAAGCAGATCATCGTACTCGAAGAGCAGGAGAGCAAGGGTCTTCAGAAAGGGAAGATGCTGCTGATCACCACGCCAGGAGGAGCTGAGCTGGGAATCCAGTTCTCTACGAATGAGTTTGCTCATCCGAGTGAAGGGCTCGTTTGTGACAAGTGCGGTGCGACAAAGACTCGCTCGCCGTCTTCTGCAGTAGCAGTAATACGAAGCGTCCATCTGCGCTTAGCAGGCAGTGCACGGAACTCGAGCTGTTTCTGAGGTGCTACTGGAGTTGGGATACTTGATGGCTACGGCTATGCTCAAGAAGTCCCTTTGTGTTCGTTGTTCGAGCTCTCACAGCCAGGCTACACCCGGCCCTGTAACGTCTGTCATTAAGGGCAGTGACATGGGTCACAGCTTTTTGGGGGGCTGCTTGCTAAAAGTCGGTTATCGGAGGATGAAGAGGGCGATGGGAGAGAGTCTCCAAGACCAAAGGACTGAAAAATCCGAGAGTACAGGAATTCCCCTTGGTCGCCTTCCGATGTGATGCGAAGCAACAACCAGGGTCTGACCAGTCGTGGCCTTTTCATCCTTCGACTTGAGGCGGCGGAGAAGGCACGGAGCAAAGACCAAACTCCCGGGAGTTTCGACGTGCCGGCCCGAGAGGGTCGGTAGCATTTCGTAGCGCCGCCGCCCTTAAATTCTTGCCGCCAGATTGAGGGAGCGTGCCGATAAAGGAACTCAGCGCCGCAGCAGAAACTCGGTCATCGTGGTTTCGAGAAACACCTTGCGCAGCTCCCAGGATGAAAACTAAAGGAGGTCTCGTATGGCGACTTTCGTGATCCTCAGCCGATTTTCCCCAGATGCTTTTAGAGAGCCAAAAGATTTTAAGAAATTGGCCGAAACCGTGTCGAATAAAGTCAAAGGTGAATGTCGGGGACTCGAGTGGAAGCACAGCTATGCGACTCTCGGCCGGTTCGATGTTGTTGATGTCGTGGAAACAGATGACCCAAACCAAATTGAGAAAGCGGTGATGATCATCCGCGCCTACGGTCATTCGACAACGGAAACGCTCGCAGCTACGCCGTGGAAGGAGTTTCTCGCGAGATTGTGACATAGACCACAGTCGTAAACCAAAAGCGCAGTGGCAGGCTGTTTCCCTGGCGAAACGATTGCAAACGTGCGGATGGCGCGGAGGTACCCATGTTGAAACCTGCCGTCATCAAGTCACTTCCTGCACTGGCAGGGCCGGTTCTCAGCGTTTACTTGGACACCGACCAAGCAAAGAAGGATAACCGAGGGCTCAAGCCAGGTTACTTAATTCGCTTGGAGTCTCAAGCCAAGAAGGTCTCTCAAACGCTCTCACTGGACGACCAAGAACCTTTCAGAAAACAATTGCTCGAGACTGAGGCCTATTTGCAGAATCACCCTCCGCGATGCCAAGGGATTGTGATCTTTGCCGGAGGCAAGCGCAAAGAAGTTTTTCCGCTCCAGGTGCCGGTGGAAGACGAGGTTCACTGGGGCAGGCCAGTCCTAGCGCAGTTGTTGTGGGTTCTAGAGGAACATAAGCCGTACGGTATCGTGGTGACTGGCCGAAAGCGCGTTCGATTTTTCCTCTACTGGCTGGGCGAAGTTCTTGAATCACAGGAAAAGGAGTTCCGACTGGAGCCTTCAAAAAGGAAAGAAATGGGTCCGGTAGCACGTCCTGGAGTGCGTCTATCTCGCGGGACGAATCGGGATGTATTCGAACGCCACCGCGCTGCAGAGTACGCGCACTACCACCAGCAGATCGCTGAGCGCATCGAGCGCTGGTGTACCTCAGAGCAGTTAGAATCGGTGTTCTTGGTTGGGCTGGCCCAAATGGTGAAGGCCATTAAGAAACAAATCCCGTCAAGTCTCTCGCAAAAAATAGTATTGATCGAGGAAGCCCTCGGTTGGGTATCTCAAACTGAACTGCTTGATCGCATCAAACCGGTTGTCGTCGACCATGAGCGAAATCGCGAGATGGCCTCGGTCGACGCTCTGCTGGGTGACAGGCGGAATGCAGTGGTGGGAGTCGACGCAACTTTGGTCCAGCTCCAACAAGGGAAGGTCCGCAGTGTTGTGGTGATGAAGCCATTGAACGGAACCTTGCAGCAGTGCGTGAGTTGTTTATGGGCGGACCGCACTTCAGACCCCGTGTGCCCATCCTGCGGGAAGCAGCGGAAGAGCGTCGCACTTCGCGATGTATTCCCGGACCTGGTGCGGCGCAACAACGCGTCGCTGGAAGTTGTGTCCGCGGAAGCCGGGCAAAGGCTGCAGGAAGTCGGCGGAATGGGGGCTTGGCTAAGAGAGTTTGAGACGAAAGAGTACTCAGCGTTTGCTTAGATCAATCCTTTGCCGCGATGCGCGCGGATGGGTGCCGGAGAACATCGCGTGTTATCCGTTGAGAGTATGGCCCGATGGGAACACTTTTCACATGGTTCGGACATCGGCGTGCGTGGGTTCGGAGGGTCTATCGAAGAGGCGTTTGAGCAAGCCGCAGTTGCCCTGACGGCGATTGTGGCCGACCCTTCGTATATTGCGCCAACCGAGATGGTTGAGGTGCACTGTGACGCGACGGATCTCGAACTGCTGCTGGTGAGTTGGCTCAACGCGGTCATCTACGAAATGGCCGTGCGCACGATGTTATTCAGGAAGTTTCGTGTTCTTACGTCTGGGTGCTCGTTGACGGGCACGCTTCTTGGCGAGAAGGCGGACCCCGAACGCCATCAGATTGCGGTTGAAGCAAAGGGGGCGACGGTCACGGCGCTTAGAGTGGAACATGATGAGCAGGGCCAATGGGTCGCACAGTGCGTAATCGACGTCTGAGACTCCCATCGGAGCCCGTATGAATTTACAAGCGCTTACGCGTCGTTCGGAATTTGAATGGTACATCGAGGCCACTGGGGAGATGCGCGTGCCGGCCGTTATCTACGCGGGCGAACCGTTAGTCCGTGATATGGATGAGAAGGTTCGCGAACAGCTAACCAACGTCGCTACGTTGCCCGGAATCCAACGAGCGGCGTACGCGATGCCCGATGCTCACTGGGGCTATGGTTTTCCGATTGGCGGGGTCGCCGCCTTCGATCCCGATCAGGGAGGAGTCATCTCTGCCGGTGGCGTCGGCTTTGACATTTCCTGTGGAGTCCGCGCGCTGCGTACGGGAATCACCCTGGACGAGCTGCAACCACATAAGGCCGCTGTTGCCGACGCCCTGTTCAGCGGCATTCCTGCCGGGGTTGGCAGCACCGGGGCGATAGAGTTCGAGGGCAACGAGATGGACGAGATGCTGCGCTGTGGCGCGCAATGGGCTGTGGCTCAGGGATACGGAATTCCTCAAGATCTTGAGCGCATTGAAGAAGGCGGAAGTGCATCTGACGCGAGGCCTGAATTCGTCTCGCAACAAGCGAAAAAGCGGCAAGCTCACGAAATGGGAACGCTCGGATCGGGCAACCACTACCTGGAAGTGCAACGGGTCGCTGAGATCTTTGATTCCTCGATCGCTGCTATATTGGGGCTGCAGCAGGACGACGTTCTCGTAACCATCCATTGCGGCTCGAGAGGCCTCGGCCATCAGGTCGGGACTGACTACCTGAAAACGATGGTGAGCGAGGGCTTCGGGCCAATTCCGGATCGCGAACTTGCGTGTGCTCCCATACGCTCGGAGCTTGGCCAGCGGTATCTCGGCGCAATGCGCGCAGCCACGAATTGCGCTTTGGCGAACCGGCAAATTATCACGCATCTGGTTCGTGGCGCCTTCGCCGAAGTCATTCCAAAAGCCCGACTCGCGTTGTTGTATGACGTATCGCACAATACTTGCAAGATTGAGCGGCACGTTATCGATGGCGAAAGCCGGGAGCTGTTTGTTCATCGCAAAGGGGCAACGCGCAGCCTCGGCCCAGGTCATCCGGAACTACCGTCTTCGCTACAAGGAGCGGGACAGCCGGTGCTGATTGGTGGAACGATGGGGACGGAGTCCTACATTTTAATTGGCACAAACCATAGCGAGGAACTGTCCTTCTCGTCAGCCTGCCACGGGGCTGGCAGGTCTATGAGCAGGACGCAAGCGACGAAGCTCTGGCAAGGGCGCAAGCTGATTGAAGAGTTGGGCGAAAAGGGCATTCTGATACGCACACGATCCTATCGCGGCGTCGCCGAGGAGGCGCCAGGCGCCTACAAGGATGTGAACGCCGTCGCTGGGGCCGCCGAGCAGGCAGGCTTGGCGCGTCGCGTCGCGCGGCTCGTTCCGGTAGTGTGCGTCAAAGGATGAACACAACCTTGCCTCGACTCAGGCAATACGCGGGAGCGACGTTCTCGCACTGTAAGAGAAGGACTTGCCAATCAAGCACCTTAGTCTTTGAGACCTGGTAACTTTGAACTGTGACGAAGCCACTCTAATCTCTCCTGCTTGAACCAAGCTTGCGATACCAAACTGGACGAATCTCGCGCAGGAAAATTCGCGCGGTGACCGGCCCCATGTGTTTCAGTTCTTGCAATTTCCGAGAGAGTTCGGATGGCTCTTTCGACTGCGCCAACAGTCTCTTGAGAGAGCCATACCTTTGTTCGAGCTCTTCACAAACTGCGAGGAGTTTTGTCGCCGTAGAGAAATCGTACCGCGCGTAATGAGCCCGGTCTAACAGGGCCACAAGCCGATCCCAGCCTGCGCGGCGAACTGCGCCGGGAGTGGTAAGACGTGCTCTCATCAGTTCCTGATATGCACGCACCGCGACTTCTGACTGAATCGGCTTCGCAAAGAGCAAAGATGCCAGAAACCATTTAAACAGCTCCTTCTCCCGTTTCGAGCTCAGATGAATGCCAAGCTGGCGGGCATTTGACGCATTCTTGGCCATTTGCTCTCGTCAGGCATGCTTGCGAACGGCGCCAACGTATGTCGGCGTGGCGTGCCAGGCTCACACACCCGGCTCGTTGATTTGCCTCGTTCCTAGTTGTGTAACTCCAGAAATCTGAGGCAGCGGCCGTCCTTCGAGCCTCACTGGCCGCCCCATCGAAGCTCCCAGGCGCTTCTTCTAGGCTTCCTATCTAGCCACTGCCTCAGCGAAGGACAGCAAGCCTTCGCATTGTCAGGTCTTGCTCGCTTCCATGCAGAAGCTTTTCAAGTTAATTTCTGTGCCGTCAGACTTATCGAATCTGTCCAACGCCAGAATTTCTCTGCCATCCAAGGTACGGCTCGCCAGGACGGACGAGGACACGCTACCTGTCCCAGTCTCGACCAGCCACCCGTACCCTACAGCAAGGAGAAGGAGCATTCCCCACACGAGGTGATGGATGTGTCGTCCACGGATATAGATGTCATGGAAGGGTCCAAGATGAGGATAATTAGCATAAGCGAGTGAACGGGTGACGCCGAACGTCAGAACAAAACTAATCGCAGCGAGAAAGAGACGGCGTTGCGGTCTGTGGGGAATGTGCTGGTGAAAGAGTTCGCTGATGAGCGGATGACGAAAGATCAGAAGGACGACGCGTGTGCCACAAATGACGGCCAGCAGCCATGTTCTATGTAGCACAATTGAGCCTCTTCTTCACGGATATCGCTTGGCGCTCTATACCCGCTATAACGTCCGCACAGCGTCTTCCAGCTCTTTCGCTAGGGCGGTGTAGCTCTCTCCTTTCAGCAACCTGGGCGCACCGAAAGCCAGGTCCACGCGGCCCGAGCGTGGCCAATGGGCGTGCCGGTGGAGAATCTTATCTACACCTCGCAATCGAACAGGTACTACGGGTACCTTCAACCGCGCCGCGATCAACCCAATACCGGGCTGGAAGGACTTGATCTCTCCAGCTTCCGTTCGCTCGCCTTCCGGGAAAAACAATATGGACCAATTGTCGCTAACCAGTTCTCCCAGGTAGCGTAACGATTCGCCCGCGCCGGCTTCCGTCTGGGGAACAGGAAACGCACTGAAGAACAATGCGACCAACCAATACAGGAAGCTATCCCGAAACCGTTCATAGCGCGTGTGGCGGTCCGGAGAAAAGTGCGCATCGAAGTATTCCTTCCACATGGCCGGTGCGACGCGGTGTCGGTATCGGGCGGGCAAAGCAGAGAGGATCAAAGGCGTGTCCAGGTGGCTCTGGTGGTTTGGCGCAAGAATGACAGGTCCCCGTAACGCAGCCAAATGCTCGCGGCCGGAAATATGGGCATGCGCGAACATTCGGACGAAAGGCAAGAAGACCGTGGAGAGCATTGTGCGCCGAATCGCTCTCGCAGGCCAGGACCGGTTCCATGTGGGAAATAACGGAGCGGCAGGATGTACGCTCATTTCTTCAAGTGCGGAAACCGAGCGGCCGCCTGTTAATACGGATTCGTCGACGCTGATATCGAAGTGCTTTTCGAGATCCAACATGAGTTCGACACGATCGAGAGAACTTAGCCCTAACTGGTCGAGAGTCGTCTCCGGTGTGACGTTCTTGTCCGGCGTGTACCTCTGGAGAAGGTCGATGAGCGTATCTTTGGTTGTGACTATTGCTTCCGAATGGGGCCTTTTCTCCATCCACGCTTGGATCTCGCCGTGTTTCAGCTTCTGCGTGCCCTCCGTGCGCGGCAGGCGCTCCCCAGGCCACAGGGAGACTTCTCGTATTCTCTGGTGGCCTTCGAGTCGCTCGTTCGCCAGTCGGACTATTTCTTCCGGGTCGGCGCTGTTGCGCAGCACCAAGACCGCATGGACGCGATCCCGGCCCACTACCGCGGATTCCCGCACACCCGGCACCTGGTTCAGAATGTTTTCTACATCTTCAGGGAATACGTTGAGCCCCTCCGGTGTGACAATCATTTCTTTCTTGCGCCCCTGAATCACCAAGCAGCCCGTGTCGTCAAATCTTCCAATGTCCCCGGTGTGAAACCATCCATTCTTGAATGCCGACGCCGTCTCAATGGGAGCCCGGTAGTAGCCCGACGTGACACTCTCTCCGCGAACGAGAATCTCGCCATCCGGTGCGATCTTTACTTCGACGCCCGCGACAGGCTTGCCGACTGTACCTTCCTTGATGTCGAACGGATTGTTGAAAGCCACAACGGGCGCTGTTTCGGTCAGCCCATAGCCTTGGATGACTGCGAATCCCAGACTTGACCAAAACCCCTCGAGTTCTTTTGCGAGCGGTGCCGCTCCCACGACAAATGCCCAGAACTTCCATCCTAACGACGAATGCAGGCGGCGGTATCGCCACCAGCGGAAGACCCAGTGGGACCTAGAAGAAGAAAGATCAGCAGCCTCTGGGAATTCGAGGAGGATGTGCTTTCGAAG
>Ga0306923_10002379_pt1 | contig 17186 bp, 19 predicted proteins | sample sta12Can44000108_FD_203841 | JGI IMG/M metagenome (GOLD analysis project Ga0306923, IMG submission 203841) | Lab enrichment of tropical soil microbial communities from Luquillo Experimental Forest, Puerto Rico - statanox.12C.anox.44.000.108 (v2)... | ecosystem: Environmental > Terrestrial >... | reverse complement strand
CGGAGAGGGTGAGGTTGAGAAGCGTCGCGCCGTTCATCGCTGCTGCCAGGCGCCCGCCTTTCAACGCCGAGACGTGCTTGCGGACGGCATTGATCTCGGCGATGGATGCTCCGCTGTCCAGCAGCATCTGGTGCAGCCGCTGCTTGGCCGCGAAGGAGACCCCATCCGGCGGCAGGCATGCCAGCGCGGAAGAGCCGCCCGTGAAGGCGGTGATCACCAGGTCTGCCGGCCTCGCGGCCGCGGCCGCCAGCATCAGCCGGCGCCCGGCCGCCAGGCTGGCCAGGCTGGGCACAGGATGATCGGCTTCGACTATCTCGACTCGCCGCAGGCCCTCCTCGACAGGCCCGGACGCCTCCCGGCGGGAGACCACCAACCCGCCGGCCAGCCGGTTGCCCAGCTTGGCCTCCATCGCTGCCGCAATCGGCGCGCTGGCCTTGCCTGCGCCGAGTATCAGGATGGACCGCACGCGGGTCAGGTCGAAATGGTGGCCGTCCGCGGCGAGCGCACTGCCCTGCACGTGCACGAGACGGTCGACGGCCGCGGCCGGATTCGCCGCCCGGATACCTGCGGCCACGGTATCGAGGGCGAGCCGGCGGAGATCTCGCAGGCCGTGATCGAGCAGCGGGCCGCTGTTGCGGATCGGAAGCAGGCCGCCTGTCGGCTGGGCGGCAGGCTGCTTGATCGCTGCGCGGCCGGTGGTCATCGGCTACGGCTGGTGCTTGCTCGCGGGAAGCGGCTTCCTGGGTAGCGTGCGGCCGGACCCAGTTCCTCCTCGATTTGCAGCAGGCGGTTGTACTTCGAGGTCCGCTCCCCGCGTACCGGCGCGCCCGTCTTGATCTGGCCTGCGTTGAGGGCGACGGCGAGATCGGCGATCACCGGATCCTCGGTATCCCCCGAGCGTTCTGACACGCAGACGGCGTATCCATGACTGACTGCGAGGGCTGCCGCGTCAACCGCCTCGGTCAGGGTGCCGACCTGGTTGAACTTCCACAGCAGCGCGTTGGCCGCGTGGCGGTCGATGCCCTGCTGCAACCGGGCCGGGCTGGTGACGAACAGGTCATCCCCGACAACCTGGATCGCGGATTGGGCGGTCAGCGCCGCGAAACTCTCGAAGTCGTCCTCGGCGAACGGATCCTCGATGGTTGTTATCCCGAAGTCGCCGATGATCTCCAGGTAGAACCCGAGCAGTTCATCTGGCCTCAGCTTCCTGCCCGCGACGCGGTAGGAGTTGTCGGCCGGGTCGTAGAAGTGCGTCGCGGCGCAGTCCAGTCCGTACTGGAATCGTCCTGCGTGGCCGGCCTTCTCGACGCCGAGGTGGAGCAGTTCGAGGGCCTCCCGCGGGTCGGACACCGGCGGCACGTAGCCGCCCTCGTCGCCGAGTGCCCTGGCCGAGCGGCCGTAGCGGGCCTCCAGCACCTCGCCGAGGGCGAGATTGACCTCGGAGCTCTCGGCCAGGGCCGCGCCGAAGGAGTCCGCGGCCGTCGGTACGACGATGAACTCCTGGAAGTCGAGCTGCCCGGCGGCGTGCCTTCCGCCGTTGATCAGGTTGACCAGCGGTACCGGCAGGATATGGCCGTCGGAGGCCAGGTAGCGGTACAACGGGAGCCCGCTTGACGCCGCGGCGGCCCTGGCGGCCGCGAGTGAGACCCCGGCCAGGGCGTTGGCGCCAAGAGCGGACTTGCCCGCAGTCCCGTCCAGGGTGATCAGGGCGGCGTCGAGTTCCCGCTGCCGGTCCGCGAGCTTGCCGGTGACCGCCGGGCCGATGACGCCGGTGACGTTGGATACCGCGCGGCTTACCCCCAAGCCGCGGTAGCGGGAACCGCCGTCCCGTAGCTCGAAGGCCTCGTGCGCGCCGGTGGAGCGGCCGGACGGAACGTCGGCCCGGCCGGTCGACCCGTCCTCGAGCAGAATGTCCACCTGGACCGTGGGGAGGCCCCGGCAGTCGATTATCTCCCTGGCACGAACCTCACGGATCGCCCGCGGATGGTTGGCTGCCACGTTGCCTCCACTGACATCGCCGGCCGAAACCTCATTGAAGGCAGGGCCGCACATCGTAGATCATCTGCTGCATCTCGGTACCCCGAGCCGCATCCCTGGCCTGGCTCATCGAGGCGGCCGCCAAATACCGTAACCGCCGATCGATCATATTGTTGACGATAACACAACTTGCCGATCCGACAATATGGGCGCCGCGCACTGTTGAACTCAGTGGGCTGGCGCCTTGGCCCGGCGCGGAGGGTGGCGGTCTACCGCATTGCCCTACTGTGGGCAATCAAGCAACCGCACGGGGGTGACGTCCGGCCGGGCCCGGGGGGAGCCCGCGCGAGGCGGAAGGACGAGACGGAAGAAGAGGTGAGCTGTGACCGGCACCGCCAGCCCCGGCGACCCGCTTGGCCCGCTGCGCGCGCAGAGCACTCCCGCCCTGATCGCGGACCTGCTCCGGGCCGAGGTTCTCGTCGGGGCTTTCCCCCCGCACAGCCAGCTGTCGGAGGCGCATCTGGCCCGGCAACTGCAGGTCAGCCGGGGGCCCGTCCGGGAGGCGATGCAGCGGCTGATCCAGGAAGGGCTGCTGCGCTCGGAGCGGAACCGCGGTGTCTTCGTGGTCGCGCTCGGGCACGACGATGCGCGCGACGTGTACTTGGCCCGGGGAGTCATCGAAGGCGCCGCGGCGGCGATCGTGGCCCGGCAGGTGCCACCGGTAGCGATGCTGCAGCTGCAGCGCCTTCTCGACCAGCTGGCCGCGTCGACCGGCGGGCCGTGGACCGAGGTCATCACGCACGACCTTGCCTTTCACCAGGCATTGGTGGACGCGGCCGGCAGCCTCAGGCTGAGCCGGATGTTCCACACGCTGGTCGCGGAGACCCGGCTCTGCCTGCTGCGGCTTGAGCCCTTCTACCGGGACGGGACCGAGGTCATCGCCGAGCACCGGGGGATCCTGGACGCGCTCGAGTCCGGCCGGCCCGCCACAGCCGAGCGGCTCATCCGGCTGCACATGGACGCTGCCGCGGCGCGCCTGGCGGTACCTGAACGTGTCACATTGTCCGATTGAATGCGTGTGCTACAATTAGCCCAGCAGCAAGAGCTCACCTGCCGAACCCAGGAGGCGACAAGTCAATGCCGGGGGACGTGAACGACGCCGCAGGCCGATCCTCGGCCTCGGCCCGACGACTCGCGCCGCTGCGGATCGAGAGCACTCCCTCCCTGGTAGCGGACAGGATCCGCATGGGAATCTTCGACGGGACCTTCCCTCCCGACAGTCAGCTGAACGAGGTCGAGCTCGCCCGCAGCCTGGGGGTCAGCAGGGGTCCCATCCGCGAGGCGTTCCAGCGGCTGATCCAGGAAGGCCTGCTGCGCTCGGAGCGAAACCGAGGCGTTTTCGTGGTCGCCCTGGATGCCGACAGCGTGCAGGATGTCTACTTCGTCCGCAGGGTGATCGAGACCGCGGCGGCGCTGCGCCTGGCCGAATCGCAGGACGCCGCCGCCATCAGCGGGCTGGAACAGATCGTGAGCGCGATCGGCCGCTCCGTCGACAGCGAGTGGTCCGAGCTCGTTGCGATCGACCTTGAGTTCCACCGTTCCCTGGTGGCTGCCTCGGGCAGCTCAAGGCTGACCCGGGCGTTCGAGCCGATGTATGCGGAGACCAGGATGTTGCTGGCTCACATGGAGATCCATTACGAGCGCCGCGCAGACCTGGTCGACGAGCACCGCGCGATCGTCGAGGCCATCCAGGCCGGCGACCGGAAGCTGATCGAGCGGCTGGTGCACGGGCACATGTCCGACAGCGTGACGAAGCTGGTCCGGTGAGTACCGCGGGCGCCGCCCCGGGACGCATCGAGGAACTGCTCGCGGCTGAACGGGCGCGATTTGCTGCGACTCACCCGAAGGCAATGGAGTTCCGTGACCAGGCCGGGCGATCCATGCTCTCCGGCGTGCCGATGAACTGGATGACCCGCTGGGCAAGCCCGGCCCCGATCGTGGCGGCCGGTGCGCACGGCGCGCAGGTCGAAGACATCGACGGGCACCACTACGTGGACCTGTGCCTGGGCGATACCGGTGCGATGGCCGGGCACGCCCCAGCACCCGTCGCGACGGCGGTAGCCGGGCAGATGAACCGGGGCGCCACGTTCATGCTGCCCACCGAGGATTCCCTCTGGGTGGCAGATGAGATGTCTCGCAGGTTCGGCATGACACGGTGGCAGTTCTGCCTCACCGCCACTGATGCCAACCGTTTCGTGCTCCGCCTGGCTCGCGAGATCACTGGCCGCCCGATGATCATGGTGCACAACTGGTGCTATCACGGTTCCGTTGATGAGACCCTCGCGACGCTGGGCACGTCGGGCACCGTCACCGCGCGCCATGGCAGCGTCGGGCCGGCGCTGGACGTCTCGCAGGCGACCCGGGTGGTGGAGATCAACGACATCGATGGCCTGGAGCGTGCGCTCGCGGACCGGACCGTGGCGTGCGTGCTGGTCGAGCCGGCGCTCACCAACATCGGCATCGTGCTGCCCGAATCGGGTTATCACGAAGAGCTGCGGCGGCTTACGCGCGAGGTCGGCACGCTGCTCGTGATCGACGAGACGCACACGATCTGCGCTGGCCCTGGTGGCTACACCAGCCGCGAGAACCTGCAGCCCGACTTCCTGACGATCGGCAAGACAATCGGCGGCGGGATCCCGGTCGCTGCCTACGGAATGACCGATGATGTCGCCGCCCGGGTGGTCGCGAGCACGTACTGGCCCGAGGCCGACGTCGGTGGGGTGGGCGGCACGCTCGCCGGCAATCCGCTCTCGATGGCGGCGGTGCGGGCGACGCTTGGCCAGGTGCTCACCGATCAGGCGTTCGCATCGATGGAGTCGCTGGCCGTCCGGTTCACCGATGGCGTCACGTCGGTCATCGATAGGCGCGGCCTTCCCTGGCACGTCACCCGGCTGGGGTGCCGGAGTGAGTACCTGTTCACCCCCCAGCGGCCGCGGACTGGTGCCGAGGCCGCGACAGCCGGGGATGCCCACCTCGATGCGCTGCTGCATCTTGCCCTGCTGAACCGCGGCATACTGCTGACTCCGTTCCACAACATGGCGCTCATGTCCCCGGCGACTACGGCTGAGCAGGTCGACGCGCACACCAGGGCATTCGAGGAGATCACCGACGAACTCCTACGCTGACGGCCCGCGTGGCCGTCCGGCCGCCGCAGTCAGCAGGCGGATCTTCGGCCGGCCAGGCCGCCGGAGGGCCCCGTGAGGTGAAAGGCGGCCGCTGATGCTGGAACGGTTTTCAGAGCTCGCAGACGGGCTGAACCATCCCGAGGGGGTGGCGTGGAACCCGTTCGACGGCCGGGTCCACGCCGGAGGAGAGAGCGGTGAGCTTTACGCGGTCTCGCTCCAGGGAGACGTCGAGCTGCTCGGCTCGACCGGCGGCTCGATGCTCGGTCTGGCTGTTGACGGGCATGGTCGCGTGTACGCGTGCGATTCCGGGCGCGGTGAGATCGCTCGCCTGGATCCGCGCACCGGGGCGATCTCCGTCTATGCGCGCGGAGTCGGCGGGAGCGATCTTGACACCCCGAACGTCATCGCTTTCGGCCCCGATGGCATGGCCTACGTGACCTGCTCCGGCGAGCATGGGCGGCCCGGGATCGTCCGGATCGCTCCAGGCGGCCGCACCGAGGAGTGGACGGCAGCCACGCCTGGTTATCCGAACGGGTGCCTGGTTACCCCCGACGGACACGCCCTCATAGTCGTGGAGGCGGAAGCGGAGCGCCTGGTTCGGGTGGCAATTGCAGCCGACGGCTCCGCTGGAGTCCCGCAGACCGTCGCCGAGTTGCCCGACACCGATGCTGACGGAGTTGGACTCGCCGCTGACGGGAGCTACTGGGTCACGCTGTACCGGCCCGACGGGCTGGTCCGGGTGATGCCCAGCGGCGCGGTCCAGACCGTAGTCGATGATCATCTCGCGTCCCACCTGGACGCTCCATCGAACATTGCGTGGATCGGCGCGCTGCTCGACCGGGTGGTCGTGGCCAATGTCGGTGCCCGGCATCTGTCCATCGCCGACATTGGCGTCGCCGGAGCCCCCTTGCATTATCCGGAGGTGCCGTGATGGCCAGGTTCACCGATAGGAACGTGGTCGTGACAGGTGCCGCCCGGGGAATCGGCCGAGGCATCGCTGAGGCGTTCCTGGCTGAGGGAGCGAGGGTATTCGCCGCGGACGTCCGCGCGGACGGTCTCAGGAAGTTGCGGGCGGCCGCGACGGAGCCCGAGCGCCTAGGCGTGCACGTCGTTGACCTGAGTGACTTCGAAGCGGCGGCCGCGATGGTGCGCAAGGCGATCGCGGTTTACGGGGATCTGCATGTCCTGGTGAACTGCGCCGGCATCATGCCAGACGGCCCGTTCCTCGAGGTCACGGAAGAGATGTTCGATCTCGTGTTCGCGATCAACGCTCGTGCCCCGTTGGCCACCATGCAGGTCGCGGCCGCGCACATGGCGGACCGGGGGGGCGGTGCGATCGTGAATATCGCATCGGCCAACGCCTTCAAGAACGAATCACCCGAATCGGTCTACAACGCCTCGAAGGCGGCACTCGTTGCGCTCACCAAGGCAGTAGCACACGAACTCGGTCATCGTGGCGTCCGGGTCAACTGCGTTGCCCCCGGGGAGACCGTGACTCCAGAGGACCGTGCGCTGATGGCGGCGGATGCCGACGAAGCGAGGATGCACAGGGAGTACCTGCGCCGCATCCCGTTGCGACGCGTCGGCACGCCGCGCGACCAGGCTGCCGCTGTGCTGTTCCTCGCCTCAGATGACGCTGGCTGGATCACCGGGCAGACGCTCATCGTCGACGGGGGGGAAATCGGAGGCGGTGACTGGTACAACCCGGACGACGCGCCACCCCTCCCCGGCCAGGCATGATTTACCAGCGTCGCCGCGGCCATCCTCCACGCGGATCATGTCGGTCACCGGCGCGTCCCACAAGTACGTCCGCGTTGTAAGATTGTTGACTATGCGACGGGACGGCGGATGCGAGCCGCTCGAGCTGGCAAGTTTCGACGTGGCCGAGGTGGTGGAGGGATCCGCGGGTTCCTGGTCGGAGGGCTCGCTGACGTTGTGCCTCCGCGACCTTACAGAGGCCGCGAAGGAGGGACTGCCCGCGCTTCAGGACTTGGACGTTCGCGTCGTGCGCCCGGGTGACCCCGTCCGCATCGCGCACGTGCTCGATGCGATCATCCCGGATGTGAAGGCTTCCGCGCCGGAGATAACCTTCCCGGGCGTGCTCGGCCGTCTCGCGCTCGCGGGCAGGGGCCGGACGAATCGCCTCACCGGCATCGGGGTGCTCTCGGTGTGCGACTGGGCGGCCGCAGGGCTCGCTAGCCCGCAGGCCTTCCCCGATGCCTTCGTCGACATGGCGGGCCCGGGCAGGCCGATGACGGCGTGGGGAGACCGGCCGGAGCTCGTGGTCACGTGCACGCCGAAACCAGGTGTCCCGGTTGCCGATGTCGATCGTTCGATCCGCATGGCCGCCTTGCGGGTGGCGCGCGACGCCGCGAGGGCAACCATCAACCGGCCGCCTTCGGCCATCGATTCGTTCGACCTGGCAGAATGCGTAGATGCGGAGCTTCCTGCGCTCGCGGTGATCCTTCAAGTCGCGTCCGAAGGCCCCCTGCTGGACACGTTCCTCTACGGCGGGCCCGTTGGCGGGATCGTGCCGACCATTCTCGATCACCGCGAGGTGCTCGATGGCGCGCTCACCAGCGGCGCCTACGATTGGGCGGCCGTCAGAAACGTGACCGCGTGCTACCAGCAGAGCGCCCTGATCCGGTCTCTGGTCGCCGGGCATGGGGAAAGCCTGCGATTCGCTGGGATTATCCTCGCCCTTGGCTACCTCGATACGCCGTTCGACAAGCAACGCTCCGCGATGCTGTCAGCCCGCCTGGCCCGAAAGCTCGGCGCTGACGGGGTCATCTGCACGACGTTCTCCTCCGGCAACTCGCATACCGATACAATGCTCACCGTCCAGGCTTGTGAGGCGCTGGATATCGGCACGGTTGCCATCGTCGCCGAAACAAACGGCGGACTCACCGATCACGTGCCCGAGGCGGATTCAATCATCAGCACGGGGAATCACGATGAGCTGGTCGACCCATGGATGCCCGGCGAGGTAATCGGGACATCTGACAACGCGATGGCGGGCGAGCCGGTCCCCCTCTGGGCTTATCTGGGCGCCTGCGCTCAAACCGGGGGCCTGGCGCTGACGGCGGTGCCGGCATGATCGTTGTCCACTATCTCAATCAATTCTTCGCTGGCCTGGGCGGCGAGGAAGCGGCCGGGCTGGCCCCGGCGCGGATCGGCGGCGCCGTGGGCCCAGGCCGCGGATTGGAAGCGGCCGGGCTCCCTATAGACGTCACATTGACCTGTGGCGACGATTTCTTCGGCGAGCACGAAGCGGAGGCGCTTGCGCTGCTGCTGAGTTGGCTTGGTGAGATTGAGCCGGACGTGCTCGTGTGCGGGCCCTCGTTCGGATCCGGGCGGTATGGGTATGCCTGCGGCTCGCTTGCCCGCGAGGCCGGCCGACGCGGCATCCCAGTTGTCGGTGCCATGACACCTGATAATCCCGGTGTGCTTGCGGCAGAAGGAGCCGCCTACATCGTGCCTACCGGCCCGAGCGTGGCCTCTATGAGAACGGCGCTTCCGACGATCGCCGGATTGGCGCATCGTCTTGGCGGCGGTGAACCGGTCGGTAACCCTGCCGAAGACGGATACCTTCCCCGGGGGTTGCGGAAGAACGTTCGTGTCTCGGAAGTGGGCGCCGACCGAGCCATCGCGGCTCTCCTCGCGAAGCTCAGCGGAGATGTCCGGACGGAGGTGGGGCCCGCATTCGATCGCGTATCGCCTCCTCCGGCAATCGGCGATCTCGGCAGTTGCACTCTCGCGCTGGTGACGGAGGCAGGATGTGTTCCACAGGGCAACCCGGATCATCTGCCGACCAGGCACTCGAACATCTGGCTCAGATATCCCTTGAGAGGGGTGGGCTCACTCTCGCCGGCCCGATACGAGTCAGTTCACGCCGGGTTCGATACACGAACCGCGAACCTAGACCCAAACCGGCTCGTCCCCTTGGACGCCGTGCGGACGCTGGAGAGAGAGGGCCAGATCGGCAGGCTCCACGCCTTCTTTTACACCACGGCGGGAGTGGATACCCCGATGGCAGTAGCGGCGAAATTCGGGCAGGAGATCGCAGCTGAGTTGATCCCTGCAGGTGTTCAAGCCGTGATCCTGACCGGCACTTGAGGGACCGGCACGCGTTGCGGCGCAGCGCTAGCAAAAGAGATCGAGCGAGCTGGGATCGCGACGGTGTTTATCACCGCGCTTCCGACTATCGCACAGATGATAGGGGCGAACCGGGTGCTCCGAGGCCGCGCCATCACCGCTCCCACAGGCGACCCCTCTCTGGCGGCCGGCGAAGAGGCGAAACTCAGGCGCCGCATCGTGGAACGTGCTCTCGAGATGCTCTCGACCGACGTCGGGCCCTTGACCGCCTGGGAGGTGAGCCGTTGACGCGCCGGGCTGCGATCCTCGGGGCCTCGGTCACGCTGCAGCATGTACCGGAACTTGTCCGCTACGGCTCCAAGCCGAGCCGGGACCCCCGACGCATCCCACAGATCTTGGGTGCGCTCCGCTCGTACGAGGCTGCCGTCGCGTACGCGCCCAATCAGGCGTGCATCGGAAACCTGTCTCCTGAACTCCTCCGCGATCACCCGCGGCCATGGTGGCATGACGGGATCGCCGGAGAGGCGGCAGGGCCGTTCGGCGAGATTCTCCCGCAGTTCGCGTTCTACGAGCTGATGGCCGAGGTCGACCAGTTCGGTCTGGTCAGGCTCAAGGGGGATCCTGGTCCAGGTGACCTGCCTCTCTACCACAACGGCGAGGTGATCGGCGCGTTCTCGGCTGCTCACGAAAGCGACGAGGCGCTGTCCGCCCGCGTGCTGCTGGAGAACCTGGCGTGCAAGGCGAGCGCGGTGCACGCAACACGGTGCCTCCTGGCGCAAACTGGTGTCGAGCCCGACTCGATCTCCTACGTGATGGGGTCGGGCGAGGAAGCGATCGGGGATCGGTACCAGCGCGGAGGCGGAAACCTCGGGAAGGCGGTGGCCGAGGCTGCCGGTCTCGTGCAGGCGAGCGGTTGTGATGTGAAGGCCTTCTGCGCCGGTCCGGTCCACGCTTTGATCCTGGCTGGCGCGCTGGTGGAGGCGGGTGTACACGAGAGGGTTGCCGTCATAGCCGGCGGGGCTCTCGCCAAGCTCGGGATGAAGTTTGAAGGCGCTCTCGAGCACGAGACGCCGATCCTCGAGGACCTTCTGGCAGGCATGGCCATCCTGGTCGGACCAGCTGATCAGCCCGGCATGATGACGATGCGGATGGACGCCACAGGCCGGCACCGGGTCAGCGCGGGGTCATCTCAGCGTGCGCTCCTCGACGATCTTGTCGGGGTTCCCCTGTCCACGATGGGGCGCTCGCTCGAAGACATTGAGGTATACGCGCTGGAGCTGCATAACCCGGAGATCACCGAGCCGGCCGGAGGCGGTAACGTGCCCGACCGCAATTACCGCCTGCTCGCGGGGTTTGGCGTGCTCCGCGGCGAGCTGATCCAGGCAGATATACCCCGGTTCGTCCGCCAGCACGGACTTCCCGGCTTCTGCCCGACGCAGGGGCATATCGCATCGGCCATCCCCTGGCTTCCGCATGCCCTCAGCCGGAGCAGACAGGGTGGGATCACGCGCACGATGCTGCTCGCGAAAGGCAGCCTCTTCCTCGGCCGCATGACGCGGTTGTGGGACGGGGCATCGATCACGCTGGAGGTCTAGATGGCGATCGACGCAACGGAAGCAACGTTTCCCAGCCTGGTCGAGAAGGGGAACGTGCTGCTTGACGTCTGGGGCCCTCAGTGCGCTCCCTGCATCGCGTTGATGCCAGCAGTCGAAGCCCTCGAAAAGAAATACGGCGGCCGGGTTGTATTGCTTAAGCTCAATGCGCCCGAGAACCGGAAGCTCTGCCGTGATTTGCGGATCGCAGGCCTTCCCGCATACGTGACCTTCCGGGACGGCGTCGAGGTTGAGCGGGTGACGAGTACGCATGCGTCTGTCGACCATATCGAGGCGGCCGTTGAACGCCTCCTCGGCGGCGCGCCAGCGAAGGGTCTCCCCGTGCCTGAACATCTGCAGTGAGGAGGTGACTACCGGATGGATCTCAAGGGCAAGAAAGTGGTGGCCCTCGGGGAGCGCGACAGCGTCCCCGGGGAGGCGATCGCCGCCGTGGCCACGGCGGCAGGGGCCGTCGTGATCGAGGTGCGAACAGAGTGCTTCGTTTGAACGGCGTCCGGCGCGATGGACCCAGAAAATCAGGGCTTGATCAAGCGGCTCGCGGAAGAGCTCGGAACTGAGGATCTTGTCGTGATCCTCGGTGCGGCCGACGCAGAAGCGGTCGAGGTCGCCGCCGAGACGCTGCGGGACGGGGATCCTGCCTACGTCGGTCCGTTGGCCGGAGTCCAGTTGGGGCTCCAAGTGCTTCACATATTCGAAGATGCGGTGAAGGAACAGGTCGAACCCGGCGTGTACGAGGAACACGTCGGGCTCTTCGCGGTTTCCTTCAATACGGAAGGAATCAAGGAAGCCATGGGGCGGGCACGCGGAGAGGGCTAAATACGCCCGCGGGAAATGGAACCTCTAACTTCCCGCGTGGCATAGCCTGATGGACGTTTGCGGGTCGTTGGACAGGGAGTTAAACCATCCGTCTGGCGAGACGGTCACGTCGCACCACTTCGGGTTCCACCCCTCGAGCGCGGGCAGATACTGCAAGATGATATATGGCCGGGCGTTGAAGAGCATCTCCTGCATCTGGTAGACGATCTTCAGTCGTTTCGCCTGATTCACCGTCGTCGCCTGCTCACGGTACAGCGCATCGTAGCGCTTGTTGCAGTAGCCGGAGTCGCTGTTGTTGTACCACTGCGAGCAGGTCACCACATCCAGTATGTAATTCGGATCAACCTGCGCGTCCCAGCCCCACATGGCCATGTCGAAGTTGCGGTAGTGGTTGGCATAGATGGCGCTGTTCAGCGCATTATCCCCGATGGGCTGGAAGTTGAGCCGGACGCCGATCTTGGCGAAGTCCGTCGTCATGATCTGCCCCGTCCGCACACCCTCGGGCCCGTTGTCCGGCGACAGCAGCACCGTGTACGACATCGGGTGGCCGTCGGCGATCCGGATGCCGTTTGGCCCCATCTTGAATCCGGCCTGGTTGAGCAGCGCGTTGGCCTTCGACAGGCTGTACGGCAGGGGCTTGACCGCCGGGTCGTACCACTTGCCGGTGGCAGGCGGGACGAGCGAGCTGCCGGCTTGGGCGTAGCCGAGAAAGGCAATCGTATCGATCGTCGCCCGATCCGTCGCATATTCGAACGCCTCGCGCACCACCGGGTTCAGCAACTCCCGATGGCTCGTCTTGGCCGGGTTCGTGTTAATGATCAGGTCATTGAGCGCGATGCCCTCGGGCGCGAATATCCGCATCCCGGCGGCCTTCAGCGGGTGCACGTCGGTCGGCGGAATGTTCGGGTTCCCCAAGGCGGCGTCCACCTGGTTAGCCCGCACGGCGGCGACCATCGCGTCGTCATTGGAGAAAAACTCTATGCCGATGCCACTGACGTGCGCCGGCGACCCGTAGTAGTGGGGGTTGCGCAAAAGCACCATTGACTGCTGGTAGACATACTTTGCGAAGACGAAAGGCCCGCCGGAGACCACCGGGTGGCCACCCGACGGCAAGACGGGCGCCGTCCGCAACGCGGTGCCTTTGCCCACCGCCATCGCTCCCCACACGTGCTCGGGCAGGATCGGCAAATGCGCCAGGTTCGCTAGGGCGTTCGACTCCGGCTTGCTATACCTGACGGTCAGGGAGGTCGGGCTTGTCGCCGTGGCATGAGTGATGCCCACGACACTACTGGCGATCGCTGCGGCCGAGCCGTTCTGCAGGCGCACGACCGTGTTGATCATCCAGGCGGCGTCGGCGGCCGTTAGCGGCTTGCCGTCGGACCACTCTGCGTGCTTGCGGGTGGTGAACGTGTACGTGCGCCCGTCAGATGATGTCCTCCATGTGGTGGCAAAGTCCGGCTCGAAGCTCTTCGTGTGCAGGTTGTACTGGACGAGGAGGGGGTAGATCATGGCTGCGGTGTCATCAAGGAGCGTGTCGTCGGTCGTCCAGAAGTCAAAACTCTGGACCGAATCAAGCGTCCCGACCCGCACGAAGTTGGCAGGCGTTCCGCCCGAGTTGCCGCTCGAGCATCCCGTCGCCCCGGCCGCCGTCGCTACCGCTATGACGGCAGCGCACCAGCCGAGGGACCGCCTTGCCGTGTGCCGACGGCGTTTGCGCTCGATCATGACGCCACCTCGTACGTGCTAAGTGACCCGGCCGACAGTATGGAAGTCGGGATCCTGCCGTACGCACGGAGCCCGGCATACTTGCCTCTTCTGGCACGTTATCTGCTGTCACCGCAGAACAGGGGGCCTTCTGCGTGAAGAATACGGCTGTACCAAACGGGTTGTCAACACTCACCTTGTTGTATTGTCTACATCTGCTCTGAGTAAGCGACAGCTGGGCGGCAACCTGCCGCGGCGGCGTCAACGCGCCCGAACAGCCGCTATTTGCACGGTGGATCGAGGCTGAGCTTGCCGTTTAAGCTGTGCGTTCGCGCCTTGCCTTGAGGGTGCGCTTTCTTTTGGTGGTTTTTCCCACGTCACAGCGCGGTGCGGGGCGGCGGTTGCGCGATCCGGGCGGGCGTCCTGGGCCGGGTTTTCCGGGTTTTGGCGCACCGGCTGGGCAGGGGATCGTCGCGCGGATGTTCCGAAACCCGCGGCGGACCTGGGCCGGGGTCAGCCGCCCTGGCGGGGCGGGTCGTTCCCAGGGCAGGCGCAGGTCATCAGCGAGCCGCCGGGCGAGGCGGAGCTGGGTGTGGACCGCGATGATCAGCCAGGTCCACCGGTCCGCGACCTGCGGGGCCCGGATTCTGGGGGCGGTCGAGCCGAGGACCTGTTTGAACAGCCGGAAGGTGTGCTCGAGGGCCGGAGCGGCGCAAGAACGCCTGCCAGCACCGGTCCACCTGACCGGCGTCGGCGCCGGTGGCCGAGGACCACAGCCAGACCGGCTTGGGGTCCCGGTCGCCGGGCAGATGATCCACTTGCAGGCGGATCAGCGTGCCGTCGATGACGGGCAGCGGGCCGTCGTGATCGAGCCAGGCGGAGCGGTGGGTCAGCCGCGGATGCACCCGGTCCCAGGCCGCGGCCAGGGCGGTCCCGTACCGGCTGGTCGCCGTGCTGGTGGTGATCTGCGGGGCCGGCCATGTCGCCGGGTCAGCCAGCGCCAGCTCGCCACCATGCTTGCGGGGCCGCCCCACGGCCGATCTCTGGTTACTGTCAGTGATGATCATGCCCGGACTTGATGACACCGAGATCTTGGTGGCTCCCCAGCGGGGAGGCGCTACGGAAGGACGGGCCGGGCCGATTGTGGGCGGCGCGCAGGTCCGCCGCGGCCCGGGAAACATCTCCGTGCATTCGCCGCAAGTCAGCCACGTGAACGCGAGGCGCACCATCGGCCAAGCTGTTGACCCTGCCACCATGTGGGCCGCGCCTGGCTCATAGGCATTGCCAGCGGTGTTACGGACCGCTCCCTTTCAGGCATCAGGGCAGCGCCCATTCCGTGCCTGAGCTGCGGTTCTTGGTGGCAGGTCCAGGGTTCGAACCTGGGTAGGCTTAGCCGACGGTTTTACAGACCGCTCCCTTTGGCCACTCGGGCAACCTGCCTCGTGCCGCCACACTGGACGGCACAGAGAAGGATAGCGAACACCGGGCATGTCCGTCGCACGGGAAGAACGCATGGCCGGTGTTGTCTGCGTCCCAGCGGGACCCGGGAAGTGCCAGGGCTGCGATGCGGGGCGGGTACGCGAGAGGAGCGAGACGTGGCCGAATCATTCTTCGACATAGTCAGCAGGGTCGACAAGCAGGAGGTCGACAACGCCCTGAACCAAGCCGCCAAGGAGATCAGCAACCGGTTCGACTTCCGCGGGGTGGGCGCCGCGATCTCGTGGTCCGGGGAGTCGGTCGAGATCCGCGCCAACAGCGAGGACCGGGCCAAGGCCGTCCTGGACGTGTTCAAGGACAAGCTGGTCCGGCGGGGCGTGTCGCTCAAGGCGCTGGACCCGGGCGACCCGAAGCCCTCCGGTAAGGAGTTCCGGCTCACCGTCGGCCTCAAGCAGGGCATCTCCCAGGACGACGCGCGGAAGATCACCAAGCTGATCAGGGACGAGGGGCCCAAGGGCGTCCGCGCCCAGGTGCAAGGCGACGAGCTGCGCGTGTCCTCGAAGAAGAAGGACGACCTGCAAGCCGTGATAGCCCTGGTGAAAGGCAACGAGTTCGGCCTGGCGCTGCAGTTCGTCAACTTCCGCTAGGCCCGGCCGGCTATCCCGCTGAGAAACGAAGCCCGGTGGTCAGCCTGCCTGCCCGGCGGGACCGGCCCCGGGGCCGGCCGCCTGCGCTTCCCGTGGCGGCGGCGCGCCGGGGTCGTGCGCGGGCGGCGGCGGAACGGTCTGCATCCAGTCCCGCAGCCGGTCGCGCTCATGGGTCAGCCCGGCGATGCCGGTTTCCGGGTAGCCGAACTCCGGCGACCAGAACAGGGCGTCGTACGGACACGCTTCGATGCAGATCCCGCAGTACATGCACAACGAGAAGTCGATAGCGAACCGGTCCAGCACGTTGCGGACCCGGGGCCGCCCTGAGTCCGGGGCGGGCACCGTCTGCTTGTGCGACTCGATGTAGATGCACCAGTCCGGGCACTCCCGCGCGCACAGCATGCACACGGTGCAGTTCTCTTCCAGCAGGGCGATCACGCCGCGGCTGCGTGGCGGCAGGTGGCCGGTGTCCAGGTCCAGGGCGGGCGGCTCCGTCATGGCGGTGACCAGCCCTCCGGTACCCCCGGCGGCACCAACCGCCGACGTGGGCGGGCCGGCGCCGCGCGCTCGCCGGGTTCTCGCGCACCCGGCCAGTCCTGCGCGGCCCGGGTGACGAGCGGGAAGTCCTTGCGCAACGGGTGCCCCTCGAACCCGTCCGGCAGCAGCAGCGGTGCCAGGCCGGGATGACCGTTGAAGACCACGCCGAACATCTCGTGCGTCTCCCGCTCCGCCCACGCCGCGCCGCGGAACAGCGGAGTCGCGGTGGGCAGCACTGGATCGTCCGGGGGGACCAGCGTCCGCACGAGCAGGTGCCGCCGGTCTTCGATGGAGTACAGGTGGACCACCACGGCGAGGCCCTTCTCCTGTTCGTCCACGGCGGTGAGCCAGTCGAAGAAGTCGCAGCCGGCCGTATCGCGGGCGAAGGCCAGCGCCGCCAGCCATTCCTCGCGCGGCACATCGATCGTCACCGTGCCCTCCTCGGCCGCGCACCGGGCCCCGGGCAGGCGACGGGCCGCCTCGCCTAGCAGCTGGCCGCCGGTCACGGCCGGTCTCCCGCCGCGCTCAGCAGCAGCCGCAGGCCGTGGATCAGCGCCTCGGGGCGGGGCGGGCAGCCGGGGACGTAGACGTCGACCGGGATGAGCTGGTCGGCTCCCTTGGTCACGCAGTAGGAGTCCCAGTACGGGCCGCCGCTGTTGGAACAGGCGCCGAAAGACAGCACCCGGCGGGGCGCGGGGAGATCCTGGTAGGCGGCCAGCACCAGCGGGGCCAGCTTGTCCGTCACCGTCCCGGCCACCACCAGCACGTTCACCACAGCATCGCCGGGCAACTGGCCGGCGCACCGGCGCAGGGCCGCGGACACCTCGACCGCACAGCAGGCGAGCCCAGCGTCGAAGACCCGCACCCACGCCGGAACCGAGGCTGCCTCCGTCTCGCCCTGACGGCGCGGCAGCGGCAGGTCCACGGCAACCATCCAGCCAGCCTATGCCCGGCCGCTGCGGCCGGGCCGTGACCCGCAGCCCCCGCCGCAGCGGCCACCCCGTGACCCGCGGTCCCGGCCGCCTCCCCGGCTTCCCGGGTCGGACCGGCGCAAATCGGACTTGCTGAACCGGCGAGTGTTCCCCATGCGTCTATGACACAGAGGGTATGATCAAGTACGGAAGTGTTACATGAAATTGCCAGCTGCGCGGGGGGCATCAGTGCGGTGCTATTCG
>Ga0306923_10002378_pt1 | contig 17188 bp, 16 predicted proteins | sample sta12Can44000108_FD_203841 | JGI IMG/M metagenome (GOLD analysis project Ga0306923, IMG submission 203841) | Lab enrichment of tropical soil microbial communities from Luquillo Experimental Forest, Puerto Rico - statanox.12C.anox.44.000.108 (v2)... | ecosystem: Environmental > Terrestrial >... | reverse complement strand
TAGAGGCGAGCACGATATGCGCGGCGCGCACGCGCCCGGAGGGCGTGATGACGCGTTTGCGCACGCCCTCGACATCGATTGCGAGCGCCGGCGTATCCTCGAAGACGCGTGCTCCCGCCGCTTCCGCCAATTCGGCGAGCCCAAGCGCGTAGTTGAGCGGATGGATGTGAAACGCGCGCGGCAGATGCAAGGCGTGGAAGTAGTGATCGGATTTGAGGACGTCCCTCACCCGCTCGGTCGGCCATAGCTCGACCTCGGCGCCGAACTCCTCTCCGTAGAGCTGCGCATCGTCCAGGACTTCATCGCGATCATCGAGCTTGGACACTCTGAGCCAGCCGGCGATCGGCGCCACGCCGGGCAAGCGCGCGTCGGCGATGGTCGAGCGGACGTATTTGAGACCCATTTCGGAGAGCGCCCACAGCGCCTTGGCGTGTTCCAAGCCGACCCGGCTCACCACCCGGTCCATGGGTGCGGCAAAGCCGGGCAACACAAATCCATCGTTGCGGCCGGACGCGCTGCAGGCGATGCGGTCGCGCTCCAGCACCGCGACCGACCACCCGCGCCGAGCGATCTCGCGCGCGGTCGTCAGTCCGGCAAGGCCGCCCCCGACGACGCAAACATCGACATCGAGATCGTAGGTGAGCGGCGGGCGCACCGACGCCGGCACCATCGTGGCCGTGTACCAGGTCGGCGTGTAGGACGCGTGCTCGGCGGCGTTCACGTTTTCTTCCCCGCAGGTCAAGTGACGGTCAGCATGCTAAACTGCGGGACGCGGGAAATCGATGGTAGTGCCCCGAACCGGAAGTTCGCACAGGTCGTGCTGCAAGGGCGGTGCGAACTTCGGGTTCAAAAGGGGCACTACAAGGATAGGTAGCTAGTGTCCCTTTGATTCCGAAGTTCGCATCGGAGGGGCCGCAATGGTTGGCGAACTTCGGAATCGGGACACTAGTGCCATGCTGCGCCTGATGCTGCTGCGGCACGCCAAGACGGAAAAAGCCGAAGGAGGCATGAGCGACCATGCGCGCCGCCTCAATGGCCGTGGCAGGAGCGACGCGCCGGTTATTGGGGCCTATATGGCGCATCATGCGCTCATCCCGGACCTCGTGCTGGTGTCAACCGCCGAGCGCGCACGGCAAACCTGGGAGCGCGTCGCCGATGAGCTGCCCAAGCCGCCGCGGGTGGTCTACGAGGAACGCCTCTATAACGCCGGCGGCGAGGCGATCATCGCGCTGGTGAAAGGGATCGCGGCGACGGTGCGCACGCTGCTCGTTGTCGGCCACAATCCGGGGCTGCACGACGCCGCTCGGCGGCTGATCGCCTCCGGCGACGTGGAGACCCGCGAGCGCCTCAATGAGGGGCTGCCGACCTCCGGTCTCGCCGTGATCGACTTTGCCGGTAAGGACTGGCGCAAAGTGCATCCCCACGGCGGGCGACTCGAGCGCTTCGTAAGCCCCCGCTCGCTCGCGGAGGCCGACCGGGTGTGACCCCGCGCGCGGGGACCTTTCCCGTTTGCGCCAGCGGAACGACGCGCGGAACGGCGGCCGATGGGCGCCAGCCCGCAATGGCCGCCGCGCCTCGCCCGCGTCAATGAGCGGTCGCCTCGACAGCAAGCCACTCACGGTCCGTCCGCAACCGTGGCAATATGCTCTAAAACGCAAATCACAGAGGGACGCTGCCATGTACAAGAAAATCCTGGTTCCGATCGACCTTGCGGACCCGGACCTGGCCAAGCCGGCGGTCGCCACCGCGTTGATGATGGCCGCTTCGGCCGAAGGAACGATCCGCTTCGTCAATGTGCTGCCGCTCACGCCGGTGATGCTCGCCGAATACGTCCCGCCCGACTTCGAGGTTCAGCAGCGCAGGGCGGCGGAAGACGCGCTCGCCATCGTCGTCAAGGAGACCGGCTTGCCGCCGTCGCGCGTCTCCTCGATCGTGCGCCAGGGCGGCGTCTACCAGGAGATCCTGGAAGAAGCGACCAGCATGCAGCCCGATCTCATCGTCATGAGCTCGCACCGGCCGCAGCGGCACGCGGTGCGCACCTATTTCCTCGGCTCCAATGCAGGCCACGTGGTGCGCTACGCCAAGTGCTCGGTGCTGGTGGTGCGAAACTGACGCGGCATTGCATTAAGGTGCGTGAGCGCAGCGAAACCCACCGTCCGAGGTAATGGTGCCGACCTACCGGGTTGTTTCTCGGGGAATGCAATGCGCTTGCCGCGTCGTCGTTGGCTGCATCTCGCCGCGTGTGCGGCGGCGCTGCTCGCGCATTCGCGCGTCGTACGGGCGCAGTCCTATCCATCGCGGCCGGTGCGTTTGATTGTCGGTCTGGCCGCGGGCGGCGGACAGGACATCGTGGCGCGCCTGATCGGGTAATGGCTATCGGAGCGGCTCGGCCGACATTTCCTCATCGAGAATCGACCGGGAGCCTCGGGCAACCTCGCCCTCGAAGCAGTGGCCAACGCTCCGCCCGACGGCTACACGCTCGCCCAGCTCGGCGTGAACAATGCGATCAGCGCGAGCCTCTACAGCAAACCCGGTTTCACGTTTCTCCGCGACATTGCCCCGGTCGCCGCCATCATGCGCGTGCCGCTGGTGATGGTGGTCAATCCGTCGTTTCCGGCAACGACGGTCCCGGAATTCATCGCCTATGCGAGGGCGCATCCGGGCAAGATCAATATGGGATCGGGCGGCGTCGGCACGTCGATCCATGTCTCCGGCGAGCTGTTCAAGATGATGACGGGCATCGAAATGCTGCACGTGCCGTATCGCGGCGGGGCGCTGGCGCTCAACGACCTCGTCGGCGGACAGCTGCAAGTGATGTTCGACACCATGCCCGAGTCGATCGGCTTCATCCGGGCGGGAACGCTGCGACCGCTCGCAGTGACGACGGCGGAGCGTGCGTCGGTGCTCCCGGACGTGCCCAGGATCAGCGATTTCGTTCCTGGCTACGAGGCGAGCGCGTGGTACGGCATCGGCGCGCCGCCAAGGTGATCAAGTTCGCGGGCGTGAAGGCCGAATGACAGCGACGGTGTCAGACCGGCGTTTCGCCCTTGAGCATGAGGCGGTAGAGGTAGCGGCGCTCGCGCATGTCATAGTCCGGGTTGGCCTGGTGCATGACGCTGCGGTTGTCCCATAGCACCCAATCGCCATCGCGCCACTTGTGGCGATACTCGTATTTTTTCTGCGTGGCATGCCGCATCAGCTCGTCGATCAGCGCGAGCGCCTCCTTGTCCTCCATGCCGATGATCGATTCCATTCGCACCGGATTGAGGAACAACGCTTTGCGGCCGTTCTCGGGATGGGTGCGCACCAGCGGATGAATGCCGGGCGGCGGCAGCTTGCGGCGACTGTCTTCGCTGATTTGACCGAGGGGGCGTGGGCTGTATTTGCTCTGATAGACGTGAACGGCCTTGAGCCCGTCGATGTATCGCTTGGTTTTGTCGGGCAGATCATCATAGGCGTCGTGCATATTGACGTACTGCGTATCGCCGCCGCTCGAGGGCAACTCGACGGCGAACAGCATCGTGGCCTTGGGCGGGCGCGGGTGGTTGGAGTGGTCGGTGTGGAACGTCTCGCCGGGAATGATGCGCCTGCCGTTCTCGATCTGGTCGTTGGAAACGTAGTCCACGCCGGGATGACCCGGCACGTGGCGCTCCTTCTTGTCGTGCAGCTGAATCTCGCCGAAGAGCCGCGCAGCGGCCTCGAACTGGTCGGGCCTAAAGTGTTGCTCGCGCATCACCAGCACATGATGCTCGGCGAATGCGCGGCGCAACATCGCGCAGTGATCGGGGTCGACTGGATGCGTGAAGTCGAGGCCGGTGATCTCGACGCCGGTGTGAGGCGTCAGCGGCGCGACGTTGAACGCCATTGCACGACCCTCCACGCAAGGATTGTCGCCTCAACGCTAGAGCCGGGCGGCGCAAGGGTCAAGCAACGGCGAAGTCATGCGGTGCTCACACGCACACGTGCCGCCGCTCGAGGTCGGTCCGCAACGCCGGCTCGAAGTCGTACTGATGCCGCGCCAGATATGCGGCGATCTCGTCCGCGCCGGTTCGCGGAGGTCCTTCCATCACGGTATCGATGATCTGACGCCAGAGGGGCCGGTTGCGCGCTAGCGCGGCGCAGTCTGGCGTAAACTGCGTGACCGACATGTGCATGGCCCGTCTCCGTGCTGGCCAATCGGAGGGGTGCCGGCACCTCGATCTCTGCGTCCTTCCAGCTCGAAAGGCCCGCGATACCGGCACCCTTGCGTGCGAGGATGCCGCCAATGGCCCTTTAAGTCCTTGGGACAAATCTGAATTGTTCTGAAGGGCGCTGAAGTCGAGGGTTGGCCATCCATTTGAAATCAAATGGTTTTCCTTGGAAAGGCCGGCAAAAGCATATTTTGTGACGGCCATCACAGCACCAACACGACGGCGCGGCTAGGTTCCTTGACGTCGATCGTTACCGCTCTGCGGTTCTCACGTTCGACGTTCCTCCGAACCACTTAAGCCCCGCTCACGCGGGGCTTTTTTTTCCGCGGCTCCTGGCGCTGCGTTCACGGCCCCACGTCCGCGTCCGGCGTCAATTTGTCGACGCGGCGCAGCTGCGGGAATGCCCACATCCAGATCAGCATCACGGCGATCGTGCCCAAGCCGCCGATCAGCGCCGACGGCACCGCGCCCAACGCCGCCGCCACCGCGCCGGCGCGAAATTCGCCGAGCGAACCCGAGGAGCCGGTGAACATCGAATTGACCGCGAGCACCCGCCCCAGCATGTCGTAGGGGGTGCGCATTTGCACCAGCGATTGCCGGATGACGACGCTGATCGCATCGGACGCGCCGTACACCACGAGGGCGGCGAATGAAAGCACGACCGAGGTCGACAGCCCGAAGCCAAGACTCGCCAGCCCAAACATCCCGACCGCGGCAAACATGGTGGGACCGGCGCTGCCACCGATGCCGCGGCGCGCCAGCATGATCGAGGTGGCCAGCGCGCCGACCGCCGGCGCCGAGCGCAGGAGGCCGAGCGCCCAGGGCCCCGCCTGCAGGATGTCGCGGGCATAGATCGGCAACAGCGCGGTCACGCCGCCGAGCAACACCGCGAACAGATCGAGTGAGATCGCGCCCAACAGGATGGGTCGGCTGCGGATGTAGCGAAAGCCGGCAAACAGCGTCTCCAAGCTAATGGGCTTGCGCTCCTCGCTGCGCGGCGCGACGCGAACGAGGCTGATCAGCACGCTCGCGGCGATGAAAACCACGGCGCAGGTCGCATAGACCCCCGTGGGGCTTAGCATATACAACAGCCCGCCGAGCGAGGGTCCGCAGATGACCGCGGTCTGCTGTGCGCTCGCCGAGGCGGCGATCGCGCGCGGCAAGAGCGTCGCCGGTACGATACCCGGTAGCAGCGCGTGGATGGTCGGCATCTCGAAGGCGCGCGCCGTACCGGAAACGAACAGGATCGCCAGCATGGCGTCGCGGTTGAGCGCGCCGCGGGCGGTGCCGATGGCGAGCGCAAGCGCCGCCAGCGCCTTGCTCACCTGGCAGATGGCGGCGACGAGGCGGCGATCGAACAAATCGGCGACCTGGCCGATGATGATCGAGAACCCCACCACCGGCACGAATTGGGCGAGCCCGACCAAGCCGAGGTCGAAGGGGTCGTTGGTGAGCTCGTAGATCTGCCAGCCGACGGCGACACCTTGCATCATGTAGGCGCCGTTGGTGAAGGTGCGCGCGCACCAGAACAGCATGAACGAGGGATGGCGCGTCAGCGGCGAGGCGGCGGCGTACTCGGGCATGCGTGTCTGGGCTAGAGCGGAATCGCAAGCAGCGTGTCGATCAGCCGGCTGTCGAGAATCACGATCTTCTCGGCAAACCGTGCCTCGCCGTTCTCGAGCACGACGTGATCGTGATAGCGGCCGGTCGCGAACAGCGTGGTCTCGCCGCTATGCATGATGCGCGCGACGAAGAAGCTGGTCTGCGCCGTGACGGCGCCGCCCTCGCTTGACGTGACCAGGGGCGTCCCGATCACGTGGCGATAGCGTTGGGCTTCGTAGACGTTGGCCTCGCGCAGCGAGCGTACGCGATCGCGCAGCATGGCGCGCGAGGTCGCATAGATCATTCCGAGCGGCAGACCGCGCTCGAAATTCTCCGCGGTGGTGATGCGGTATCGGCCCTGCTCGACAAAAAAGTCCGGCCACGCCTCGAGCTTGTCGTCGTCGAGCGCGTGAGCATAGCGGGCGTTGAGATCCTCCACTTTGAGCTTGAGCTCGATGGTCATGGCAGGCTGAACGGTCATGAATTTGGCTTGTCGTTCGGCTCCTTTATGGCGCGTTTAAGGGCATCCGACATAGGCAGCTGGATATTGATGGCCCGCGGCGGGATCGCACTCTCGAACCACTGAGTATAGAGTTTCTCGAATTCGCCTGAGCGCATCAGCGTCGCGAGAGTTTCATCGACCAACGCCTTGAATTGCTGATCGCCCCTTCTGATCATCAGCGCGTAGGGATCGGACGGGTAGGACCTATCGAGCAGCTTGAAATCAGCAGGATTTTTTGCATTGGCCCGGAAGCCGGCGATCAGAATATCATCTTCCATCCACGCGCTGGCGCGGCCGGTCTCGACCAGCAGGAAGGACTCGGCGTGATCCTTGCCCTGCATGATCGTCATGCCCAGCTTTCCCTCATTATTCATCTTATTGACGAACAGCGCGGTGTTGGTGCCGGCCGTGACGGCGACGATTTTGCCCCGCAAATCGTCCTCGGTCGTGATTGCGCTGCTGGTGCGCGTGATCCATTTAAACTGCGGGACGAAGAACGTGTAGGAGAATCCGACCTGCGTCTGCCGGCTGGTCATATTGGCCGTCGAGCCGCATTCGATGTCGACCGTGCCGTTGGCGACGAGCGGGATACGGGTGGCCGAGGTGACCGGGTTGTACTTGACGGTGAGATTCGGCAGACCGAGCCTTGTCTTCACCGCTTCCGTGACACGCTTGCATAGTTCGATCGAGAAGCCGATGGGCTGCAACTTGTCATCGAGATATGACAAGGGAATCGAACTGTCGCGATGACCGATGGTGATGGCGCCTGTCTCCTTCACCTTTTTCAGCGTGCCCTCCAACTCTTGCGTCCCAGCCGGGACCGACACCCCGACGAGCAAACCCGCCGCTATCACCAATCCGATTGGACGCTTCATATGATTTCTCCTGCGCTGTTGTGCACGCATGCGCGGCTCATCGGATTTGGCTCGTTGCCGCGTCGATCGCCTCGCCGAGGCGCTCCACGATCGTGTCGATCGTGCCGTCGTCGATGATGAAGGGAGGCGCGATGAGGACATGGTCACCGCGCGTCCCATCTGCCGTGCCCCCCATCGGATAGACCATCAGCCCGCGTGTCATCGCTTCGCGTTTGACCCGCGCGTGCATCTTCAGTTTCGGGTCGAACGGTTCCTTGGTGCCGCGATCGGCGACGAGCTCGACGCCTTGCAGGAGGCCGCGTCCGCGCACGTCGCCGACGAACGGATGATTGCCGAAGCGCTCTTTCAGCCGGCGCGAGAGATGCGCCCCCTGCGCGCGCACGTTGGCTAAAAGATTGTCTCGCCGCATCACCCGCTGCACCGCCAAAGCGGCCGCGCAGGCGAGCGGATGACCCATGTAAGTGTGCGTGTGCTGGAACGCGCCCGACCCATCGGCGACGGCTTGGAAAATGTCCTCCTGCATCAACAGCGCGCCGATCGGCGCGTAGCCGCCGCCCAACCCCTTCGCGATGGCCATCAGATCGGGGCTGATCCCTTCCTGCTCGCAGGCGTGCAGCGTGCCCGTGCGGCCCATGCCGCACATCACCTCGTCCAGAATGAGCAGGATCCCATGGCGGCTGCAGATCTCGCGCACGCGCCGGAAATAACCCGCCACCGCAGGCACGGCGCCCAGGGTCGCGCCGACAACGGTTTCAGCGACAAAGGCGATGACGTTTCCGCCGCCGAGCGCTTCGATCTTGGTCTCAAGCTCTTGCACCAATCGTTCGCCGTAAGCCTGCGGCGTCTCGTCGACGCGGCGCTCCCGGTATTCGTAAACCGGCGACACATGGTGGGTCTCGATCAGCAGCGGAGCGAATTGCTTGCGCTGCCACTCGCGTCCGCCGACCGCGAGCGCGCCTAAGGTGACGCCGTGATAGCTTTGGCGGCGCGCAATGATGTATCGCCGCTGCGGCTCGCCCCGTTCGACGAAATACTGGCGCGCGAGCTTGAGCGCGGCCTCGATCGCCTCCGAGCCGCCGCTGACGAACAGCACCTGGCTCATTCCCTTTGGCGCGTGCGCCATGAGATCGTCGGCCAATTCCTCGGCAACTTGCGTTGTGAAGAAGCTCGTATGCGCGTAGGCGAGGCTGTCGAGTTGCTCGCGCATCGCCGCCAAGATATCCGGATGGGAGTGTCCCAGGCAGGACACTGCCGCGCCACTCGAGGCGTCGATGTATTCCTTGCCCGTGCTGTCGCGAATGATGACGCCGCGACCGCTGCAAGCAACAGGATAGGAATGGCCGATCTGGCGGTGAAGTAGGTGGGTCATGATCGCGACTGCCGCTCTAATGCTGCCTGGCAAGCCCCGGGACGCCGAAACTCCTGGAACACTAGTGTGGTGGATTTGAAGTTCCTACGCATTTGCAGCGAGCTTGCATAGGAACTTCAAATCCACAAACCACACTAGACTCATGAGCTTGCTAGTGTCCCTTTGATTCCGAAGTTCGCAGGAGAGTGTGCCGCAAGGACTTGCGAACTTCGGAATCGGGACACTAGCGGGGCATCCAGTCTACAATAAATCCTCTACCCCAAGGGCAACCGCGGCATGGCTTGGCGCATAGGGATCGATATCGGCGGGACATTCACGGACGTGGCTCTCGTCGACGACGCGAGCGGGCAAGTCGGCGTGACCAAGGTGCCGACGACCCCGCGCGACCTCACCGAAGGCGTGCTCTGCGCCCTCGACATGGCGATGCGACGCTATGGGCTGGCGCCGGCCGAGGTGGCCTTGTTCTCGCATGCGACCACCGTAGTGACCAACGCCATTCTCGAGGAAACCGGCGCGCGCGCCGCGTTGATCACGACGCGCGGCTTTCGCGACGTGCTGGAGCTGCGGCGTTCGGCGCGCGCGGACCTCTATGACCTCTTTCAGGATGCGCCGGCGACGCTGGTCCCGCGCCGCCGGCGATTTGAAATCACGGAGCGCGTCGGTGCCGACGGCAGCATCGTTACGCCGCTCGCCGAAAACGAGATCGATGCGCTGGCCGCGGCGCTCAAGGCCGCGCGCGTCGATGCCATCGCCGTCTCGCTCATGTTCAGTTTTCTCAACCCGGAGCACGAGCGGCAGCTCGGCAAGCGGCTGCGCGCAGCGCTGCCGCATGTGCCGGTCTATCTGTCGTCCGACGTGCTGCCCGAGATCAAGGAATTCGAGCGCACCAGCACGACCGCGGTTTGCGCCTATGCCGGGCCCATTCTCGCCTCCTACCTCGAACGGCTCAATCAAGTCACGCGCCGCCGCGGCCTGCCGCCGCTTTTCCTGATGGGATCGAACGGCGGCGTCCTCGAGGCGGCCGAGGCTGTCGCCATGCCGGCGATGGCCGTGGAATCGGGGCCCGCGGCGGGGGTTGTGGCGGCCGCGCTGGTGGCGCGGCAAACCGGACGGCTCGATCTTTTATCATTCGACATGGGCGGAACCACCGCGAAGGCGAGCCTGATCCGCGGCGGACATTATGAAACGACGCCGCACTACGAGGTCGGCGGCGGATCGAGCATGAGCCGCTGGATGAATGGAACCGGACATCCGATTCGCGTACCGGTCATCGACCTCGCCGAGGTCTCCGCGGGAGGCGGATCGATTGCATGGGTGGACCGGGCCGGAAGTCTGCGCGTCGGGCCGAAGAGCGCCGGCGCCGATCCCGGCCCCGTGTGCTACGCCCGCGGCGGCAGCGAGCCGACGGTGACCGACTGCAACCTCCTACTCGGCTACCTCGACAAGGCGTCACTGCTCGACGGCGATCTGCCGATCGATCACGCGGCGGCCGCGACGGCGGTGCGCAAACGGCTTGCCGAGCCGCTTGGTGTCGACATGCAAACGGCGGCGGCCGCAGTCATCGATGTCGTCAACCACGCGACGGCGGAAGCTTTGAAGATCGTCTCGGTTCAGCGCGGCCATGATCCGCGCGATTTCGCGCTCGCCGCCTTCGGCGGCGCGGGACCGCTGCATGCCGCCGCGCTGGCGGAGGAACTCGGCATTGCCGAGGTCATCTGCCCGCCGATTCCCGGGGCCTTTTCCGCGCTCGGGCTGATCGAGACCGATTTGAAGCGCGATTACGTGCAAACGCTGGACACCGCGGCCGCCGCCGACCCTAACGCCTTGGAGGCTGCCTTCGCCGCACTCGAACGCAGAGGAACGGCGATGCTCGAGCGGGCCGGCGTCGCGCCCGAGCGGCGGCGGTTCGAGCGCTCGGTCGACGCGCGTTATCCGCGCCAATCGCATGAACTTGCGGTGCCGCTCGCTGCGCGCCCCGTCGACCCCGCGGCGCTGGCGGAAATTGCCGCGAGCTTCCATGACCGTCACCTGCACACCTATGGCCACGACAATCGCAGCGAGCCGGTGCACATCATCAGCATTCGCGTCGCTGCCATCGGTGCGACGGCGCCGCTCGCCATCCGCGACGCAGTGGCGTGTTCCGGAACGGACGCGGTCAAAGCCAAACGCCGGGCGTGGTTTCGCGAAACTGGCGTGATCGAAGCGGCGATTTATGACCGCAAGCGCATGGCCGCAGGGTTGCAGGTCACGGGACCGGCCGTCATCGAGTCGCTGGAATCCACTATTCTTGTCCCGCCGGGATGGCGAGCCGAGATGAATGAGGACGGCTTCGTGCTGCTCACGCGCCTGCAAGGAGGAGCAAGACGGCAATGAATTACGCGGCGCAGAGGAGCGATCCCGCCACCTTCGAGATCGTCAAGAACAGCCTTTACAAAATCGCCGAGGAGATGCGGGTCGTTCTGGCGAAGACCGCCTATTCTCCATTGTTGAAGTCGGCGGGCGATTACTCCTGCGGCCTCTTCGATGCTCGCGGCGACATGGTGGCGCAAGGGCCCGATCTGCCGATCCACCTCGGCTCGATGCCCGACGCGGTTCGCGCGGTCGTCGCCGCTTTTGCCGGGGACGTGCACGAAGGCGACGTCTTTATTCACAACGACCCCTATTTCGGCGGCAGCCATTTGCCGGACATGAATGTTGTGCGGCCCGCCTTCCATGAAGGCCAGCTCTTGGGTTACGCCTGCCTGCGCGCCCACTGGCCTGACGTCGGCTCGGCCACGCCGGGCAGTTACGGCGCCGTCACGGAAATTTTTGGCGAGGGGCTTCGCCTCCCCCCGGTGCGGCTCATGAGCCGCGGCGGTCTCGATGCCGACCTTGAAAAAGTGATCCTCGCCAATGTGCGCACGCCCGAAGAGCGCAAGGGCGATCTCGGCGCACAGCTTGCCGCGACGCTGCGCGCGAGCGAACGCCTCAAAGCGTTGGCGCGGCGCTACGGCAGCCGCGCGGTCATCAATTACATGGCGGAGGTCATGGATTATTCGGAGCGGCTGATGCGCGCGGCGCTCAGCGACCTGCCGGACGGAGCGGGCGTGTTCGAGGATTTCTGCGACGGTGACGGCATTGCGGACGATGAGCTTGGAAAGGATGCGCCGTTCCGCATTCGCCTATCGGTCCAGAAGCGTGGCGATCGGCTGATCGTGGACTTTTCCGGCACCGACGCGCAGGTGAAAGGGCCGATGAATGCGCCGCTCTCGGTCACCGCATCGGGCGTCTATTGCGGCCTCAAGACCGCAATAGACCCGAACAACCTCATTCCACCCAACTCCGGTTGCTGGCGGGCGATCGAGATCAGCGCGCCTAAGAGTTCGGTAGTGAACGCCACGTTTCCTGCACCCGTCGTTTATGCCAACCACGAGATGTCGCATCGGGTGGCCGATATGGTGATGGGGGCGCTCGCGAGCTTCCTGCCGCAGCAAGTGATGGCCTGCAGCCAGGGGACCTCGGCAATCCTGACATTGGGCGGCGTCGATCCCCGCAGCGGCCGGCGTTATGTTTCCTACGAAACGATCAAGGGCGGCTTCGGCGCACGGCCGAACAAGGACGGCATCAACTGCATTGCCAGCGGCATCTCTAATACGATGAACACACCGGTGGAGATCATCGAGATGTCTTTTCCAGTGCGCGTGGAGCGCTACGAGATCAATCCGGACTCGGGCGGCGCGGGGCGCTATCGCGGCGGCTGCGGCGCGATTCGGGTGTGGCGGCTTTTGCAAGGTGCGGATGCGACGGGCGCGTTGTGCATGGAGCGGATGATATCGCCGCCCTTCGGTCTCCTTGGCGGCAAGGCCGGAGCGGCAGCCGCGGTCACGCTCACCACGCCGGATGGCGTAACGCGTCCTCTACCAGGCAAGGGCGCATTCAACGCGCCGGCGGGCTCCGTCATCGCAATGATCACGCCCGGCTCGGGCGGCTTTGGCCCGCCCAGTGAACGCGATCGCACCGCCGCCGGCCGCGATCTGCTCGATGGTTACGTGAGCGTCGCAGCGGCGCAACGCGACTACGGTATTGCCGATGCACAAGCGCTGCGGAAGGCAGCCGAAGCGGAGGATTGAGCGTGAGCTATATTCCGAACTCGATCGAGGCGCGCGACGTCGCGACGCTGGTGCACATGCAGACCAACCTGCGCAAGCACCAGCAAGACGGCCCGCATGTCATCATGCGCGGCCAAGGCTGCCGCGTGTTCGACGATACCGGCCGCGACTACATCGACGCCGTCGCCGGCCTATGGTGCGCGTCTTTGGGATTTGGCTCCGAGCGCCTCGCGCAGGTCGCCGCCGAGCAGATGCGCAAACTCGGCTATTACCACCTTTATCGCCATCGCTCGAACGAGCCGGCCATCGAGCTCGCCGAGACGCTTCTGAAAATCGCGCCGGTGCCCATGGCCCGCGTTGTCTTTCAGTGCTCGGGCTCGGAGGCGAACGACACCGCGGTGAAGCTCGCCTGGTATTACTGGAATTCGCTCGGGCAGCCGCAGCGACAGAAGATCATCGCGCGCCGGATGGCCTATCACGGCAGCACCTGCGCCGCCGTCAGCCTGTCGGGCAAGCCGGACATGCACGCGGAATTCGGGCTGCCGTTCGCGCCATTCAAGCACACCGAGTTTCCCCATTATTACCGCCGCCACGAACCGGGCGAGACGGAAGAGCAATTCTCCGCGCGGATGGCGCAGGCGCTCGAGGCGCTGATCCAGGCGGAAGGCCCGCAGACAATTGCCGCGTTTTTCGCCGAACCCGTCATGGGCGCGGGCGGCGCAATCGTTCCGCCGGCCGGCTACTTCGAGAAGGTCCAGGCGGTGCTGCGCAAATACGACATTCTGTTCGTCGCCGACGAGGTGATCTGCGGCTTTGCCCGCACCGGCGAAATGTGGGGCTCGCAGACCTATGCGCTGCGGCCCGATATGCTGACCTCGGCCAAGGCGTTGTCGGCCGCGATGCAGCCCATTTCGGCGGTCCTCCTCAACGAGCGCATCCACGAAGCCATGCTCGCGCAGTCGGACAAGCTCGGCAATTTCGCGCACGGCTTCACCTATGCCGGCCATCCGGTGGCGGCCGCGGTCGCGCTCGAGGTGCAAAAGATCTATGCGGAGGTCGACATCGTCGCGCGCGCCAAGCGCCTGGGACCCGTGCTGCAGTCGGCGCTTGGCCGGCTCAAGGCGCATCCGCTGGTCGGCGACGTGCGCGGAACAGGCCTCATCCTCGGCATGGAGCTGATGCGCGACGGAGAGCGGCGCATCCCCTTCGACGGCGCGCTCAACGTGGGTGCACGGGTCGATGCAGCGGCCAAGCAGCGCGGCCTGCTCCTGCGCGTCGTCGGCGACCGGTTGGTGTTCGCTCCGCCCTTGGTGATCGAAGCTGCCGAAATCGAGGACATCAGCCAGCGCCTCGAACGCGCGCTGGACGACGTCGCCGACGACCTCAAGCGCGAAGGCGCTTTGGGATGAGCGTCATTCGATCGTGTCGAGATTGGATCAGGTCAGAACGCCGCCGCCAAACAGGAACGCGCAGATCACGACGGCAGCCAGCATTGTGCCCACAATACCCAGCCATTCCTTGTAGGGCGCCGTGTCCGGGATTCTGCTGTCGAAACGATCGCGCATGACATCACTCCTTGGTTTGCCGCCTCCTGAGCCCGCGCACCGTTGTGCGAGAAAATCTTGGCGGCAATTATGAGCAATCGGATGAATGCTTCGAAAAGCGGCGCAGTGTAGCCTTTCGGTCACAGAAAAGTCGGCGAGCGAACATTTGCCATGCAAATTGACTGGGACGCGCCCATTACCATGGACGACGGCGTCGTCCTGCGCGCCGATGTGTTCCGGCCGGCGGAGGCCGGCAAATATCCGGTGATCCTCAGCTACGGCCCCTACGCCAAGGGCTTATCGTTCCAGGAAGGCTACAAGGGAAACTGGGCGCGGCTGATCAAAGCCGCGCCGGAAGTGCTGCGCGGCTCGAGCAACAAATATCAGAACTGGGAGCTCGTCGATCCGGAGAAATGGGTGCCAGACGGCTATGTTTGCGTGCGGGTCGATTCGCGCGGCGCCGGCCGCTCGCCGGGCTATCTCGACGTGTGGTCGCCGCGCGAGACGCAGGACCTCTACCAGTGCATCGAATGGGCGGGCACGCAGCCTTGGAGCAACGGCAAGGTCGGCATCAACGGCATCTCCTACTACGCCATGAACCAGTGGCAGGTGGCTGTGCTAAAGCCGCCGCACCTTGCCGCCTTGTGCATTTGGGAAGGCGCATCCGATTACTATCGGGAGGTATGCCGCCACGGCGGCATCCTCTGCGACTTTCTCTCCAGCTGGCACCCGCGCCAAGTCGCGAGCATGCAGCACGGCGTCGGCAAGCGCGGCGCCAAAAGCGCGGTCACGGGCGAATTGGTGGCCGGGCCGGAAACCTTGAGCGACGCGGAGCTTGAGAAAAACCGCGCCGATCCTCCCGGCGAAGCGAAACGACGTCGCTTGCTGGACGACTACTATGCCGCGCGCACGGCCGAGTTCGAGAAGATCGAAGCACCGCTGTTATCGGCGGCGAACTGGGGCGGCATGGGCTTGCATCCGCGCGGCAATTTCGAAGGCTGGCTGCGCGCTGGCTCCAAGCAGAAATGGCTCGAGGTGCACGGTGACACCCACTTCACCCATTTCTACAGCAGCTACGGCGAGGCGCTGCAGAAACGATTCTTCGGCCATTTCCTCAAAGGCGAGGACACCGGCTGGGAGAAGCAGCCGCGGGTGGCGCTCAACATCCGCCATCCTGGCGAGAAATTCGTGCTACGCGCCGAGAGCGAATGGCCGCTCGCACGCACGCAATGGACCAAATACTTCCTTGCGCCGCGCGAGTTGGCGCTCGGCACCGATGCGCCGGTCGGCGACGCGACGCTGAGTTACGAGACGACCGGCGACGGCCTCACCTTCCGCACGCAACCGCTCGCCAGCGATCTCGAAATCACCGGCCCGGTGGCGGCGAAGCTCTGGGTTTCGTCCGCGGCGACCGACGCGGATCTCTTCCTGGTGCTGCGGGTGCTCGATCCCGATGGGAAAGAGGCGGTGTTCATCGGATCCAACGACCCACGCGTGCCGGTGGGGCTCGGCTGGCTGCGCGCGTCGCATCGCAAGCTCGATTTGCAGCGCAGCCTGCCCTATCGACCCTGGCATAGGCACGACGAGGCGTCGCCGCTCACGCCGGGCGAGCCGGTCGAGGTCGACATCGAGATCTGGCCGACGTCCATCGTCGTGCCCTGCGGCTACCGCATCGCGCTCACCGTCCGCGGCAAGGACTATGAATATGACGGCAGCGACGCGGGGCTTGCCAATGCGCCCTACCCGATGAAGGGCGTCGGTCCGTTCACGCACGCCGATCCGGACGACCGCCCGGCCGCGATTTTCGCGTGCCGCAATACGCTCCACTTCCGCCCGGGCATGATGCCTTATCTCTTGTTGCCCGTGATCCCGCGGTCGTAAGCTTCTCTTCTTCATTCAGCCGGAAAGGAAATTCGATGCGGCGCGTCTTTGGTGTGGTGCTGGCGTTTTTCGGTCTTCTTGCGTGGGCGGCGCCGCTCGCGGCGCAGCCATATCCGAGCCGGGTTGTCACCATCATCGTGCCCTATCCGGCGGGCGGGCCGACCGATCAACTCGCGCGCGTGCTGGCGCCGGCGCTGTCGGACAAGCTGGGGCAGAATTTCATCGTCGAGAATGTGAGCGGCGGCGCGACCACCATCGCCACCGGACGCGTGGCCCGCGCCGCGCCCGACGGCTACACGCTGCTGCTGCACAATCTGCAGATTTCCGCGAACGTCTCGCTCTATCACAACCTGCCGTTCAACACCGAGAAGGATCTCACGCCCGTCATCTTCATCAACAACAATCCGCTGGTGCTGATCGGCCGCAAGGCGCTCGAGCCCAACACGCTCAAGGAGCTGATCGCGTACATGAAGACCAAGGCACTCAAGATGGCGCATCCCGGCATCGGCGCCACCGGCCATCTCGCCACATCGCTGTTTGCCCAGGAAGCGCACCTCACCGTCGATCAGATCCCGTATCGCGGGGCCGCGCCGGCGCTCCAGGACATCGCCGGCGGCCACGTGGACTTATTCTTCGCCACTCCCCAGTTCGGATTGCCTTAGTGCAATCAAGGCCGTCCACAACCTTCGATTGCAGTCTTGGCCACTAATGAAGAAACGAACAGCAGGCCACAGACGATGCCATACGAAGGAAACAGGGGACGTTCGCTTGCAGTAGCGGCAGAGGCGCTCGGCATTTCGGTGCGGACGCTCCAGCGGCAGATCCAAGCGGGCGCGATCCGGGCGGTCAAGATCTCGCCCCGCCGCCTCGTCGTCACCGACGACGAAATCGCGGGCGTGCTGTCAGGCGCGCGGTCATGACTGCGACCCTCAAATTCCACCCGGCCGCGGACGTCTTCCCGCTGATGCAGGGTGAGGACCTCGCCGCGCTCGCCGCCGACATCAAGGCGAACGGCCAGAAGGTGCCGATCGTCATTTATGACGGGGCGATCATCGACGGGCGCAATAGATACAACGCCTGTCTTGCGGCCGGAGTCGAGCCCGATGTCCGGCGTCACGAGACGGGCTGCAAGCTGAT
>Ga0306923_10002376_pt1 | contig 17192 bp, 20 predicted proteins | sample sta12Can44000108_FD_203841 | JGI IMG/M metagenome (GOLD analysis project Ga0306923, IMG submission 203841) | Lab enrichment of tropical soil microbial communities from Luquillo Experimental Forest, Puerto Rico - statanox.12C.anox.44.000.108 (v2)... | ecosystem: Environmental > Terrestrial >... | reverse complement strand
TTTCATGGCCCACAAATATGATGAAGCCGTTGTGCAATTTCGCAAAAATCTTGAAATTGAGCCCGACCCGATGACGTACTTCGGCTTGGTTTTAGCCCTCGCAGAAAAAGGGGATTATGCGACGGCCATTTCTGAAGGGGAAAAGGCGACGAAACTGAACAACAGCCCATTGCTTTTGACGAGCCTGGCTAGCGCATACGCACGGGCCGGGAGGCGCGCTGATGCCGAGCGAGTGCTTGGGCAATTGGAGGAGATTTCCAAACACCAGGGAACTGCGCCGGCCTGGCACGTGAGGCCGGTTGTCTACCTTTGTCCCTATGAAGTTGCCGGTGTCTATGCGCAACTGGGGGACAAGAATCAAACATTCGAGTGGCTGGGCAAGGCGCGTCAGAGCCGAAGTTGCATGTATTGGCTCCGCCAGGATCCAAGATTCGATTCCGTGCGCGCCGATCCTCGCTTTCAGGAACTGCTGACACAGATGAGGTTTCCCCAATAGGATGTCATGGCAGTTTCGGGAGGCTTTCGGCATGGCGCTACATTCCACTTTGGCCGACCCTCTCGGGCTTTTCGCCATTGGGTGGGCAGATTCCCAGGCCGAAGCCTTATCTCTGGCGGGAAAAATTTTGTGACGTAGTTTGTGACGTAACCCTGGCATCTTAGGCTTTACAAGTGCAAAACCGTGCTGAAGTATCCTTCGTACACTTCAAACCAAAAATGAAGGAATCTAATCGTACCCGCTGCAGTTTCCGCTACAGTCTTCGTATTCGCGTGGCTTGCTAACTTGTAACTTATTGCAAATATGGCGCGCCCGGGGGGACTCGAACTCCCGACCTTCTGGTTCGTAGCCAGACGCTCTATCCAACTGAGCTACGGGCGCGCGGTATCTATAAATCTTAACATACACGTGAATCGCGCTTCTACCTGGTAGGGATTGGACGGGGAGGGAGGCGATGAGGATCGCTTTGGGATTTTGGATTTGAAATCGTGCATGGGATGTGGGTTGAGATCCTTCGAGGCGCAGACGGCGCCTCTCAGGATGACAACCTGGGGCGTTGTGGGCGGTGGCGCGTGGCATTGTGACGCGTTGCAGCGCCTCTCAAGATGACAACGTGTTGCATTTTGGCGTGTAGGGGCGTGGTGCTATGGTGATAGGCTCGCGAATTTCCGCTAGCTAGCCGCGGGGGATTCGCGGAGGAAGGGTTTGCCGTAGGCTTCGGCGCCGCGCCAGAGTAGCAAGGCTAGCGATACGATCGTGACGATTTCAAAACCTCCAAGCGCGCACTTGTAGCCGAAACGTTCTCGCAGGGCGTACTGGATGGTATTCGTCGGCGAGGCGAAGAGGATGCCCAATTGATAGGCGAGGCCAGGCATGAGCCCGCGGGCGGCGTCGGCGGCCAATTCGTTCAGGTGCACGGGAATGACACCCCAGGCGCCTTGCACGCCTATCTGCATGAACACGGCCGCCACCACAATCACGGCTACACTTCCGCCGAAGGCCCACCACGGAATCACCAGCAGACACCATCCAAGCGCGGCCATCATGCCCATACGCCGGCCGAGCGATTGCGACAACGCGCCGAAGAGGATCGCGCCAACGACAGCGCTCACGTTGTAAATCATGGCGATGTCCGCGACGCGCGTGGCTTTCACCTTGTGAATTTCCTTCAGAAAGTCCGGGTAGAGATCCTGCGTGCCGTGTGAGAGGAACATCATGAAGGTCATCAGCACGACAAGATAGGCAAAGCGCTTCCAGCTTCGAGCGACGATCTTGAGAACTTGCTTCATGCTTTCCACGCGGTGTTGCTGCCAGGCTTCGGACTCCGGCACTCTCGTGCGGATGTAAAGCGCCAGCAACGCGGGCAGCGCCCCGAGCCAGAACATCCAGCGCCATCCCAGCGTGGGCAAGACAAATCGAGCAGCGGCGGCGGCCAGCAAGTAGCCGTTGGAATAGCCGCTCTGCAATATGCCGCTCAGGATTCCTCGCCAGCGCGGAGGCGCGGCTTCCATGGCGAGTGAGGCGCCGACACCCCATTCGCCGCCCATGCCGATGCCGAACAGTGCGCGCAGAATCAGAAAGACGGTGTAATTGGAAGCAAAGCCGCAGGCCAGTTCAATCAGGGAAAAATAGATGACGTTGGCCATCAGCGGGATTCGCCGGCCGAAGCGGTCCGCCAGAAGGCCAAAAAGCAGTGCACCGACCGGCCGCAAAGCGAGCGTGGCAGTCGTCGTGAAGACGATGGCTTTTTTGGTGACATGAAATTCCGCGGCGAGCGTGTCGTAGAGAAAAACGATCACGAAGAAGTCGAACGCATCGAGCGTCCAACCGAGAAAGCCGACAAGAACGGCGTGGTGCGCTCCGGCCTTTCGCGCGGGTGCGGTCATTTCTCGTTAGCTCTTTGCGCCCTCAAAATGCGCTTCGATTTCCTCGAGGGTCTTCCCTTTCGTTTCCGGCAAGAAGAACGCCGCAGTAATGAAGTAAATCACCGTGCATGCGGCAAAGCCAAAAAACATCTTGCCGTAGCCGTATTTACCGACGGTCGGAAGAAAGATCGCGGCGATGGTGGTGGAAAATGCCTGGTTGATGAGCAGCGCAATGCTCATCCCGTTGGAGCGAATCCGCGTAGGCATCAACTCCGAAAGAGCCAGCCACACGCACACGCCGGGGCCAATGGCAAAGAACGCGATGAAGACATAAAGACTGATGGCCACAAGCCAGCCGTTCCGGGAGCTGGGCACGGGCGTTATCAAGGCGTTTTCAATTTTCAGAGAGGCGGTTCGCGCGGCTTCCAGATTACCGAAGGGATTCGAGAAAAACGCTACCACCTTGTTCGCAGGCACGCAGCTCTCCCGCGTGATTGCAACCGGCTTGGCCGCTGCGTCATCGGAGCGCGCTACTGGAGTCGCGGCGCGAAAATCGCCGTAAGAGTAAATGATGCTCAGCGAAGTCGGCCGGTTGGCGATGGCACCGCCCGCTTCTCCGCCGGCGCCTAGCAGTGTGGCGGCGGTGTTCGCATCGTAGAGCAACGAAACTTTCTGGTCGGCAGTTACCATGGCCTGCACGGAGTCGCGGCGATCCACGCGCAGCTTTTCCGTTTTGCGAAAGAGGAATCCAGCCCAGATCAATGAGATGATGATGCCGGCGCTTCCGAGCGATAGCAGGAATTTGCGCCCCTTGCGGTCCACGAGCACGACGCCACCAATAGTCATCAGGAAATTCACCATGGTGAAAATTACGTAGCCCCAATGCGCCTGCACGTCGGAGAGCCCGCTTTGCAAGAGGATGTTGGTGTTGTAGCCGATTATGGAGTTGATGCCGGTGGTTTGGTTGCAGGCCAGAATGACGCACGCGAGGATGAACGGGATCACGTACTTGCGGCGCAGCAAGGATTCCTTGACCTTTGCACCGGTGGGAGTATTCGCTTTCTCCGCCGTGCTGGTTTCTTCCATCTCGCGCAATTCGGATTCGGCTTGTTCGCTGGTGCGCGAACGCAAGAGCGCCGCGAGCGCCTCTTCTTTCTTGCCGCGCCGGAACAGCCAGCGGGGCGATTCCGCGACCAAGAAACTTCCGATGACGAAGAGAATGCCCGGCGGCAGGGAGACCCAGAAGATGCTCCGCCAGGCGGTATCCTTGAAAGCAAAAAGCCGCGCGGGGTCACCGAGCTTGGCGACTTCTTCCACACGAATACTGAAATAAATTCCCACCAACGCGGCGCACACAATGCCGAGGGTGAGTAACCACTGAAATACGCCAGTTCCCTTTCCGCGGCTCGAAGCGGAGAGGCACTCGGCGAGATACAGCGGCACGACGACACCGATGAGGCCCGCGCTGACGCCCTGCAACAATCGACCGAGCACCAGCGGGCCGTAGCCGTGCGAGAGAGCAATCACCGGAATGCTGGCCACGAAAAGCAGGCCGCTCCAAATCATCAGCGGCTTGCGGCCCATCCAGTCCGCCAACAATCCGGCGAAAAGCGTGGAAATGACGCTGCCGAGCAAGACCGCGGCCACAACGATGGAAAGCTGGCCTGCGTTCAGGCGAGAGGTAGCCTCAAGATAGGGTAAGGCGCCAGCGATGATGCCGACGTCCACGCCGTAGAGCAAACCGCCCAGCCCGGCTACCAATAGAAGAAACCGATTATAGCCTGCTTTTTCGTTGCGAATCGCGGCCGTGCCTTCGCCTGCTTGCGCAGATGCCATCAACGCGTCTCCGTATAATTCATTTTTGAAACTGCGCGGCCGGACGAATTGGCATTCCGGACCGCACGAAAACTCCAACAGCGTGTTACTGAGAAACGGGCGCCCGCGCCGCCTTGCCAGGGAAAACATCCTCGACCAGTTTTCCACCGCGCACCACGGGCACGCCATTCACAAGAACAAAAAGGATTCCTTCACTGGGCTCGTTGGCTTTCTGGTAGGTCGCGCGGTCGCGCACCGCATTCGGATCAAACACCGTGACGTCCGCATCGGCTCCAACCTTGATTCTGCCCTTTTGTTTGAACGCGGGTGCGCGAGCCTCCAGACGCTGCGCCGGCATGAGCGTCATCTTTCGTAGCGCGGTCATCAGGTCCAGCGCTTGTTCCTCGCGCACGTAACGACCCAGCACAAGAGCGTAGGTTCCAGCGGTGCGGGGGTGACCTTTGCCATCCTCAAGGCGGCCGTCGCTGGCGATCAGGGTCAACGGATTCAGAACGGCAATGCGCACATTTTCTTCGGTATTCGAAGGCAAGATCACCATGCCACCCTTCTGGCGATATTTCAGGAATATCTCGCGAGTTAGGTGTTCCCCCGTCTCGGGCCACAAGAGCGAAGCATAGTATGACTCCGGCTCATTTTCTTTGTTGTCGAAGATGGCGCTGGCGATATCGGTCATGCCGCGCGAATAAGGGTAGCATTCCGTAGTCACATCCATTCCGTGGCTGCGGGCCTCCTCGATCATTTGGAGCTCGTGGGAGACGTTGGGGCCGCCGGTGCTCTGAAGGTGGACAATGTGCAGAGGCGCTCCGCTGATTACGGCGGCGGCCATGACCTCCTCGAATCCGGACATATTCCCCTGTTTATCCGAGGGTAAAGCGCGGATATGAACGTGACATGATGCGTGATGCTTGGCCGCTACGCGAAAGACTTCCACAATTTCCAAATTGGTTGCAGCAAGCGTGTATGCTGGCCCGACCCCGACGCCCAACGCTCCGCGATTCAACCCCAGGTCAAGTTGCTTCTTCATCTCTTCGATTTCCGCGGGACTTGCGACCTTATGCGCCGCATCGCCGGTCGGCAAGAACTTGCCGGGATCGTGCATCACGGCCATGCGAACGGGAATGTGGCCGACGCTGACACCAAAATTGATGCGCGCCTTTCCTTCGCGGGCCGCGTACCAGGTATCCACATCCGCCGTGCCGACTTCCATTTCGAGCGCGGTGGTCACGCCGTCGGCCGCTTTGACGCGATAGTTCTCGTCGTCCTGCCCGTGCTGGTGTAAATCAATAAAGCCTGGGGAAACGACCAATCCCTTCGCATCAATCGTCTCGTTGCCTTTTAGAGGTTTCTCGCTGACCACGACGATTTTGCCGCTGCGGACGCCCACATTGCGCACTGCATCCAGGCCGGATTCCGGATCCATCACGCGGCCCCCGAGCATGACCACGTCCAGTTCCTGGTCATCGGCCCTGGTGGCAAGACCAAGCATCCAGCACAGGCCTACCCCGGAGAGGAGCAGGGCTGCGGCCTGCATCTTCTTTCGCTTCATCACGATTTCTTTGAGCCCCTGAGGAAATCGCGCTAAGTCTCGCCCGGCTTCCGGGCGATGTCAAAGGTTTTTCTGAAACGTTTCAATAAACCGGTAATCTAATCTGCCTTTCCGCGTAAAGGAGGAATCCAATGGCTGAACCTAAATTCGCCGCAAACGAAAACGAAATTTCCCGCGACCGCCTCGCCGCGCTGTTGAACGAAGACCTTCCCGCGACTACCAAGCCATCATCGCTTACGTAATTCCCAGGTCCTCAGCGGCGCCCAATACATGGACATTGCGGCTCAGCTCGAAATCCACGCCACGCGAGAGCTCGATCATGCTTTGATCCTCTCACGGCAGATCGACTATCTCGGCAAGATGCCAGCGGTCACTCCCAAGCCGGTGCGCCCCTCGAAAAATCCCAAAAGACATGCTGCGGTACGATCTCGCGAATGAAACGAAACCATTCGCAATTACCGCGATCGCATCCGGCAGTGTGAAACGCTTGGGGAATACGCGATGCCGGAGCAGATTCGCCAGATCCTCATGCAGGAGCAGGACCATCAAATCGATTTAGCCGCTGCCCTCGGCGAAGAAGTTCCAGACGTCAGCGGCGGCCTCAAAGGACGCACTCTGCGCGAGCGCCGCTAAAGCTGCTCGCGTCGTCCAGATAACGGCTTTCCTTACAAGAATTCGCCCGGGCTGCCATTGTGCGATAGGAAAGGGAGTGGTACCCGCGTCGGACTAAGGCGGCATCGAGGCGTAAATCTCCTCAGAAAAAGAGAAACCCCGGCTCGCCGGGGGGAGCGAACCGGGGTTGGGGGTCCTGCCGAGGGGGGGCGCAGGAAAGTCAATCTTGTTAGTGCGTGTGCACCAGTTGGCTAGTCGCCAACACACAGATCTTTTGCAGCTCTTCGTAGGTGAAATACCACTCTTCCTTCACCCCGGCTCTCTCGAGATGCCCGATGCCGGTTTCCCGGGAAATCCGGCTGATTTCTTCCACGGGCAAACCCAGCAAATAAGCCGCTCGCGCTTGCGTGACGTACTTGGGAATTTCATTATTGTTCTTCATGAATCCTCCCCTCATGCCTGAATCATAGCCATGCGGTCTTCTTCCACTCCCGTGATCATGGCCTTATAGATGTCTACATCCCATCCTTCACCGATCCGCATCCGCACGGTCTCCCCGTTTTCTTTCAGGAGCTTACCGCGCAGCGGGACCTTAATGTCTCCCAGAGCCACCTGTAACACAACCGATTGCCCCAGCCAGTCGCCATAACCCGTTCTCATTTGATTGCTTACCCCTCGAGTCGATTGGACTGCTGTGTTTCGATTGCAAGGATTGCGCTTGCGGGGGTGGGCCGCAATGGTACAGCGAGGGTATAAGACTAGTATTTTCGTACTGCCTGGGCATTTTTCGGTGGTTTCCAGGTACTTTTTGAATGAGTACCTTAGTACTCTAAATCCGGGACATCTTTCCCATCGCTCCAAAGGTTCCTTTTTGGGACTCTGGTTGTCGTGACACACTGGATCCACCCGTCGTCTCTCTTCACCAGGGACCCTACCCTCCCCGTGGGCGTTGGCTTGGCTCTGGGCGGCGGTTTTGCGAAAGGTTACGCGCATCTTGGGGTTCTGAGGACTTTCGAAGAAAACCAGATCCCGATTTCTTCGCTTGCCGGAAGTAGCATCGGCAGCATTTTGGCCGCGGCCTACGCCAGCGGGGCACCGCTTTCGCGCATCATTGCCAAGTGCCGGGACGTTCGCTTTCGGGATTTTGCAAGGTGGCGGGTATCGCGGTTCGGATTAGCCAGCAATGACCGGCTGGGCGCACTGGTGCGGCGCTTCTTCGATTCCAAGCAGTTTGAGGATCTCCATATCCCGACGGCCATTGTGGCCACGGACCTCGGCACTGGCGATCCGGTCATCTTTCGCCAGGGAGCGCTCTCGGATGCGATTCGCGCGAGTTGCGCATTTCCAGGATTGTTCGAGCCAGTGCAGATCGGGACGCGTTGCCTCGCGGACGGTGGTATTGTTGCGCCTGTGCCAACGCGCGCGGCGAGGGAACTCGGCGCCGAATTGGTGGTCGGCGTATCCGTTGGCCTGCATGACGGCCAGCGGAGGGTACCAACGAATATCTTTCAAGTGGTGAGCCAGGCGGTGAGCGCCGCGCAAAAAAATCAGCTGGCGGTCTGGGAGCGGCACGCGGACCTCGTGCTTCGCCCCAACGTCCACTCGATCGCCTGGGGCGATTTCGAGCGGATCGACGAATCCATCGAAGCGGGGGCGGAGGCGGCTCGTAACGCCCTTCCTCATCTCCAGAAGCTGCTGGCTGCCCGCGCACGACAGCATTCGGCTTTAGGCAGCCAGGGTGAATTCCTCATCGCGGAGGCACTAAAATGATGCGTCCGGCCTGGTGGATGCGTTTGCTTAACAGCGCGGCAGTGCTATGGCAGGAAAGTGCGGAGGACCTTCCGCTTTTCTGCTACCGTATTGGTTGGGGAGCCTTCTTGAGTTTACGTCCCCGCGCGCTCGCCCCGATCCCGGTGTTTGTGAGGAAAAAAGCCGCTTGCTGGAATCCATCCGTCAACTGCTCCACCAGATCTACGACGTCGAAAATATAATTCGCACGGGTGGCCCGCTTCTGGTGTGCCTGATTGTTTTTGTTGAGACAGGCTTCTTTGTGGGGTTCTTCCTTCCGGGCGATTCCCTGCTGGTCACAGCCGGTGTTTTTTCCGCTGCTGGAGTCATATCACTGAAATGGCTTTTGTTGCCCGTGATGCTTTGCGCTATCGTCGGCGACCAGATCGGTTACTGGATTGGCAGGGCGGCGGGTAGCGCCCTCTACACCAGGGAGGACTCGTTTTTCTTTCGTAAGCGCCACCTCGAGCGGGCGCACGAATTCTATGAAACGTATGGCGGCAAGACGGTCATTATGGCCCGGTTCGTGCCGATCATCCGCACGTTCTGCCCGCCTGTTGCGGGAGCAGCAAAAATGCCTTACCTGCGTTATTTTGCCTACGACATTTTCGGTGGAATCTTTTGGGTTGGCACGATGACCCTGGGCGGCTATTTCCTGGGGCACGTCATCCCCAACATCAGCCAACGGATTCACTACGTCATCGTTGTAGTAGTTTTCCTCTCGCTGCTTCCAGCGATCATCAGCTTTCTTCGCGCGCGCAAGGCTGTCGACTCGGACGCTCCCGGAAAATCCTGACCCATGGCAACCCCTGCGATTCGCGCAATCATTTTCGATATCGGACGCGTGCTCATTCGCTTGGATATCCAACGCGCCAAGGCCGGGCTGGCTGCGCGGCTCTCGCTTACTCCGGAAGAGCTCTGGTCCGCGATCGAAAAGGATCCCCGCTGGCAGGATTGGCAGGAAGGCCGCATGTCGGCGAGGAAGTGGCACCTGCATCTATCCAAGCGGTTAGGCATCCCGCTCGATTTCAAGCAGTTCATCGACGTGTGGAACAGCGCTCTGGATCCTCAGCCAATCCATGCCAACGGCCTGTTTGAGGGGCTAGCCAAACGCTACCGCCTATGTCTGCTCTCGAATACCGACCCCATTCACGTGGCCCGATTGGAATCATCCTACGAGTTCCTTCAATACTTCCCGAAGAACCAAAGGGTTTACTCTTGCTCGCTCGGCGCCAGTAAACCGAATCCGCTCATTTATCGCGCGGCTTTGCGGGCTTGTAGGGTTCGCGCTGAGGAAGCGGTCTATATTGACGATATCGCCGCTTACGTGGAAGCGGCACGCCGCCTGGGTCTGTCCGGGATTCACTTCCAGTCTACCGAGCAGCTTCGACGGGATTTCGCGTCGCTGGGGATAAATGTGGAAGAATCTTGCACTACGTAGGAATTCACCAAAGGTATTCACCTGAGGGTAAAGATTGCCGGAACTAGTACCACCCTCCTTTAGCGGCATGCCTAGCAACTCTCAGAAGTTCAATCACATACAGCTCTATGGCGCTGGTCTCTCTGCGGTAGTCCGCTTGCACTTCTCCTTACAGCAATGGCACAAGCAGTCGCTCTTGCGCTGCTCCCTGCGAAGACTAGAGTTGGACCCCATAAGGGGTGAGGAGAATAGATTTACTATGTCCGACATTTCCGAAGTTAAATACGTCGAAACGAACAGCGGTTCTACCTGGCATTTGCCAGCGATCGTTCTTCTGGGCCTTCTGGCTTTAGGTGGACTTGGGTTGGCTTGGAGCAATTCGTCCAAGCTGGACACCACCAAGCAAGCGGTCGCCGAGCAAGTCAAGGCTGTGCAGCAGTCCGTCCAGCAAGACATGACCGGCCTGAAGGATCGCCTGGCTCAGGACGAAAAGGCGAACGCCGACCTGCAAGGTGACTTGAAAGTTGTCACCGACAAACTGAAGATTACCCAGGGCCAACTGAAGAAGGCGCGCACGGAAGCTACCCAACTGAACAACGACACCACGATGAAGCTCTCCGCGCTGGATTCCTCGGTACACCAGGAATTGTCAACCAAGGCCACCTCGGATGACGTGAAGACGGTTGACACCAAGGTGACCCAGGTTAGCACCGACCTTAGTAAGACCAATGCGGATCTGACCATGGCCAAGAGCGAGCTCGGCACGCTCATCGCCAAAAATCACGACGAAATCGACGTTCTGCGCCGCATGGGCGAACGCGACTATGTGGAATTCACGATTGTCGGTAAGAACAAGCCCCAGAAGGTCGGCAACGTGACCGTCGAACTCAAGGGCACCAACGAGAAAAAGAATCGGGCCAACCTGAACCTGACCGTGGAAGACAAAATCACGGAGGACAAGAACCGCGCGATCAATCAGCCTATGTTCTTCTACCTCAATGGCACGCACCTGCCCGAAGAACTGGTCATCAACAAGATCGGCAAGAACCAGATCAGCGGCTATTTGAGCGTTCCGAAGGCGAATTCGCAGCCGGTTACCTCCGCCAAATCTGGCAAGTGACCTGATTTAGAACCATTCCGGCGGCGGGAAGAATTTCTTCCCGCCGCTTTTGCTTTTGGGGAAGCTTGTCTTCTCCACCTTCCGCGAATATCCTTTCCCCACTGCGAAAGCCGTTTCAGCTGCTACAATTCTCCCTGTAGCGGGAGTTCCCCTTGCGCTCGTCCACCACGGTCGTCTACTGCGCTATCGACAACCTGATCTCCTCGACCGGCAAACCACTGACGGGTTTTGCAGGCTTTCTTGAGTCGCTGGCCGATTCCAACATTCCGAGCATCTGGATTACGTCGCGGACACGCTCGCAGCTCGACGCGATCTTGCGCAAGTTTGGCCACTCCGAGCCGTTTATCGCCGAAGGAGGCGCTGGCGTCTATCTTCCGGAGGATTATTTTCACGTGAAGCCAACGCGCACGGTGCGCATGGCGCGTTTTACCTGTATTCCTGTGGCTTCGCCTCGGCCGGCCGCGGCGGAAGCGCTCGACCGACTTGCCGGGGAGACTGGCGTGTCTATCGTGCCGCTACGCTCGCTTTCGCCGCGTGAACTATCGCAGAATACGGGCCTGGCGCAGCGCGAAGCCGAACTACTGCGTTTGCGCGACTTCGACGAGCTCTTCTTTTTTGCAGGGGCCTCCGATGTGGATATCCAGCGCTTTCGCGAAGCCACAACCAAGGAAAAATTGCTGCTTCGGCAGCGAAGCGCTTTTTGGTCCCTGGCTGTGGGCGCCAATCTCGCGACCTGCATTCGCGAACTCTCAAAACTTTATGAGCGTGCTATGCGCGCCCGACCCTTCAACGTGGGCATCGCCACTTCCGAGGAAGCCGCCGAAATCCTACCTCTTTGCGATCGCCCTATCCTGTTAACTGACCGGACTCTCTCAACTGGACCTATTGCGCCTGATCCAAGTCCCGGTACAAAGTCATTGCCACTCTTTTCGGAGGAAACCTGGGAAAGGGTTGTCGAAGCCGTGCAAACCCGTTGAGCGGAGGCACAGGAAATGGGGTGTCCAATGTGTGCGAATCTTTACACACAGGAAGGTGACGAGGGCATTCCCGAAACGAGAAATCGAAGAAATTCCCTACAAATGGCTTGGTTCTGAGGGTACTGTTACTCAATCTTCAAGCTGGCACGCTGATTGCTCCATTGAGCTTGCTCGCTGTTCGCAAAACTGGACGTCCGGTTCACCTCTCTTTTTGAGCCGAATGTCGGGAGACCCTTCTATATGGCTTGGATGCGGCGTTTCTTTTATGTTCCCGCTTCGGAAACTCAAATGGGGCTCGTCCTAGCCCTTTGCATTTTTACTATGAGTATCATGTCCATCGCGCTGGTTTGGCAGGCCCAGGTCATTGCCAAGCAGAACGCGGTGATCCATACGCTTGAGACGCGATTTGGCAGCTGATCGCGTTTAGCCGTTTTCCTTGCTTCCGCTGCTCGGCATCTGAAGAGTTTCCTCCTCCCCTCAAACGCGAAAAGGGTCCCGATCAAAAGTCGGGACCCTCTTTGCAATTCAGCTGTTGTCGTGTGGCGAGCAGCAGATACCACTATCTGACGCCGTCCGACTGGCACCGCAAAAGCGGTGTGATCAGCATTGTTCAGCGTCTAAGCCCGGTGGAGTCATCCGTCCCCCCGGAGCTCATAGAGCTCACGGCTTTCTTCTACTCCGCGGAGTTGCGGGTCGCAAGGGGAAAATCTGGGAATACACAGGGAAGGCGTATCCTCAGTAGATTCAGGAGATTGGCCTGTGACTTTCGGTGACCTATTTCAGGAACAAGGTTTCGCGTAACTGATCCCGACCCACGAAGGATTTCATGCTGCGGCAGCGCCCGAACAGTTCCTGAATCTCGCGGTTCTGGTAAACCTTTTGCGCTGGGCAAATGGGCTTCGCCGACAGCACTTGCAAGGTATTTGTGTCTGCAACGCGGTAGCGTTGAAAGCCTTCGGGCTTCTTGCTGTGAAACATGGCAAACACGACGCCGCCTTGACGAACCATTTCCGTAAGGTGAGAAACAATCTGACGAGCCACCACCGGCTCCAGATAGTCCAGGACATCCCAGAGGAGCAGCGCGTCAAACGACGAGGGGGCATACTGAAAATTTTCCCGCAGAAATTTCTTCGCGCGGGCCTCGGGCGTTCTTTCCGCGTAGTCCTCAGCCGTAAGAGCTTCTTTTCGTGGCGCGTCCTGTTCTTTCTGAAACTCCATCCATCCACGAAGAACATCGTCGGAGGTGACGCGGAATCCCCGTTCGATAAAAAAATTGAGCGTGGTTTGCCATGCAGGCCCAAGGTCCAAGAGAGTGCCGCGGCCGAGGCCCTCCAGATTCCACATGAACTCTTTCAGCCCATTGGAAACCCTAGTGGTTTCCTGCGGCGCGGGCGCGCGGTTTGGCCCCACCGCCACGAGGCCACCGCTGCCATTGCCATTGCCGCTGCTTCTCTCGCGTGGCAACGTCCTGGCGCCGTCTCTGGCCGAGGCGCCTCCGATACCAAGCTTATTCAGTAATCCCATTTCTCAGTCCGCCCCCGCTACAGCCGCTCCGGATGCGTGCTTCTCTTCCCCCGCGATCGCATCCTTCGGCTCTTTGGGTTCGTCCTTCCTTGGTCCCTCGTTCTTTGGCTTTTCGGTCATGTTGGCCGTGGGCTTTCCCGCTTCCATTTTCCCGTGCAACTCAGCGCCCTCTTCGATGGAAATCCGTTCGGCCTTCATGTCGCCGTTGATGCGGGCACTGTGCCAAATCTGGATGCGCTCTGTGCCAGTCACTTTGCCCTCGACACGGCCCCGGACGATAACATCCCGCGCAGAGACTTCAGCCTTCACCGTGGCATTCGGACCAATGGTGAGCACAGAATTGCCGAGGGATAGTTTGCCCTCGAACAGTCCGTCCACGAAGAGGTCCTCACTACCCGTCACTTCCCCGCGAATCTTGATGCCCTGGCTCAGGCAGGCCGAAGCCTTGGGTGATATTCCCAGCCCTGTAGGAGCACCTTTTCCGGAGCTCTGGGCCGGTCCAGCGGAAGTATTGGAATTCATAGAACCGACGGAAACATCCGAAGACCCTTGCGGTCTTCCATCCTCTTTACGCCACATGAAGACACCTCAACGCGGATTTACAATTCTTCAAAGTCGCTCATGAGGGCTGGATTCGCGTTGCGACTCAGAAAGGTCAACATATTACAGCACTTATACAGTGTAAAGCGCAAGGCAACTTTTTTCCGGCTGAGTTGTGCCCTTTTCGTTCACATTTGGCTTGTAGGGGCGACGAATTCGGACGGGGCTCAGCTGGCTCTCAGCGAAGTTCCCACATCGCCACCGCCATCGCTGCCAATTCCCGGACGAACAGCTTTATGGACTTCCTCTTCTCCCACCACTTTTCAGGATCAAAGTCCCCGTCTCTCGCGCTGGCCACGCTTACGAGAATACCGGGAGGAAATACCCTCTGAAAAACATAGCGAGCTCGCCGGGTGTGGTAATTCGAGGTGACCACCACAACGCTTTTCCAATGGTGCTCCCCTGCAAAGGGAACCAGGGCCGCGGCTTCCTCGTGGGTGCTATCCGTGTCTTGCGCGAAACGCAAAATTTTGTCCTTGGGCACGCCCCGCTCGATGAGGTCGTGCTCCATTAATTCGCTGATGCCGGCGTTGGGCCGCAGCCTTCTCCCGCTAGCAACGATTATTCCGGCGACGTCCTGACGGTACAATTCGGCGGCGTGGGTTGCGCGGTCCGCATAAAAATTGTCGTCGCTCAAGATCACAATTGCGTCGGCATGCGCCGCGGGTGCATCCACAACCCATTCTTCGGCGACGTATCGCATGATGGGGTGACGGGCGAAATAGACCAGCGCGCACAGGGCAACGAGAAACAGCAGAACCAATACGTTCGCCAGGATTCCGCCACGCTCGCGTTGCCTCTTCCCCGCTCTGCTCATGAATTTGGATCCATGGAACGCAGTTGCTCGGCGGCCTGTTCCGGCAAGAACGAATTAAAATAGACTTCCTTGATGCTGTAAGACTTGCTGCGCTTTTCCAAAATAGGCATGATTTCAATGTGCCAGTGGTAATCGTCCGCCAGCGTTTTCCAGTAGCCAGCCAACTCGCCCTTCTTGTTCCGGGTGTTCGGCGCGGTGTGCACCACCAGATGAAAGGCGGGGGCCACTTTCTCCAGGCGCCGCAAGACGCGACCCAGCAGCGCTGCTAATTGGCGCCGGTTGGAGCCAGCTCGAGGCTGTTCAAACAAATGATTGTGGCGGCGGTGCAAGACCCAAACTTCAAAAGGCACGCGCGAGGCGTAGGGACAGAGGGCGTAGTATTCGCCCTGCACATCCACGATGCGTTTACCCTGTTTTTCTTCTTGCTTGACGATGTCGCAGAACACGCAGCGCTCGCGGTCCTTGAACCACTCGTGAGCCGCCGTTAATTCGTACTTGATGCGGCGCGGCACAAAAATCGTAGCGGTCACTTCGGAGTGGGAGTGAGCCCACTCTTCACCGGCGAGGGCACCGTGGTTTTTGAAGACGCTGACGTACTTGAAACGCGCATCCTTCTTTAAGTCGGCGATCCGCAGGCCCCACACCCAGAGGACGCGCTCGATTTCATCGTCGCTCAGTTGGGAAAGTTTCTTGTCATGCTGCCGCGTCTCGATGATGATTTCGTGGGCGCCGAGCGGGCCCATCTTGTCGTAGATGCCCTCGGCGGCGCGCCCGGGGTCATTTTCCACACGGTACAGCGCTGCCGGGTGCGGGATCACGCGTCCCTGCCAGGTTCCTTCGGCGGGCCAGACCATGATGGCGGGCACGTTTTCCACGACCCCGGGATCAAATGGACACTGGCCGTCCTTCTCTTCCAATTGCTCTCGCTGACCGCATACAACCCAGCTTTGTGTGATGGGATCTCGTCGAATTTCCATGGAGCTTATCGCGTGTAGCGCGTTGGCGTTGGCCCTACTTCAAGGAGGTGACGGTCCCAGGTCGCGCCTTCCCTGCTGTAATAGGCCATTTCAAAATCCTGGGTCAATTCCAGAGCGTCGGTGGGGCAGACATCTTCACACAAACCGCAGAACATGCAGCGGGACGTATCATAGGTGAAGGTTGTAAGCACTTTTCGCCGCGTTGCGTCATCGCGTTCCCAGCCGACGACGATCAGGTTTTCTGGACACGCCAGCGCGCACAAATTGCAACTAATGCATAGCGTCTCTCCGGTCTCCGGGTGATTGTTGAGACGCGGCGCGCCTCGATAGCGCTCGGCAACCATCGGCCGTTCGAGCGGATACTGCTCGGTAAAGACGTTTTTGGGATGCTGGGTGCGAAAAGTGACGCTCATTCCCTTGAGGAAGTCCATCTGGAACAAGCGCTGGACAAGTTCTTTCATGCACTCAGTCTGTTTCTCCCAAGCGCCAATGTCAAGGCTGCGCGACACCGCGCCGCCCTAATCCTTCTCCCCCATTCACCGTGCTTTCCTTGGGGTGCTGTGGCATGTTTGCGGTAAACTCTTTTTCGAGATGGCCGACGATCTTCACTTCATGCAACTGGCGCTGGAGGAGGCCCGCGGTTCGGCTGAAGCGGGTGAGGTGCCCATCGGAGCCGTCCTGGTACACAGCGACGCAGTCGTCGCCCACTCTGGTAATCGGACAATCCGGGACAACGATCCGACCGCGCATGCAGAAATTGTGGTTCTTCGGGAAGCGGCACGACTGCTCGGCAACTACCGGCTCGCGAATACAACTCTTTTCGTCACGCTTGAACCTTGTGCTATGTGTGCCGGGGCGATTGTACAGGCGCGAGTGCCGCGGCTGGTTTATGGCGCAGACGATCCGAAGGGCGGGGCCTTTCGATCCTGTTTCGAGCTACTCAGCAGTTCCAAGCTCAACCATCAGGTCAGCGTTACCGCAGGGGTAGTCGCAGAAGCATCGGCCGCGCTTCTGCAGTCTTTTTTCGCTTCGCGACGCTAGCACGACCGGAGCGGCAGCAGTTTTTCTATCTTTTGCGATTTCGTCTCGACGCTACCTGTGCCCCCATGGCTAATCCCTTGATTTGCTTCCGTGGCCTGGCGGCGAGTTGGTCTGCTACAATTAGTTAGTGACCACTGCGGAGAGGTGACTGAGTGGTTGAAAGTACTCGCCTCGAAAGCGAGCGTACGGGGAACCGTACCGTGGGTTCGAATCCCACCCTCTCCGCCAAAACTTCCCTCGTGTTTTCATGTACTTGCAAATTCATCATTGAATCTGTACCCGTTTTGTACCCGTGATTATCAGCGGATCGTTGCTCCATGCCTGACGCACATCGGCTTCTAGCCTTGCTCGGCCATTCCAGAGTGAGGATTACGGAGAAGCATTACAACCCGTGGGTGCGGTCGCGACAAGAGCAGCTGAGGGGCTCTTCAGTCCCAGTGCTTCAACTGCGGCCACAATTCCTTCAACGGCTGCTTGAGCCCTCGGCAATAGAACACGTCGGAATGCTCGTACGGCATCGAGTATGGGTGGTACACGCTCGCGACCTTCTGCACGCTCGCAAACAGTTGCTCG
>Ga0306923_10002374_pt1 | contig 17195 bp, 14 predicted proteins | sample sta12Can44000108_FD_203841 | JGI IMG/M metagenome (GOLD analysis project Ga0306923, IMG submission 203841) | Lab enrichment of tropical soil microbial communities from Luquillo Experimental Forest, Puerto Rico - statanox.12C.anox.44.000.108 (v2)... | ecosystem: Environmental > Terrestrial >... | reverse complement strand
GGCCCTATGTTCCGGCAGGCTTCCAACAGGCCCCATTATATAAAGCGACCTGACAAGCGATATGACCAAGCTCGACCACATCCGCAACTTCGCCATCATTGCCCACATCGACCACGGCAAGTCGACCTTGGCCGATCGCCTGATCCAGGCCTGCGGCGCCGTCGAAGAGCGCGAGATGAAGGAGCAGATGCTCGACTCGATGGACATCGAGCGCGAGCGCGGCATCACCATCAAGGCGCAGACCGTCCGCCTGCTGTACAAGGCCAAGGACGGCAAGACCTATCAGCTGAACCTGATGGACACGCCCGGCCACGTGGACTTCGCCTACGAGGTCAGCCGCTCGCTGGCCGCCTGCGAGGGCTCGATCCTGGTGGTGGACGCGTCCCAGGGTGTCGAGGCGCAGACGCTGGCCAACGTCTACCAGGCGCTGGATGCCGGCCACGAGATCGTGCCGGTCTTGAACAAGATCGACCTGCCCGCCGCCGAGCCCGAGCGCGTCAAGGAGCAGATCGAGGACGTCATCGGCCTCGACGCTTCGGACGCGGTGATGATCTCGGCCAAGTCGGGCATCGGCATCGACGACGTGCTTGAAGCGCTGGTCACCCGCCTGCCCTCGCCCGAGGGCGAGGACAAGGCCGAGCTGCAGGCGCTGCTGGTGGATTCCTGGTACGACGCCTATCTGGGCGTCATCATCCTGGTGCGGGTGAAGAACGGCGTGCTCAAGCGCGGCCAGAAGATCCGCATGATGGCCTCGGGCGCCGCCTACGAAGTGGATTCGGTGGGCTATTTCACCCCCAAGATGATCAAGTGCGATGCGCTGTATCCCGGCGAGATGGGTTTCATCACCGCCGGCATCAAGGCGGTGGCCGACACCAACGTCGGCGACACCATCACCGATGACAAGAAGCCGGCGCCCCGGGCGCTGGCCGGCTTCAAGCCGTCGGTACCGGTGGTGTGGTGCGGCCTGTTCCCCATCGACGCCGCCGATTACGAGGATTTGCGCGACAGCCTGGCCAAGCTGCGCCTGAACGACGCCAGCTTCCAGTACGAGCCGGAAACCTCGCTGGCGCTGGGCTTCGGCTTCCGCTGCGGCTTCCTCGGCCTGCTGCACCTGGAAATCATCCAGGAGCGCCTGGAGCGCGAATTCAACCTTGACCTGATCACCACCGCACCCAGCGTGGTCTACAAGATCCACATGACCAGCGGCGAGGAGATGGTGCTGCACAACCCGGCCGATATGCCGGACCAGGCGCGCATCGACCACATCGACGAGCCGTGGATCAAGGCCACCATCATGGTGCCCGACGAATACCTGGGCCCGATCCTGCAGCTGTGCACCGAGCGGCGCGGCCAGCAGGTGGACCTGACCTATGCCGGCAACCGCGCCATGGCGGTGTACAAGCTGCCGCTGAACGAGGTGGTGTTCGACTTCTACGACCGCCTCAAGTCCATCAGCCGCGGCTATGCCAGCTTCGACTACGAGATCGACAGCTACGCCGAGAGCGACCTGGTCAAGGTCTCCATCCTGGTCAACCAGGAACCGGTGGACGCGCTGGCCTTCATCTCGCATCGCGCCAATTCGGAAAGCCGTGGCCGCTCCATCTGCACGCGCCTCAAGGACCTGATCCCGCGCCAGATGTTCCAGATCGCCATCCAGGCCGCCATCGGCGGCCGCATCGTGGCGCGTGAAAGCATCAGCGCGCTGCGCAAGGACGTGCTGGCCAAGTGCTATGGCGGCGACGTCAGCCGCAAGCGCAAGCTGCTGGAGAAGCAGAAGGAAGGCAAGAAGCGCATGCGCCAGTTCGGCAAGGTGGAAATCCCCCAATCCGCCTTCCTGGCCGCGCTCAAGATGGGCGACGACTAGGCGTTTCCCTCTCGACAAACAAAAAAGGCCGCCCTCGGGCGGCCTTCGTCGTTTCGGGGACGGGTCAGTCCCGGCGGAAGCGGTAGCGCCGGGCGCGCTTGCGGCAGGCCACCAGCAGGGCGGTGCCCATCGGGCCCATGACCAGCCAAGCAGGGGTGTCGAGCAGCATTGCCTCGATGGAAGCCAGCAGGGAGACGCCCTCGCTCACTTCGGGTTCGCCGCCGGTCAGCAAGGTGACCACATCGGCGGTAATAATGCCGGCATATTCCGCTGGCCCCAAGGCCATCACCGCATCGGCCGAGGCCATGATCACCGCCAGGCCGATCAGCAGCCACCCCATTACACGACCGAACAGCATTCCCCCTCCTCGGTCAAGAATCCGTCTTATTCCCTACAGAGTGTAAGGTTTGCACCTTAGGCGATTCATTTTCAACGCTTTTCCGACTCAGGATGGCTGTGGCGGCCGAATCGACCTCAAGTACGGGGTTGCGGGCCAGCCCCTCTTTGTGTATTTTCCGCGCTTCGTCGGACCCGGAAGGGGACGCCGATGCGGAGGGGTGGCCGAGCGGTCGAAGGCGCACGCCTGGAAAGTGTGTATAGGTCAAAAGCCTATCGCGGGTTCGAATCCCGCCCCCTCCGCCACTCATTTAGAAAAGCCGCCCCTTTGAGGGCGGCTTTTCTATTTCAGCCACAACATTGACCCCCCTTTACCCGCTCCTGTCTGTGGGAGTGGTCATTATGCGCGTAATTGGATATCCTTGCTTTGGGGTGTTCTTGGGGGACGTTTGCGTAAATGAAGGGCTATCGGCTGGCGGCGTTGGCCGCATTCGGGGTGTTGGCCGCCGGTGGGGCGGCGGCCGGCGAGGACAAATGGGGCGCCCATGTCGACCTTGAGGGCAAGGCGGGCACCAAGCGCAACCTAGGCGAGGCGGACGTCTTCCTGCCGCTGGCGCAGAACGCTGACAGCGTGCTGTTCGCCGACATCCGCACCCGCATGGATGACGAGCAGAGCCGCGAGGGCAATTTCGGCCTGGGTCTCAGGCACATGTTGGATTCGGGGTGGAACCTGGGCGGCTACGGTTTCTTTGACCGCCGCCGCAGCGAGTACCACAACTACTTCAACCAAGTGACCTTCGGCGCCGAGGCGCTGTCGCCGGATTGGGACGTTCGGGCCAACGGCTACATCCCGGTGGGGCGGCGGTCGCACGATGAGGACAGCCTCAACACCGCCGAGATCTCCGGCAGCACTGTGATCTTCCGGGGCGGTGAGGAGCGTTCGCTGGGTGGTTTCGACGCCGAGATCGGCTGGCGGGTGCCGGTGTTCGCCGCCGATGCGGGCCAGAATCTGCGCGTCTATGCCGGTGGCTATCGCTTTGCCGACGACGGCGTGCCCACCGTGGCCGGGCCGCGGGCACGGGCGGAAATGGTGTTCGACGAGGTGCCCGGACTGTGGGACGGTTCGCGCCTTGCCCTGGGCGCCGAATGGCAGCACGACAGCCCGCGCGGCTCGCAGGGTTTCCTGTCGGCGCGGCTGCGCATCCCGTTGCAGGCGGAAAGCTTCTCGACCTCCCGCCTGACCCCCATGGAACGCCGCATGGCCGACCCCATCGTGCGCGACGTCGACATCGTCGCCCAGGCCGGCACCTTTGGTGCGGCGGAGACGGCCACCGCCAGCAACGGCAACACGCTGACCGTCGTCAGCAGCGCCACCACCACGGGAGCCAACCTGCAGAACGCCCTGAATGCGGCGGGCGTCAACAGCACGGTCATTCTGTCGGGCACCTTCAACACCACCAGTTCCGTCACCTTGCAATCCGGCCAGACAGTACGGGGCAGCGGCAACATCACCGTGTCCAGCCCGTCGGGCCGTACGGCGACCTTGTCGCAATCGTCCAGCGGCACCATCAATGCGAGCCTCGGCGTCCAGTCGGCCGCCGTGAACATGGCTAGCAACAGCACCCTCACCGGGATGACCATCGCGCCAACCAGCAGCGCGGTAGTCAGCGTTTATGGCGTGGAAGCAAACAATGTTACCGGCGTTACCATTGACGGCAATACGATCTCGGTTGCCAATACGAACAGCGCCGCCATTGGCCTCCGCTTTATGAACAATGCCAGCGGTACGGCAAGCGGCAATACAGTCACCGCCTCCAGGCCAACCCCCGGCGGCGGCGTCGCCCTGGCGGTGCAGGTCGACAATTCAACCGTGAAATTGAACGACAACTCCTTCTCAGCCTCGGGGTCGGGATCCAACGACGCCATTTACCTCAACCACGCCAATATCCAGTCGGGGTCGACCGGAAACCTCGTTTTGGCGGGCGTCTGCAATGTGAACACGGTCGGCACTGGTTCCGCCGTCAGCTACACCAGCGGCAGCGTCCCAAGCACCTGCGGTCCGTAGCATGCGCGCACTGGGTTAGGCGTCATCTCAGTATGGAAGACCTGCGGGACCTTGCCTTTTGACGGCAGAGACCGGTAAGTAGCCGCGCGAGCCCCCACCCGCGCGGCATATCTGCTGCAAAGCTCGGTCACCCGCCGGCGAGAAACGCACCAAGTCGTGGGCAGATGAAATCGAGGAACACCCTGACACGGTGCGGCAATCTTGGACCTCCGAGATAGAGGGCATGGATCTCTTCCCGATCGCCTTCCACGGCATCGGATAGCACCTCGACCAAGCGGCCCTCTGCGATGTCCTTGCGGACATGGTAGTCACCGAGGCGGGCGAGACCGATGCCCGCCACCGCCATGCGCCGCACGGTCTCGCCATTGTTGGCCTGAAGGGAGCCGTTGACGGCGCGGTCCACGACGCGGCCGCTCTCCTTCAGCGGCCAGACAGGCGCGGCGCGGCGGAAATTGAAGCCGAGGCAATTGTGCATGGCAAGATCGTCAGCCGTTCTCGGTATCCCATGCCGCTCAAGATAGCGTGGCGCGGCGACGATCTTGCGCCTGGCAACACCGATCCGGCGCGCCGTCATGCTGGAATCGGACAGCGGCCCGATGCGGAAGGCAACATCCGTGCGGTCGAGATAGAGGTCGACGATCTCGTCGGACAAAGACAGGTCGACCGCGATGTTGGGATGCGTCGTCCAGAATGCCGGCAGCAGGGGTTCAAGCCCCAGAACCCCGAAAGCGACGGAGGCATTGACCCGGATGGTGCCACCCGCACTTGCCGCCCCCTGTGACAATTCCCGCTCTATCTCGTCCAGCTCGGCGAGCACGGCGAGGCTCTTCTCGTAGAAGATCTGGCCCTCTGCCGTCAGGGACAGCTGGCGCGTGGACCGTTCGAGGAGACGCACGCCCAGCCGCGCCTCGATGCGGCCGATCAGCTTGCTGACGGTCGATGGGGTCATCAGGAGCAGGCGCGCGGCCTCGGAGAAGCTTCCACTCTCCACCACGCGCTGGAAGACCTGCATCTCGCCGATTCGGTTGTCCATGCGACACTCGATCTATGAAATGGTTTCACATGTAAGGTGGAATGCCGGCCAATTATCAAGTCAAGTTCGGCGGCGTATTTCCTCATTCATGAAAAAGAGTTCTCAGGAGGAGAGGATGCAGACGATCGACGCCCATGGCGCGGCAATCCCCGCACTTGGCTTCGGCGTGTTCCGCATGTCGGATGCCGAAGTGGAGCGCGTCGTTCCCGCCGCGCTCGATGCCGGGTTCCGCCATTTCGACACCGCGCAGATCTATCAGAACGAAGCCGCACTCGGCCGAGCCCTCCAGGGTGCCGGTGCTCGCCGCGAGGACCTGTTCCTGACCACCAAGGTCTGGGTCGACAATTATAGCCGGGCGAAATTCGCGGCCTCCGTCGACGAAAGCCTCGACAAGCTGAAAGTGGACCGGGTTGATCTGCTTCTGCTGCATTGGCCGGGCGACAAGGTCGCCATCGCCGACCAGGTCGAGATGCTGAACGCTGTCCAGGCTGCCGGCAAGACGCGCTTCATCGGCGTCAGCAACCAGAATGTCGCCCAGATGAACGAGTCGATTGCGCTGAGCAAGGCGCCGATCGTCACGAATCAGGTGGAATTTCATCCCTATCTCGACCAACGCGCCATGGCCGTAGCCGCCAAGTCGGCGGGAGTGGCCATCACCGCCTATTAGGGCATGGCCGACGGAGCGGTGCCCCGTGATCCTGTCCTTCAGCAGATTGGTGCGAAATACGGCAAGAGCGCCGCGCAGGTCGCACTGCGTTGGTTGATCCAACAGGGTTTCGTGGCGCTGTCCAAGACCGCCAAGCCCGAGCGAGTAGCCGAGAATGTCGCGATCTTCGATTTCGCGCTGAGCGCCGATGACATGGTGGCGATCGGCAAGCTCTCCCGTCCGGATGGCCGCCTCGTCAGTCCTCCCGGGCTCGCCCCGCAGTGGGACGCCTAAGGAACAATCACCATGAACGCCAAGGCTTCAACGGCCGTAACGGTCGAAACATCCTCGCACGCCCGCTGGGCACTCCTCGCCCTCGCGATCGGCGCGTTTGGTATCGGCACGACCGAGTTCTCGCCAATGGGGCTTCTCCCCGTCATCGCCGATGGGGTCGATGTGTCGATCCCGACGGCGGGCCTGCTCATCAGCGCTTACGCAATTGGCGTCTTGGTCGGAGCGCCGGTCATGACGCTCGCGTTCAGCCGCTTCGGCAAGCGCACCGCGCTGATGCTGCTGATGGGCATCTTCACTATCGGTAATCTGATGTCGGCGATGGCGCCGGGTTACGTCACGCTGCTCCTCGCCCGGCTCGTCACCAGCCTCAACCACGGAGCCTTCTTCGGCCTGGGTGCGGTGGTGGCGGCGAGCGTCGTGCCAAGGGAAAAGCAGGCAAGCGCGGTGGCCGCCATGTTCATGGGGCTGACGATCGCCAATATCGGCGGCGTGCCGGCGGCGACCTGGGTCGGCCAGCAGGTCGGCTGGCGCATGGCTTTCGCCGGAACGGCGCTGATCGGCATCGCAGCCATCGCGGCGCTGTGGATAGCCGTTCCGAAGGGCGAAGGCGGCGCGATGCCGGACGTGAAGCGCGAACTCGGCGTGCTTACCCGGCCCGCGGTGCTACTCGCCATGGCGACCACCGTCATGGGCGCCGGCGCGATGTTCGCGCTCTACACCTATGTCGCCCCCGCCCTGGCGGAGCTGACCGGCGCATCCGACGGCTTCGTCACCTTCGGACTGGCGCTGATCGGCATCGGATTCACGATCGGCAATTGGTTGGGTGGGCGCCTGGCTGACTGGTCGCTCGACGGTGCAACCAAGATATTCCTCGGCGCGCTCTCGGCGATCATGCTCGTCCTGCCGCTGATTCTTGCCAGCCATGTGGGAGCGGCCATCGGACTCCTTCTCTGGGGTGTGGCGGCGTTTGCCATCGTTCCGCCCGTGCAGATGCGGGTGATGGATGCGGCATCAGAGGCACCAGGTCTGGCGTCCTCCATCAATATCGGGGCCTTCAATCTCGGAAATGCGCTGGGCGCTGCGATCGGCGCGGCGGTCATCAGCCTTGACCTCGGCTATGCCGCGGTTTCAATCGCCGGCGGCCTGCTGGCCGCCGCCGGCCTCGGGCTGGTGCTGATCGGAGGTCGCGAGAAATTCCGGCGGTTGGCAATCTGCGACGCCTGATGCAAGTCGGGCGGTGACCACCTCGCCGTAGCCACCGCCGTAACCGGTGGCTATCACCCGCCAGCCCTCGGCCCTTCGCACTGGGCGTGATGCGAGTTTTATTCGGCGGGAGCCTGCGCCTTGGCATGGGGGAGCGGATAGAGCCCGCCCAAGCCCCGGCGGAAGATAAGCCAATAGACCATGCCCACCATCACGCCGCCGCCCACGATATTGCCCAGGGTGGCGAAGGCCAGGTTGTGCAGCACCGAGGCGACGGTCAGCGCCGACAGGTCCAGACCGGCGGGGACATGGCCGGTCGCCTTGAGCAGCAGCGCCAGGGGCAGGTAGAACTGGTTGGCGATGCAATGTTCGAACCCGGCGGCGACGAAGGCCGAGACCGGCAGCACGATGGCGGCGAGCTTGTCCACCACGGTACGCCCGGCATAGGCCAGCCAGACCGCCAGGCAGACCAGCACGTTGCACAGCACGCCCTTCACGAAAATGGTCAGGGAATCGGACGCTACCTTGCCGACGGCGACCTTCAGCAGCGCCGTGCCGAACCCGCTTTCGTTCAAAGTGTAGATGTGCGCCAGGGTGAGCAGCGCCGCTAGCCCCAGCGCCCCCACCAGATTGCCCAGCCACACCGTGGTCCAGTTGCGCAGCACGTCGCCGGTGGTGATCTGCCGGTTGACCCAGGCCATGACAATCAGGGTGTTGCCTGTGAACAGCTCGGCTCCCGCCACCGTCACCACCAGCAGGCCCAACGAGAAGGCGACGCCGCCCAGTACGCGCTGAAGGGCGAAACCCAGGCCGGGATCGGACAATATGATCAGGAAATACATGGCCCCCAGGCCGATGGCGCCGCCGGCCACCACGGACAGCATGAAACTGGGCAGGAAAGGCATGGTGGCCTTCTTGACCCCCAACTTCTCCACGTTCGCCTGGATCTGGGCGGGAGAGTAGCAGTCCAGCCCGAAAATCTCGGTCTTTGGGGCTTCGTGCATAATGGGTCTCCTGGGGAAGAAGGCGCGGCGGCGGCTCGCCACCGCCGCAGGAAAGAATTACCGCGAGCCTTGGGCGCTGCATTCCACGCTGGTCAGAACGCCCTCGCCGTGAGGATGCAGCCGATTGACCTCATTGAAGGCACGCAATTGCGGTTCGCTCACATGGGTCAGCCGCCGCACGGCTTCGCCCGCCAACTCCCGGGCGGCCTGGCGCACATCGGCCGGCGCGCCGGCGGGAAAGGCCACGGCGATCCGCAGGGTGACGGGAACCTCGACCACGACGGTCTGGTTGGCAGAGAGGGCATTCATCGTATCTTCTCCTGAGAAAATCCCGGCCGCCGCCCTAGGCTAGGGGGGAGGCGGCGGCCGGGGGATCGCCACGTGGAGTGGCGATGGCGGGGGGCTGCGCCGTCAGTCGGCCTGGATCGCCGTCAACGCGATGGTGTAGACGATGTCGTCCACCAGGGCGCCACGGGACAGGTCGTTGACCGGCTTGCGCAGGCCTTGAAGCATGGGGCCGACGCTGACCACGTGGGCGGAACGCTGCACCGCCTTGTAGGTGGTGTTGCCGGTGTTCAGGTCGGGAAAGACGAAGACGTTGGCGCGACCGGCGACCGGGCTGCCGGGGGCCTTTTGGCGGCCGACGCTTTCCACGCTGGCGGCGTCGTACTGCATGGGGCCGTCGATCATCAGGTCGGGCCGCTTTTCCCTGGCAAGACGGGTGGCGGTGCGCACCTTCTCCACGTCGTCGCCGCTGCCCGACGAGCCGGTGGAGTAGGAGATCATGGCCACGCGCGGCTCGATGCCGAAGGCCTTGGCCGAATCCGCCGACTGGACGGCGATGTCGGCAAGCTGTTCGGCGGTCGGGTCGGGATTGACCGCGCAGTCGCCATAGACCAGCACCTGATCGGGCATCAGCATGAAGAACACGCTGGAGACCAGGCTGCTGCCCGGCGCCGTCTTGATCAGCTGCAGGGCGGGGCGGATGGTGTTGGCGGTGGTGTGGACGGCGCCCGACACCAATCCGTCGGCATCTCCTGCCGCCAGCATCATGGTGCCCAGCACCACATTGTCCTGCAATTGCTCCTCGGCCTGGCCGGGGGTCAGGCCCTTGGCTTGGCGCATCTCCACCAGGGGCGCGACGTACTGGCCGCGGATGGCGTCCGGGTCCAGCACTTCCAGCCCCAGGGGCAAGGCGATGCCCTGGGCGTCGGCCTGCTGGCGGATTTTCTCCGGGTCGCCCAGCAGCACGCAGCGGGCGATGCCCTTCTCGGCACAGATGGCGGCGGCCTGGATGGTGCGCGGTTCGTCGCCCTCGGGCAGCACGATGCGCTTGTCGGCCTGCTTGGCCTGCTGCACCAACCGATGGCGGAAGGCTGGCGGCGGCATGCGGGTTTCCGCCGGGCGGCCGACCTTCTCACGCAATGGCGCGGTATCCAGGCGCTCGGCGACGAAGTCCAGCAACTGCTCCATGCGCTCGGAATCGTCCACGCTGACATGGTGGCTGAGATTGGCCAGCAGGCTGGCGGTGGTAAAGGTGTCGCGGTCGCACGACAGCACGGTCAGGCCGGAATTGCGGGCGGCCACCAGCGCCTCCACCGGCGGCGCCATGGGGATGCCGTAATTGAGCAGCAGGCCGGCCAGGGGCACACCGCGCATACTGGCCAGCGCGGCGGCCAGGGCGATGTCGCTGCGGTCGCCGGGGCTGACCACCAGCACGCCGGGGCGCAGGCGGGGGATGACAGTCTCGACGGCGGCGGCGGCCACCACCACTTCCTGCACGCGGGCCCGCGCGATGGCGCCGGCATGCTCGACCTTCAGGTCCAGGCTGTTGACCACGTCGATCAGGCGCGGCGCGTGGAGGCGGGCCTCGAACGGGACCACGCCCAGCACCGGCACGTGGCCGTTGATGCGGGCCAGGTCCTCGCGCAGGCGGACGCCGTCGGCGGCCGAGGCCACCTTGTTGATCAGATAGCCGGCAAAGGTGGCGTTGCCTTCCTCGTCATACTGGCGCCGGGCCAGGTCGATGGCCTCGGCCAGTTCGCGGGCATCGCGGCGCGCGCCCGACAGCACCGGGATCAAGTCGGCGGTCAGGCTGCGCGCCATCTCGGCGTTCAGCCGCGCCGCCATTTGCAGGCCGGCGTCGGGGATCAGGCCTTCCACCACCACCACGTCGTGGCGGGCGCGCACGGCTTCGACCAGCGTCACCACCTCTTCCATCAGTGCGGCCAGCTGGCCGGTGCGGATCAGCTCCTCGGCACGGTGGAACGGCAGCGGGTCCGGCACGTCCACATGGCACAGGTTGCGGGCGAAATGGGTGGAGAGGTCACCGATGGCGTCCTGGGCCTCGGGCTGGGCGATGGGCTTGATGAAGCCGGCCGCGATGCCGTCGCGCTGAAGCGCGCGCAGCAAGCCTAGCGACGCCGAAGTCAGGCCCACGTCGCGGGCCGCCGGGGCCAGGAAGAAGGAGCGGCGGGCGGCGGGGGCGGGGATGGCCGGGGTGGTCGCGAGTGCCACCGCCTCCATGGCCTCAGGCGACGGAATGACGGTCATCTCAGCAGCTCCCAGCGCAGGTCAGCGCCTCGGTATCGCGGGCGATCATCCATTCTTCGTTGGTGGGCACGACCAGCGCGGCAGGCTCTGCGCCCCGGCTGATCAGGCCGGCCTTGCCGCGCACCATGGCGCGGTTGGCCTCTTCGTCCGCTTCGATTCCCAGGGGATGCAGCCGCTGCAGGGTCATGGCCCGCATGGTGGCCGAGTTCTCGCCGATGCCCCCGGTAAACACCACGGCGTCCAGGCGCGGCAAGGACATGGCCAGCCCGCCGATATGGCGCGCCAGGCGGTGGGCGAAGACCTTGAGCGCCAGTTGGGCACCCTCGTGGCCGTCGCGGGCGGCTTCCTCCAGGATGCGGCAGTCGTTGGACAACTCGGACAGGCCCAAGAGGCCCGAACGCTTGTTCAGCACAATATCCATCTGCTTGGCATCCAGCCCGGCCTGCTCGGCCAGATAGGCCAGGGCGCCGGCGTCCACGTCGCCGCAGCGCGTGCCCATGATCAGACCCTCCAGCGGGGTCATGCCCATGGTGGTGTCGACGCTGTGGCCGTCCCGCACCGCCGTGGCAGAGGCGCCGTTGCCGAGATGGGCGATGACGATGCCGTGGTCCTGGGGATCGAGGCGCAGAAGGTTCACCGTCTCCTCGGCCACGTAGCGATGGCTGCTGCCGTGGAAGCCGTAGCGGCGGATGCCGTAATCCCGGTAATAGGCCTGGGGCAGGCCGTACAGGAACGCCTCGGGCGGCATGGTCTGGTGAAAGGCGGTGTCGAACACCGCCACCTGCGGCACCTCGGGCATCTTCTCCAGCGCGGTGCGGATGCCCAGCACGTTGGCCGGATTGTGCAGCGGCGCCAGGGCGTTGCAGGCCTCGATATCGGCTACCACGTCGGGGGTGATCAGTGCCGATTGCTTGAAACGCTCGCCGCCATGCACCACCCGGTGACCGACGGCGCGGATGGGGTCCAGCTTGTGGTGTTCGTCGAGGATGGTCAGCAGGGCGTCGAGGGCAGACCCATGGCCGTCGGCCCCCAGGGTCCGGGTTTCCGGCGCGCCGCCGTTCTTGTAGGTGATGCGGGCATCGGGATTGCCCAGGCATTCGGCCAGACCGGACAGCACGGGAGATCGGGCGCCCGATTCGAAGACGCCGAATTTCAGCGACGAGCTGCCGCAGTTGATCACCAGGGTCATGTTGGCGTTGTGCATCATTTGGGAACCTCGGGTCAGGTGACGATCAGGCCGCGCGAGGCGAACAGGGCGCGCGCCGCCTGAATTTGTTCGGAGGTGGGGGTGGGCGTGCCGGCCAGCGGATAGGCATGGCCCAGCGCCTGCCACTTGTGGGCGCCCATCTGGTGGAAGGGCAGCACCTCGACCCGCTCGACCAGCGGGCCCAGGGTGGCGATGTAATCGGCGAGCTTCAGGATGTCGGCCTCGCCGTCGGTCAGGCCGGGGACCAGCACGTAGCGGATCCACATGGGCTTGTTCAGCCGCACCAGCCGCTGGGCGAAGTCCAGGGTGGGCTGCAACGCGTGGCCGGTAATGGCGTGATAGCGCTCGGGGTCGATGTGCTTGATGTCCAGCAGCACCATGTCCACCGGGCGGAACCACTCGTCGTCCACCTCGGCATGCAGGAAGCCCTGGGTATCCAGCGCCGTGTGCAGGCCCAGCTCATCCTTGATCCGGGTCAGCAATTTGCCGGCGAAGGCGGCCTGGACCAGCGGCTCGCCACCCGACAGGGTGACGCCGCCGGCAAATTTCAGGAAACCGGCATAGGGGCGGATTTCGTCCAGCGCCTGGTCCAGGGTGACCTGGCGGCCCCCGTGCAGCTTCCAGGTGTCGGGGTTGTGGCAGTACTGGCAGCGGAACAGGCAACCGGACAGGAAGAATACGAAGCGCATGCCCGGACCGTCCACGGCGGCACCGGATTCCACCGAATGCAGATAGCCCAGGGGGGCTTGAGCTTCGCGGACCTGCGGGTCGAACCCGGTGCGGGTGGCGTCGAACATGGCTTCGTACTCCCCTGCTCTTTCCCCGGGGCCTTACATGGCCTGGTGGAAAGTGCGGTTGATCACGTCAAGCTGCTGTTCCTTGGTCAGCTTGATGAAGTTGACCGCATAGCCGGACACGCGGACGGTCAGCTGCGGGTACTTCTCGGGGTGGTGCATGGCGTCCACCAGCGTCTCGCGGTTGAAGACGTTGACGTTGACGTGGAAGCCGCCCGCCGCCGCGAAACCGTCCAGGCAGTTGGACAGGTTGCGGATGCGGTCCTGCTGGGTGTGGCCGAGGGCGTCCGGCGTGGCCGAGGCGGTCCAGCTGATGCCGTCCAGTGCGCAGGCATAGGGCAGCTTGGCGACGGACGCGCCGGCCGCCACGAAGCCCTTTACGTCGCGGCCGTTCATCGGGTTGGCGCCCGGCGCGAACGGCTCGCCGGCACGGCGGCCGTCGGGGGTGTTGCCGGTCTTCTTGCCGTAGACCACGTTGGAGGTGATGGTCAGCACTGACTGGGTCGGCATGGCGCCGCGATAGAAGGCGGGCTGCGCCGCGACCTTGTTCATGAAGGTCTCGGTCAGCCATACGGCGATGTCGTCGGCGCGGTCGTCGTTGTTGCCATAGGCCGGATAGTCGCCCTCGACCTTGTAATCGACGGCCAGGCCCTTCTCGTTGCGGATCACCGACACCTTGGCGTGCTTGATGGCCGACAAGCTGTCCGCCGCCACCGACAGGCCCGCGATGCCGCAGGCCATGGTGCGCAGGATGTCGCGGTCGTGCAGCGCCATCTCGATCCGCTCGTAAGCGTACTTGTCGTGCATGTAGTGGATGGCGTTCAGCGCCTTGACGTAGGTCGTGGCCAGCCAGTCCATCATCTTGTCGAATTTCTTCATCACCTCGTCGTAGTCCAGCACGTCGGCGGTGATGGGCTCGAAGCCCTTGGCGACCACGGTGCCCAGCTTTTCATCGACGCCGCCGTTGATAGCGTACAGCAGGGCCTTGGCCAGGTTGGCCCGCGCCCCGAAGAACTGCATCTGCTTGCCGATGCGCATGGCCGATACGCAGCAGGCGATGCCGTAATCGTCGCCCCATTGCGACCGCATCAGGTCGTCGTTCTCGTATTGGATGGCGCTGGTGTCGGCGGACACCTGGGCGCAGAAATCCTTGAACCCGCGCGGCAGCTGGGTGCTCCACAGCACGGTTAGGTTCGGCTCGGGGGCCGGGCCCAAATTGTACAGCGTGTTGAGGAAGCGGAAGCTGTTGCGAGTGACCAGGGTGCGGCCGTCCTCGCCCATGCCGCCCAGGGCCTCGGTGACCCAGGTGGGATCGCCCGAGAACAATGCGTCGTAATCGGGAGTGCGCAGGAAGCGGACGATGCGCAGCTTGATGACCAGGTCGTCGATCATCTCCTGCGCCTTTTCCTCGGTCAGCAGGCCGGCCTCGATGTCGCGCTGGATGTAGATGTCGAGGAAGGTGGCGACACGGCCCAGCGACATGGCGGCGCCGTTCTGCTCCTTCACCGCGGCCAAGTAGCCCAGATAGGTCCACTGGATGGTCTCGCGGGCATTGGCCGCCGGGCGCGATAGGTCGAAGCCGTAGGTGGCGCCCATCTCGCGCAACTCGTCCAGCGCCCGGAACTGCTCGGACAGTTCCTCGCGCAGGCGGATGACGTCTTCGTTGAAGGTGGCGTCATCCAGCTCGTGGAAGCGCTCCTGGCGCTCGTGGCGCAGGAAGTCGGTGCCGTAGAGCGCGACGCGGCGGTAGTCGCCGATAATTCGGCCGCGGCCATAGGCGTCGGGCAGGCCGGTGATTACGCCCGACTTGCGGGCGGCCAGGATGTCCGGGGTGTAGACGTCGAAGACACCCTGGTTGTGGCTCTTGCGGTACTTGGTCCAGATATCCTTGACCACCGGGTCGATCTGGTAGCCATAGGCTTCCAGGCCCGATTCGACCATGCGCAGGCCGCCATTGGGCATGATCGCGCGCTTCAGCGGCGCGTCGGTCTGCAGGCCGACGATGATTTCGAGACCACGGTCGATGTAGCCGGCGTCGTGGGCGGTGATGCCGGCGGGGCGGTCGACCGACGCGTTCAGGATGCCCTTGGCGCGTTCTTCCTTCAGCAGCTCGCCCAGATGCGCCCACAGCGTGCGGGTGCGCGCGGTGGGGCCGGACAGGAAGGACGCGTCGCCGAGATAGGGGGTGTAGTTGTTCTGGATGAAGTCGCGCACGTCGACGCGGGTCTTCCAGGCGACGCCGGCGAAACCTTTCCAGGGGTCCACCAGGTATTCGGTTTCGTTGAAGAGCTTATTCATGATCCTCTCCCATGGACAGGAGGCAGGGGCCGCCGCCTTCGGGAGACGGCGGCCCGTCTGTCCCGTTACTCGGCAGGCGATATGGCGTGAGTGACAGGGGCGTTGGCCCGCAGGGGAAGCAGTTCCTTCCACTTGCGCAGCGAGGCGACCAGGATCACGAAGCCCAGCACCAGCATGACGATGGAGATGCCGGCGTTGAAGGGATTGAAGCCCTTGCTGGCCGGGTTCAGGTAGACGTTGGCGACCATCCAGTAACCGGCGTAGTTGACGGTCACGAACAGATAGGCCAGCGGGATCAGGCAGGTGAGCATGTAGCTCCGCTTGGCCGACAGGCGCAGGATGATGGTGGCGCCGATCATCAGGCCGATGGAGGCCATCAGCTGGTTCGATACACCGAACAGAGCCCACACGGAGTTGATGTCGCCCGAGTTCAGCAGGTAGCCCCACAGGGCGCAGGCAAGCACGCTGGCACCGAAGGAACCGGGCAGCCAGTCGAGCTGCTTCAGCTTGGGATACACGTCGCCGCCCAGGTCCTGGATCAGGTAGCGCGAGACGCGGGTGCCCGAGTCGATGGCGGTCAGGATGAACACCGCCTCGAACATGATGACGAACTGGAAGAAATAGGCGGCCAGATGGCTGAACCACGGGATCCGGGTGAAGATCTCGGTCATGCCGACCGCCAGGGTCACGGCACCGCCGGTACGGCCATAGAGGTCAAGGCCGATGGTGTCCGCCAGACGGGGCAGGTCGACCACGTCCATGCCAAGCGTCTTGAAGACGGCGGGGGCGGAATTGATGGCGAAGTAATCGGCGGGATGCAGGGCGGTGGCGGCGATCAGGGCCATCACGCCGACCACGCATTCGGCCAGCATGGCACCGAAAGCAACCGTCTGGATGTCGCTCCACTTGTCCACCAGCTTGGGCGTGGTGCCCGAACCGATGAAGGCATGGAAGCCCGAAATGGCGCCGCAGGCGATGGTGATGGAGATGAAGGGCCACACCGGACCGGCCAGGACCGGGCCGCCGCCGGCGATGAACTGGGTGAAGGCGGGGAAGCGGATTTCCGGGTTGATGAAGATGACCCCGACGACCAGGGCGCCGAACACGCCGATCTTCAGGAAGCTGGACAGATAGCCGCGCGGGGTCAGCAGCAGCCACACCGGCAGGGTGCTGGCGAAGAAGGCGTAGATGGGCAGCGCGATGCCGACCGTCTTGTGGTGCAGGGTCAGGAAGTCGCCCAGCCAGGTGCCCTGCAGGTAGGGACCGGCCAGCACCGAGGCCATGATGGCGGCCAGACCCACATAGGTGGCGCCCTTGGCGTTGCCGGTGATGCGTTCATACAGGCCGACGCAGATGGCGATCGGAATGGTCATGAACACCGCGAAGGTGCCCCAGGCGTTGCGTTCCAGCGCATGCACCACGACCATGGACAGGCCGGCCATGGTGATGGTGATGATGAACAGCATGGCCAGGCCGGTGCACCAGCCGGCGACCGAACCGAGTTCGGACTTGGCGACTTCGGACAGGGATTGGCCCTTGTGCTTCATCGAGGCGAACAGCACGACCGTGTCGTGCACGGCGCCGCCGATGACGCAGCCGACCAGAAGCCACAGGAAGCCGGGGAAATAGCCGAATTGCGCGGCCAGCACGGGACCGACCAGCGGGCCGGCGGCGGCGATGGCGGCGAAATGCTGACCGGCATTCACCCACTTCTTGGTGGGAACGTAGTTGCGGCCGTCTTGGAGTTCGTGGGAGGGGGTGACTTGGGTGTCGTCTGCGTTCAGAACCTTGCGGACAAAGAACACGCCATAGAAGCGGTAGCAGATGGCAAGGATGCAGAGCGTGGCGATCACAAAGGTTAGGGCGTGATCCATGATGGCTCTCCTCGGAAGGATCTG
>Ga0306923_10002372_pt1 | contig 17198 bp, 18 predicted proteins | sample sta12Can44000108_FD_203841 | JGI IMG/M metagenome (GOLD analysis project Ga0306923, IMG submission 203841) | Lab enrichment of tropical soil microbial communities from Luquillo Experimental Forest, Puerto Rico - statanox.12C.anox.44.000.108 (v2)... | ecosystem: Environmental > Terrestrial >... | reverse complement strand
CGGCAGAAGACGGCGAAGACGCAGCCCTTCCCGCTCGGCGACGCGATCGTGCCGCAATGTGCCGAGCCCATGCCGGCGAGCGGCTACGAAAAGGCCGGCTGCATCTTCGAGGCGTTCTGGGAAGAGCCGGTGTTGATCCAGCCCTCGGGGATCGGCGGCACCAACTGGGCGCCGATGTCGTACAATCCGGAAACCGGGAGCTTCTACGTTTCCGGGACGATCCGAACCAGCGCCTTTGCCCGCTACGGCGATACCTACAAGCTCGGGCTGCGTTATACCGGCGGCACCCAGGCGGCGCCGATCGGCTCGCCGATGAGCGGTAGCTTCACCGCAATCGGCGGCAACACCAACAAGATCGTCTGGCAGCACAAAACACCGTACCGCGTCGGTCAAGGCGGCGGGTCGACGACCACGGCTGGCGGTCTCGTTTTCCGCGGCGAGCCGGACGGCAACTTCCTCGCGCTCGACGCGAAGACGGGTCAAGAGTTGTGGCGGTTCCAAACCGGGTTTGGGGCTGACGCTCCCCCTGCGGTCTACGAAGTAAACGGGGAGTAATATGTCGCGATCGCGACCGGCGGCAACCAGTCGCAGTTCAGTGCGAACGGCGATGCGGTGTGGGTGTTCTCACTGAAGGGGCAATTGGGTCCGCTGTGGCCGCCTCCCGCGCCGCAGAGCGTCGCCGGGCCAGCGGGGCCGGTCGCGGACGGCGTCGACACGATCAAGATCGGCGACAACAACGTCGAATATGCCTATTGGCCCGGCCGTACCCGGGTCAAGGCAGGGACCGCGGTAACCTTCACCAATGTCGGCGATCTCCCCCACTCGGCGACGGCGTTTGAGAAGGGCAATTGGGACACCGGCGCGTTGGCGAAAGGCGAGTCGAAGACGATCACCTTCGACAAGCCGGGCAACTATTATTACATCTGCACGCCGCATCCTTGGATGTACGGCCAGGTCATCGTCGAGTAATACGCTGCGCCCGTTATTTGTTGCGCGAGAAGACGAGGAAGCCGTCGCGGTTAGCCATCTGCACCTGCGGCAGTGTCTGCGCGTCCATGGCATCGGCTTCACCGATGATGCCGTTCAGCTGGAGGAGATAGGCGGACACCGCATAAACCTCGTCGTCGCTGAGTGATTTCGGGGCGTTTAGCGGCATCGCTCGGCGCACATAGTCGAACAGGGTCGTGGCATAGGGCCAAAAGCTGCCGACTGTTTTTACCGGAGCCTGGTCGCCGCTCAGGCTGCCGCGCCCGCCGACGAGCTGGTCGTTGGGCTTGCCGGCCCCCTTCTCGCCGTGGCACGCGACGCATTTTTCGGCGTAAACCATTTCACCCTGCTTCGGGGTCCCGCGGCCGGGCGGCAGCCCGGCGCCGTCGGGGCCGATGCTGATGTCCCAGGACGCGATTTCGTCCGGGGTGGCGACCCGGCCGATCCCCGGCCCTTCGGCGAGCGCGGCCGATGAAAGGACGAGCAAGGCCGAAGCCATCGCGACGAGGCGACTAGGCATAGACGTGCGTCACCTCGCCGTTTTCGCCGACGGCCCAGCTGGCGATTCCATTGAAGTGGTAGATCGTTCTGATGCCGCGATCCGCGATCAGGCGAGCGCGGGTCGGCTGAACATAACCCGACTCGTCTGCCGCGCGGCTCTGCAGGATGGCGGGGCCGCCGTTCCAGCGCCAAGCAATACGGAAGCGGGTCAGCGCTTTCGCCAATACCGGCTCCTGAAGGACCGCCGGTGCCCAGCTTTTCCCGCCATCGGCAGAAACATCGACCTTGCTGATCTTCCCGTAGCCGGACCAAGCAAGCCCCGATATCTCGTAGAGCCCTGCCCCCTTCATCGCCAAACCGGGTGAGGGCTGGGTAATCACCGACTTGGCCTCGATCGGGAAGACGAATTGCAGAGCCTTACCATCGGGCAGCGAGATCGTGTATTTCGACGTCTCGTCCTTGGTCATCGTCGGCCCATTGGTAACCTTGATCCGGCGTAGCCACTTGACGTTCATGTTGCCTTCATAGCCTGGAAGCAGCAGTCGCAGAGGGTAGCCGTTCGACGGCCGAACGCGCTCGCCGTTCTGGTGCAGCGCCAGGATCGCATCATCCATGGCCTTGGCGATCGGTACGCTGCGGCTCATCCCGGCCGCATCTGCTCCCTCGGCGAGGATCCACTGCGCTTTCGGGTCGACCCCTGCTTCGTCGAGAAGATCGGCAAGCCGCACGCCGGTCCACTCGGCGCAGGAAACCAGGCCGTGCAGCATTTGCACGCCGGCTGCGACCGGATCCTTCTGGTAGAGCGCCCCGCTATTGCCGCCGCATTCGATAAAGGCAATGCGCGACACCATCGGATAGCGGGCGAGGGCCTCGAGCGTAAAGACGAGCGGGCGTTTGACCAGGCCATGGATCAGCAGCCGGTGTGCGTCGGGATCGATGTCGGGGATACCGCTGTGGTGGCGCTCGAAATGGAGCCCGCTTGGCGTGATCGTTCCGTTGAGGAGATGATGTGGGGTGCGCGATGCGCCGGTCCCGGTGGTGCCCGGCGCCGTCGCAAAAACCCGCACGACCTTTGCCTCAAACCGCGAGGGCTGACCGTAGCCGACAAAAGGCGACCCGAGTTCTCGCATCCACGGCTCGACGGCAAGCTCACCCGCCGCGGCGACGGCAGGGCGGGGAATCAACGCTGCCATGCTTCCGGTCGCTGCCGCGCCGAGAAGGTGCCGGCGATCCAAAAGCCCGTTTCCGGCGGCCGGGTCCGGTCGCCCGGCGGCCAATCGTTTGCTGTTCATCCCTGTGCCTGCTTCTTCTCGTCGCAACCTGTCGGTCTTTACCCTATTCAGTCGCAGTGGGCTTGAAGAGCGCGCCGAGATCTATCAGGTCTGTACGACTTGATCTTCTGTCCCAAGACCTCAAAGCTGTTCGGTTTTCTCCTCAAGGTGCTGCAGCCGATCGGCAAAACGTTGGTGCGGCTTAACCATTGCCCGCAGTTGCTCGAGCATCCCTGTCTAAATCGTAAGCCTCTGCCCCATCATCGCGTCGAGCCGGGTGCAGATTGCGCCCTGCACTCGCAAGTCATCCCGCATACCGGCGATTTCGGCCGGCAGGCGCTCGACCTGCCTACCGAGAAATTCGAGTGTGATCGTATCGCGGCGGCTCCGGGCCAATTCGGTTCCTGCTGCGGAACGAAAAACTCAACGCCTCCCGGTGGAAAAAAGGGGGTCGCGCGGCTGAGCCCGATCCCGAAGTGGACTGACGAGCTGCGCGTCGGTGCTCTTGGAAGCCGTCTGATGATTATATGCGCTTTGATTCAGCCACGTGATAGGCACGCCCATAGCGGGCGAACACCTCGTTGAATTTGGCGACCGCCGCGCGCGGACCCTTGGGGTGCGACCAGATCGCGCCGATCACGGCGAGGAAGTCGGCGCCGGCCTCTACGAGCGGCCCACAATTTTGTTGCGTGATGCCGCCGATGGCACAACACGGCACGACCGTCGTCTCGCTCCAGTCGCGGAGCAGCTCAGGGCCGGCATGGTGCTTGGCGGCCTTGGTCATGCTCGGGAAGAACGCGCCAAAGGCGACATAGTCCGCACCGGCTTCAGCGGCGGTGATCGCGCGATCACGGCTCGCACCGCAGGTCACCCCGACGATATGGTCCGGGCCCAGCAGACGGCGAGCCTCGGCGTAGGGCATGTCCTCTTCGCCGACATGCACCCCATCACAATCGAGCTCGGCGGCGAGATCGGGCCGGTCGTTCATGATGAAGGCGACATCGCGATCCTGCGCGATCGGCTTTAGGATCCGAGCTGCGCGCCGGATCGCCTCGTCATCGACCTCCTTGAGGCGCAATTGCAGGCAGGCGACATCGCCGCCGGCGAGCGCCGCCTCAAGCTCCTTGGCAAATTGATCGGGATCGAGCGCGGGCGGCGTGATCAGGTAAAGCCGCGCCGTCGCCTGCGTTTCGTCACTAGAGAGCTGGCTCAAAATTAAACCCAAAATATCAGTAGGTCATCGTCATTCCCGCGAAAGCAGGAATCCAGGGCCCAGATACTCGGCGCTTGCCCCCTGTTCAAGCCAGGGTAGGCTCTGGAGCCCCGCTTGCGGCGGGGGTGACGGTACTCAGTCTTTCCCCTGATATATCTTGACGATCTTCGACAGCATGTCGATCGCGTCTTTTTTCGACCGCTGGAAGGTGTTGCGGCCGATAATCGATCCGTTGCCGCCGCCGTCACGCACCGCGCGGACTTCGGCGAAGACGCCGTCGAGGTCCTTCGCCTCGCCGCCCGAGAAAACGACGATCCGCCGGCCGTTGAACGCGGACTGCACGACATGGCGGATGCGTGCGGCCGGGGTCGAGATGTCGATGTCGCGGTCCTCGTAGACCTTTTTCGCGGCGGCGAGCTCCAGATGCGCGGTTGGCGGCTTGACCTTGATGATGTGGGCACCGAGCTGGGCGGCGATCTGCGCCGCATAGGCGCTGATGTCGATCGCCGTCTCGCCCTCGCGCGACAAGTTGCCGCCGCGCGGGTAGGACCAGATTACCACGGCCAGACCATAGGACTTCGCCTCGCAGGCCATCTCGGCGATATCGCGCATCTGGTCGTAGGCGGCGTCCGAGCCGGGATAGATTGTATAGCCGATCGCCGAGCAGCCGAGCCTCAGCGCGTCCTTGACATTGGCCGTGACCGCCTGGCTCGCATTCTCCTTGAAGCGCGACATGCTGTTGGCGTTGTTGAGCTTGAGGATCGTCGGGACCCGCCCGGCAAAGGTGTCGGCCCCGGCTTCGAGAAAGCCGAGCGGCGCGGCATAGGCGGAAAGCCCGGCATCTATCGCCAGCTGGTAATGATAATGCGGGTCGTAAGCCGGCGGGTTTGGCGCAAAGCTGCGCGCCGGGCCGTGCTCGACACCCTGATCGACCGGCAAGATCAACAGCCTGCCCGTCCCGCCGAGCTTGCCGTGCAATAGGATGCGGGCGAGGTTCGCTTTGATCCCGGGATTGTCGCTCTCGTAGAAGCTCAGGATCCTTTTGACGGGTTCGGAGAGTTCCATCGGCTGTTCCTTCCTGGCGGGTAGGGGGTGCGCCACATCCGGCAAACGCCCGATGCCCTCTTTTAGCAAAAGCGGTGAAGCCAAGCGAGAAGATCGGCCTCTCTCGATGCACCCGCTGATATGAAAATTCGCGTGCCTGCTGGCCGCCTTCAAAATAAGGTGAAGGCGTTCACAATTTCGGGACACACCCTCATGCTTGGCGACGTTAAATCCGAGCTGGCCCCGACCGGCGTGCTGCGCGCCGCGATCAATATGGGCAATTTCCTGCTGGTTACCGGAAAGAGCCCGTCGGGCGATCCCGAGGGGGTGGCGCCGGACATGGCCGCGGCGATCGCCACCCGTCTCGGTGTGCCGGTGAAGTATGTGCCCTATGCCCGCCCGGGCGAACTCGCCGACGACGCCGAGAAAGGCCTCTGGGACATCGGCCTGATCGGCGCCGAACCGCAGCGCGCCGCGGTGATCAACTTCACCGCCGCCTATTGCGAGATCGAGGCGACCTATCTGGTGCCGGCGAGCTCTCCGATCCGCAATGTCGACGAGGTCGACCAACCCGGGATGCGTGTTGCGGTAACTGCGCGAAGCGCCTACGGCCTCTGGCTCGAAAACAACATCAAGAAGGCCGAGCTGCTGCAGTTCGACAGCGCCGACGCCGCGCTCAAAGAGTTCGACAGCGGCAAAACGGACGCCTATGCCGGGCTGCGCCCGGGCCTGTTGCAGGTCGCTCAGGCGCGCCCTGGCTCGCGCATCCTCGACGGCCAATTCACTGCCGTGCGCCAGGCGGTCGGCACGCCGCGGAAAAACAGCGCGGGTGCCGCATTCCTGCGCGAGTTTGTCGAGGAGGCGAAGAAGTCGGGGCTCGTCGCCCGGCTCATCGAGCGCCACGGAGTCGTCGGCCGCCTGTCGGTGGCACCCCCGGGCTGACAAAGAGGAGGAACCCAGACGATGGCGATATCCGACGTAAGGGCCCTGACATTCGACGTGTTCGGCACGGTGGTAAACTGGCGCGACAGCATCGCCCGCGAGGCGAAAGCCTTTCTCGGCCCGAAGGGCTACGACAAGGACTGGCACGAATTCGCCGACCGCTGGCGGGCGCGCTATCAGCCGGCGATGGCAAAGGTGCGCAACGGTGAACGCCCATGGGCGAAGCTCGACGACCTACACCGGGAGAACTTGGTCGAGCTATTGAAGGAGCTCGAGATATCGGGTCTCGACGGGGCCGATATCGACCATCTCAATCGCGCCTGGCACCGCCTCGACGGGTGGCCGGACACCGTCGAAGGCCTGACCCGCCTCAAGCGCAAATTCATCCTCGCGACACTGTCGAACGGCAACGTCGCGCTGATGGTGAACATGGCCAAGCACGCCGGCCTCCCTTGGGATGCGATCCTCGGCGCCGAGGTCGCACACGCTTACAAGCCGCAGCCCGAGGCTTACGACCGGACCGCCGCCTTTCTCGACCTGAAGCCCGCGCAATGCATGATGGTGGCCGCGCACAACGGCGATCTGCTCGCGGCGCACGGTCGTGGCTTCCATACCGCGTTTGTCAGCCGGCCGCTCGAGCACGGCCCCAACAAGACCAGAGACGTCAAGGCAGAGCACGATTTCGACGTGATTGCCGACAGCTTCATCGACCTTGCCGCCAAGCTCGGCTGCTGACGCGAACTCACGATGCTGAAGCGTCCCGCCCCTGCACTCCTCCTCGTCCTCATCGCGACGGGCATGCTTTTTGTCGGCACGGGCACCGTCCTCGCGCAAGCGACGACACCGAGCCTCCCCGCGGCGCCCCAACCGACGCCTCGGCTCCCGCAAGGCTCGCCGGGCGGCTCGAGCAATTACGTCGTGAGTGCCGCCGCCAACGAGCACGGCTCCTTTCTTTGGGTCGTGGACAGCATCCAGCACGTCGTGACGCTGTGCGAGAAGTCGGACAGCAAAGACTTCATCTGCACAAAAAAACCGCTGCCCTGACCACCCTTATATCCGTTCCCGGGTCAGGTCAGAAGATCGGCGCACCGCTGCTCGAGAACTTCCGGGGACGCGATGAAATCGTCGCCCAGATCGAGCGTGGGCGCAGGCAGGTTTGTCGCGAATTGGACGCCATGTTGTAGTGCGATATCGGCGAGGCGGCGGGCGATATCCGCCCGACCGGTGAACACCACGCCTTGGATCTCCGAGCGGATCGCGGCCAGCGCGGCGCCGACATCGTTGCCGCAATTGAGGAAGGCTGAGAAGCGGGCGTCAGGAACCGCTTCGCGCGCCGCGTCGACCAGCGCTCCGAACCAGCCGGGACCGACATAGCTCCCGGCCCCCGGGGCGCTGAGCAACACGACCGCACGACCGACTTTGACAGTTGCGGTCAGCGCGGCAATCGCCTGGACGAGCGAGTGGACGATGATGACCGGCTCGCGCCGAGCCGGCTTCAGTGGAGCCCGCCGAAATAGGCGGCAACCTCGACCATTCGGTTGGAGAAACCCCATTCGTTGTCGTACCAGGCGAGGACACGGACAAACCGCTTGTCGAGCACCTGCGTCTGGGTCACGTCGAAGGTCGCACTGTGCGGATCGTGGTTGAAGTCGATCGAGACAGTCGGCGCCTTGTTGATGCCGAGGATGCCGTGCAACCGGTTCGAGCGGGCCGCCTCCTCCATCAGCGAGTTGACCTCGTCGCCCGAAGTCTCGCGCGCCGCATCGAAGGTCAAGTCAATCATCGAGACGTTGGCGGTCGGCACGCGGATCGCCGTGCCGTCGAGCTTGCCTTTGAGCGCCGGTAAGACCAGGCCGATCGCCCGTGCCGCACCGGTAGAGGTCGGGATCATCGACTGCGCGGCTGCACGAGCACGGCGGAGATCGCCATGCAGCGTGTCTTGCAAGCTTTGGTCGCTGGTATAGGCGTGGATTGTTGTCATGAAGCCGCGTTCGATGCCGACGCCCTGGTGCAGCACATAGGCGACCGGCGCCAGGCAGTTCGTCGTGCACGAGCCGTTTGAGATGACCTTGTGTTCCGGCCCCAGCTCCTCGTGGTTGACGCCCATCACAACGGTCATGTCGGCACCGTCGGCCGGGGCCGAGACAACGACCCGCTTGGCGCCGGCCTCGAGATGCTTCGCCGCGGCATCCCTTTTGGTAAAGATGCCGGTGCATTCGAGCGCGACGTCGACCCCGAGCTCGCGCCAGGGGAGCTTGGCCGGGTCGCGCTCCGCGGTGACCCGGATCTTGCCGCGGCCGATATCCATCCAGTTGTCGCCGGTAGTGACTTCGCCCGCAAAGCGACCGTGCACGCTGTCGTATCTGAGGAGGTGTGCATTGGTCTCGACCGGGCCGATGTCGTTGACCCCGACCACCTCAATCTCGGTGTGCTTGTGCTCGTACGCCGCCCTTAGCACCAGCCGGCCGATACGGCCAAAGCCGTTGATCGCAACTCGTACCGCCATGGTTCTCCTCCCGAGCCTCTTCGCCGATCTATAGTAGTGAGCGGGCTACCGCGGCAACCCTCTCGGCGGTGATCCCGAAATGCGGGTAGAGCGCCTCGCCCGGTGCCGAAGCGCCAAAACCGGTCATCCCGACAAATGCGCCGCGCGGCCCGAGCCAGCGCTCCCAGCCGAATTGGACCGCGGCCTCGACGGCAACCCGCGGCGCCGAACCGAGCATCGCATCCTGGTATTCCTTGGGCGCCTGTTCGAACAGCTCCCAGCACGGCATCGAGACCACGGCCGCGCCGACACGATCCCGGGCCAGCGCCTCGCGCGCGGTCATCGCGATCGAGACCTCGGAGCCGGTGGCGAGCAGGGTGACTTGGCGATGGCCATCGGCTTCGGCGAGCACATAGGCGCCCCGCGCCGATCGATTCTCCGCCGCAGGCTCGCCGCGCAGAAGCGGCAGCGCCTGGCGGGTCAGAGCGAGTAGCGAGGGGGCATCGCGCCGCTGCAATGCCAAGGCCCAGCACTCGGCAGTCTCGACCGGGTCGGCCGGGCGGTAGACATACAGCCCCGGCATCGCACGCAACGCCGCCAGATGCTCGACCGGCTGATGCGTCGGGCCGTCCTCGCCGAGCCCGATCGAATCGTGGGTCATCACATAGATCACGCCGGCCCCCATGAACGCCGCCAGGCGGATCGAGGGCCGAGCATAATCTGAAAAGGTCAGAAAGGTCCCGCCATAAGGAATCAGCCCGCGATGCACGGCGATACCGTTCATCGTCGCCGCCATGCCGTGCTCGCGCACCCCGTAACGAATGTAGTGGCCGGAAAAGTCGCCGGGGCGGACGTCCGTTTGGTCCTTGGCCTTGGTGTTGTTCGAAGGAGTGAGATCCGCCGACCCGCCGACCAGCTCGGGAACGAGCCTGGTCAACGTGTCGAGCACCGTGCCCGAGGCTTGTCGCGTCGCGATCTTGGCGTTCGCCTGCCGGAAGTCATCGCAGAGTTTTGCGACGGCCTCGCAGAGGCCGGATGGCAGCTCGCCCCGCTGACGCCGCAGGAACTCGGCCCGACGCTCGGCAGGCTGGGATTGCAGCCGCCCCTCCCAGTCGCTGCGTGCCGGCGCGCCACGAGTGCCGGCCGCACGCCATTCCTCCCGAATGTTCTGGGGGATTATGAAGGGCGGTTCCCTCCAGCCGAGCCGTTCGCGGGCTCCGGCGATCTCGGCGGCACCGAGCGGTGCGCCATGCGCTGCGGCGGTTCCTGCCTTGGTCGGCGCGCCGAAGGCAATCGTCGTCCGGCAGGCGATCAGGCTTGAGCGATCGCTGTGCTGGGCGCGTCCAAGGGCATCAGCGACCGCCTGATGATCTTGGCCATCGATCCGCTCGGCGGCCCAGCCATAGGCCCGGAACCGCAATATCGGGTCGTCAGAAAACGCAAGCTCGGTCGGTCCGTCGATCGAGATCGAGTTGTCGTCGTAGAGCACGATCAGCTTGTTGAGGCGGAGGTGCCCGGCGAGTGAGGCCGCCTCGTGACTGACGCCCTCCATCAGGTCGCCGTCGCTGGCAAGGACATAGGTACGGTGATCGACAACCGCGTCGCCGAACTCGGCGGCGAGCAGCCGCTCGGCGATTGCCATGCCGACCGAATTGCCGAGCCCCTGGCCGAGCGGCCCCGTCGTCGTCTCGATCCCGCTCGCGTGCCCACGCTCCGGATGCCCGGCCGTGCGGCTGCCGAGCTGCCGAAAACGCTTCAACTCGTCGAGCGTCATGTCGGGATATCCGGTCAGGTGCAGCAAGGCATACAGCAACATTGAGCCGTGACCGGCTGACAGCACGAAGCGGTCGCGGTCGGGCCAGTCCGGCATCTGGGGATCAAAGCGCAGAAACTGGGTAAACAGCACCGTGACAACGTCGGCCATGCCCATCGGCATGCCGGGATGGCCGGACTTCGCCTGCTCGACCGAGTCCATGGCGAGAGCGCGCAGCGCGTTGGCCATATGGCGGAGCCTCGGGTCCCGCGGTGGGGGGAGCGGTGCTGCTGTGGCGGCGGACGCAGTGGTGCTCATTGAGGCAAGATAGCCGGCCCCGCGGCTAGGGCAAGCACGATGGAACTCCGGGGCTGGCCCGGCCGCAACAAACGGTTGTACCAGCAATTGCACGTTGTTGCACCTGCAGCAAATCTGCAGCAAACACTCGCGTTTGAGTTGTAGCACCCTCAGCCGATGCGATACGGATCGATCCGTTGGCCGGTTGTAGCCCGCCTTTCTCGGTCGTGCCCCGCTGTTTGTGCTGTTTCTACAGGAAATTAACAGCGGCGAAGGCTTCTCTGCCGCAGGAATCCTCGACCGTTGGCGGCACGGCAAACGAAATAACAGCGGCACGAACAGCCCACGTCGGTTGACCAAATCTAACCACACTCGACTTGATAAAATAGCATATTTAGCCAAAACCGTCAATCAGCAAGATGTGATTCCATCACCAGCCGCACAGGGTGCGAGAGCCGCGGCGCGTTACATCGGCTCGGAGCAACCCCAGCCGTATTCGTTCGCGACGCATCATCGCCTACGCCGCCCCTGCAAAGCCCCAGGCCAGCTAGACAGCCGCCAGTAGCGGCGCGAGCCGGTCCCCGGCACCACACACTTCGTCGAAGAAGTCCTTCTGTTAACGTTTTGTCGGGTACACTTGCCTCTTTTACGGGATTCCTAAAATGCAACGCTCGTAACACAAAGCATAAATTATTCCAAGCAATACGGTCGAAGGCTAAAATAATAACATCACCGTGGTCAGCTAAGCCAGTGTACGAGCGCGCTAAGACTTGGTTACATACCGCTAACATCTGTTACAAATAGAAGTCACGCGAGGGTTGACAGCGCGGTTTTAGCCTGTCTAACTTCGGGATCCTACCTTGATGCCCGGCTCCGTAGGGGACAGCCGGGGCTTAGGCCGATCTGCATTTCTCGCCCATCCAATATTATTGGCATGGGGCGGCGCGATACCTTTGCGCGCGGCGAGGGGGGGATGCCCAGCAAGAAGGATCCGATGCAATGCCATTGCGTCGAACGGTTGGTATTTCTCTGGCGTGTCTCGTGACATCCGCCTGCGTGGCAGCCGAGACGTCGGAAATCAGCGCATCTCACTCCCGGGCGATTCCACCGGGAGCACTCCTTGCGGGGTCGCTCACGAGAGGCAGTCTCCCGACTATCGCGCCGGGCGGGGGGAACAACGGGGCGCAAATTTCGAGCCCGTAGGAGATGCGTGCAGCGCTGTCCAAGATCCCTGCTGCCACCTGGTACCGGCCAGTGGGAGTAGTCAGTTTGGGAAAGCTGCATGGTACGGCATCGTGGGCGGCCGGACTGCGAGTGGTGAGATCCTCGACACCGTCACCGCCACCGCCGCGCACCGCTCGCTGCCGCTGGCCTCTTACGCAAAGGTGACTAACCTCGACAACAGCCGCAGCGTGGTCGTCAAGATCAACGACCGCGGCCCACACACTCGCGGTCGCATTATCGACCTCTCACCAGGTGCTGCCGACGCGCTCGACATGAAGCGTGCCGGGGTGGTACCCGTCGTTATTGAACCCCTGGTGAATCTGGCGGCTCCGGTGGTCGCGGCGCTTCAAACCTCCAGCGCGGCGGTAGCGCAATAAACTGAGCTGAGCACGCACGAGTCCACCATTCTGGGGCCGGGATGATGCCGTTCGGGGGCCATCCACCTCGTTATTCAACGACCTCGTCAGCGCGATCGAGGATAGATGGTGGTACTTTCAGGCCGAGTACCTCAGCCGTTTTGAGGTTGACCAAGAGTTCGAACCGGCTCGGCTGCTCGACCGGCAGATCGGCGGGCTTGGTACCCTTCAGGATCTTGTCGACATAGGTGGCGGCGCGCCGCCACAAATCGGGAAAGTTGGGGCCATAAGACATCAGTCCGCCAGCGTGAACGATAACACTTTGGTGGTACATCGCCGGCAGGCGATATCTCGCCGCGAGTGCCACAAACTTCTCCCGGTTCGGACTGATGACTCGGCCAGCCCGGGTGGAGAGTCCTTCGGCGCCCCAACTGACTGCGGCTTGGAACGCACTGTCGAACGTGTCGGGTCCGGATATTTCCACCAGTTGGAGTTCGAGGCCGAGGACTCGGCCGGCCGCTTCCGTGGCATCCCGTTCGCTCTGCGGCGTCACCGTGTCCAAAAACACAGCAATCCGGTGCGCGAGGGCAGCATTTCATGCAGCAGTTGCAGGCGCTTTGTGCTCAGCTCCTGGCTTTGCGTAGAAAGGCCGGTCACGTGGCCGCCGGGATGGGCGAGGCTGGTCACCAGCCCGTTTTCGACCGCGTCCTCGGCAGTCACCATCACGATCGGGATCGTCGACGTCGCTTCCATCAACAACCGAACGGACGCCATCCCGCCGGGACTGACGATGACCTCCGGTTTCTGCCGGACGAATTCGGGCACCGATTGGGTCAATTCAGCCAAAGTCGGAGATTGGCCTGAGTACGAGCGGTAGAGAAATGAAATGTTTCGCCCCTCGACGTAACCGAGGTCGCGCATCGCCTGGTGAAAAGCGTCGGTTTCGGCGGGAACAAGGCCCCTGCCGCTCGCATCCGCGGTGGTGAATATCCCCACCAGCGCGGGCCGCGACCGCTGCTGCGCATCCAGCCGCAGCGGCCACGCCACCGATGTTGCCGCGGTGGCACCAACCAGCCGCAGCAGAGCACGCCGTCTCACTCTATGACCTCATCGGCTCGCAGCAACACCGTGTGCGGGATCGTCAGCCCGAGCGTCTTGGCGGTCTCCAGATTGATGACCAGCTCGAAGCGCGTGGACTGCACGACCGGCAAGTCGGCGGGGGCGGCGCCCTTCAGGATGCGTCCCGCGTAATCGCCGGCGAGCCGGCTGCCTTCGCCGCGTTTCGCGTTGTAGCTCATCAGCCCGCCGGCCTCGACGAAAAGGGGCCATTCGTAAATGGCGGGGATATGGTAGCGGGCGGCGAGCGCGACGAGCTTGTCGGCGATCACCTGGAAATACGTGGTCGGACCGTAGAGAAGACCGCGGACCTGGCGTTCGGCCATCGTCGCGAACGCCTTCTCGATTTCATCCTCGTCGCGGCCGTGCAGAACCAGGAGGGCTGTCGGACTGCCTGGGCGGATGTTTCAACCTGGCGGAGATGCTCCAGCGTCGCTTGGTTCTCCGGACCGACGAGAAAGGCAATCAGACCGGGCTGCGGGAGTACCTCGCGCAGCAATTCCAGGCGCTTCGGATTTATCTCGGTCCCGAAGGAGTACACTCCGGTCGCGTTGCCGCCCGGCCGGTTGAAGTTTGCGACAAGGCCCAGCTGCACCGGGTCGAGGCCGGTGCCGAACACGATCGGGATGGTTGCGGTCGCCTTTTTCGCCGCCGCTGCCTCGGTCACCCCAAACGCGACCAGCAACACCGCCGGAAGCTCGATCAGCTCGGCCGCGAGAGCCGGGAGACGATCGAGCCTTCCCTCAGCGTATCGGTACTCGATCGCGACATTTCGGGCGACGACAAAGCCCGCCTGTTCCAATCCCTCCAGGAACGGGGTCCGGTTCGGTGTCTCCGCCTCCGCGGAGCGGCTGCTGAGATATCCAATGACCGGCAGGGCCGGCTCCCCCATGGCCGCAAACGGCGCGACGGCGGCCGCGCCGCAGATCAGCCCGAGCAGATCGCGGCGGTTCATTGCTCGATCACCTCATCGGCGCGCAGCAACACTGTATGCGGGATCGTCAGTCCGAGCGCTTTTGCGGTCTTCAGGTTGATCACCAGCTCGAACCGGCTCGGCTGCTGAACCGGCAGATCGCCGGGCCTCTCGCCCTTGAGGATCTTGTCGACGAGCCGCGCCGCGCCGCGGATATTTTCTTTCTGGGCTCCGGCGTAGGACATCAGGCCACCTAGCGCCGCGAAGGACAGAAAGGGCGACACCGTCGGAAGCCGATACTCCAGCCCGAGATCGGCGACGTGTTTGTTCACCAGGCTGCCCTGGACGATCACCGCTTCGACGTTTCCGCGGACCATGGCCGGAAAGGCGGCGTCGAGCTCGGCACCGGGGGCGAGGATCATCGGCACGATCTCGACCTGCCGGGCGTTGCCTGCGGCCGCGATTTGCTTGAGGAACACCTGCCCGAAAAACGCGGCTGCGGAATTGCTCAAAGCGGCGACGCGGTGCAGGTTCGGCAGCATGTCCTTGAGCAATTCGACGTGCTTTGCCGCCAGTTCGGCATGCATCGACGAAGTTCCGGTTATATTGCCGCCCGGGTGCGCCAGGCTGTCGACGAGCCCAACGCCGATCGGGTCGCCGTTGGCCAACAGCACGATCGGAATTTCGCTGGTCGCGTGCCTTGCCGCGAGCGCGGCGTTGGTGCCGAATGGCACGATAACATCGACCTTGTCGCGGACCAGGGACGCCGCCAATTCGGGCAGGCGTTGGGCATCGTCCTCCGCGGAGTGGATTTCGATCCTGATGCTCTGCCCTTCAACGTAGCCGAGATCATGAAGCCCTTGTCTAAACACGCCAATCTGGAATTCCGGGAAGCTTCCGCCAAGCAGCAGCGCGACGGTCGCCATTTTGCGTTGCTCCGCTAAGATTGCGGTCGGCACGAGTGCTGCGACCCCGGCGGCAATGAAGTCGCGGCGGTTCACTCTATGACCTCGTCGGCGCGGGCAAGGATCGAGGGCGGCAAGGTCAGCCCGAGCGCCGCGGCGGTCTTGAGGTTCACGACCAGCTCGAATGTGGTCGGCTGCTGGACCGGCAGATCAGCCGGCTTGGCGCCGTTGAGAATCTTTCCGGTGTAAATGCCCTTCAGGTGATAGGCGGCCGTAAGGCTCGAGCCATAGCTGAGCAGGCCGCCGACGTCAGGGAAGTCGCGTTGGGCGGCAATCGCTGGAACGGAATGGCGTAATGCCAGCGCTGCGATCTGGGGCCGGAAGCCGGTGGGGCCAAGGACGAGCCCATCGGCTTGCAGCTGGATGAGGGTTGCGAATGCGCCGTCGATTTCGCTTTCTGTGCGAGCCTTCAGAATATGGAGATCCACTCGCTTTGCGCGCGCCGCTTCCTGCACCTGTCCGATGACGCGCTCGGTAGACAACTCGTCCGGGTTCGCGCGCAGGGCGGTCACCCTAGCCTGCGGAACCACCTCCAACAGCAGCTCGAGCCGTTTGGGCATCAGCTCCGCAAACATCATGCTGACGCCCGTGAGGTTGCCACCCGGCCGGGCGAGACTGGCGACGAAGCCGGTTGCAACCGGGTCGTTGACGGTGTGGAAAAGGATCGGGATCGTCGAGGTCGCCTGCTGTGCAGACGACGTGGTCGAGTCGCCGCCCTGGGTCACGATCACGTCGACCTTGCGTGCGACGAGGTCGGCGGCCAATGCGGGCAGTCGATCAAGGTGGCCCTCGCCCCGGCGGTATTCGATCGTTACGTTTTGACCCTCGACATAGCCGGTTTCGCTCAGTCCCCGGCGGAAAGCAGCCTGCTCCAACTCAATCTGCGCACTCATGTCGGCTCCAAAGGGACCGAGAAAGCCGATCACCGGCATGGCCTTCTGCTGCGCGCGAACCACAAGCGGCCGAAGCCCCGCCACACCGCCGATAAGGGCGATGAACTCGCGCCGCCTCACTCGATGACCTCGTCGGCGCGCAGCAACACCGTGTGTGGGATCGTCAGGCCGAGCGCCTTGGCGGTCTCCAGGTTGATGACGGGCTCGAAGCGGGTTGATTGCATGACCGGCAAATCGGCGGGGGCGGCCCCCTTTAGGATGCGCCCGGCGTAATCACCGGCGAGCCGCATGGCTTCACGGCGGCTGGCGCTGCAGCTCATCAAGCCGCCGGCGGCGACGAATTCGCGCCATTCGTAAATGGCAGGGATGCGATAGCGGGCGGCGAGTGCGACAAGCTTGTCGGCGATCACCTGGAAATAGGTAGTGGGACCGCAAAGAAGACCGCGGACTTGGCGTTCAGCCATTGTCGCGAAGGCCTTCTCGATTTCATCCTCGTTGCGGCCCTGCAGAACCAGGATGGGCTGTCCGACCGCCTGGGCGGCTGCTTCCACCTGGTGGAGCACCATCGGCGTCGCTGGTGTCTCCGGACCGACAAGAAAGGCGATCAGACCCGGCTGCGGGAGGATTTCGCGCAGCAATTCCACGCTCTTCGAAATTGTCTCGGCCTCGAACATGTGGACTCCCGTCGCGTTGCCGGCCGGCCGGCTGAAGCTTGCGACGAGGCCCAGCTGCACCGGGTCGAAGCCGACGCTAAAGACGATCGGGATGGTTGCAGTCGCCTTCTTCGCCGCCACTACCGCGCTCACCCCGTGCGCGACCAGCAACGTCGCCGGAAGCCCGATCAGTTCGGCCGCGAGAGACGGCAGACGATCGCTGCTTCCTTCGCCAAATCGGTACTCGATCGCAATATTCCGACCGACGACGAAGCCCCGTTGCTCCAATCCGTCGAGGAACGCGGTCCGCTGCGGTGTTTCGGCCTCCGCGGAGCGGCTGCTGAGATATCCAATCACCGGCAGGGCCGGCTGTGCCGCGGCCCCAAACGGCACAAGCGTGGCCACAGCGGCGGCGCTGCTTAAAAGATCGCGACGCCTCACTCTAATGACCTCGTCGGCGCGATCGAGAATCGATGGCGGCACGGTGAGGCCGAGCGCCTTTGCCGTCTTTAGGTTGATGACCAGCTCGATTTTGCTCGGCTGCTCGACCGGCAGATCGGCCGGCTTTGCGCCTTTCAAGATCTT
>Ga0306923_10002371_pt1 | contig 17206 bp, 13 predicted proteins | sample sta12Can44000108_FD_203841 | JGI IMG/M metagenome (GOLD analysis project Ga0306923, IMG submission 203841) | Lab enrichment of tropical soil microbial communities from Luquillo Experimental Forest, Puerto Rico - statanox.12C.anox.44.000.108 (v2)... | ecosystem: Environmental > Terrestrial >... | reverse complement strand
GAGGTTCGCCCCTGTTGTCTTTTGTGCCCGCTCGCGGCGGGCGTTGTCTTCAAGAGCCCGAAGGCCTCAGAGCTGGATGATGACCGTCTTCAGCTCGGTGTAGGCCTCGATGCCTTCGCGGCCCTGCTCGCGGCCGATGCCCGACTGCTTGAATCCACCGAAGGGCAGCGCCGGATCGATGACGGCGTGGCAGTTGCCCCAGACGGTGCCGGCCTTGAGTTTGGCGGCGAGCTTGTGCATCGCCGACACGTCCTTGGTCCAGACGCTAGCCGCCAGTCCGTAGGTGGTGTCGTTGGCCGCCTTGGCGACCTCATCGAGCGAGTCGAAGCGCTGAGCGACCAACACGGGACCGAAGATCTCTTCGCGCACGACACTCATCGAGGGCTTCACGTTGACGAGCACCGTGGGGTTCACGAAGTAGCCGTTGGCCGCGGCGGCATCACCTCCGACGGCCACCGAGGCTCCCTCTTTCTTGCCCGCCTCGATGTAGCCCATGACCCGGTCCATCTGCTCCTTCGAGACCAGCGGCCCCATGTGGGCTTCCGGGTCCAGCGAGGGACGCGGCTTCCAGAAAGCGGAGGCTTTCGATACGCCCTCCACCATGCGGTCGAAAATCGAGCGATGGGCGAAGAGGCGCGACCCGGCAACGCAGATCTGTCCGGCGTTGAAGAACACACCCCCGGCGGCGGCTTGCGCGACTTCATCGACGTTGACATCAGGCATCACGATCACCGGCGACTTGCCGCCGAGCTCGAGAGTGACGCGCTTCAGGGTGTCGGTGGCACTGCGGTTGATGATCTTGCCGACTTCGGTTGAGCCGGTGAAAGCGACCTTATCGACGTCCGGGTGTTTCACCAGGCGATCGCCCGCGGTGTGCCCGTTGCCGGTGACGACGTTGATGACTCCCGGCGGGAAACCGGCCTCCGCCACGAAGTCGGCGAGGCGCAGCGCGGTTACCGAGGTCTGCTCGGCGGGTTTGAGAATCAGCGTGCAGCCGGCGGCGAGCGCCGGTGAGATCTTCAAGGTCGCCATCAGCAGCGGGAAGTTCCACGGGATGATCTGGGCGGCCACTCCGACGGGCTGACGCGAGACGTAGCTGAAGACCTGCCCGCGGGGGAGGCCGAGCGGATCGATCACATCGCCGCCCAGCTTCGAGGCCCAGCCAGCCATGTATCGCAGGTGGTCGATGGCGCCGGGGATATCGACCATCTTGGCAAAGCCGACCGGCTTGCCGTTATCGATGGCCTCGAGCTCGGCGAACTCCGCCGCATGCGCCTCGATCAGGTCGGCCAGCTTCAGGATGGTGCGCTCGCGCGCCCTGGGCGGCAGGTTCGACCAGCGCCCGTCGTCGAATGCGGCGCGCGCCGCGGCGACGGCGCGATCTACATCGGCGTCCGAGGCATCCACGATGCGACCGACTTCCCGGCCGGTGGAGGGATCCTCGACGATGAGCGTCGCCCCGTGGCTGGACGAGACCCACTCATTGTTTATGAAGAGCGCCGGCTTGCGGCCGAGGGCCCGCTTGGCGGCGGCAGAATAGTCGCGCTGTTCGAAGGTGTCCTTGACTAGCGGTTGCACGGTGGCCATATCACTCTCCTCCGGGATGTCCCGGGCGCGGCCGAGCCGCCCCCTCGAGATGGGTATTTGTTTGTGTAGCGTACTAATTGAGCCCTCGAAGGGTCAATGTAAGGTCTCTGACAGCGAGGGCTCCCGCTGCACGGTGCCGGCCAGGCGCTGATCGAGCGGCTTACGGCTGATCTCAACGGCTGCGGCCCTTTGCTCCGTCAGGCGCAGTGTCCACCGTCCCCCACCAGATGACACTTTCTTGCTCTAAGCTTAAGCTTTGCAGTTAACATAACCATGTTTTAACGTATTGCGCTGCAGCGCTCGAGCGTGGAGACTTGTTCCTTAGTCGCTTGAAGAGTCAGGAAAATTGAACCTGCAGGGGGAGCATGCTCGTCCGCGCTTATAAGCATGGACAGCTCATGGAGGAGTCGGAGTCGCGTGTGCAGATGTCCGTGTACCTGCACACGCCTGCGGATGCGGTCGCAAGGAGGATGCTCGACTGCCCGCAGACCTACCGCCGGTGGGAGCGGGAGCACGATCACCTGATGCACACCGTGTCCGATCGCGGACGTCCCGCGGAGCAGATCTCAGCGCTCCGTAGCGCCGTATTCGGCCTCGTACATCGGCGCGCCGTGTTCGAGTATCTGCGTAAGGGCCAGGTCACCGGGCCCAGGCGCCGCCGGGTCATGGCGCTGTTCTACGGTTGCCGCGATTACACTAATGCGCTCCTCCACGAGCACGGCAACTACGTTCGCTGCAGCTCGAGCTACCTCTGCACCCAACACCTGGGCGAGCATCTCATGCAGGACGCCGCCTTCAACGAGCCGCTGCAGCTCTACGAGCAGTGGTACGCCGAGTACTTCCGCGCCTACTGCGATACCGAGCTCGCCGAGACGGATGAGGAGAGAGAGGCGCTCGTGCCGCTCGACGCACTGAAGCCGCTCCTCAAGTACCGCTTGACCGAAGCGCGGCAGGCAATACTCGCGATGCCGCAGTCACCCGATGGCGAGTGGCGTGAGGTGGAGATCCGCAAGCCGAACGGCGACACGCAGGTCTTGCGGGCCATCTTCGGCGAGCATTGACCCGCGCGCCGCCGCGAGCGGCAACCCTCAGTCGGTGGTGAACTCGAACTCGAGCGTGATGCCGAGATCGCTGAACACGCGGCTCACCGCCGGGGCGAGCATGAAGCCGCTGAGCCCCGAGCAGGGCGCAGTAACCAGCAGGCTCACCTGGCCGCCTTCTGCACCGATCCGGCGCAGGGTTTCCGCGTGCGCGTTCAAATAGCGCGTAGAGAGTGACAGCGCCCACCCGAGGCTGCGACTCGTGACCACACCAACGCGCTCCTGCGTCGCCAGCATACGGAGGGCCCCCGGGGAGGTCACCTCCGCGGGCCAGTTTGCGGTATTGAGCGCTCCGAGCCAGTAGCTCTCGGGGTGCACGGACGCAATGCCGCTGCGCGAGGCCCGCGGATCGCCGGCGCGAAAGCAATGCGCCGCCTCGATTTTGAGTTCGCGCGAGAGTTCCTCGGGATCGAGCGAAGGATGGCGGATCCGAAGCGAAAGCTGGAAGGATTCCAAATCGGGCTGGTGGAGCTGTCTGGCTTCCATGAACACTCCTCTGTTCGCGGTGCTGCGGCGGACCGCTACGCCATGCGCGGCGATCGCCTTCTCAGGTCGGGGCCTGGGCGTCGTCCCTGCGCACGCTGCGGCCCGGGCGCGTAAGACTAAATCACTGGCGGCGCGTATGCACGCGCAACGTGCGGGTGGGGGCGGCGGCCGTGAGACAATCCGGCCGGGCGGGAAGGGAGTGAACTCCATGATTGTCCGCATCTGGCATGGCCGCACCCGGCGTGATCGCGCCGACGAGTATGCGGCGTTCCTCACCATGCGCTCGATCCCGGACTATCGCGGCACGGCCGGAAATCTCGATGTCACGATCCTGCGCCGCGATGAGGGCGAGGTGAGCCACTTTCTGACCCTGACACGCTGGGAGTCTGAGGAGGCTATCCGCGCCTTCGCCGGGAGTGATGTCCTGAAGGCCAAGTACTATGCGGAGGACAAGGATTTCCTGCTCGACTTCGAAGATCGCGTGCAGCACCACACGGTGGTGGCTCGTGCCAGCGAGGACGGCTGAGCGCGCTGAGTCCCGCGAGCCGGCTAACTTGGAGCGCGCGGTCGCCTACTTGGAGGGCGTGCGCCGCTGTTTGGTAGGTTGGTTGTAGGGGTCGTAGCCGCCCCCCGAGCACTGCCCGTTGTCGGGCTGGATGCGCAGCTCTTCTTCGTGGGTCTGCTCGACTTTGAGCTCGGGAGCCTCCAGCTTTCTCAGCATCCGCGTGGTGCTCTCGATGGCATTGCGGCTCGTCTGCTTCACCCAGTCCCACACCGCGTTACCGCGCTCGTCATGGACCACCTTCCCGGTCGTCTGCTGCGGCTGAGACGGCCCCGGCTTCGCCGTCCCGGATGCACGCAGGGGAGCACCGGTCGACTTTCCGGGCATGCCAGCGGATCCCGCAGGCGCCGTAGTCGCCTTGGCGGGAGCGTTCGACTGGGATCCGGCAGCGGACCCGTGGGTGGTTTTCGGCTGATTCATAAAAGGCCCGGGCCGGGCTTGCAGAGCCACGGCGCGGTGGTACTACGTTAAACCGGCACGCCTCGATGAGGGGATTCCGGTCCTCGGAATTGTGGAGGTAATCACAGTCCCTGGCACAGGCTCACCAGCCGATGCCGTAGTCCTGCCCGTAGTTGCTCGAGCCGCCCCAGAGCGTGCCGTGTTGGCGGTCGACGAATATGGCGTTGAGCGGTCCTGATGTGCGCTCTTCGAACTCGAGCGAGTAACCCATGTGCGTGAGCTCACGGCGGACCGGGGAAGGAGTCGAGGTATTGAGTGTGAGCCGGCCGGGGAAGGATTGATGGTCGTCGAAGGAATCGCGCATCTGGTAGCTGGTGATGTTGGCGGCCTCGGTCGCCTCCTGCACCGTCATGCCGAACTCCACGACGTTGAGAAAGAACTGCAGCAGGTTCTGGTCCTGGGTATCACCACCCTGTACGGAGAAGATGAGAAACGGTTTGCCTTCCTTCAGCGCCAGCGATGGCGTTAAGGTCGCCCGTGGCCGCTTGCCAGGCTCGACGACGTTGTACGGGTTGTCACGCGGATCGAGCACGAATGCCTGCATGCGTTGACTGAGGCCAATGCCGGTGCGCCCGGCGATCACCGCCGGCACCCATCCACCGCTTGGCGTCACGGACACCGCCCAGCCTTTCTCGTCCGCGGCCTCGACGCTGGTGGTACCCAATCGGAACGTGCGGTCGAACTCGGCCATGCTGATGGGAGTTTGATGTGGCATGCGGCTATGCCAGTTCTCGAGGTATGACAGGTAGGGATTGGTCCCGCCCTGGAAGGGATACGGGTCGCCGGGACGAATATCGGGATCGTTGCGTTCGCCGTGGATGAGCTTGGCGCGCTCACGGGCATACTCCTTGGAGAGCAGCCCCTTTACCGGGGGCGCCGGCGAGTAGCTCGTGTCGCCGTAGTAGAAGTCGCGGTCCGCGTAGGCGAGGTTCATTGCCTGGTAGAGGGTGTGGATGTAGCGAGCGCTGTTGTACCCCATGGCCTTGATGTCGAAGTTCTCGAGGATGTTGAGTGTCTGGAGCATCACCGGGCCCTGCACCCAGGCGTCGAGCTTGTACACCTCGATACCCCTGTAGCTCGAGTGCACCGGTTCCTCGACCTTCACTTTCCAGTTGGCGAGGTCCTCGAGCGTGAACAGACCGCCCACCTCGCGCACCGCCTGCACCAACTCGTGCGCGATGTCGCCCCGGTAGAAGCGATCGTAGGCCGCATAGATGGCGGCCTTGCGGTCCTTGCCTGACTTGAGTGCGGCGCGCTCCGCCTCCACCAGCTTGCGCAGCGTCGCAGCGAGATCAGGCTGGCGGAAGATCTCGCCCACTTCAGGTGCCTCGTGCGCGGCTCCCAGGTGAGGCAGCATCACACGCTTGGAGTCCGGCCACTGCTTCAGCTGTGCCTTCGACTGCTCGATGGTCTCGACCAGGGGCTCATCGATCGCAAAGCCATCGGCCATCTCGATCGCCGGCGCCAGCACCGCGCCCAAGCTCATCGTGCCGAACTCGGCGAGCATGGTCATGATGCCCCCGGGGGTGCCGGGTGTGACCGCTGCGAGCGGGCCGTAGGCCGGCGGATATTTGAGGCCGAGCTTGTGGAAGTACTCGGGCGTCGCCCCGGTGGGGGCGACCCCCAAGCCGTTGATGGCGATGACCTTGCCGGTGTTCGGGTTGTAGATGAGCGCCTGCGTTTCCCCGCCCCACGACAGCGTCGTCCACGCGGTCGAGGTCGCAGCGATCATGGCGCAGGCGGCATCCACCGCGTTGCCACCCTGCTCGAAAATCTTCGCGCCCGCGGTGGCAGCGACCGGCTTCCCGGTGACCGCCATCCAGTGGCGGCCATGGAGGGGCGGCTTCTGGGTGCGAGTTTGAGCCATCGGGCCGCCAAAGATCACACTGGCACTTACGATCGCCGTTACGGCCGTGCGGACCAGTCCCGTCACGCCATCGCCTGGGTTCCTGGATGTTCTTTTCGCGGGCATACCCGGTCCTCGAAGTGGCGGGTAGTGCAGCATATGGCAGACTGCCACGCGCCGCACGGCGCTCTGGCGGCAGCGCTCACGTTCCAGGGAATTTGCCCCAACACATGTCCGTCACCGTCACTGGTCTTTTCGTGTACCCGCTGAAGTCGGCGCGAGGCATCGCGAGCGCGCGGGTGCGCGTGAGCACCACCGGCTTCGAGTGGGATCGGCAATGGATGCTGATCAATGCACAGGGCGTGTTTCTCAGCCAGCGCACCCACCCGCAGCTTGCGCGTGTCGTGCCGCGGCTCGATGAGGGGGAGCTGTGGCTCGAGATGCCGGGGCTGCCGCCGCTGCGACTGCCGGCGGTCTGTACCGGGGAGCGGCAGAACGTGCGCGTGCACCGCGATGCGTGCGTCGGCCTCGATGAGGGGAGTGCAGCGGCCGAGTGGGCGAGCCGCGTGGCCGGTGAGCCCGCCCGCATGGTGCGTGTACCGGCAAAGGCCGAACGATTTGCCAACCCCACCTACGCCGGTTCCGCACCCGCACCGATGGGCTTCGCGGACGGCTTCCCGGTGCTCGTGTGTAACCAAGCCTCGCTCGCAGACCTGAACGAGCGCCTGCCCGAGAGCATTCCGATGGAGCGCTTTCGGCCGAACGTGGTTCTCGAGGGTCTACCGGCCTGGGCGGAGGACCGCATCGATGCTCTCATCATCGATGGGGTGACCTTGCGCCTGGTGAAACCCTGCACGCGCTGCACGATCCCGTCCATCGATCAGCGCACCGGCCAGCCCTCGACCGACCCGGCGCCGGTGCTGCGCCAGTTTCGCTTCGACAAGGCGCTGCGCGGAATCACTTTCGGCGAGAACGCCGTAATCCTGAACGGGAAGGACCGTGAGATCGAGCGTGGTGCGGCCTGTCAGGTGAGCTTCGAGTCCGTTTGACACCGCTGGCCCCAAACTGTGCATAGCGCACGGCACCCCCTGGCTGGTTCCGCCACACTTCATAAGACACTGGCGGGGCAAGAGTGTGAACCAGTTGGCATTTGCGGTCGGGGGGCTGGCCGGGCTCGGTTGCGTAGCAATCGCCGCGTTGCTGTGGCAGTTGCGGCTTCGCGGGCGCTCGTTGGCCTTCGATGCGCAACAGCTCGAGGTCTACGGCCAATGGCCGACCACCGCCCTCGCGCTCGATCCCGCCACGATGCGGTGGGTATCGGGCAATCCCGCATCGATACGCAATCTCGGCTATACGCTCGATGAGTTGCGCACGCTGAAATTCAGCGACATTTTCACCGTCCAGGGCGTCGAGGGTCGCGCCCTCATCCTCAAGCTCCAGGACGCGACCAGCCGCAGCCCGCTCGAGATGCGCCAGCGTTGCGCCGATGGCTCCGAGCGCAACGTGGAAGCCACCTGCTACGGCGTCGAGGTGAACGGGCGGCAGCTGCTGGCGGTCGCGGTGCACGATGTCACTATCCGCCGCAAGGTCGAGTCGCAAATGCTGGAGAAGCACCAGCAGCTCGATCACCTGGCCCACCACGATCATCTCACCGGGCTGCCGAACCGGCTGTATCTCGCCGCCCATCTGCCCGATGCCATCGAGGAGGCCAAGAAGAACGGCACGGTGCTCGCGGTGCTGTTCCTCGACCTCGACCGCTTCAAGCACGTCAACGACTCCCGTGGGCATGAGACCGGCGACAAGCTGCTGAAGACCGTGGCGCAGCGCGTGCGCTCGACCATGCGCGCGGAGGACCTCGTGGTTCGCATGGGGGGAGATGAATTCGTCGTGGTCATGCGCGGCATCAAGAGCACCGATCAGGTGAATGACGCCGCAGCGCGCGTCAACCGCGCACTCGGTGCGCCGATGGTAGTGGACGGCAGGACGCTCGTGACTACCGTCAGTATCGGCGTCGCTCTTTATCCGTACGACGGCGCCGATATGGGCGAGTTGCTGCGTCACTCCGATACCGCGATGTACCAGGCGAAAGACCGGGGCCGCAACAACTACCAGCTCTTCAGCCAGAGCATGGACAAGCGGCTCAAGGAGCGCATCGCCATCGAGTCGAGTCTGCGCACGGCGCTCCAGAGCCGGCAGCTCGACGTGCACTACCAGCCGATCGTGGATATCGAATCATTGCGCGTCGTCGCGCTCGAGGCGCTCCTGCGCTGGAAGCACCCGGCGCACGGCTACGTGCGCCCCGAGCGCTTCGTCAACATCGCCGAGGAAGCGGGGCTCATCGTGCCGATCGGCGACTTCGTGCTGCAGCGGGCCGTCGAGGACATGGCGCGCTGGCGGCAGGCGCAGGGGACTCTCGTGCCGGTGGCGATCAACGTATCCGCGGTGCAGCTGCAGCGCTCCAATCTCGCCGAGCAGATCGCACGGCTCACCAAGGAGCATGGACTCGAGGCCTCGATGCTGCAGATCGAGCTCACCGAGAGCGCGGTGTTCGAGCGGCGCGAGGCACGCGGTGGCGAAGCGAGCCAGGACACGGTCGGCAAGCTGCGCGAGCTCGGCGTGCACATCGCCATCGATGACTTCGGCACCGGGTACTCGAGCCTTTCGTATCTGAAGCGCTGGCGCGTGGACACCCTCAAGATCGACCGCTCCTTCGTGCGCGACCTGGTGACCGATCTGAGCGACCTCGCGATCGTGAGTGCCATCATCGCCATGGCGCGGCATCTGCACATCAAGGTGGTGGCCGAGGGCATCGAGGGCTATCAGCAGCTCGAGAAACTGCGCCAGCTCGGCTGCAGCTATGCGCAGGGTTATCTGTTTGCCCGGCCGGCTCCGGCGCAGGACTGCCTGCGCTACCTCAACGGCCAGCCGCTCGATCTCACCCAGCGCATGCCGGGGCCGGAGAACCTGGAGACCACAGGCAGCGGCGAGTCCGTGCCGATGCGGGCGTAAGTCAGCCGCTGCGTCCCGCGCCGATCCGCTACACCCGAAGTCATTTCGGGACGTGCGAGAATGGGCCATGCCGCCCGCTGCCAGCCCCACACCCGATACGCGACCGCGTCAGCAATGCGCGGACGCGGTGCTCATGGTGCGGCCGAAGGCGTTTGCTTATAACCCCGAGACCGCGCTCACCAACAGCTTCCAGGCGCCCCCCTCACACCGTGAGGGCGACCCCGGCGCGCTCGCGCGGCAGGAGTTCGAGCAGCTCGTTCAGGCGCTCACCAGCGAGGGGGTCACGGTGTGCGCCGTGGAGGATTCCGAGCTCCCCGCCAAGCCCGATGCGGTGTTTCCGAACAACTGGGTGAGCTTTCATGAGGATGGGACGCTGGTGCTGTATCCGCTGCAGAGCGCCAGCCGCCGCTGGGAGAGAAGGCCCGAGGTGATCGAGACCGCGGTGCGTGAGCTCGGGTTTCAGGTGTCGCATCTGCTCGATCTCAGCTGGTACGAGGGAGAGGGGAAATATCTCGAAGGCACCGGCAGCCTCGTGCTGGATAACGTCGCGCGCGTGGCCTATGCGTGCATCTCCCCGCGCACCCACCCGGAGGTCGTGGCCGAATGGGCGCAGGCGCTCGGTTACCAGGCGGTAACCTTCAGTGCGACCGACCGAGCCGGCGTCCCGCTCTACCATACCAACGTGCTGATGTGCATCGGTGCACGTGCGGTGGTCATCGGCGTGGAAGCGATCGCACCGGCCGATCGTGCGCGCGTGCTCCACCATCTCGCCATCACCGGCCGCGAGATCATCGAGATCGGTCACGAGGAGATCGGGCAGTTCGCGGGCAACATGCTCGAGCTCGGTACCTGGGACGAGGCGCTCGGCGACTCACGCGTACTGGTGATGTCTGACAGCGCGCGCCGCGCCCTGGGGCCCGGGGACTTCGCCCGTCTCTCGGGCTGCACCGATACCCTGCTCGTGGTGCCAGTGCCGACCATCGAGAGACTCGGTGGGGGGAGCGTGCGCTGCATGCTCGCCGAAGTGTTCCGCACCGCATGATCGAGCTCATCGTCAAGGCAGGGCTCTCGTACCTGCTCGGCTCCGTCATTGGCAGCCTGGCTGTCGCACGCCTGACCGGCGGGGCCGATATCCGCACGCTCGGCAGCGGCAACGCCGGTGCGACCAATGCACTGCGGACCCAGGGGATGAAGGTGGGGCTTGCGGTACTGCTGATCGATCTCGCCAAGGGCTGGGTGGCTACGGGATTGATCGCTCCGTGGATGATGCCGGCGGTGATCGTGCCGCCAGCCACAACATCTCTTGCAGCCTGGTGCGCGCCGCTCTGCGGTATCGCAGTGATGCTCGGACACATCTATCCGCTCTGGTTTGGCTTCCGCGGCGGCAAGGGGTTCGCGACGCTCCTCGGTGCGGCGCTCGGAATCAACGCCAGGCTGCTGCTGCCCATGATCCTCACCTGGGTAGTGGTGGTGATCGTCTTCGGTTATGTCGGGCTCTGCTCGATCCTGGCCGCGGTGGCGCTCGCAGTGGCAATCGCACTCACGAACCCGAGTGCGCCGCTGCTCACCTTCGGAGTCCTCTCGGCGCTGCTCATCCTGTACACCCACCGCACCAACCTCGCGCGCATGCGTGCCGGCACCGAGCCGCGGGCGCGGCGGCTGTGGCTTTTCGGTACGCGCCGCGGCTCTGCCTGAGTATGCCGCGGGTACCCCGAGCGTCAGATACCGTGCGAACGGGTCACAAGGACACCCCGCTCATGGCGCGGGTGTTTGCCGAGCTGGCCGATGGCGCTTTCCACTCGGGTGAGGCGCTGGCCGAGACGCTCGGTGTAAGCCGCAGCGCGGTCTGGAAAGCGGTGGCATCTCTCAAAACGCTAGGCAGCGAGCTGCACGCCGTGCGCAATCGCGGTTACCGGCTCGCCCACGGGAGTGAGCCGCTCGATCCGGCGAAGATCGGTGGGCACCTGTCACGCGAGGTGCGTAAGCGCGTCGTGCGGATCGATGCGGCCTGGTCGATCGACTCGACCAACAGCACACTGCTCGCGCGTGCCAACCCGAAGAACGGCACGAGCCAGGTGCTGCTCGCCGAGTACCAGACCGCCGGACGTGGACGCCGCGGCCGCGCCTGGCTCGCACCCCCGGGCGGCGCCATCTGCCTGTCGATGAGCTGGACGTTCGGTGAGGTGCCGCAGGACCTTGGCGCCCTCGGTCTGGTCATCGGGGTGTGTGCGCTACGGGCCCTGCGCGCCCACGGCATCGACGCCGTCACCCTCAAGTGGCCCAATGACCTGCTCATTGGCGAGCGCAAGCTCGGGGGAGTACTCATCGATCTGCGCGCCGAGTCCTCCGGCCCCGCTTGTGTGGTCATCGGCATCGGGGTCAACCTGGCGCTGGGCGCTGCGCTGCTGGCACAAATCGCGGAGAGCGGCACGGCGGCAACCGATCTGGCGAGTGCCGTACAGCCGGTGCCACCGCGCAATGCGCTGGCGGCAGCGCTCGTGAACGGCTGCATCGGGGGACTGCTCGAGTTCGAGCAGCGGGGGCTCAGACCCTTCATCGAGGACTGGCGGGCAGCGGATGCGCTGCGCGGGCGAGCAGTCAATGTGAATGCGGCCGAGGGTGTCGCACGCGGCATCGCCCGCGGCATCGACCTGCGCGGTGCGTTGATGGTGGAAACTCCCCAGGGGGTGCTTCGTTTCATCTCGGGCGATGTCACCGTGAGGGTTTGACCGGTGGCGGTGCTGCTCGTCGATATCGGAAATACACGCATCAAATGGGCGTATCTCGAGGCTGGACGCATTGGCCGCTGTCAGGCAGCGGTACATTCCGCCTGGAGCGCCTCGACCTATGCACGGCGGCTGTTCGGTAGGGTTCCTTCTCGCCTGTGGGTGACAAGCGTTGCTGCACCGGGGGTGAACCGCGCTCTTGCGCGGGCGGCTCGCCGCGCCGGTATTACGGCGAGGTTCGTGTCCGTCCCGCGTCGGGGCGGGGGCGTGCGGGTGGGTTACCTGGAGCCGTGGCGGCTCGGAGTGGACCGCTTTGTTGCCGCGGTGGGGGCTCATGGGCTCTTTCCCGCCGTCCCGGTGTGCGTGGTTGGGGTTGGTACCGCGATGACTATCGACCTCATCGGGACCGACGGACGGCATCGCGGAGGAGTGATCATTCCGGCTCCCGCCCTGATGGTCGAGACGCTGTTCACCCGCACGCACGGTATCCAGCGGCGCGCTCAGGGAGGGGGAGCGGGCAGCGTCGTGGGACTCTTTGCCCGGTCGACGCGCGGGGGAGTGATGCAGGGCGCGCGCTACGCGGCGGCGGCGCTCGTCGATCGTGCAGTCGTGGAGGCTCAGGCACTCCTTCGGCGAAAGCCGCTCGTGGTGCTCACCGGCGGCGAGGCCGCCGTGGTGCGGCCCCTGCTGAAAAGCCCCGCTGTGGGCGTGCCGGACCTGGTCCTGCGGGGGCTCGCAGTTCTCGCGCAGGGCGAAGTGCCGCCGCGGCGCTAAGGAAATCAGGCTGGATGCGGTCGGCGACACATCGCCGGTAACCAAGACACGTAATTTCCAGGGAACCCCGGCTAGAATCCGCCTGTGCGCCTGGTCTTTTTCGCACTGCTGTTCATGAATCTCGCGTACTTTGCGTGGGCGCACTGGGTCGATGCGCCCAGGCCCGCTCCGGTGAACCAGACGATCGAGCACCTGCCGCGGCTGAAGTTGGCCGAGGAGTCACCGCCCGCCGAGCGCCCGCCGCCGCACACCGCGCGGAAAACCTCGCTGACTACGACTCCCGCCTGCCTGTCCATGGGGCCATTCAACGATGTCGCCAGCAGTGGGCAAGCTGCGGCCCTTCTCAAGGTAAAAGGCTTCGAGCCGCGGCAACGCACGGAGCAGGGCCAGGTGTCGGAGGGCTACTGGGTGTACGTCGCTGGCCTCAGTCAGTCAGAAGTCGACAATGCACTCGCCGCACTCGAGCGTAACGGCATCGGCGATGCACGCGTCATACCCGACAACGGCGAGGCAGGACGGCGGCTCTCGCTCGGGCTCTACAGCGAGCGTCCCCGGGCGGAAAAACGCGCTGAGTCGGTGCGCCAGGCCGGGCTCACGGCCGGGATCGCCCAGCGCAAGCTCGCTCACACGCTCTACTGGCTCGACACGACCCTACCACCCGGCAGCGAAGCGATGTCCCTGCAGGACCTCTTCGGCGAAGGGACGAGCTCCCGGATCGCGGCGCAGCCGTGCCCTGTTGCGGCGTCCGTGACTCCCCCGGTGAACGCTGGCGGCGCCACGGCGACTCCGCTCCTGCTCACATCCCCACCGACGACTGCCGGTAATCCGGTTGGTTCTTTGCCGGGGCCTGCGAAACTGCCCTGAAGTGCACTGAGAGGCAGGTTGGTGCCGCCGGTCTGGATCGAACAGACGACCTGCCGCTTACAAGGCGGCTGCTCTACCACTGAGCTACGGCGGCAAGGGTGCAGATTGTACTCTCACCCCGGACCTGGCGATTCCTGCTTATATTCCGAGTCGTCGCGCGGAGAAACACAACGAACAACATCGATTTGCCGCTGGTACGCCTCAGCGGTTTTGATATTTTCAAGGTGTGGAGCGGTACAGGACTCATCGATTTGAGACTCGTGCGACACCGGCGCAGCGCACGCTATTCTGTCGAATCGCGGGAAGCTGTCGGTTCGCATATAACAAGCTCTGACGCTCCAGCGAAGGCGGACGACCGGAGGACTGGCGAGTCGAGCCCACGTCATATCCCACGCGCCCACCGACTGGAAGGAAGCAGCGATCTTGTGCTTCCATATCCACAAAACAATAACGATTCGGGGAGGGGGTCCCAGGCATGACGCAACAGCGATTGCGTATTTTTGTGTCCTCGCCGGGCGATGTGTTGGCGGCCAGGGAGATCGCCGCCCAGATCATCGAGAAGGTGGCTCACGAGTACGTCCGCTTCTTCGCCATCGAGCCGTACCTGTGGGAATACGAGCCGATGCTCGCCTCCGGGCACTTCCAGGACTCGATCGATCCTCCGAGCCGCTTTGACGCGGTGATCCTCATTCTCGAGTCGAGGCTCGGGACTCTGCTGCCCGAGCGCACTGCGGTGCGCGAATACCGCGGGATGGACGGGCGCTCACCGGTCACCGGCACGGAGTGGGAGTACGAGGACGGACTTGCCGCAGCTCGGGCGCGCGGGGTTCCTGATCTGCTCGTCTACCGCAGCCAGAGGAATGCTGAGATCAGCACGCGGGACCCGGGCAGCCGCCAGGCAGTTCTGGCACAGCTCGAGGCGCTCGATGCCTTTTGGACACGTCACTTTGCCGACCGCGGGACATTCAAGGGCGGCTATGCGGAGTTCAGCAGCCTGGAGAGTTTCGCCGCGAAGCTGGAGGGAGATCTGCGTAGCTGTATCGAGCGGCGCATTCAGGCTTTGAGCTCCGAGGAGCGAGCGACGCCGGCGCGGCTATGGCCGAGCGCCCCGTTTCGTGGCCTCGAGTCCTACGATTTCGAGCACGCGCCGATTTTTTTCGGCCGCGATGAGGCGATCGGTTCCGCGCTGCTGCGACTGACTGCCAACGCAGAGGCAGGCCATCCCTTCCTCCTCGTCCTGGGGGCGAGTGGCTCAGGCAAATCTTCCCTGGTGAAGGCGGGGGTCCTGCCCCGGCTTCTGGTCGCGCACCGGGTGTCGGGGACAGCGTTCCTGCGGCGCGCGCTGTTTCGGGTGAGCGATGCCCGGGCCGGCGAAGATCTATTCGTTGCGCTTGCCCGGAGCCTCACCACGAGCGCAGGCCCGGGAACCGGCCTGCCGGAACTGCTGGCAGGTTCCATGCCGGTCGAGGTACTCGCGCGTCACCTGCGTGAAGGGGCCGCGCACCCGGACCTGCCCTTCGCCATGGTGCTCGAGCGCCTGGCTGGGGAAGCGCGGGACCAAGGGCGCATGCTGCGTCACGAGCAGGCAAAGCTCATTCTCGAAGTCGATCAGCTCGAGGAGCTGTTTACTTCGGAGCTCGTGCAGAGCGAGGAACGCAAGCTCTTCGTGCAGCTGCTCTCCGGTCTCGTGCACTCGGGCCTGGTCTGGGTGATCGCGACGATGCGTGCGGACTTCTGGCACCGCGCCGCGGAGACTCCCGAGTTGGTTCGTTTAGCCGACGGTGAGGGTCGATTGGATCTGCTGCCGCCGACGCCGGCAGAGCTGAGTCAGATGATGCGGGGTCCGGCGGAGTCCGCCGCGCTTCACTTCGAGACCCACCCTACGAGCGGCATCCCTTTGAACGACCTCATTGCGCAGGAAGCGGCCGGTGAGCCGGGAGCGCTGCCACTGCTTTCCTATCTCCTCGATCAGCTCTACCGGCGGGACGTACTGGAGGCAGGCGGTCATACGCTCACCTATGCGAGCTACAACAAGCTCGGTGGCCTCAAGGGTGCCATCGCCACGCAGGCGGATGCAGTCGTTGCCGCGCAGCCGCCAGAGGTGCGGGCGGCACTGCGGCAGGTGCTGTTTGCGCTGGTGCAGTTGAGTGCGGCCGAAGGGAGTGTCGAGCGGGCTGTCGCCCGGCGGGCACCGCTTGCAGACTTCCCGGAGGGAACGCCGAAACGGCGGATGATCGAGGCGCTGCTCGACCCTTCCGCACGGCTCGTGGTGGCGGATGCCGCGGAGAGCAAGGGCGCGAGCGCACGCCTCGCGCACGAGGCCCTGATCAGCGAGTGGCAAACGGCTCGAGAGTTCGTAGCGGGCAATGCCGAAGCCCTGAAGACGCGGCGTATCCTAGAGGAGCGCTATCTGCGCTGGCGCGCTCTCGCTAGCGGGTCGGCAGCCGCCACTGCTCGCGCTCGAAGCCGCCTCGGCTCGCTGTTCGTGCGGCTGCGCGCGACACGGAATGAGCCCGAGCATGGCTTGCTTGCGGATGTGGATCTCAACGATGCGCGGCGCCTGCTGCGCGACTACCCTGAAGAGCTCTCGCCAGAACTCGTCGATTACATCAAACGCTCGCTCGCCCGACAGCGGAGTCGGCAGCAGCGCACCGTGCGCAGGGTTGCCGCGATCGCCGTGGTGCTGGGCGCGCTGGCGGTAGGGGCAGGCTACGAAGCCAGGATCGCCTCCGCCCAGAGGGACGCAACGCTCGAGGCTCAGAGGCGTTGGTTGACGCAGGCGGCGGCCGGGCGCCTCAAGGAAAACGACGTTCCCGGCGCCGTGAGCATCATTTTTGAAATATTAGCCGGTCGAGGAGGGAAGCGGCCCTACGCCGCCGACGCCCTGAACGTGTTCCAGGAAGGACGCGCGGCAGATGCACAGGTGCTGATGTTCGCCGGACATACTGACTTCGTAACGGTCTCCGCGTTCTCGCCGGACGGGCGCCGCATCCTCACGGCCTCGCACGACAAGACGGCACGGCTCTTCGACGCCGCAAGCGGGCAGCAGCTGCTCGTGCTGCGGGGACACACCGCTTGGTTGACTAGTGCTGTATTTTCGCCCGACGGGCGGCGCATCCTCACGGCCTCAAACGACGACACTGCGCGCCTCTTCGACGCCGCAAGCGGGGAGCAGCTGCGCGTGCTGGGCGGACCTACCGACCCCGTCTGGAAGGCGGTGTTCTCACCGGACGGCCAGCGCATCGTGACGGCCTCTACCGATAAGACCGCACGTGTCTGGGACGTCGCCAACGGCGAGCGGCTGTGGGTGCTGAGCGGACATACGGGGAACGTGAGTGATGTCAGGTTTTCGCCCGATGGGCGGCACATCCTGACCGCATCAGAAGATAAGACGGCGCGTCTCTGGGACGCCGCGAGTGGACAGCTGCTCCGGGTGCTGAGCGGGCACACCGATGGCCTGAACGGCGCCGAGTTCTCACCCGACGGGCAGCGCATCGTGACCGCGTCGAGCGATAAAACGGCGCGCCTCTGGGAGACTGCCAGCGGCCGGCAGCTGCAGGTCCTGAGCGGACACACCGGTGCCCTGTCCGTCGCCGCGTTCTCGCCCGACGGGCGGCGCATCGTGACGTCCTCGGACGATGCGACCGCACGCGTCTGGGATGCAGCAAGCGGCAAGCAACTGAAGGTGCTGACGGGACACACGGATAGCTTGGTGCAGGCCACATTTTCACCTGACGGGGGGCGCATCGTTACCGCCTCGGTCGATAGATCCGCACGGCTCTGGGACACTGCA
>Ga0306923_10002366_pt1 | contig 17221 bp, 17 predicted proteins | sample sta12Can44000108_FD_203841 | JGI IMG/M metagenome (GOLD analysis project Ga0306923, IMG submission 203841) | Lab enrichment of tropical soil microbial communities from Luquillo Experimental Forest, Puerto Rico - statanox.12C.anox.44.000.108 (v2)... | ecosystem: Environmental > Terrestrial >... | reverse complement strand
GCGGAGGTAGTTCCCGACGAGAACAAAGTTCCTTTTGCAGAGGCGCTTCGCGCCTGGGGCCTTCTCCTCGACCGCGCCTTGGCACCAGCTCACGCACGAAATCGCAAGGCCGCACGTGCTTTTCTAATCTCGATGGTTGAAAAAATGCAGGCCGCATTACGGAATTTAGACCAGCGACCCAGAGAAAAAGACGGCGCGACATGAGTACACAGAATGGAGATTGTCGTTCCAGAAATCCTGCCACCCACCTCCGAGCCGCTCAACCTCGGCGAGAATCCGGAGCGCGACCCCCTTTTTCGCACGCGCGATCTTACCAAGGTCTACTCGACCGGCGACGTCGAAGTACGCGCCTTGAACGGCGTTGATCTCGATCTTTTCGTTGGAGAACTTGTCGTGCTGCTGGGCCCTTCCGGTAGCGGTAAATCCACCTTACTCAACATTCTTGGCGGACTGGATATTCCGACGCACGGAACGCTGATTTTTCGAGGAGAAGACCTCACCGATGCCGACGAGAAAACGCTTACGCAATACCGGCGCGAAATTGTAGGATTCATATTCCAATTTTACAATCTTATCCCCAGCCTCACTGCGCGCGAGAACGTCGAGCTGATCACGGACATCTCGCGCAACCCCATGCTGCCGGAAGAGGCGCTTGCGATGGTGGGCCTCAGCGACCGCATGGATCATTTCCCGTCGGAAATGTCCGGCGGCGAGCAGCAGCGCGTAGCGATCGCTCGCGCCATCGCCAAGCGCCCAGAAGTCCTCCTCTGTGACGAGCCGACGGGCGCGCTCGATGTGAAGACCGGTATCACCGTGCTTGAGGCCATCGCACGGGTAAACAAAGAACTGCGCACGCTGGCTGTCATTATCACGCACAATGCGGTGATCGCGGATATGGCCGATCGAGTAATCCGTCTTTCCGATGGTCATATCGCCGGGATTTATCGGAACCGCCAGCGCCGGCCAGTCTGTACCTTAGCCTGGTAACCACCATGCGCCCGCTCGATCTCAAACTTATCCGCGACCTGGGCAGTATTAGGGGTCAGGCGACGGCCGTTGCGCTCGTGATGGCATGTGGTCTCGCGGTGATGATCATGGCACGCAGCCTCATCGTTTCCCTGGAGTCGGCGCGGGACGCTTACTATACCAGCTACCGGTTCGCCGATGTCTTCTGCGACCTGAAGCGAGCACCAAACGCGCTCCGTTCGCGTCTTGCTGAAATTCCGGGAGTCGCTGCCTTAGGAACTCGCGTTACTGGTTCTGTCACACTAGATCTACCTGGGTTAAAAGAACCGGCGGATGGAAAAATCCTCTCAATTCCGGAGGACCGCCCTCAGCAGCTCAATCTGATTTTTTTGCGTACCGGCCGGTTACCGGAGCCTGGCAACGACACTGAAGTGGTTCTCGGAGAGGCATTCGCTGAGGCACACGCGTTTAGTCCGGGCGATACTATCGACGCCACGATTCATGGTTCCCGCCAGCGACTGCGCATCGTCGGGATCGGCCTCTCGCCGGAATTTGTTTACGAGTCACGCCCTGGCGAGAGTGTTCCTGATAGCCGCCGCTTCGGTGTCTTTTGGATGAACGAGCGCGCGCTTGCCACAGCGCTCACCCTTGATGGCGCGTTCAACAACGTTGTGGCAAAGCTGGCGCCCAGGGCTGACCGCCGCGCCGTGATGGCGGAGATGGATCGGATTCTTGGACCGTACGGCGGGCTGATCGCTTATGACCGCAGCGATCACCTTTCCGCGAAGCAGATCGACGACCGAGTGCTTGTCCTACGGGCATTTTCTGTCGCCTTTCCCATGGTTTTTCTGAGCATCGCGGCGTTCATGACCAGCGCTGTTCTTACCCGACTCATCTGGCTCCAGCGTGAACAGATCGCCCAGCTCAAAGCATTCGGCTACTCGTCTGGTGAAGTTGGATGGCATTACCTTAAATTTGCGTTGGTGATCGTGGCGATTGCGACGATCGTGGGAGGTCTTCTTGGTCTGTGGATGGGTAATGGGGTTGTGATACTTTATCGCCGGTTTTTCCATTTCCCCTCACTTCCTTTTCAAACCGACTGGACAGCCATTCTTTTGGCGTTTGCGGCGAGCTCCGCCACCTCATTGCTGGGGGTGATTGGAGCTGTTTGGCAAGCAGTGAAACTTCCGGCAGCCGAGGCTATGCGACCCGAACCGCCGGCAGAATTTAAGCCCTCCGTGCTTGAACGGCTTGGCTTACAACAGCTCGTATCATCAGCTTTCCTCATAGCTTTGCGCAATCTGGAGCGCAAACCCTGGCGTGCGTTCTTCACCGCGCTCGGGCTGGCGTTCGCTACTGGGATACCCATTGTTCCGGGTGCCGTGCGAGATGGCATTGCATATCTGATCGATTTTCAATGGGACCTGGCCCAACGGCAGGACGTAACGATTAGCCTCATCGAACCGGGTTCCTCGAACGCACTGAACGACATACGCAACCTTCCGGGGGTCCTGAGTGCCGAGCCGTTCCGGAGCGTAGCTGCGAGGCTTTGGCACGAACATCATGAGCGCCGAGTTGCCGTTACTGGGCTTCCCCAGGATGCACGCCTTAACCGGCTTCTCGATCAAGAGGGCAAACCGGTTGCGTTGCCACCCTCTGGACTACTGCTCTCCGCGAAACTCGCGGAGATCCTCGGCGTCACACCCGGTGACACCGTTCACGTCGAGGTCCAGGAAAGTACGCGCCCCACGTTCGATGCGGTAGTCGCCGGAACGATCACTGATTTTGCCGGAGTCGCCGCGTACATCGATATAGGCGCCCTCCGCCAGCTCATGCGCGAAGGCGGCACTGTCAGCGGTGCTCATCTTGCAGTCGACATGGCACAATGGGACGATCTCCTTGCCCAGGCAAAGAAGTCGCCCCGGATCGGCACTTTTACGATCACTCGAGACGCGCGTTCCAGCTTCGACAGAACCACGGGCGAAATGATGGGCACGGTGCAGGCCATCTACTTTTGCTTTGCTATCATTGTGGCTTTCGGCGTGGTTTACAATGGCGCGCGCATTGCCCTTTCAGAGCGCAGCCGCGATTTGGCTACGCTTCGGGTCGTGGGTTTTACCCACCGGGAAGTAGCGACCGTCTTGATTGGTGAGCTCGCTCTGCTTACTCTGTTGGCTATTCCCCCCGGTCTCTTTATTGGAAGCCAATTGGCAAGCGTAATCGTCCACGCTTCCGGCACCGAATCAGTGCGCCTGCCTCTGGTGCTCACTGCCCGGACTTATGCAACCGCGGCCTTAATCGTTTTTCTCTCGTCGGGCCTGTCATTCGCTGTCGTTAGCCACCGCATTCACAAGCTCGATCTCCTTGGCGTCTTGAAAGCCAGAGAATGATGAAAACAAAGACGTCCACTGTTTTTCAATCCCCTGCATCGCGTATCCGGCGTCGACCTCACGCCTGGCGAAAGGTTGTCCCCTACGTCATGGTAGCGGGACTCCTTGCCGCCATCGTGGCCGGATTCTGGCCAAAACCGATACGTGTTGAGGCCGCCGCGGTGACCCGAGGGCCGCTGATCGTATCCGTGTTCGAAGAGGGCAAGACACGGATCCGTCACCGTTACATTATCTCGCCGCCCGTTGCCGGGTTCCTCAACCGGGTAGAACTTCGGCCCGGCGCTCCCATTCAGCGTGGTAAAACGGTGCTCGCGGCCATCGAACCACAAATGTCTGGGTTCCTTGATGCTCGTGCCCTGGCCGAGGCTGAAGCGCACGTAAAAGCCGCTGAGGCAACCAAGATGCAGCGTCAGGCGGAGCTTGACCGCGCCGCAGCGGCCCTCGATCTGGCCAATAAAGATCTTAGCCGAATTGACGCCCTCCGGCGAACTGGAGCCATCGCCGTGCAGGAATGGGATGCGGCCGAAAATCGCGTGCAGATGCGCACACGCGAATTGCATGCGGCGGAGTTCGCCTTGCGAGTGGCTGATTTCGAAGTCACCCAGGCGCAAGCAGCACTGATGCAGGCCCGCCATCCGGAATCTGAAAAATCAGGGCCGCTTCAGATTCTTGCGCCGGTCGACGGATACGTTTTGAACCTCTATGAGGAGAGCGCCCGGGTTGTCACTCCCGGTCTGCCCATTATGGAGGTCGGTGACCCACAGGACCTCGAAGCTGAGATTGAGTTGCTTTCCAGCGACGCCGTGGGTGTGGCTCCAGGTGCGGATGTTTCCATTGAACATTGGGGCGGCGACTCGCCATTGCATGGACGCGTTAGCGTGGTTGAACCTGGAGCCTTTACGAAAATCTCGGCGCTGGGCGTCGAGGAACAACGCGTGAAGGTACGGGTCGACTTTTTGGATTCTGCGCCGCCTGGCCTCGGACTGGGAGACCGTTATCGCGTGGAGGCCCGTATTGTGACATGGCGCGGTGATAAGGTACTGCAGGTGCCGACAGGTGCACTGTTCCGACGGGGCAACGATTGGATGACGTTCGCGGTCAGGCAAGGCAAAGCGCGGCTTCGGAAAGTGGAGATCGCTCACAACAACGGTGTCGCCGCTGAGGTGCGCTCCGGCCTCTCCGAAGGCGATACCGTGATCATCCATCCGCCCGATACCGTTCACGATGGGGCCTCTATCTCAGCTAATCCCTGAACCACGCGGGGGCGTACAAAGACAGAACCCTCATCGTGAACGGAGCGCGGGAGCCGTCAAGAAAATCTAATCGTTTCCGTAGTCTCGGTATATTCGATCACGCGCTCGGCCGGATCTTGTCAAAGGACTCCACATTCATCCGGAAGAACTGTTCCAAAGTCTGCGGACCCGCTCCGGTTAGGCGTTCAATCGTTTCACTCACTCTGAAGCCACTCTCACCTTTCCTAATTCCAGAGGTTCGGAAAAAGCGCCACAGGCTGGAAAGATGCTCGACCGCATGGCGATTGACGCGATCTTTGACAGCTTCTATCCAGCGCTCATCAGGGATATCGACATACCGTATTGGGCGGTTGAGCACTGCGCTTAGAATGCTAACGATCTCGTTCACCGTAGGAGTCTCGCCCACCAGATCATAACGTTTCTGATCGGGCGCGTGGAGAGCCTTGAGTAAAGCGGCGGCCACGCGGGCGCAGTCTTCCGCAGCCACTAGCGGCATTACGGCATCGCCATCGCCCCATGGCAGGAAGATCGTATTCTGATCGGCAACGGTTCTCGCGATCAGTGCGCGGACATTCTCAAAGAAGGGGGGCGCATTCAAGTGTACAACGCCAACCTGCGCCCAATCGAAGATTTGATCGGCAAGTCGATGCTGCAGATTACGGAAGCTTGGGGCAACCGGGGTGTTCTGAAGCTGCGACATGTTGACCACCAATTCGGTATTGGCCTCGCGCGCGGCCATTGCGAAGATTGCGGTTGCTTCCAGCAGGCCGTCAGCGACAGGGTAAGTGAAATAAGCCCGCTTGATACCTTCCATAGCTTGGCGGACCGGCTGAGGATCCAGTAAATCGCCCGCTAAAACTTCGGCGCCAAGCTTTTGCAGACGCTCAGAACGCTCGTCGAGCTGGTGTACCAAGGCACGAACCGGGAGGCCGCTTTGCACGAGCAACTGCACAACTCGGTTACCGGTTGACCCCTGCTGTCCGCCGGCCGCGCCGGTTACTAGTATCGGTTTGGACATTGGCTTTCAACCTCCTTTCTGGAGAGTGATAGATCGATCGTCTGCAGCACCTCACCGCCTTCGCGGACGCGCACGCAACGCTTGTTGGGGACATCTGCGTACCATACGGCGTTTTCCGCGTCCAGGCTAATGCCGTCAGGGAAGCCGCCCTCTAGGTCGGCCCAAACCCGCCGGCTCGACAGGCTGCCGTCGAGTGCGATGTCGAAGGCCGTGAGCCTTTTGCCGTATGACTCCGCGAGAATCAGCGTCGCGTTGTCGGGCGTCACCACCATGCCATTGGGGAATGCGACACCATCTTCTACCCGCCGGGGCGAGCCATCAGGGGTGACCAAAGCGATGATCCCAGTGGCGAAGTCACCGCCTGGAAAGTCAAAGCCGATGTTGTTGATCTAGGCGTTGCCCCGACCGTCCACGACAATTTCATTCCAGGCGTGTTCAGAGAGACTGGTTAGGTGGGCATGGGTCACTAGCGACGCGTCGAGCTCCCTGCGCAGGAGGAACCCATTGCGCCCCGAGACGATGAGCAAGCGCCCATCGGGCAACCAGTCGATGCAAAAACGGAAATGACGGCATGCGGACGATGACTTCGCTCTTGCCGACGAGATCGACAGCAAATGAGCTCGTGCGCGCCCCAGTCTGAGAACCAAAGACGGTCGTCGTGCCAACGCGGCGATTCGCCAAGTAGGAGACCTACTCATTAGGGTTTGCACTTGTGACCCTCCACCTTTCGTTAATGAAGGACGAGTTGGCGAAGAGCAAGGTGAATTACAACTACACGATGCAGGATTTCCCCAGCGAGGAAGATTCCTCTAACGGCATCACAACCTCCTTAGGTCGCCCTTACCGATGTCGTCGCCGGCCAGTAGGGCTTGGTCGCGTCCGCGAACTCGTCGGTACCGTAACGATCGTGGTGGCGGACCCTTTCTATCGTGAATCCTCGTGAATCCCTGGTGGTCCTCGTCGCGGCCCTTGGGCACCATGTCAAGCATTACGTAGGTGCCGACGAGTTGCTCGACGCCGCGTCAGTAGGTGTAGAACACGTTCCCGCCGGCGTCCCTATTGAAGACGCTGATGCCAGCACGTGTTCCCAATCAGTCCCCTCCCGACTAGCGCCTAATTTCTGGCTCCAGAACTCGCGGCGGCCTAGTTGTTCCCAGAACTGACAAAACAGCCAACAGGCTCCCATTGCCGGGGCCGCCGGAGTTCAAACTCCGACAATCGCACCTGGACCGCATCGACAGTGCTCGGGTAATCTCTCGGTCCGGTGCAAACAACTGCAGCCTCTTCTAACACCGTGCATCCTCGTCGAAAACTTCGATCGAGCGAATGCAGCCCTCCCGCAGGAGGGTGTCGTTAATTTCGCCCAAATACAATACCTGCCGTTGGACGACTCGCCCGCCACAACAGCGGCGATTTTCCACGATACTCCAGTAGCGGTGTTCTTTGACGTCCTTACGCCGCCAGTTGCATCTCAAAAACATGACGGCCACCCATTGAAGCCAAAATTCTTCAGCCGTGAAGAGGCCAAGTCTACACTACAAGCGCTTTTGAACGCTCAAGCCTGAGTTCATGCGGTTTGGCGAACCACTTAAGCAAAGAAAATATCTCTTTTTGACCCCAGTTGCGAAAGTCAGGTTAGAACCCCAACTCGGTCTGCGACACCATGAATCCAGGCAACGGTGGCGGGGTTCAACCTTCCACCGCGGTCCGGTCCCCGGACGCTGCCGGTGGAGGCGTGGGTTTCAGTCGCAACGTGGCTGACTCCTCCGGTATCCAATGTTGAATTCCTAGATAACGTTTGGGACGAGGCAATTCTTGCCCTAAGTGCAGAGTCCAGAGTTCCGACCATAGTGCATTTTCATCTCGCGTGAATCGCTGATCAGTTCGTTGCAGCGCTGCCCACGAGCTGTACATGGCCTGGAGACGGAATCTGTTTGGATTTTCAATATCCTGATCCAGCCGGGCATTGAATGCTCCGTTACGCAGAAAGACCAGTCTGATTTGTTTCATGATGCGAAAGAATCGGATGTGGTTTTGGGGAGCGATATCAATCTCGATGATCGCCGTGATCGGCCCGTCGTGAGCCTCTGGCATGTAAGGAGCGCGATACGTATCCGTCAGCGGGTCTGATTCCAAGTTGGCATGGGTGGAAAAATCGATCGACCATCGCTTCGACGTGAATGCACCGACGACACCCAGTAGGCTTGCCGACAACAAAGCCCAATCGACATTGAACCGGGCCGCGAGCGCGCCCCACAGAAGCCCGGCTATTGCCATGCCACCCTGCGCCACCATCATATGCGTTGCGTTCATCCTACCTCTGATCCAGTCCGGGATCACTCGTTGTCCCGCTACCCAGAGTTCGGAAGCGGAAATGGTCCATGCAGCTCCTGCCACGGCGGCAACTAGGAAGAAGGCGCGCGGATAGCGCACAGTTGCCATTAGGGCATAAGCGAGTGCCAGAGTCAGACTGGCGAGGATGGTCATCTGATTCGGTTTCAGCCTCTTCCTCGCAGGTTCAAGGATTAGAACCGCACCCGCCAGAGATCCAAATCCCATGCTCGTGAATACGAAACCGAGGTTGACCGCGCCAAGGTGAAGGACCTTGAGGCCAATTACCGGCAGCAATGCGGGGATCGCACCGATTAACACACCGAAAATCAGGTTTCGCAATAAAACGATCCGAACGCCAGGCGCGTACCGCATGTATCGCACTGCGCCGGTCAGGGAATCAAAAAATCCCTCGAGCGGCGTATTAACCGCGACTTTTGTGCGTCTCCAGGCTTTCACTGCGATCAACACGAGGACGAAGGCCGCTGCGTTCAGTGTAAAGATCGTACTCACGCCGAGCAGTGGAATGAGAAGGCCGCCAAGCGCGGGACCAACGATACCGGCTAAGTTCATCTGAATTCCGCCAAGTGCGATAGCGGACGGAAGCTGCTCTTTGCCGACAATCTCGGGTATCGAAGCCGAAGCTACCGGTGCCTGAAACGCGAAACCGGTTCCCAACAGAAAGACTCCCACGAGGATGACCTCCCGAGTTAGCCCACCTGCATAGGCGCAAACGGCGAGAAAACCCGCGCTGCAAGCCAGCCAACCATTGAAAAAGCGCAGCAGTCGCCGGCGGTCTGCGAGATCCGCTAACGCCCCGGCAGGCAGTGTGAACAGAAAAAATGGGAATGTAGCGGCCGAGGATATCAAAGAAAGCGCCAGAGCTGACGCTCCCAACGAATTCATGGCCCAAGTCGCCGCCATTTCATTCGCTGAGACGCAGCAGCCTGACACGACCAGGGCTAACCACAACCGAAGATAGGTCGGGTTACGCAACGAGGACCAAATGGAGGTGCTGGCGGTCACTAACGGTCAGAAACGCAGATGGCGATCTAGTTTACCAATACTAAACGAGTAGCGAGTAGCCTTTCAATGCCATGCTTTTGGCGGTTCTCCGTCGACTACCCCGTTTTGAGTGTACTCTGAGAGCCTATTGCTGCGCCCCAAGGCGCGCCTCGGGAAAGGCCCAGATCAAAGGGAACGCCGAGATTAGGAATTGGTTTGGCCATAAGCCCTTAGAGGATCCGCGCTAGGCAATCCAAGCCCGTAGCTTCTCAGCCTATGGACGGGCGTCCGACTATCTCGTATTCGCTTTGCTCCATTGGCCTTATACGGGACTCCCTAGTAGGAACGGCGTCAGGACGCCGCCCGTCGTCGGCGCCACGCGCACGTAGTTGGGGAAGATTCGGACTAACGGAGCTTTCGCACGATTCCCGCAGAGCCATCCACTTCGACGAGATCGCCACCGTTCCACAATTCGGTGGCATGTTCGACTCCGGCAACGCACGGCAATCCGTATTCTCGGGCAACCAAGGCACCGTGCTGGAGGAGCCCTCCGACCTCAAGAATCACGCCAGAGGCATGCACGAAGAGTGGCGTCCATCCGGGATCGGTGGCTTCGCTCGAACGAGGTCGCCAAGCTGCGCCATCGCGATACCTCGAAGCGCGAGCGCGGACGCGTCGTCGCGCAAAGCGACCCGGTTCAGTGCGTCCTGGGCATCACCCGCTGCGAGCGCACGCGCCGCGGCCGTGATTAGCGAGTCCATCTGAATCCCGTCACACTTGTCACTCCCACTGTTCAATGCTCGATACTAATCTATCTCATGACGAAGAGAACAATGACGAAACACATAACCGAGACACGTGAAGAATGGCTGGCAGCGCGGCTGGAGCTGCTCGAAGCGGAGAAAGAGCTAACCCGACGCAGTGACGAGCTGGCGCGGCGACGTCAGGAGCTGCCGTGGGTCCGGGTCGACAAAGAGTACCGATTCGAGACCGATGAAGGGAGCGCCTCACTGGCAGACCTCTTCAGGGGGCGCTCGCAGCTTCTCGTCTACCATTTCATGTTCGGGCCCGATTACACTGCGGGATGTGCGACTTGCTCGACGATCGCGGACGGGTTCGACGGCTTCGCCGCCCACCTGGCGAACCACGACGTCATGCTTTGGGCGGTGTCGCGGGCGCCGCTCGCTAAGCTGCAGGCGTACAAGCGGCGGATGGGGTGGACGTTCCCCTGGGCGTCCTCGCTCGGCAACGATTTCAACTTCGACTTCAACGTCTCGTTCACCGAGGAGCAACAGCGCGAGGGAGGCATCGAATACAACTACCGGCGCGGCGGCCACGCGATGGACGATACCCAGGTCCCGGAGCCCGTCGTCCAGAACGCGAGCATGGCTGGAACCGACGTCGCAACGTACACGCGTGAGAGACCGGGCATGAGCGCGTTCGTGCTCGAGGATGGCGTCGTCTACCACACCTATTCCACCTATGCGCGTGGTCTGGACGGCCTCTGGGGCATGTACCAGTGGCTCGACCGCGCCCCGAAGGGGCGCAACGAGAACGGGGGCGTCTGGTGGCGCCGCCACGATGAGTATGACAAGCCCTGAGGAAGCTCGTGGCGTCTGGTGGCGCCGCCACGATGAGTATGACAAGCCCTGAGGCAGCTCGTGGGTTGTCGTTGGCGCAACTCAGGGGCGGAAGATTTCACCTCAAAATCCAAATTTAAACATCCGCAGATTTCCTAATCTACGGATGTTTCCATCCTCGGAAATTGGTTGGCGACGCATGGTTTCAGAACGAGTTTCTCAGCGAGCCTCTTCGGCGTCTCGGCGCTGCTCTTCGCCGCCAGCGCGGCGGCGACGATCCTCTGGTGCACGTCCATGTCAGCGATGGGAGAGATGCCGATGCCCGGCGGCTGGACGATGTCGATGGCGTGGATGCGGATGCCCGGACAGACGTGGCCCGCAAGCAGACGACTCGAACGCCCTGCGCCCCGAGCTCTGCGGTGAGCGTGCGCGAGAGCCCCTCGACAGCCGCGCATGCTACGACTAAGCCCCTAGTCATGGCTATCTCGAGAATCGATAATAACCTGGTCGAGAACGCGATTCGGCCGATACATGGACTTATCAAGTAATTCCGGCCAGCGCTCGCCTGCTCAAATCGCAGAGATAACCTGGGGCTTCGCTCCGCTCTTCATCCCGAAAAGTGCTCCCGCCCATGGAGTCTTCGATGCCTTGGAGGCGGGGTCGAAATCCATCGAACAACTCTGCGAGGAAACCCGTGCCTCAGAGCGGGGCCTTCGACAATCGTCAAACGCCTTGATCGGACGTCGGTTTTTCAGGGCGATACCTACTCCTTCGAAGAAATTGCTGAATGGCTAACGGAAGCTGGATTAGGGCCGCCGATTCGAACGCTCATTTTCGAAGCATTACGCCGCCATCGATGGCCAGGACTTGGCCGGTGATGAAGCCGTTCGTCATGAGGTGCAGGTAACACGATGCGACCTCCTCAACGGTGCCTAATCGCTTCAGCGGCACGTTCTCGCTGAATACGGTGCTTGCTGCTTCGAGGGCGGCGTTGGGTATGTCTCGCCAAAACGTGGTTGCCGTTCCCATAAAAGTCGGTGCGACTGCATTCACCCGAATGTGGGGGGCAAGTTCGCAGGCAAGCCCTTGAACTAAGGCTCCGATACCGAGATTTGCGACGTAGGTTGCCGAAATCTCGTAGGGCCGCGCGCCCGTCCCAACAGTAAACGTGATGCTGCCGCCAGGACGCAATTTGGACGCCGCCCGCCGGCCGATCATCCAATTGGTCCAAAATTTGGAATGCAAAACGTGGCGCATGGTTTCGGGAGTCGTAGTCAGAAAACCACCCGCCATCGAATCGCCGATCGTGGAGACGAGATGATCGAAGTCATCCTCGTTCACGAAAAAATTCTCCAATGCTTTATCATCATGGGCATCCAGCACTGCGGTCTTAACAGCGCCGCCAAGCGGCTCCGCGGCAATCGCGAGCTTCGCTGGATCACGAGCAACGACCTTCAATCGAGCGCCTCGCTCGCATGCTTGGCGGGCAACCTCAAAGCCGATGCCAGAGCTGCCGCCGATTATTAAAACCATCTTTTCGTTCATGTGGTTGGCAGAATGCAGACGAATTTCTAGTCTTAACCGGGATATTCGTCCGGGTAAGGATTCAGATCCGCCTCGGTGGCAGGCCCTTGCCAGCCGATCTCCCTTTGGGTTCCTCCCAGTCTTCCTGGCGGCCGAGCGCCGTCAAATCGAGGAGGTAGTAGGAGCCGCCGGCCGTCTCGCAACCCTTGCGAAGGAAGCAGCTCATTCCAGGCAGATCGAAGGGTTGCTCACCCTCGAAGTAGTAAGATGTTCCGGCTCGTTCATGTTCAGCCTTGGTCCGATAGTTGTATTCCAACGGAGCGATCGATTCGTCGAGCGTCACGTGAAAGTCAAAGTTGAAGTCGCTGCCGAATGACGAATACCACGGCAAGGCCCAACCCATGCGCTTCTTGAAAGGCTCGATCTTAGACAGTGGCGCGCGGGAGACGAGGGCGAGGGTGGTGCCGCGAGCGTGTAGATGTGTGAGGTGACCTCTGGCGATCTGGTCGGTCCAAGCCGAGCAACTCGGGCAACCCTCGTCCCGCGGCTTGCCAGCATTCCACAACCACATGAAGTGATAGATGATGAGCTGGAGGCGACCCTCGAACAGATCCAGCAAGCTCGCCTTGCCATTAGGCCCCTCGAACACGTAGTCCTTCTCGATCCTCGCCATCGGCAGCCTGCGACGCTCGGCGTTGAGCGCGTCCCGGCGATGGGTGAGTTCCTTCTCTTTGGTCAGCAGCTTCAGGCGCGCCGCGAGCCACTCGGCTCGCGTCACGGCTGCAGGAAGTTCAATGACGGGCGTTTTCATAGCGCAATCTCCTTTGTTTGAATCGGGCCAAGATGGTCCTTCGGTTTCAAAATATCCGCCTTCGCGACGGCCAGGCGGGACAAGTATCTCACCGCCAGGCAGAGCAGCGTGGCCAGGCACAGGATCAGCAGCGACAACCGTAGATTGGCCGCGGTTGGGAGCGAAAATCCGACTCCAGTCCAAACCGCCACGTATGCTGCCAAACACATGGGGCACTTTGGCATGAGCGCCAGGATCGCGCCCGGAACCAGGCAGCCGGCGGCGTCTAGACACCGCCAGGCGAGACTCAACCGATGCGGCTGCGACCTGCGACCTCTCGACTGCGCGACGAACGCTTCAGAGCGTGAGTTGCTCACGGCGATTTCGCAGCAACGATACTTGTTCATAATCGTTCTCAAGCCGCCGTTGATTGATGAACCGGGCAAGCGCAGCCCGGCTGATGGTAGCGCCCATTGGCTTCCACCATACCGCCTTGACCGTATAGGTTTCTCGGCCGGACCCAGTCGGCAAGTGTGTGGTAAGGCCCATTCTCGTCGCGGCCCTTCGGCGTTGCATCGAGATACCTGTATATCCCGAGGAACTCTTCGCCGCCGCGGCCGAAAGTCGAGTAGGTGTGAAAGATCTGACCGGCGTTGTCCTTGAAGAAGACACTGTCGCCGGAAAGGTCTTCCAGGTCCGCCGCCCATGCCGGTGCTTCCTGGTAATTGTAGAGAGCGCGACCGGACGCAACTTGCTCGGGTGTGAAGGAGACGTTGAAATCGTAATTGAAATCCGAGTGGTAGGACGAGACCCAGGGGAAGTTCCACCCCATGCGCTTGCGCACGGCCTCGATCTCCTCGATCGGCGCCCGTGCCACGGCGGCGTAGGTGACGTCGTGATTCTGAAGATGCATGAATATTCCTTCGAGATGATCCACTTCGAGGGAGCAACCCACGCATTGCCCAACCTGGCCGGGCGCCAACATGAAGTGCTTGATGAAAAGCTGGCTGCGTCCGTCGAATAGGTCGCGGAGCGTCACCTTGCCTTTCGGAGCATCGAACACGTAATCCTTCTCGATCTTCACCCTCGGCAGAGCGCGGCGCTCAGCGGCCAATTGATCGCGCAATCGCGTAAGCTCCTTTTCTTTGCGGAGCAGCGCCTTGCGAGTGGCCGTCCATTCCTCGCGTGAAACGATTTGATGGCCTGTGATCGCTATATCTGTCGTTTTCATGGCTTCGCCTTGCTAGTTGGTGGTGGAACTCTTTTCTTCAAAGGGTCGACGAATGGCAGCGCCCAAAATGGACAGCGAAGAGCAGAGGCGTCTCCCCATCCCCAATCTCGTCTACCACCGCGATCTCTACCGTTACGCCGGACCGCTTATAGATATGGAGCGTGAACTTCCCGTCGAACCCGTATGGAAGGGTCGTATGGGTCATGCCATACACATGCTGAATTCCTTCAGCGCCTGCTTCGTCTTTGTGACTTTGCACAGTGGCCCTGTTACGGCCAGCCCGCCAAAACTTTAGGCGAAAAATTGAAGAAAAAGTCTTTTTATAACTCCTTCGGAACGAATAAAATAAGCCGTAGAACGAATAATATAAGCCGTGGTTTTTTCCTTAGTTTCACAGCCCTACTCGGGCTCCCGTTTCGCCCCCCGATTACGTCAGTTCTCCGCCGCGTTCCCAGGAACGTTGAGTCGCGGGGATGGCTTCGCCGCTTCGGAAATCGAGCGCACGGTTACTTCCATTAATGAACCAAATGAAGACGACGGGCAGTTTGCCCTGCGAAAAATCGAAATCAAGACGGGCGATACGCCGCCGGATTTCAGCGCGTAACCGGAGGCGAAGGTCCGGCTGGCCGACGAGCTTGAGCATTTCCTCGGGCGTATGCAGGGCCTGGTTCTTGGATTTCGCTGACTCTAGGATGAGGGCTGAGGCGTTTTTCTGACCTTCCAGGTCTAATACCCTAGCCTCCAATCGACCGATTTGCGCTGCGAGAAATCGCGATGCGGCGACGTCGGTTTCCTCGTCGGCTGCAGCCGTCTTTACCTCGACGAGGTGTTTTGTCTTGCCTAATTCATTCTCGATCTCGGTCAATCGGGCGGCGGTGGCCCGCTGTTCGTCTGACTCGGTTTCGCCTGCTATCTCCTTCCAATCGGCAACAGTAAGAAACCGGAGAAAGGCGGCTTCAAAGCGGTCGTATCTCAACGAATGCTCATCGTTGCGGATATAAGATCCTCGCGATCCATACTGATAATACATCGACCGCTTGGCTGTGAGATCGTAAAGCAGGCCAGTGAAGAGATTTTTCGCGTGCCTATTGTCTCCCGCGACATAGTGCCCATCCCGCCGTTTGCTGACGGCGACGGCTCGGGCCGCGTCAAAAAGTTTCTGATCAATGATTGCTGGAAAATAATCGGCCACAGGTTCGCCTTTTGCCGGAACGTACCAGCCCAAAACTGCTCGGTTCTTCAACGTCTTGGTGACCCAACTAATGGAAAGATTTGGACCGTTGAGACGGCGGGAGATGAGACGGCGGGAGATTTGTCTGCATCCCAGACCCTGCGAAGCCCAGGCGAAGGTATCGCGGACGGCGCGGACCATCTCGGGAATTTCGACGAATCGTCCAGGTTCGACAATCTTATTACCGACCTGGACCCGGCCCTCGATTTTCAACCAGCCGGGAGTATTGCGAGTCATCGGTATGCCTTGCTTCTTGCCGTTGATTTCGGCGATACCGTTGGCGGCGTTTGCCTTCTTGAGAGCCCAAGCCTTACCGACCCTTTCCGAGAGATTAGCGGAATACATCTCATCCATATAAGATTCCGCCACGTTGGTCATTGTGGTGCCGATGTCTCCTTTCGACTGGGAAACGGCTACCCGGCCAGCCTTTGCGAGATGAAGTTCCAGCCCGCCTTTCTTTACGCGGCGGCTTAGGTCCCAGGTGTCGTCGATGCCGAGGCGGGAAAAGCGATCCAACTTTTCCACGACCAGGACGGAACCGCGATATTTCCCAGCGTCAATCTCGGCCATTAATCGGCCCAGTTTGCCGCCCGAGAGGTGGTCACCCTTCGAAGCCGAAAGACCATCGTCCGTGAAGGTGTCCACGTCCTCGATGTCTCGCCATTCCAGATTGTTGCGCTGGACGTGGGCCGTGATCTCGTCCCGCTGCCGTTTAATGGTGGAACCCTTTCCCTGTTCCTCATTGCTAAATCTGATGTACGCGAGGGCTTTCTTCATTTTCCCTCGTAATACGTCCCGTAAAGAGAAAAGTTTAGCGATACGTGCTCTATCTCGATATGAGTATCGAGAATTTGATGCCAAGGGGACCGATGCGGATTGGATACGCCCGGGTGTCGACCCGGGACCAGAATCTGGAGATGCAGCTCGACGCGCTCAACAAGGCCGGATGCAAGCGCATCTTCACCGATAAACTCAGCGGCGCGCAGGTCGAACGCCCGGGGCTAAACGAGGCGCTCTCCCACTTGCGCGAAGCCGATACCCTGGTGGTCTGGAAACTGGATCGGCTCGGGCGCAGCGTAAAGGGATTGGTAGACCTGGTTAACGAACTTGAAGCTCGGAAGGTGCATTTTCTAAGCATCACCGACGGCGTCGATACGAAGACGCCCGCCGGGCGCTTCTTCTTTCACGTTATGGCGAGCCTAGCCCAGATGGAGCGCGAGCTGATCCTGGAGCGCACCCGCGCCGGACTGGAGGCCGCCCGGTGCGCAGGACGCGTCGGGGGGCGAAAGCGCCGGATGACCGACGGCAAGGTTCAGGCCGCCCGAAAGCTATTGGCGAGCGGCACGCAGCCGTACGAGGTAGCGCTTAGCTTGGGCGTGTCTGTCCCTACGTTATATCGATGGGTGCCGGCCTCTTCACGGACGTAAGGACTCGCGGTTGGAGGTGGAATCATTCAGTGAGAACACTAATCGTGAGGGAATCGCGGAGCGGCGAGCTCGCCTCCTGTAGAGGCGCTTGACTGAGCGCCCGTCAGCGTACGGTGCGCGAACTCGCTGCCTACGCCAAAACGTGGCGCTTTACGTCCGCGCTTATTTTGAGAGAGTAAGTCATGACGACAGAAGACGAAGTCCGTGCAGCATCAGACAAATTCTACTCGGCGTTGAACCGCATGCTCAATGGTGATGCCGGACCGCTGGGAGACATCTGGTCCCACAGCGCGACCGTGACGACAATGCATCCGATCGGCGGTCGCGAAGTCGGGTGGGACCAGGTTAGAGGATCATGGGAGCAACTGGCTCAGCTAGCCACGCAGGGGCAGGTTAGACTGAGCGATCAATTCATTCAGGTCGCCGGGGATGTGGCCTACGAACTGGGTGTCGAGCATCCGCAGTTAACGCTCGG
>Ga0306923_10002365_pt1 | contig 17233 bp, 18 predicted proteins | sample sta12Can44000108_FD_203841 | JGI IMG/M metagenome (GOLD analysis project Ga0306923, IMG submission 203841) | Lab enrichment of tropical soil microbial communities from Luquillo Experimental Forest, Puerto Rico - statanox.12C.anox.44.000.108 (v2)... | ecosystem: Environmental > Terrestrial >... | reverse complement strand
GCAAAGAGGTGCTCGTGCGCATCGAGCGCTGCGGACTGTGTCATTCCGACCTGCATATCCAGGACGGCTATGCCGATCTCGGTGGCGGCAGGCGGCTCGATACGACGCGCGGCATGACGCTGCCATTCACGCTCGGTCATGAGATTGCGGGCGTCGTGGAGGAAGTCGGACCTGATGTCGGCAAGGAGCTGGTCGGCGCAAGGAAGGCGGTGTTCCCCTGGATCGGCTGCGGCCAGTGCCGCGACTGTCTCAACGGCGACGAAAATCTCTGCCTGAAGCAACGCTTTCTTGGCGTATCCATCGACGGCGGGTTCGCCAGCCACGTGCTGGTGCCCGATGCAAAATACCTGCTGGATTACGACCCCCTGCCCGTCAATCAGGCCGCGACGCTGATGTGCTCCGGCGTCACCGCCTATGGCGCGTTGAAGCGGCTGGTCGAGCGGCCACGTCAGCGCAATCTCCTGCTGATCGGCCTCGGCGGGGTCGGCATGATGGGGCTGTCACTCGCGCAAGCCATGTTCAAGCAAAAGATTGCGGTGGCCGACATCAACCCTGCGGCACGGGAAACCGCGCTGCAAAATGGGGCCGCGGTCGCCTACGACCCCAGCGAGCCTGACATCGTTAAACGAATTATCAAGGAGACCGAGGGCGGTTTTGATGAGATCGTCGACTTTGCCGGCAACGAGAAATCGATGGCCTTCGCGGTTTCCGTGGTCGCGCGCGGCGGCAAGATCGTGGTGTCCGGCCTGATGGGCGGCAATTTCAGCCTGCCGATGGTGCAATGGATCTACAAGCGCATGACTATCGAAGGCTTCATGGTCGGCACGCTCGCGGAGGGGCACGAATTGATGGCGCTCGCACGCGCCGGCAAGATCAAGCCGACGCCGATGCGGGAAGAGCCGATGAGCGACGTTCAAAAATGGATCGATGCGTTAAGGGCCGGAAAGGTCGTGGGACGGATTGTCTTGAAAAACTGAAACGAAAAAGTCTCGCCGGCCTCGCCGGCCAGAGCGGGAGGACATCATGGCTTGGAGGAAATCCGGGATAGGCGTCGTCGCTGCGCTCGCGCTGGCGTTTGCGACGCCACCGGCACTGGCCCAGAAGAAGTACGGTCCCGGCGTCACAGATACCGAGATCAAGATCGGCACGACGACCCCCTTCAGCGGCCCGGCTTCCGCCTATTCGGCCGGCGCCGTCTCCGCAACGGCCTATTTTGCGATGATCAACGAACAGGGTGGCGTCAACGGGCGCAAGATCAACTATGTCGCCCTCGACGACGCCTATAGCCCGCCCAAGACCGTCGAGCAGATCCGCCGTCTGATCGAGAGCGAGGAAGTGCTGTTCCTGGTCAATCCCGTCGGCACCGCGACCAACATGGCGGTCGTGAAATACATCAACCAGAAGAAGGTGCCGCACCTCTTCATCGGCACCGGAGCGACCGTCTTCAACGATCCCGAGCACTATCCGTGGACGCTGAGCTGGACTCCTCACTACGCATCCGAGGGTGAGATCTACGCCAGATGGATTCTCACCAACAAGCCCGACGCCAAGGTCGGTATTCTCTCGCAAAACGACGATCTCGGCCGCGACTATCTCCTGGGCTTCAAGCGCGGGCTTGGCGAGCTGACCGACAAGATGATCGTGTCGCAGCAAACCTACAACACCAGCGATCCCACCGTGGACTCGCAGATCGTGTCGCTGAAGGCTTCCGGCGCCGACGTGCTTCTGATCTTTTCGGTGCCGAAATTCGCAGCGCAGGCGATCCGCAAGGCCTACGACATCGACTGGCACCCGCAGGAATTCGTCTCAAGCGTCGGCTCCTCGATCGCGGGCGCAATCCGGCCGGCGGGCTTCGAGGCCGCCAAGGGCATCATCTCGGCGGCCTACCAGAAGGATCCGGCCGATCCGCAATGGCGTGACGACCCCGCGATGAAGGCCTGGAATATCTGGATGGACAAATACAATCCGCATGTCGACAAGAGCGACTATTACGCGCCCTATGGCTACAACGTCGGCCACGCGGTGGTGGAGCTATTGAAGCAATGCGGCGACAATCTCACGCGCGAGAATGTCATGGAGAAGGCCACCCACCTGAACATGGACCTGCCGCTGCTCCTGCCGGGCATCAGATTGACCTCGAGCCCGACGGACCACCGGCCGATCAAGCAAATGCGGCTGGTGCGTTTCGACGGCCAGCGTTACGTCCTGTTCAGCGACGTGCTGGCGAGCGAGTAATGCCGGATGACGGATAGACCGGCCTCGCTCTAGCCCGGGTTCATCAGGCGCAGCCACGCCTGCCAGAGCGCGATCAATTGGTTGCCAAACCACCTGATCAAGGATCGCAGGATCACGAGAGCTACGCCGAGCACCAGGGCCTCGATCACGAAGGTCTCCATCGGTATCTCGCCGCTTTCCAAATGGCGATAGGCGATCTCGAATATCCAATAGGCGTAGGCGGCGACGAACGGCAGCATGGCGGTGGTGACCCACAATGGCTGCCTGCGCGAGTTGGGGGGCGCAACCGCGTCGGGGTCGACCTGCTTGATGCGGTAACCGAGCCGGTTGGCGGCCGCCATTACGGTGGTCACCGCGACGTCGGGCGGCACTGTGAACCATTCATCGTCGCCGGGCGACTTGTGCTGGTTCAACATGAAATACGCTTCGAGTTCGATCTGCTTGTTCTCGGCCTCGCCGATAAATTCGAATTTCAGGGGGTAGGGCGAGCCGGTCTGGAGTTCTTTCAGGCGCTGTCTCGGGTTGTCAGAGCATCCGATCCTCCGCCGACCATGCTCTCCGGAAATCACGTAAACAAAATCCTTCATTTCAAATCCAATTTTAGTGATCTGAAGATGACGGTAGCTCAGCCGGGGTGTGCTGCAAGGAAACTAGCCAATTAGCTTTGCCAATTAAGTTTAATGTCGGCGGAATGCACGGGGCGTCGCCTCCTCGCTTATGACGCCGGCGCCAACGAGAAACGGCGCTGTCACCAGCGCCGTTCCTAGTGCACTAACGCGTGGACCGGCCCACTTCGACTGGCAACTGGCGGGAGCGACCCGCTCTGGCACTGCTGGCGTGGGAGACCTATCGCGGTCCAATCATAACGATACGCCAGTCTGCCAAGGCAAGTTTGATCTGCCGCAATAAAAATAGCGCGGCTATCCCCTGACGGCCGGACTGGTTTGAAGCGGAAACGCTGGTCAACGCTGCTTTTTGTCTTCGGACTTCGCCGCTTCCCTGGCCAAGCGTTCCGCCTTCAATCGTTCGTAATTTTTCCAGAAGGCTTCCTGCGCTTTTTCGTAGTCCGTTTCCGCCTTCCGTTTACCGGCGTGCTGAAAAGTCCTTGCCGCCTCTCGTTGCACGCGATCCTTACTTGTTCTATCGCTCATAGATCACATCCAATTTCGGTGACCCGTAAAATGACGATAGCTCAGCCGGGGTGTGTCGCAAGGAAACTCGCTGATTAAGTTTAATGTTGGCGACTTTGCAGCAATTTGGCCGCACGTAACGGATGAGCAGCCTTCAAGAACAATTACGCATCAGATTCTATATTCACCAAAACTTCGCCGGCGATGATTTCGGGGTCTCCGAGATCAAGATCGTGCAGGCTTGCTTGAACAAACTCCAGCACTTTATCGTTCGCCGCATTGGCGCTTTCGCGGTCCTCGAATATCATCACAGCCACGCCGACGCCTTCGCCCCCATCCAGTACATAATAAGATCTGAACCCGCGCGATTTCCTCAGGATCTGACCGACGCCGCTTTTGGCGCGGCGAGCAGCATCAGCAACCGAACGAACCTTTGTGTACTTTCGGATGACTATGTACATGTAGCGTCTCGGTTCCAGCCCACGCATCAAAGCATATCGTGCCGCTGCTGGACTAGGGCCTACTTCCGAGATGTGTCAATTGCAGACATCAGCCGAGCCTGAAGGCAGGTCGACTCCGCCCAAAAGCGGACAGTCAAGGTATGAACGGCGAGCACGGCGTGATAAAATCAAGCTAGCGAAAAGGAAATGCCATGTCCGACGATAATATGAAAGCTGAACTCGAACGTCTCCGCAGGGAAAACGAGGCTCTCAAGAAAGGAGCTTCCGACGGCATCCGCATGAAGGTAAGCGAAAAGGGTGGTGTCTCAGTTTACGGAATGGGGCGCTTTCCAGTGACGTTATATAAAGAGCAATGGTTGAAGCTTCTGGACATGTCCGACGAGATTCGTGCGTTTATTGCGGAAAACGAGGGGCGGCTGAAGGCGAAAGATTGATAGCGGACGAGCGATCGTTTTTCGGCCCCGAGGCCTCCGGCTCGAACGAGTGCTTTGTCGTACTTCATCCCTGGCGGGCAATCCCAAATCCCTGGCGGACAATCCCAGGTTTCGCCAAAACGCCACGCGGCGTGATTGCCCGGGCCAGGCTATTCAACCGTGACGCGGCAAATCGCGCTGCCTTTCGTTTGCCGAAGTACGCGCCGCGTCAAACGGCGAGCCCGAATTAAGCCCCATCCTCTCCGGAATTGCGGCCTATTGCGACCCAAGTCTTTGTCGAGACTGGGATGTCGTAGGGTGTGTTGCGTCGCGTAGTGGGAGATGCGTATGTCGAACAAGCCGGTCAAATTCGCATCGGCCATTTTTGTCGCCCTTTGCCTGTCGACGACAGTCTTTGTTGGCACCGGGCGCGCGGCCGACGACTGCCTGACCGAGCCGAACGGCGGGACACCGCAAGGCAAGCATTGGTTTTACCGAATCGAGCGCGGCTCCGGGCGTCACTGCTGGTATTTACGCGGCGAGGATGAAAAGTCCGCGCGCGCGGCTACACCGGACTCGGCTTCGCCGGCACCGGCGCCGCGCGGGACGGAGACCCCAAACCCCCGCGCAATTGCCGATGCCCACGCCGAATGGCCCACGCGGGCTCCCGTCGGCCAGGATCCGGGCACGGCCACTGCGCCGGCCGCTCCGCCTCCCGCGGAGGTGACCGGCTCGTTGCCGCCGGACAATGCGCCGCGAGCCCAGGTCGTAACGCGCTGGCCCGATTCCTCCGCCGTTCCCCCATCGCTCAATTCGCCTCCCCAGACCTCCGGCGCCGCATCGGACGTGCAAGCCGACGCGACAACCTCAGAACCTTCTCCCGCAACGGTTCCGCCGCCGCCCGCGCAGGCGATGATGCCGATGGAGCGAAACATCGGTTCGCTGCAGAAACTGCTCCTGGTCGCATTCGGCGCGCTGGCGCTTGCCGGGCTGACCGGCAGCGCAGTTTACCGGTTGGCGGGCGCCCGCCGCCAGGCCCGGACGCGCAGGGATCGCTGGCCATCGAGGACTGCGCCAAAGCTTGTGCGAGAAAAGCATATGCGAGATCCGAACATACCCACCATGGCACCATGGGTCGATCCCGACATCGGCATGACAGCACCCGTGCACGACACCTCTGACGCGGACGAACCTTTCGATGTCCCGAACGAGCGGGTCGAACGCATCGAGGACTTTCTGGAGCGGTTGACACGGCAACTGCAGGCCGAGTTGGACGGTCCACGCGCGGAGCGCCAACGCGCCACAAATTGACGCGGACTAAATCTCGAGTTGCCGTTGCAACTCGCGCACGAAGGTGGTTAGTCCCACCCGACGCTCTCGCTTGAGCCGCTCGGCCTTGAGGATCGACTGCACTTCGGCAAAGGCCGCGTCGACGTCGTGGTTGATCACGATGTAGTCGTATTCGGCCCAGTGGCTCATCTCATGGCTCGCGCGGCTCATGCGCGAGCGGATCACTTGACCGGAATCCTGCGCGCGCGAGTGCAGGCGCTTTTCCAGATCGACGGCCGACGGCGGCAGGATGAAGACGCTGACCACATCGGCGCGCGCCTTCTCGCGCAATTGCTGGGTGCCCTGCCAGTCGATGTCGAACAGCACGTCCTCGCCTTTCGACAGCGCGGCCTCCACCGGCGCACGCGGCGTGCCATAGCGATTGTCGAACACGGTCGCCCATTCCAGCAGCTCACCCCGCTTGACCATCTGCTCGAAGCGGGCCTTGTCGACGAACAGATAGTCGCGCCCCTCGACTTCGCCGGGGCGCTTGGGCCGCGTGGTGGCGGATACCGACATCTTCAGCCCCGGCATTCGCTCGATCAGCATCCGCGACAGCGTGGTCTTGCCCGCGCCCGAGGGCGAGGACAGCACGAACATCAATCCGCGCCGTTCGACGCCGTCAAAACCGTGTTCGTGAGCCGTCATGATTCGCTCCAGCTTAGGATCACTCCAGATTCTGCACCTGCTCGCGGAATTGCTCGACCACACTTTTCATTTCGAGCCCTGTGTTGGTCAATTCGACGTCGTTCGACTTGGAGCAGCAGGTGTTGACCTCGCGATGAAACTCCTGCGCCAGGAAATCCAGTCGGCGTCCGATCGATCCGCCTTTGCCGATCAGTTCGCGCGCCTGCGAGATATGCGAGGCGATGCGGTCGAGCTCTTCTCGGATATCAGCCTTGGCCGCGATCAAGAGCGCTTCCTGGGTGAGGCGGTCCGCATCGAAACGGTCGGTCGCTTCCAATAACAGTGCCACCTGTTCGGCGAGGCGCGCCCTGACGGCCTCCGGCTTGCGGCCCGGCGCGGCTTCGGCCTTGCTGGCAAGCTGCTCCATTTCATCCATGCGCTGGGTGAGAATTTGCCCAAGTGCAGCGCCCTCGCGCTGCCGCATTGTCACGAGATTCGCGAGTGCCTCGTCGAATGCGCTGGCCGCTGCCTGCTTGGCCGCGCGGTCCTCTTGCTCGTTGCGCTCCGGCTCGACGACTTCGATGACGCCCTTGATGCCCAGAAGGCCGTCGATGCTGGGCGCCACCGCGTCGATCTTGCCGGCAAGCTGGCTCGCGACCTTCACGATCGAGGCGAGCACGTCCTCATTGATTCGTACCGTCGAGAGCGCATCCGCGCGCTTGACGTTGAGAGTGGCGTAGACCGTGCCACGGGCCAACATCTCTCCCGCGCGTTTCTTGGCATGCGTTTCGAGTTCGTCCCATCCCTGCGGCAGACGCAGGCGCAGGTCGAAGCCCTTGGCATTGACCGACTTCAACTCCCATTCGAATGCGTAGGGCCCGCTTGCCCCGTGGCTCCGGGCAAAGCCGGTCATGCTCGACAACGCCATGGCGTCAGTTCTCCGATGGCAACAGTCTCAGATTCGCGGGCCAAACGCGCGCGGACCATAAGACCTTTTCAGGAAATGTGGAGTCCCGCAGCTATTGCTGGACGACGGGCGCCCCGGGCGGCGCTGTCGCCGTCGACTGCGCTGGCCCCTGTCGGGTTGCAGCCGGCGCGCGCGGCGGCTTCTTCGCGGCAGGAGGCTTGGCGGCCGGGGTGGCCGGCGGCGCCGATTCGGCCGGCGTCGCCGCGGTCGGAGGATCGTCGGCGGGCTCGACCGTATCGTTCTGGGTCTGCTTCTCCGTCGCGCGCAATTTGGCAACGTTCTTCTGATGCTGGTCGTAAGTTTCCGTGAAAGCGTGACCGCCGGTGCCGTCGGCAACGAAATAGAGGTCGCGGGTGCGCGCCGGATTGGCGGTGGCTTCCAGCGAGGCGCGGCCGGGATTTGAGATCGGCCCCGGCGGCAGGCCGTCGATCACATAGGTGTTGAAGGGCGAGGGCTGCGTGATCTCGCTCCGCTTGATCGGCCGCCCCAGCGTTCCCTTGCCGCCGACCAGGCCATAGATGATTGTCGGATCCGATTGCAGCTTGATCTTCTGCTTGAGCCGATTGACGAACACCGCCGCAACCCGGCTGCGCTCGTCGGCCCTGCCGGTCTCCTTCTCAACGATGGAGGCCAGCGTCACCAGTTGTTCCGGCGATTTCAGTGGCAGATCGGCACTCCTGCGCTCCCAGATTTCGGCGACGACGCGCCTCTGCGCCGCCTGCATCCGCTGGACCACCTGCTCGCGCGCGGTGCCGCGCGGGAATTTGTAGGTCTCCGGCAACAACGTACCTTCACGCGGTATTTCCCGGACGGTCCCTGAGAAAATATCGTTGTCGCTCAGCCGTGCCACGATCTGCTCGGATGTGAGCCCCTCCGGGATGGTCACGGAATGCTGTACGACCTTGCCCTCGACGATCGTACCGATGACGTCGCGCAGGGATGCGTGCTCCTTGAAGGCATATTCGCCCGGTTTCAATTCTGACCGCGCCTTCAGCGCGAACACCGCACCGATGAAGGCCCAACGATTATTGTCGATCACGCCCTCGCGCTGCAGGACGTCGGCGATGTCGGTCATGCCGGCGCGCGAGGGAATGTTGACGACCTTCTCCTCCTGCAGCGGTCCCGGCGCCTCGATCGTCTGCTTGCCGTAGTAATAGGCCGCGCCCGTGCCGATCATCAGGAACAGCACGATCGTGATGATGGCGTTGCCGACGATCACGAACGGGTTGCGCGCACGCTCCGACCGCCGCGGCGGCGGGGGAACCTGCTCGGGCTCCAGCGCGGCGCGCGGGCTGCGGGGCGAAATGGGCGGCCTTTCACTCATGCAACCTGAATCCTGTGGCTCTCATCGCGGCCTCGCCTGCTTGCGAGGGGCCTTAAGTCTGCGCCCGAACCTACGATTCGTCACCGAATGCGGCGAAACGGTGGATTCTCGGTGACCTTCATCAGTTGATCACACGCTGGACGATCACCGATGCGTTCGTGCCGCCGAAACCAAACGAATTGGACAACGCAACATTGATCTCGCGCTTGCGCGGCACCAGCGGCACGAGGTCGATCGCCGTTTCCACGGACGGATGTTCCAGGTTGATGGTGGGCGGTGCGATATTATCGCGAATCGCGAGAATAGAAAAAATCGCCTCGATCGCGCCCGCCGCGCCTAACAGATGGCCGGTGGAGGATTTGGTCGAGGACATCGAGACCCTGGATGCGGCATTGCCGACCAGCCGTTCGACGGCTGCCAGCTCGATTTCGTCGCCGAGCTGCGTCGAGGTTCCGTGCGCGTTGATGTAGTCGATGTCGGCGGATGTAATACCCGCGCGCTTCATCGCGGCAGTCATGCTGCGGAAGCCGCCGTCGCCGTCCGGCGAGGGCGAGGTGATGTGATAGGCATCGCCGGACAGGCCATAGCCTGTCACCTCCGCGTAGATTTTCGCGCCGCGGGCCCTCGCATGCTCGTACTCTTCGAGCACCACGATGCCGGCGCCCTCGCCCATCACGAAACCGTCGCGATCCCTGTCATATGGTCGGGACGCCCTTGCAGGCGTGTCGTTGAATGCGGTCGACAGTGCGCGCGCCGCGCAAAATCCGGCAATCCCGATGCGGCTGATCGGGGATTCCGTTCCGCCCGCAACCATCACATCGGCATCGCTCAGCGCAATCAGCCGGGCGGCATCACCGATCGCATGGGCCCCGGTCGAGCAAGCCGTGACGACGGCGTGATTCGGGCCCTTGAGGCCGTGCTCGATCGAGACGTAGCCGGAAGCAAGATTGATCAGGCGGCCGGGGATGAAGAAAGGCGACACCTTGCGCGGCCCGCGCTCTTTCAGCAGCAGCGCGGTTTCGGCAATGCCGGAGAGGCCGCCAATGCCCGAGCCGATCATCGTGCCGGTCGCGCAGCGGTCCTCTTCGCTTGCGGGATGCCAGTTGGCGTCGTCGAGCGCCTGGCGCGCCGCGGCCATCGCAAAGATGATGAAGTCGTCGACCTTGCGCTGGTCCTTCGGCTCCATCCACTGGTCGGGATTGAACGTACCGTCGCTTCCGTCGCCGCGCGGCACCTGGCAGGCGATCTTGCTCGCCAGATCGGAGACGTCGAAAGTTTCGATCCTCCTTGCACCGCTCTCGCCATTGAGGATGCGCTTCCAGGTCGGCTCGACGCCACATCCGAGTGGCGAAACCATGCCGAGGCCTGTGACGACGACTCGCCTCATGTCCTCAACTCCAGGCAGCGACGGGCAGGCTCGCACAAAACCGGTGGACCGCTCACGCACGGCCCGTCGGGTTTCGAAACCGCAAACGCGTCAGCTCTTTGCGTTCTTTTCGAGAAATTTGGTGGCGTCGCCGACGGTCAGAATCGTCTCGGCGGCGTCGTCGGGAATTTCACAACCAAACTCTTCTTCAAAAGCCATCACAAGCTCGACGGTGTCGAGACTGTCAGCGCCGAGGTCGTCAATGAAGCTCGCGTTGTCGACCACTTTTTCGGGTTCAACACCAAGGTGTTCGACCACGATCTTCTTAACCCGTTCGCCAATCTCACTCATCGTTCAACCTCGTGCTTGTTTCCTTGACCCGACCCAGGATGATGCGAGCCATCGTGGTCGTTAGACTTCCTTCGCAACCGCGCATAAACCTGATTTGGCCCCGTTCCAGCGTCCCGCTTTCAAGGTCTGAACCGTCGTGGCAGGCGGCGCAGCTCAAAACGTGGCGCCAGCCGAAGCGGGCCGGCGAACGACGGGCAGGCTCCGCCTCGCCAATATACAGGGTTTAGGAATCCTGCAATGGCGTTCTTCGCCCATCCGTTTCCGGGTTCGGTATCATACTTCAAAAGCCTTGACCATAAGCCCCGCGCTGCCGTCCAAAACGGCCTTTCGCCGCATCCTCGAGGCCGTGCGGGCCCTTTAAATCATGGCCATTCCGCCGTTGATGTGAATCGTCTGCCCCGTGACATAGGCTGCTTCGTTGGACGCCAGATAGACCGCCGCCGCGGCGACATCTTCGGGCGTGCCCAGCCGTCCCGCCGGGACCCTCGCGAGAATCGCTTCGCGCTGCTTTTCGTTTAGCGCATCCGTCATCGGCGTCTTGATGAAGCCCGGCGCGATGCAATTCGCGGTGACGTTGCGTCTGGCATATTCGGCGCCCAGCGTCTTGATCAAGCCGATCAGTCCCGCCTTCGAGGCGGTGTAATTGGCCTGTCCCGGATTGCCGGTGACGCCGACCACCGAGGTGATGGCAATGATCCGCCCAAAGCGCTTGCGCATCATCAGCTTGGTGGCGGCCCGGGCGAGGCGGAAGGTTGCTGTCAGATTGACATTGATGACCTCGTCCCAGTCTTCGTCGCGAAGCTGCACGAACAGATTGTCGCGCGTGATGCCGGCGTTGGCGACGAGAATGTCGAGCTGACCCATGGTCTTCTCGGCCGCGGGCACCAGCGCCTCGACCTCGGCAGTATCGGCAAGATTGCAGGGCAACACATGCGCGCGTTCGGATAATTCGCCGGCGAGCTTATCCAGCACCTCGCGCCGCGTGCCCGAGATCGCCACTGTGGCGCCCTGCGCGTGCAGCGCCTTCGCGACCGCGCCGCCGATACCGCCCGTCGCACCGGTGACGAGCGCCGTCCTGCCAGTCAAGTCGAACATGGAAGTCTCCTGACGCCGATTGCGCGGCATTGGTGTCCTGATTCTAACATTCGTAGCTGCTCGCGGCGAACTCTCTTGCGAATGTCAGCGGACGCCAATTTCACCGCATTAGCGCCTCTTTTGCGGCAGCGATATCATTGGGCCCGCCGACGGCCACACCCACGGCGCCATCGGCAATCCGCTTGACGAGGCCGCTCAAGACCTTGCCGGCGCCGATTTCGAAGAAACGGTCGACGCCGCGGCTTGCCATATAGGCGACCGACTCGCGCCAGCGCACGGTTCCGGTTACCTGCTCGATCAGACGCAGGCGGATCTCGTCGGGATCGCTGATCGCGGATGCCAGCACGTTGGCCACCAGCGGCGATACCGGCTTGCGGATGGTGACGTCGGAAAGCGCCTTCGCCATCGCGTCGGCTGCCGGCTGCATCAGCCTGCAATGGAAGGGCGCCGATACCGGCAGAAGCATCGCGCGCCTGGCGCCCTTGCTCTTGGCAATCTCCACCGCGCGATCGACGGCAGCCTTGTCGCCGGAGACCACAACCTGACCGCCACCGTTGTCGTTGGCGGCCTGGCAGACCTGCCCTTGGGCAGCTTCATCGGCGACCTGGACCGCCGTCTCGTAGTCGAGCCCGAGCAGCGCGGCCATGGCGCCGGCGCCGACCGGGACCGCCTTCTGCATGGCGAGGCCGCGGATGCGCAGGAGTCGCGCCGTGTCTGCTACCGTGAGGCTTTCGGCAGCAGCGAGCGCCGAATATTCGCCGAGCGAATGGCCGGCTACAAAGGCCGCGTCGCGACCGACCGAAAAGCCGGCCTCGGTCTCCAGCACGCGCAAGGTGGCGATCGAAACTGCCATCAACGCGGGCTGGGCATTTTCGGTGAGCTGCAGGGTTTCTGCAGGGCCTTCCCAGATCACCGCCGTGAGCTTTTCGCCGAGCGCCGCGTCGACCTCGTCAAATACGGCACGAGCAGCCGGAAAGGCCTCGGCAAGCGCCCTGCCCATACCGACGGCCTGCGATCCCTGGCCCGGAAAAGTAAATGCTGCCGTCATCGGCGCCCCCAAAATCGTCCCGTAATCCCTCAATTCGGGCGTAAGACACCGGCCAAGCCCGCCCTGTCAAGCCGGAGACGACGGGTTCCCAGCCGTTTTTGGGTCCGCAACCAAGGGCGCTTTTCCTTGCCTTGGCCCTCAAAATCCGTATAAAGCCCGCCATCCGTGGGTCCCGGCCGGGAGCTGAACGGACGGTCTCAGCAATCTCACCTTTTCGGGCGAAGTTGATGTGGCAGGGCCAGTCGGCCCGTCGTCCCGTGTTTCCGCCTTCTGAGTTAGCTTTCCCGAGTCCTTTCCGAAGGTCTCGAAGGGCTTGACGCCGGGAGCCGCGTCAACATTGAAGGAAAGGACACCATGCCGCTTTACGAGCATGTTTTTCTCGCGCGCCAGGACGCGAGCCCCCAACAGGTCGAGGAGCTGACCGCTCAGATGACCGGCGTCGTCGAACAGCACGGCGGCAAGGTCACCAAGACGGAAAACTGGGGCGTGCGCTCCCTCACCTACCGCATGAACAAGAATCGGAAGGCGCACTTCGTGCTGCTCAACATCGACGCGCCGTCTGCGGCGATCGCCGAGATCGAGCGGCAAGAGCGCATCAGTGAAGACGTGATCCGCTATTTGAGCGTGCGCGTCGAGGAGCTTGAGGAAGGACCCTCGGCCATGATGCGGAAAGCAGATCGCGACCGCGAGCGCGACGATCGTGGCGGCGGCTTCCGCGGCGATCGAGATGGCGGCTTCCGCGGCGATCGTGACGGCGGCGGATTCCGTGGTGATCGTGATGGCGGCTTCCGCGGTGAGCGCGGCCCGCGTCGCCAGCGCGAAGAAGCCGAAACGGCGGCGGAAGAGGAGTAAGAGCAATGGCCGAAGCTGGTGCACGCCGTCCGTTTTTCCGTCGCCGCAAGAGCTGCCCATTCACGGGCGCGAATGCGCCGAAAATCGATTACAAGGATTCCAAGCTCCTGATGCGTTACGTCTCGGAGCGCGGCAAGATCGTGCCGAGCCGCATCACCGCGGTCTCCGCAAAGAAGCAGCGGGAGCTCGCGCGTGCGATCAAGCGCGCACGCTTCCTGGGCCTGTTGCCCTACGTCATTCGCTGATTGTTCGACCCGCGGACTTTCGGCTGCGGGTTGGAATCGGATCCCATAAGGCTTCCGGATCGTCCGGTTGCCGATGGTTGGGGCTCTCGAACAGAGCCTCTAACCGCTCGAAGCGGGCGGGACAGCTAATAAGGAGCAATGAACATGGAAGTCATTTTGCTGGAGCGCGTCGCCAAGCTCGGCCAGATGGGCGAAGTCGTGAAAGTCAGGGACGGATTTGCGCGCAACTTCCTCTTGAAGCGCAAGAAGGCCCTGCGCGCCACCGCGGAGAACCGCGCGAAGTTCGACGGCATGAAGGCCGAGCTGGAGGCCGACAATCTCAAGGCCAAGTCGGAAGCGAGCAAGGCCGCCGAGAAGATCGACGGCCTCGGCATCGTGATCATCCGTCAGGCGTCGGAAACCGGCCAACTGTTCGGCTCGGTCTCGGTGCGCGACATCGTCGCGGCGCTCGCGGCTGAAAACATCACGGTCGCGCGGCCGCAGGTGTGGCTCGATGCGCCGATCAAGGCGATCGGTCAGCAGAAGGTGACCATCGCCGTTCATCCGGAGGTCGAGGCGACCATCGCCGTGACGGTTGCGCGCAGCGCCGATGAGGCCGAGCGTATCAAGCGCGGCGAAGACATCTCCACCCGCCAGGAGGATCAGGACGCCGCGGCAGAGGCGATCGCCGCCGCCGGCGAGTTCTTCGATCCGGAAGCGCAGCACGATCTGGCGCCCGCGCCGGCGGCGCCGGAAACTCCCGAGAAGTAAGCGGTCTTTCCTTGACCGCCCAAATGCAAGCCCGGCCGATCAGGCCGGGTTTGCGGTTTTCGCAACAACGGATTCGTTCAGCATTGCGATCGAGGCAAGCGTGGTCGCGTCTGCTCTTTTGGCGCCCTCGGTCACGCAAACAAGACCAGACCCCTGCCTTGGGACTGGGCGCGCGAAAATTGATTACTGGGAGATCGGCGGCACCGGCGGCCCGGCGGGCGCAACCGGCGGCAGTGGCGGCCCAACGGCGGCGACCGCGGGCGGCGGCGCTGGCGACGACGGCAATGGCACCGCGGGAGCCTCAGAGCCAACCACCGCAGATAACGAAGGGGGCGACGGGACCGGTGCCGAAGCGGACGACGTGACCGGCGCTTCATCCGGCGCGGACGGCGCCAATCCAGGCGTAGATGGCGCCGACGCGCCCGGGTCGGTTCGCGTCACCGGCGCCTCGCTGGGTCCGGCCTTGGCGGACTGCGAAGAGCCCTCGTCGGGGGGCTTTGGCGCCTCAGGCTTGCTCTCCTCCTTGGCCGAGGCTTCCTTGGGTGCCTCGCCGGGAGCGGTCTCCTCACTCTTTGGCGATTCCTCTTGGGCCGCGGGTTTGTTGCGGTTGGAGAGCCCCTGCTTGGCCGACAATTTGCGACCATCAGGTCCGCGGTCGACTGCCGCCTGCGACGGGACCTGACCGTTCTCCGGCTTTGCGGCGGGCTCAGGCTTGGCTTCCTGGTTTGCCGTCACCGGATGCTGCCTGCGACCCCAGCGATCGAGTTGGTCAGGCGTCGCCGGCCGTGCGTCCTGTCTGGCCTCCTCCCTCGCGCCCTCTTTGGCCCCCTTGGGGGATGCTCCGCCCAGGCGGGTATCGGCTGCGCCATTGGAGACCAGGTAATTGGCCAGCACGCCGGCCATCGCCGGACCAGTGGTGTAATGCTGGCGCAGAAAGCCGGAAAGCGAGCCAGGCGCCACCGTTTTCAAGAGGCCGCGCGGGCTTTTGTGGCAGGCGTTGCAGGTGCCCGCGAAAATCTGGGACGGGGACTTGCCGGCATCGAGGTTCTCCTGCGCCAGCGTCCGCTCCGCCGCCAAACAGCCCACTAGAAGCATCACCGTCGCTAGACTGAGCGCTCGGCTCAACATTCTCGACTTCTCCAGATGCGGAAAGCCCGTCCAGCGCAGCCAGGACTCGCTTCCGGCGCCGGGCGGGGTCACCTTTTAGCCGATTATCGCGCCAATGGAAGCGCGCATAGCCCCGCCAACTGCGTGATGGGCATAATTTGGAATATCCGCTTTGTCTACAACACACTAGCGGACATCCACCGGACTTATTATGATTATATTCAGCCGCATTTGGAACCAATGGGTTCCAAATGCGTCGAACGGGACGGCCGGGAAAATTAGTGCCTGCCCTCGCGGGATCGCTCGTTGGGTGATTTCGATGGACCGTTTGTTGCGTCGCTTGCTCACGAAGTTCGTTCGCCGCGGTACGATGCTGTTCACAACCGCGGACGGGGGGACGTTCACCTGCGGCGATGGAACCGGCGAACCGGTTCACGCACGCTTTCTCACAGCCGAAGCTGAGCGTCGGGTTGTCTTGAACCCCGAACTTGCGCTGGGCGAAATCTACATGGAAGGACAATTCGTCATCGAGAAAGGTACCATCGCGGACGCGCTGGCCATTCTGATGAACCAGCCCGACAGCGTGCCGCACTGGGCCAAGCCGCGATGGTGGATGCGCTATTTGCTGAGGCGCCTCAGGCAATTCAACGGGCGTGGCCGGTCGCGCAACAACGTCGCGCACCATTACGATCTCGACGGACGGCTCTACTCGCTGTTCCTGGATGCCGACAAGCAATATAGCTGCGCCTATTTCGAGACGCCGGACACAAACCTCGACGACGCGCAACTCGCCAAAAAACGTCATTTGGCGGCAAAGCTCTTGATCCGGCGCGGCCACCGCGTACTCGACATCGGATCCGGCTGGGGCGGGCTTGGGCTCTATCTCGCCGAGATGACGGGCGCCAACGTCACCGGCATCACACTATCCACCGAGCAATTGCAGGCGTCGAATGCGCGCGCGGCGGAGAAGAACCTGACCAGCTCGGCGAAATTCCTGCTGCAGGATTATCGTGACATCGAGGGACCATTTGACCGCATCGTGTCGGTGGGCATGTTCGAGCATGTCGGGGTCGATTTCTACGACAGCTTCTTCAAGCGATGCGCGGAACTTTTGACCGACAACGGCATCATGATGCTGCATTCGATCGGCCGCTCGACCGGTCCCGACGTCACCAGTCCCTGGATCACGAAATATATCTTCCCCGGCGGTTACGTTCCGGCGTTGTCGGAGGTTTTTCCCTCGATCGAACGCGCCGGGCTTCTGGTTTGCGACACCGAAATCCTGCGCCTGCATTATGCGGAAACGCTCAAGGCGTGGCGCGAGCGCTTCATGGCGCGGCGCGAGGAAGCCGTCCAACTCTATGACGAGCGCTTTGCGCGGATGTGGGAGTTCTATCTTGCGGCGTCGGAAATGGCGTTCCGCAAGCAAAACATGATGAATTTCCAGGTTCAGCTCACAAAGCGCCAGGGCGTGGTGCCGATCACGCGCGACTATGTCGTGCGCGAGGAAGCACGATTGCGCCACCTCGAACGGGGCAGCCGGCCACGGCTGCGGATCGCAGGCGAATAAGACAAAACCGGATCAGTTGCGAAGACTGAAGGTGGAGGCGCCGGGCGGGTGGGCCCGAGGCGGGCGTGCAAGCTGCGCCCGTACCGCCGCCAGCACCAGCTGGTCGCACGGCAGTTTTCGGACCTCAGGCCGAGCAATCTGCTCCATGGTCGCAATCAGGCGCAACAGCCATTGGCGGTCGCCGTTTAGCGCCGCCCTTTTCGATTGCCATGTCTGCACTTGCCGGGGCATCGCCGTTCTTTGCCTCAAGCTTGACCCAAACCGCACCACACCAACTTTGGAACCAACCGCGCGTTCCCGGCCGGAAAGAAAACCGCGGCGATTGTGAACCGGCTCACACAACGTCGCTTTGCCCTGTCGTAA
>Ga0306923_10002361_pt1 | contig 17243 bp, 16 predicted proteins | sample sta12Can44000108_FD_203841 | JGI IMG/M metagenome (GOLD analysis project Ga0306923, IMG submission 203841) | Lab enrichment of tropical soil microbial communities from Luquillo Experimental Forest, Puerto Rico - statanox.12C.anox.44.000.108 (v2)... | ecosystem: Environmental > Terrestrial >... | reverse complement strand
CGATAAGCGCCAGTGTATTGGCCCCAAATTGCCGCTGGACGCTGAGCACGACCGTCTCTCTGCCGTGGACCCACTGCCAGGACGTGCTCTCTGGATAACTGTCCTCCACACGGCCAACATCTTTTAGGCGAATCGGCGCGCCGTTGACGTTGGCGACGATGATGTCGTTGAATTGACTTGGCGACTCGATGCGGCCCAGCGTCCGCATGCCCAACTCGGAATCGCCCTGGCGAACGGTTCCGCCGGGCACCTCCACGTTTTCGTACTGGAGCGCCTCCTCCACCTGCTTGATCGTGATGCCAAAGCCGCTCAGCTTCTCCGCGTCGGCAAACACGCGGATCTGGCGAAGGCGGCCACCTGTCAAGTTGACCGCACCGACACCGTCCACGGTTTCCAGCGCCCGCCGCACCTGCTTATCGGCGATCTCGGTGGTTTCGCGCAAGCTGGTCGGCCCGCCCACCAGCATGGTCAGGACCGGGTCGGCGTCGGGGTCGACCTTCGTAATGACCGGCGGATCGATGTTTGAGGGCAGAAGGTGAACTGCCGCCGCCACTTTCTCGCGAACGTCCTGAGCGGCCCCGTTAATATTCCGCTCGAGATTGAACTTGCAGGTAATCCGTGCGTTTCCTTCGGTGGCCTGTGTGGTCATCTCATCGATCCCGCTAACGGTGCTGATCGCCTCCTCCAACGGGATCACAACCTGAGTGTTCACCTCCTCGGGGGTTGCGCCTTTCAGCGTGACGTTGATGTTCACGACTGCCGGGTCCGCCCTGGGGAACAGATCGACACCGAGATCGCGGAAGGAGAAGGCGCCGAGGACAACCAGGAAACTGACGAGCATCACGGCGAAGACCGGCCGCCTGACGCAAAGCTCAGCAATCCTCATCGCGACGTTTCCCGAACCCTATCGGTCCCCTTTGTCGGAGGCGGCACCCGCCTTCTCATGGATCCCGCCGCTGACCACTTTGGCCGATGCGCCATCTCTCATTGCCAGTTCCTGACCTTCCATGGGGAGCGCGAGGCGGTCGCCCTTTTCCACGCCTGAGATCACCTCGACATTCTCGCCCATCCGGTCACCCACTCTTACTTCGCGCTCCTTGAGCTTGTTGCCGCCGGTCAACGCGTATACCTTATAGATGCCGTAGGCATAGTTGAGTGCCTTTTGAGGAATCATCAGGATGGAGTCGACTTTCTTCGAAGGAATACTCGATTTGACGAAGAAACCGGGCTTGAGAAGGCCCTCGTGGTTCTCGATGAGTGCCTCCGCGTCAAACGTGCGAGTCTGCGGATCGACCGACGGATTGATCCGCCAGATCTTGCCGGTGAACAACCGGTCCGGGTAGGCCTCGACAGACACGGTTGTGAGTTGGCCGACTGCCACCCACGCAGCCATCTTCTCCGGGACCTTCAGGCGCACGCGGATGGGATCAGTATTGACGATGGCCATCACGGGCGTCTGCACCTTCAGGTACTGTCCGACGGTCACGTCTCGTTCCTTCACGTATCCGCTGAACGGGGCAATGATGTTCGTATCCCGGAGCTTCTTGTCCGCGAGGTCCCGCAGAGCGCGATCTTGTTTCAGCGCGGCTTGCAGATTGCGCACGTCCTGCACCGCAAGATCATAGGCGGCTTGCGCGGCCTTGTACGCCAGCTCGTCCTCTTCGAACGTTTGTCTGGCTAACACTCCCTGTTGCGCCAGCTCTCTTGACCGCTTGTACTTCTGCTCGGCGTTGGCAAGGTCGGCCGCGGCCTTTCGGACCGCTGCCGTTTCGGCCGGATCCCTGGTTTCCGCACCGTCTCCGGTCAACCCTAATTTCGCTTTCGCCTGCTCTAGAATGGCTTCCTGCTGATCCACCGTGAGCTTGAACTCGATCGGCAGCACCTCGACCAGAGTCTGGCCTTTGTTCACGTGGTCGCCGACGTCTACCAGGACCCGGTCGGCTCTCCCGTCTACTTCTGAACTCACCACGACTTCGTCGTAGGCGAATAGCGACCCAACCGCTTCCACAGCCCGGCGGACGTCCTGGGATTCGACAGTAAACGCTCTAACGGTTACGGCCTTTTCCCTACTGGGAGACCCATCCCCCTTGGCACTGACCTTGCTGCCGGAACAGCCGCAAAACACGAGCATCAGAGCGAAACTAGCTACCCCCAGAAAGCGCCGACCAGGTTCCATTCTCGATTGGCTCCCGTGCCTCCCAAAACCGTTGCCGGGATGATCATATCACTGCTGTCACTCGAAAGAAGGCCTTCGATTCTCTGGTACCGTTCTTGGCGCCGTGAACCTTCCCGATTCTGGATGCGCCAACTCTCTTATGGTGTCCCGACTGCCCGGACATTGAGATCCCACGACTGGTTCCTCCCGGTGTCAACCACAGGCCCGGTCGCGTTGTCAGAGAGGCGCGTACCGAGGTTCTTGAGCGCCGCCCTCTCTGCCTTCGACCTCTCGGATTTTTCGCGCTCAGCTGGTGTTCCATGCTCGATATGAACACAATGATTTCTTCCAGGGGTGTCGTCTGGATCGTCGCCGGCTACCCGGGGAGCCGTGCGTTTGTAAGATGCGGACATTCATCCATGACTCCCCACACGGGCATAACGCAGTTTCCCCAACCACACCCGGACAAACTCGCCGTTGGAGGTAGGCGGACCTCGCGTAACCAGTTCCCCAGGGTTCCACTCCACGGATGGCTTGATCATTCACCACGCGGACGGGACCTGGTGCGCGTATACCGTCACGAAAACCGTGGCAGCCTGAGCCCTACGTCATATAATGTTTCCGCTACCTTTACCGTGAGTCCAAATTTGCACCGGGTTGGCGGAGATCGGGAACGCTAAGCCGGAAAACAAGGAAATCGGCGAACCACGGAGTCTTTCGGGGACAATCCTATCGAGACTACGGTGCGCATAACGCCGATCCGAAGGGCCAGCCTTGAACTTGGAGGCAGTATGAACGCCCAGCTTGCCCTGCACGTCTATCGGAAGCGCACATCCGTTGAAGTCGTGGGGGACCGCGGCGCTACGCCTCCTGCCGTCCAAGGTTAGCGGGGTAATCCCCACTTGAAGAAAGCCTTATTCACCCGACTGCTTGAAACGGCGATACCTCGGAGGCCACGTTCCGCGATCTGTCGCGTTTTGGGCCCTTCAATTCTGCCTATTCGTGGGTTTCTGTACGAGCAAACCGGCTATGAAAGTGCTTATCTCGCGAATCACATCCGCTTCATGCGGGCGCAAGGCGTAGTGGTTGGTGTGAGCAATCCAAACGACCTTCGCCGACGGTAGGCCTTTAGCGTGTTCGTGATGGCCACGACCACCGATTCTTCGCTCTCCCCAACTTGAGCGTGCCTTGATAGTCTCCGGTCCCGATCAATCGAAGCGTATTGTGGCCGAGCAATGTGTTGGCTTTCGGCAATCCTGTGTAACTGAGAACCACGCAATGTACCGGAAACCGCATCCGATCTGAGTTTTCAGAACAGTACGCGCGAGATCGATCTCACGGCACGGACGAATGACACTCATTTGCTGACCGTCAAGTTGTTTGCCACCTGCGAAACTCCCTGTACAGTCTTCACCACGTTTGCCACGCTTAGACGGTCGGTGCCACTGGACACCTCGCCTTCGAGTGTTACCAGATCACCTTCGACAACAATGTGGATTGTGCCGCCGCTCACCCGGGTGTAGGGACGGAACCTAGGATTGGCGTAGATGGCAACAAAGATGGCCTTTCGAAGTTGGCACTCCGACGGGGAGACGGTTAAGAACCGAATTTCATTGTTCACTTGGCCCACGCCCTCGATCGTCGAGACAAGGGTCTGGGCATCGCTTCTCAAATCCGGATGGACTACCTGACCATACAGCGTCACGATGCTTCCATCGACTCGATACTCCAGATGATCGAACACTCCGAAGTAGGGTAGGGTTCGCAACAAACGTCGGATTTCCAGTTCTATCCGGTTCTCGAAGTACGTGGACTCCCGTGAAACGCTCAAAGGCTCATATTGGCTGAGTGTCGGAGGGAATTGGCCCAGCGCGGTGGCAGCCCAGAGAAACATGGCCGCAGCACGGTAGTTGTATCTGCTCATGTCCGCACCTATAGGTATCGAGATTCATCACCAACGTGCCGGGATGGTTTTTTTTGCGGTGAACCCAAGAATCTTGGATTGCCTCCCTGAAGGTGGATCTGAAAAAACATGGACTCCGATTCCTGTTATAGGCACTGCCGTATTGGCGATCTCTCTCGGGCTTGGCATGAGATGTGGAGCAGATTGACTACACAGGTGTCGCACTAACGGCAAGGCAGCCGGTTCAGGGGTTGGATCCAAAACCACATGGCCAGGCTCACCGAACGCGATCTGATGATCAGTTTGGGCCAAAGTAAACACCATGGAGAGCCAACTCCTGGTAGGCGCGATCGGAGATGGGACTCAATACATCACCAACGCGGCCAGAGGGAGCGGGTGGCGGAAATATCGCCTAGCGAAGGCGAGCGACCAGCCTAGAATCGATCGGCGAAGTCCGCCCGGCCTTACCTCACCTCGGGCCTCGGCGACCGATTCCGGCGGGCGTTGCCCGTGGCCATAAGGGGCGAGCTGTTTCTCGCACATTCGAAGGCCGCCATTCGAGCTTCCGACACGATATGCGGTAGCCGAACCCGGTAGTATGCGGGATGCAGGCGCATTCCCAGGAGGAACCTAAACCCTCTCGCCTCTAGCATTCGTGTCGTGTGACCTGAAGCTTGTACCGTTCTGTCAACATCTCGACTTTCGTCATGGGTTCCTCCCGTCTCGAATCGGCAAGTTGCGGAGGATTCGAGCTCCGCATACACCAAACCGCAATCGTAAGCAGGTGCAACGAGGATTCAGCAGATTGCACGGTTAGTGCGTAATGGGAGCTTAGTGCCGTGCAGTAAACGATTTCCGGCAATATGGTCCACCACGTAACAGTTCATACGCACCACCCCTCCTTCAAGGAGAGCTCAGTCCAGAAGAGCAGCATGCGCTCGATGAAAGCTCTGGTCTTTGCTGGCGGCACTGCTAGAGTGTAAGGCTGCTCGGGTGTCGGTGAAACGCGAGTCGCCTGGAGAATGTGGCCGATACACCTTAGGCACAGCGGAACAGCTATGCTATTCAGCTTCCTGCAACAGTTCCAGAACTGCTTCTCTATACAGCGGGTTGATGTGCCAGTAATCACGAGGTTTAAATGGTGTTGCGTGGCTGTTCTCGACAAGACCGGCGTTCTGGCGGAACCAGGTCACAGTCGATTTCCATTCCTCCTCCGACATGCCTCTTCCGGTCAAGGTACGGTACAACTCATTATGTTCGATCGCTTCACGCTGGATTAGAGCCCGGATAAACTTCAGTTGAACTTCCCCCCAATTGGCGAGTTCATTCTTCGCTTGATCATAAATAATCTGCTCTGATCGAGTTCGCCTATGTTTTTTTAGTTCCTCATTCTCTCTGACGGCCGCTTTGAGGCTATTCTCACTTCCCTCGCGAGCATCCAAGGCATCACGAAGCTGCCTGGCTAGTTCCTCATTCTTTCTAACGGCCGCTTCGAGGCTATTCTCACTTCCGTCGCGAGCATCCAAAGCATCACGAAGCTGGCTGGCCAGTTCCTCATTCTCTCTAACGGCCGCTTTGAGACTATTCTCACTTCCCTCGCGAGCATCCAAGGCATCACGAAGCTGGCTGGCCAGTTCCTGATTCTCTTTAACGGCCGCTTCGAGGCTTTTCTCGGTTCTCTGCCTGGCATCCACGGCGTCACGAAGCCCGCTGATCCGCTGGTTATCGAGATCAACCGGGGCCGTGGCCATCGCCGCAATTATCAAGCAAAGAATTAGGCCGATATAGGGCCCCACTAGGCTGATGATCGCTGCGCGGGTGATTGGCGCGGTGACCATCAGCCCAAACGGTGTTACATAAGGCTGGATCAATCCAAAATAGATTTGTAGCACCAATATCGCGACGGCAAGCACGCCTCCAATCGCTTGCGCCGCTCCAAGACGAAACAGGTCGTGCAAGAACTGCCTGAACAGACGCCGATAGTAGCTCAAGAAGTTAGCCGGAATCGACACGGAATGAGATTATATCGAGCGGCAAGGAAGTGCGTCGCCCTCCCCGACGTGATTCAAAATCTGGCTTCCCTCGAAAAGACCAATTACCGAAGGCGCAGGCGCCTTCGCCCGAATCGGGGTTGCGCGATGAACGGGAATAGCCTTGCGAATTCTTTAGAGGCACCCGTATGAAGGTGAAGGCGTTTCTCATTCACCCACCGCACCAAAGGTGTTTGCGGACGGCGCGGTACGGAACAACAGGGCGTGACCTCAGGAGGTCTGGCAGGGTCTCCGGATGGCACCGGAGTAAGCAGACCAAGTCCGGTACAGGTGGATGATCGATGTCTGCTTGATTTTCGTTATGTCTTCGTTTTCGTCTCAACTGGACAGGTTGTGGAGGATTTCGCGCTTCGGACGTACCAAATGGCACCCGCAAGCACCGCGGGGTTCAACGAGGATTCAACAGGTTGCGCGGTTAGTGCACAATGGTAGCCTATGTCGCTTGGCGATCTGCTGTTCGGCAAACCTCTAGCCAATTATGAAGACTCCGGACAACGGCTCGGCCCGTTGGAAGGTATCGGCGTCTTCGGGCTCGATGCGCTCAGCTCCGCAGCGTATGGGCCGGAGGCCGCGCTCACTCTTCTCATTCCCCTCGGAGCGCTCGGCGTTCAATACATTGTTCCCATCAGCTTCAGCATAATTGCCCTGCTGATCATCGTCTATACCTCATACCGGCAGACTATTGAGGCGTATCCGGGAGGTGGTGGGTCCTACACCGTGGCCCGCGAAAATCTGGGGACGGAAATGGCCCTGCTGGCAGCCGCGGCTCTCATCATCGATTACATCCTGGTGGTCGCGGTTGGTATCTCGGCCGGAGTAGGCGCGCTGGTGTCCGCCGCACCCAACCTCCAGCCTCATACCCTTGCTCTGTGTCTCGGGATCCTGGCGCTCATAACTTTGATCAACCTTCGAGGCGTTCGCGAGACGGGAAGCATGTTCATGGCACCGACGTACCTCTTCATCACGTGCCTGCTGAGTGCGATCGGCATTGGCCTGCTCAAGAGTATGCTCACCGGCGGCCATCCAGTTGCCGTCATTCAGCCCCATCCTCTCAAAGCTTCGACCACGCTTGCAGGTACCTGGCTGCTTCTCCAATCGTTTTCGAGCGGCTGTACCGCCATGACCGGCGTCGAGGCCGTCAGTAACGGCGTAAGAGCGTTTCGGGACCCCGCTGTCAAATCGGCCCAGCGCACGCTGTCGGCCATCATCGGAATCTTGATCCTGATGTTAGCGGGCATCGCGTGGCTCGCGCGCGTCTACCACATTGGCGCCACCGACCCCGGCCTGCCCGGCTACCAGAGCCTGCTCTCGCAGCTAATCGCCGCCGTTGCCGGGAAGGGAATCTTCTATTACGTGTCGATCGGCTCGATTCTGGCGGTGCTCGCGCTTTCCGCCAATACTGCGTTCGCGGATTTCCCGCGGCTGTGCCAAATCGTCGCCGAAGACGGCTACCTTCCACACGCGTTTTCCGCGCGCGGTCGGCGGCTGGTCTTTTCTTATGGCATCTCCGTCCTGGCTCTGCTGTCGGGGATTTTGCTGACTCTGTTCGGCGGGATCACCGATCGTCTGATCCCTCTGTTCGCGGTCGGCGCGTTCCTAGCCTTCACGCTCTCTCAAGCAGGGATGGTGATTCATTGGTGGCGCCGCCAGGCGTGGCATGCCATGCTTATCAACGGCTTCGGCGCCACCGCCACCGGCATTACCGTCCTGGTGGTTCTCGCGGCGAAATTCGAGGAGGGTGCCTGGATTACTGTCCTGCTCATCCCCTCGCTGCTGGTAGTCATGATCGCCGTGCATCACCACTATTTGGCGTTGGAGCGCGAGATCGAGCTCCATACGCCGATCAATCTGACGCATCTCGAACCGCCGATCGTCATAGTACCCCTCCAAGGATGGAGCAAGATCGCCGAGAAGGGCCTGCGCTTCGCGATCCATCTGTCCACAGAAGTTCACGCGCTTCAGGTGAGGGTCACCGAAGGAAGCGAAGATCTCCGCAAGTCTTGGGTCCACCTGATCGAAGGACCGGCGCTGGAGCTCGGCCTGCCCGTGCCCAAACTCACCGTTGTCGACTCCCAATACCGGCGTTTATTTCGGCCGATACTCGACTTCGTTAATGAAATCGAGCAGCAGCATCCTGGAAGATACATCGCGGTTCTGATTCCGGAACTGGTGGAGCGGCACTGGTACCATTACATCCTGCACAACCAGCGCGCCGCGGTTCTGAAGGCGCTCCTGCTGTTGAAGGGCAACCAGTTCATCAGCGTGGTAAACGTCCCCTGGTACCTGAGAATCTGAGGGTAACTATCCCCAAGCCGCGGGCCTAATGTCGAACTGCTGGCGCCATTACTGATCGCCGGGCTGCCCTTCGCTTTTGGAGTGCCCTTGGCCGCCGGCCGGCAGCTCCTCAGCGAAGACGTCGATACGATCGCCGGTTCTTGGGAGGGCTAAACCTTTTCAGTTTGCCGTGGCCACGAATGAGCAGGCTCCGCCGTTGGATCCGGGTACACCCACGTGCCAGAGACGATGAAGGGCACCAGATAGAAGCGATCGATCCGGCCAACACCACATCATAGATGCGCGTCTGACGGTTCCATCCGATGGGTGTTAGACGCTCAACGCATCTCCTTCCGAGGCGCGCTCTAGCCAGCACGTTCCGGTGAGCCAGGTTATAGACCATGAGAGATCCTCGTCGTCTGGCAGCGGCACGGACGCACGACGGATGAGTTGTAAGTCCCTGCCGGCCGTGAGTCCGCCGACAGTCCGGAGTTTGGGATCAAAGGATCGGCGCGTCTCCTGCCTTTCCCCAACGCTCGCGGGGATTGCTCACCGTTCGGTGCCGTTCGGCTGCAGGAACGTGACTCGACTCATCACTGGGTCGTCCGTCGTTGGAACGGTACGCACGCCAACCCCGGGCCCCAGGGAAGCTGGCATAAGCATTTCCGTGAGCCAGCCACGCGTAAGGAAGTGCTCGTCGCGACGGCCGTCTTTTCAGGCTCCCATCCACCGCATCAGGAGAAGCGGCCACCAGCCGCGACGCCGGGGGAATCATCAGCTGGAACCCCGGGTTGGACCCGGCGGCGTGAACATCCAGCTCGGGGAACGCGACCGCGAACAGCGCTCGCAATAACGCGTTTGCCGTCAACGCCTGCTCAAAAAGATCTCCGCGATCACTCAAGCCTCCCGCCCATAAATGGGAATCGCTGCCCCGGTAATCTGTGCGGCGGCATTGGAAGTAAGAAACACCACCAGATCGGCCACGTCTTTCGGTGGAATCCAGCGCGAGAAATCCGCCTTCGGATCAGCCTTCCGGTTGGCGACCGTATTCATCGTCCCGGGCAGAATCGCGTTGACCGTAATGCCGACGTCCTTGTTCTCGGCCGCAGCCGACCGGACCAGCGAGAGTAGCGCAGCCTTAGACGCGCCGTAGGCTGCAATGTTCGCCGCCGGTTCGGCTGCCGCGCGGCTGGCAATGGCGACAATTCGGCCGCGGCCCGCCGCACGCATGCGCGGAATCACGGCGCGGAAAATGTTGAACGCGGACCGAACGTTGAGGTTCATCATCCTGTCCCACGTGACGTCATCGGTCTCGGCGATCGGCTTGCCTCCGGAGAAGCCGCCCATCACGTGCACCAGTGTGTCGACTTGCTGGAATCGCTGCGCGATACAGAAGACCAGCTGCCTCGCGGAGGCTGCATCCGTTAAGTCCGACGCTATCGCTACGAAACGCGGACTGGCGAAATCAGCCGCCTGGATCGACCTGGAAGTACCTACCACGGTGTCGCCCGCGGCCAAAAAGGCCTCTGTCACGATACTGCCCAGCCCGCCTTTGGCTCCGGTGATCAAAACGATGCGGTCACTGTCCATGAAACCCTCCCCTATTCACCAGAAGACCACGCCGTTGGAGACTCGGGGTAACCCTGAGTCTGCCAGAAGGGCAGTAGAGAGTTCGGCCAGTAAGATAAGATACGAAGCGTCATCGGACGCCGGAATCGCGAACACCATGCGATCTCCTCTGCGGGCACGCTGCCCATTCATCGGGATGTGGCTCTCCAGGGCGCCCGGCGTTTTCGGATATCAATCTACGCCCGACGAATAGGTGTCACCACTGCGCCCGGCCCCGCTGCATTTATCCGGATGCCATGGCTGGCGTACTCCGGCGCCAATGCGCGTGATGTTCTCCAGACCCCCTTGCACGGTCGACTTTGCCCGGTCGGGAAAAGCCGGGGCGGTGCTGGGAGGGCAAACTCTTCTTGAAGCCGCTGCCGCAGCTGGTGGAGAGATTCCCTCCGCCTGTCGACAAGGTAAATGTGGACCTTGCAAGACGCGTCTGCTCGAAGGACATGTCCGGATGACTGCGCAACAGGGTCTGGACTCGGAATCAAAAGCGCGAGGTTTCGTTCTAACGTGCGTAGGCCGCTCTGAGGGCAACGCTCGGCTGGATGACTGATCGTTGGCTCGAAACAGATTTTTTTAGTCCAGGCGCCCGGTGCCGCCGGCGACGACCTCAACCTCGCCGCTCTTTCCGCGCCGTGCCCCGGCCGCCTGCCGCTCGCTGAGTTCCCAGAAGCCTCGGAGTTCCGCCCGGGTCTGCTGTGCGGCTGCACGGCGCGACCTGGTGGAACCGCTTGCAGAAAAGCGAGCCACTTTAGACTCTAGAAGCCTCTCAGAGGTCATACGGCCTTCGAGGAGATTACGACCGAAACTGGCTTAACCGAGTTAGACCTGCAAGGGTAAGAATCGCTAAGGGGAGGGAGCGACGCCGCCGCTTTTTATCCGATGAATGCAGGCGCAGGAACGGCAACAATATCGATTTCATTGGCAGTCTGGTATACTTCCGCGCATGAGGTTGACTGCCACCGCGCCACTTGTGCTCGCTCTTTTGATAATACCGTCCAGCATTGCACAGGGTCGCTATTCCGGCGATGCGCCGCGCAAGCCGAAGCCGGCCTTCCCCGGCCAGACGGATGCACCGAAGCCGTCCAGGCCCTCCGCTCTCCTGAAAATCGAGAGCATCACCAACAGACTCACGGGTCCCTGGTCGGTGGCGCTGCTGCCGGACGGTAATTTTCTTATTACGGAGAGCGTCGGCCTGATGCGCGTCGTGCGCCCGGACGGCGTTGTATCGGCGCCGCTTGCGGGAGTGCCGGACGTCAAAGTGGTTGCGGCGCAAGGCTTACACGATGTGGTGCTCGACCCCGATTTCCCTCGGAATCGCTTGCTCTACTTCACCTACTTCGCACCACCCCGCGGCGAGAAGCCCGCCATCTGGCCGGTTGAATTCTTCTATCAGAAGGTCTGGACGAAACCGCTCGCCGAGCGCCGCCTGACCGACATCGGCACAGAGCGCATCGCACGGGCGCGCTTGAGCGAGGACGAAACGAGGCTCGAAGAGGTCCTGCCGCTCGCCCAAAGCGCTGAACGCCGCATCGTGTTCGCGCCCGACGGCACACTCTACGTCACCGGTGCCGACCGCTTCCGCTTCTACGATTCCAAATACGATGGTGTCGAACACGACTTCACCGACAATCCTGACATCGGCCGCAACTTCTCGGGCCGTGTGCTGAGGATTAACCGCGATGGGTCGATTCCGAAAGACAATCCATGGTTGAGCCGTGCGACGGTTGCCCCCGAGACCTTCGCGCATGGGTTGCGCGACCCCGAAGGCGCTGCGATCAATCCCGCGACCGGCGAACTCTGGGTCACTGATCATGGCCCGCAGGGTGGCGACGAGATTAATATCATCCGGGCAGGAAGGAACTACGGTTGGCCGGATGTCTCCTACGGCACACAATACGACTTCCAGCGCACCGACGACCGAAAAAATGTTCCCGTGGGCAACGGGAAGACGTCTATGCCGGGCGTCGAAGAGCCCGTCTACTTCTGGTTCCCCGACATAGCACCATCCGGCATGCTGTTCTATACGGGCGACCGCTTCCCCGAATGGAAGGGCAATTTATTCGTTGGTGGCCTGGACGCGCAGGCGCTCGTGCGGTTGGTGCTGAATGGCGACAGGGTTGTTGCCGAGGAACGCCTGCTCGCCGAACGCCATCTGCGTGTACGCGATATCCGTCAGAGTCCAGATGGTGCCGTTTATCTCTTGGCTGGCTCCGAGCTGTTGCGCCTCACGCCCAAGTGAAAGGTCGTCGTGCGCGTTTATCCGCAGAGAAAAACAACGGGGAGAGGCCCGCTGTTCTCGGTGCGCCCCGATTTTTTCGCAGGCCAGTCGATTATCTCCTCCCCCGATTTCAGTGTTCCGTGTCCGCACAAGGAAATAGGGTTCGTCGCCTCCAAGATCCGGGCCGAACGCCGTGCGTGTTCGCCAACCACGCGCGGGCTCGCACCCTACCGGGCGGTTCGAGTCTCCCGAAAACGAGAGTCTACCGGCAAGCATCGACGTTCGGCAGACCCTCGATTTCGATCCCTAGGTGCCCTTCACGAACGTGTTCCGGAAGGCGGTCCCGGATAAGTTGCTGGTCTTGAGGTGGTTCGGGAAATCTTTGCACTGTCACTGGTACACTGAACAGGATCGACGTTGCCGTTTCGGAAACCTGGAGGTTTCAAGATGAACCAGCAAAGGTCCAAGTGGATTCCGCTGTTTTTCGCGGCTATGTGCGCAACCCAGTCGGTTCCCGCGGAAGTGCTGGAGAAGACCAAGAAGGTCGGCGCCACCACAGTGCAGTATAAGGTGGTTCTTCCCAACGGATATGATCCGGCAAAGACGTATCCAGCGATCCTCGCGTTTGGCGGAGGTCCGCAAACCATGGACACGGTGGAGCGTGTTCTCGACCGCAACTTCCGCGCAGAGGCGGAAAAACGCGGCTACCTCGTAGTGGCTCCCGCCGCGCCCGACGATCAGTTGTTCTTCGAAGACGGGGCGCGCATTTTTCCCGAGTTCCTTCATATGATCCTGGCGGACTACCGGATCTTGGAGAATAAGTTCCATATCGCCGGACCGTCCAACGGGGGAATCGCCGCATTCCATGTCGCGGCCTTGTATCCTCAGTACTTTTTATCCGTGACCGCGTTCCCCGGATATATGTGGGAGCCCAGCCCGGCCAAACTCCAAGCGATTTCGAAGATGTGCGTCTTTATGTATGTTGGTGAGAATGACCCATACATGTGGCACTCGGAAATGAAGAAGGAAGCAGAATTCTTGCGTTCGAAAGGGACAGTCGCCCGCTATACCGTTGAGAAGGGCCAGCCGCACCGGATGGAAACGCTTGCCGACGCGAATGCCGGACGCCTGTTCGACGGATTTGAGGAAACCAAAAAGGGTTGCAGTCCCTAGTAAGGTGGCCGGTGGGGCCGGGCACGGCCCGCAGATTCGGTCGCATAAAATTGGAGATCCCTGGAACCCTAGCCGGGTTTTGCCCCGCCACTCTGTTGGGCGGTTGCGGCTAGTGTCACGCTCGAATGCCCTGGCGCCCGTTTGCATGGCGCGGCAGACCCGCACGGCCAATGATCGCGTGTAGACCCGACGCCCGGGCGACGCGAGAACGCACGCTCTATCGAGAAAAGTGCATGCCCTGGAAGGGAAACTCGAGTTGGTGCTGGGTGCACAGGGAAGCGCAGTCATTATCGGAGTTGGCGTTGCAAGCCCCGGAACCCGCAGTCGGCGGGGGATCCGGGGAAGTTCGAGCCTTCCTTAACGCCGACCTCGTCGTTTCCATGCTGCTAGCGCAAATTTCCATCGGGAAGAGACGAACCTGGCGCCGACGAAGCTGTGCTAAAGGCCATCGTACTCCTAGCGACCAGACCGCGAACCGCCGCTACGGCCGTCGCAAGCGCCGGTCTGTCAAGCGAGGGCAATCGGTCTCGGGTGGTGAGAGGCACCCTCTTCTCAGGTTCCAACATTATTTTCAACCTCCAACTCAACCGGAGGCCACCGTGGCCTCTAATGGCTTGACTGGGGCGATCTACGCCGGCGGGCAGAAGGTCGACTATGTGGCGGTTGCAGACGCAGAACTGGCTCCGCTCATATTGGCGCTCGGGCGCTGTTGCGAGAACGGCAGCTCGTACCGCTCGATCAGCCCGACTCGGCGGCCGCTTGCGGCTCGCCATGCTCTGCGAACCGGCGGCCCGCGACAACTCTATCGCTCATCTGCACCCACAGGAGAGCAAATGGATATAGAATAACTCGGTACGGTTAGGTCTACCGTAACCGGGCGTCGAGGAGGAGCGAATATGTGTGATCAGGATCATTTTGAGAAGGACCGGCAGGAGTATGAGGCTCTTGGCTTGGTGACACGAAAGCAATTTGGCAAAATCTTGGGAGCAGGCGTGGCCATGATGCTGCCGCAAGTCGCGAACGCGGTGGCAGTGACCGAATCGGACGTGAACGTAATGACGCCGGATGGCACGGCAGACTGCTACTTCGTACATCCGGCGAGTGGCACGGCCCCAGGCGTTCTCGTGTGGCCAGACATCTTCGGGCTTCGGCCGGCGTTCCGCCAGATGGCCAAAAGGCTGGCCGAATCGGGCTATTCGGTGCTGGTGGTGAATCCGTTCTACCGTGTCAAGAAAGCCCCGACTGCGGACGCCGGCGCCGCAACCCCAATCCCGCAGCTGCTGCCGCTCGCGCAAGCTCTGAACGAGAAGACGCAAATGACGGATGCGAAAGCGTTCATCGGCTGGCTGGACCAGCAATCGTCGGTCGCCGGGAATCGCAAGATGGGCACACAGGGGTATTGCATGGGTGGCCCGATCGCATTTCGTACCGCGGCCGCCGTGCCCGATCGCGTCGGAGCAGTCGCCTCGTTCCATGGCGGCGGACTCGTGACCGATATGCCAAACAGTCCACATTTGCAGGCGGCGAAGACCAAGGCGCAGTTCCTCATCGCGATTGCGGCCAACGACGATATGCGGTCGCCCAATGAGAAGAACGTTCTGAAAGAGACGTTCGCCAAAGCGAGCCTGCCGGCGGAGATCGAAGTCTACAGTGGCGCTGCACATGGCTGGTGCCCTCCGGATTCGGGGGTCTACAACCAGCCACAGGCCGAGAAGGCATGGAGCCGGTTGCTCGCGTTGTACGGAAAAGCCCTGGCCTGACATCGAGTCCGTCGAGCTCGCACGGGCCCGGTCCGAGAATCTGACTGCTTGGTACGCGTGTGAGAGCTCTCCATGACACGTGACCTACACGGTTGCGCCAGGCAGCGGGAGGAGAGTTGGAACAGATCCAGTCTCTCCTCAGTCACGCCTCGATCCAGACGACAGATACCTCGGACTCGAAGCCGCAAGCCTCCACTGCCGAAACTGCCTGCGGGATAAACTGGCTGGATGCGCTTGCGCCCGCCCCATCCGGAGTACCTCAAACTCCTCCAGCGTCACCGAGAAGTGGTTCAAAGGCTCGCGCTGGCGGCGCGAAAACTGATCCTTGAAGAGGCTCCGGAAGCCAGCGAGTTCGTCTACGAGGTGTACACCATCGCCGACCACTTCGCGTTCACCGAGCGGCCCAGCGACGCATTCGTCTTCACCACCACGCATGCCAACTGGGTTAATCTCGGCTTTAACTTCGGCTCGTTGCTGCCCGATCCTTACGGCCTGCTGCGTGGCGAGGGCAAATTGATTCGCCACATCCGGATGGCGCGGGCGGCAGATCTGGACGGGCCCGGGGTTCGGGAGTTGGTAAGAGCCGCCATCGCGCAAGCGGAGCGGCCCGAAGGCAAAGCGGGGAAGCCGCGCTTCGTTGTACGCACAGCGCAATCTGCCAAGAAGCGCTTAGCCCCGAGCCGGCGCCGACCCTGAAAATTGTTTGAGTGATTCGTACGGCGGTCGTGTCTGTTCGCTACCTACGCGTAAGCGCTCAACGCGCGCTGCACACGAGACGAGAGCCGTTGAGGCTGTTGTCATTACGCCCAGGGTGCCCCAGGGGAATTGGGCCCGAGTATCGCTCCGCGAATTGCGGCGCCCAGCCACCCGACCTGGGCGCATTTCTGACGACCGGCAGGCTTGCCCGCGGAATGCCAGCGTTCAACCTGCTCGCTCAGGCGATCAGTGACCTGGTGCGCTACCCTAGCGCGGCAACAATACTAACAAATAAAAGGAAACGTCGTCTCTATAATCCGGGGACGATCCGCCGGCGACGATTTCGGGTTTTCGGTATCCACAACAGTGGGGGAGAAAAGGAGCAATGAGAACTTCAAACCGGCCGAAGGACCTCCAGAATCTTGGCGTGCAACGTCGGATTGGCCGAAGCCACCAGACTCGGCTGCCAAATGACATCCTCGTTGCCCTCGAGGGAAGTGAGTACTCCGCCCGCTTCACGCACGCAGGGTACAACGGCTGCGATATCCCACGGGTTCATTCGTGGGTCAATGGCGACGTCAATCCGGCCCTGGCATAAAAGAGCGTAATTGATGCAATCTCCGGACCAACGGAACCGCCGCGCCTGGCTGAAAAGTCGTGATAAGCGGACTGACGTCTTTGGATGGCGCGGGTCCAAGTCCGTGTGTTCAATCGAAGTTGAAACGACAAACGCCCCGTCCAGTTCAGTCGTGGCCGAAGTCCGCGCGGGTTGTGCATTGCCGCCGTCGCGCTGGTACCAGCAGCCCTGACCGGTTGCCGCGTAGACTGTCTCACCTAGGGCATGGGCGCCGACTACGCCCACCCGCGGTTCGCCTCTACGGAGATACCCGATCAAGGTCCCAAAGAGTGGTAGGCCGATCGCGAAGGAGGCTGTCCCGTCCACCGGATCTATAAGCCAGAGGTGCTCGGCGTCGCGGACGGGATCCCCGCCAAATTCCTCCCCCAGGATGGCGTGATTCGGATAACATTCGGCGATACGCCGCCGCAGCAGTCGTTCCGCGCCTCGATCCGCTTCCGTGACCTCCGATCCGTCTGCTTTGTGAGCCACGGCCGCATTTTTCCAGAATGGAAGAATATATTGGCCCGCCTCTTTAGACAGAGACAGTGCAAACTCGAGGATCTCTTTGAGCGACGGTTCAGCCACCGTTTCCATTCTGCCTTAGAATTAAGGCTCGCAGGGTGACCGAAGACTCCCGAAGAGTGCTGAGGCTCGTGAGGGTATTCCCAGGGATTCCAGTATCATGAACCATGGCCGAACCGTTAGTTTCTCACGTCTCCGACACGGCGCGTTGGGTGGCGGTGTACCGGGCCTGGGAGTCCCAGCGGCCGG
>Ga0306923_10002350_pt1 | contig 17283 bp, 25 predicted proteins | sample sta12Can44000108_FD_203841 | JGI IMG/M metagenome (GOLD analysis project Ga0306923, IMG submission 203841) | Lab enrichment of tropical soil microbial communities from Luquillo Experimental Forest, Puerto Rico - statanox.12C.anox.44.000.108 (v2)... | ecosystem: Environmental > Terrestrial >... | reverse complement strand
GGCCAGATGGAAGGCGGCACGCACCTCTCCGCCGCAACCTGGGTGTGGATTACGTGCCGCCCAAACCCTGATCAACGAGGCGGGCGGCTGGAACATTTCCGGCAGTCCAATGTATTGGCCGCAAACGGTTATCATTTGGACGATATGAGACGACTGCTCTTTGCACTGCTGGTGCTGGTCTGGATTGCCTCGTCTCAGCCAAGCGCACCACACCCCACCATCGTCAACAACCCGAATCCGAATCGCCTCATTGTTCACGATGTCCCTACCCCTCCTGTCAGTGCGGTGCCATCGAGCCCGATAAAGTCTTTCCTGAGGATCTGGTATTTGCGGGCAGCCCGGATATGGATCAGAGCTTCGAGGCTGTGGCAAACCCGCTAATCGCCCGGAACATCACTTCCGCTTCCTCTTAGCCTTCGGCGACCTTCCACGCTTGCCAACCTTGCGGGCCTCTCGTTCCTGCCGTTCCTTGAGTTTTTTCCGGGGGGTCGCCGATCCGCGCGGCCGGTGCTACAACTGCGGGCAAATGGAGGCGGGGAAGTGAAACTGCCCAAGACGCTGCAACGGTATGCGGCCATCATCGAGTCAATGGATAATGAACGGTTCGCAGGCAACGGGTACTGGGTTTATCCGCGCGGCCGGGATGCACTTCGTGCCGATGTACTGACTGCACCGGGAGGTGAGCAAATGAAGGCTATCCGCCGTTACTTTGCGAAAGTCTAACGGGCGCGGCGCAACACCGAGCCCGTGCTCGAGCGTACCGCTACTGCGATCTCGCGAAGGTGAAGACGACGAAAGAACCATTCAGAGCGCCCTTGCATTCTACTTTAGGCCTAGCTAAAGTATAGAATGTGAATGGCGGCGAATCCCTACAGCGTTCAAAGAGTCGACGGACAGAAGCCGTCAATTCGCCGGGGAATAGCATTCCTGTTATGCCGGGAGAACGCCGGCCTCAATGCAGCAGAAACGTTCTTTCGGTTGAAGCCGAATCGGGCTCGGGAGGTTAGAACACGGTTTGATCATTGGATTGACGGCGGCCAGCCGCGCGACAACTGGTTCCACGGGTGGCCAGGCCATCCCATGTACAAGCACTGTTTCGTTTTCAAGTGGAAGGAGAATCGACAGAATCATCGCTTATATGGATTCCTTTGTAATCCGCAGCCCACGTCACGTCCAGGATTTCAGTTGTGTGTGCTTGCGACGCATCGAACGAAGAACGAACGCGAGACGGATGAGCGCGAGCTTGAAATCGCTGTCTCACTCCGCGCGAGTCCGGATGTGATTATGGCGATCCAGAGCATCTATCCAGATGTGAAAGGCGGTAAGGAGCAATGGGTAAACTAAATACGCATTGGACGAGCGCCAGTACAGACGATTTTCTCTATAGGGTTGCGGCCGATTTCGCCCAACAAATCGAAGATGCGATGAAAGAGTCCGAGGCCAGCCAGGCGGCATTGGCTAAGGCTCTCGGCGTGTCCGAAGGACGCGTGTCTCAGGTGCTTAACAATCCCGGCAACCTGACTTTGCGTAACGCGATTGAGTATGCGCGTGCGCTGAAGAGGAAAGCAGCCATCGTGGTTTATGATGATCGCGATCCGAAGAACCGAAACGGGCCGATCAATTCCAAGATTTTTACATCGTGCTGGGAAATGCGAGGCAGGCCCTCCGATTTCTTTGAGTTGAACGCGCCTCCGCAGCAGACTGCTATCAGCACACAAGCCTTCTTTGCCTGCCACCACGGCTCATTCATCGGGCCGCTTGTCGCCAACAACGCGCTTTCCTTCTGGCCCGGCACATCCCTGCCCTGGCCAATTTCTCCCGGTTTTACAAGTTCTAATCAAACCTCCACGGGAACTCTCATAGCAAGCGGAGAATTAGTATGGCAGAGCCAACCCAAATAGTTTTTAGCTACAAAGAAGTGGTAGAGTGCCTTGTTCGAAAACAAGATATCCATGAGGGCATTTGGGGACTATCTGTCAAATTTGCGATTAGTGCGGCGAATGTAGGCCCCACTAAGGAAGAGTTGCGGCCGGCTGCGATTATCCCACTGATGGAAATTGGACTTCAGAAGATGGAGGAAGAGAACAATTTGTCCGTTGACGCAGCGAAAGTCAACCCTGCACCAATCCGGAAGGGAAGCTCTCCTCGTGCGAAAGTTAAGGGCTAAGCCTGCGACTCATTCGTGCCCAGAAGGCTCCGCTCTGACGCGGACACGGTAACCTGCGGCGACACTGCGAACAGGAGTGACGAGTAAACACACGTCAGCAGAACGGCAACGTACTTTGTCATGGTTCTCCTTATTGAGTTATTTCCCATTGACTTCTTCTTCACTCGCTCCCCACCTAAGCAAAGGGCCGGGACATGACGCCCGGCCCCTTGCCCTTCTCTCTAGAGAAAAACCTTACCGGCCCTCAAAGTAAAGCCACACTGTGCCGACTCTTGACAATCTGTGAGTCCTCATGGCTTTCAGGGATAAAATACAGGGACAAGCGTATGGTGTCAAGATGGTCTTTTCAATCCTTGCTCCCGTGATTCAAGCTCTACTGGAGCGCATCCAGGAGTGAACCTCCTCAAGTTGTAAAATGGAATCGTGAACGACCGCGAGTTTCGGCAGCGCCTCGTCAAATTGCGCTTGGAACGCGAGCGTAAAGATGCTCAGGCCGCAAACGCGGCCAAGAAACCTCCTGTTTCCGCGAAGTCCCAAAAGGCGAAGAAGAAGTGGTCTGCGTAGGCCGACCGTCATAAGGCTCCACGACCACCGGCCGAGGAACTGTCGGCGTTTACAAGCGCGGCTAATCCGGGACTTAAGCGCCAAGATTGAGGCAATGGCTGCAGCCGGCGACTATGATGGTCTGCGGTGCATTGCACGGACCGTTGATGCGCTATTCAGCCACCCACCGCAGAAGTAGGGGGAAACGATGCATATAGGATTTACAGAGATCCTGATTTTTCTGGGCGTCTTGCTGGTGCTGCTTTTTTTGGGGCTCGTAATCCTGGCCTTCTGGAGACTGGGCCCGAAGTGGCCCTTGCTGGCCACAATTTTATTGCTTGGGTGGGGACTGCATATGTTCGAGGGGTTGGCCCTGCCGGAAATAGCGGCCGTACTAGGGCTGGGCGTGCTCGCTTTTTGGCTCGTGATGTGGCTCTTGGGAAAGCTGAATCCCTCTAAACGCAACTCAGATGGCCCGCCAGACGCCAGCTAGGCGTAGACTATTGGACTGCGGAAAGGAAGGCAACGGTGACGGTGATAGACAGAGTGATGGCCCTCGTAACGGCAGGCGTTCTGCTGGCCCTTTTGTTCCGGGCCATCGACAGCATTCTAGATAAGCTGACTGAAATTGCCAACATTCTGCGGGGCATAAGGGACCTATTAGGAACCGAAAGGAGGCCACAATGACGAGACGACTGCTGATGTTGCTGGTGATGGCGCTGGCTGGCTCTCTGCTGGCCCAGGACCCAATAAAGGCCAACTGACTACCTCACTAAGGGCGTAGTCAACGGCTTGGCGTGGCGTATCATGGCTCCCGACATGAAGAACATGTTTGTAACCGCCTACCGGCTCGGCTTAACTGATGGCCGTGATTTGCTCACATGCACGGGTACAACTAAGCGGCTGGCTAACCTTGAGAGCGGACAAATCACCGATGAAATGGACGTCTTCTACAGCGCCGTAAGCAATCTGCCAATCCAAATCAACGGCGGGCTACTCTACAGTTGGCTCAAGCTCAGTGGCGCCACGAAGGAGGAGTTGGAGCGAGTCAGGCTCGAATTCTTGAAGTGAACGGTCCACCCAGCCCCCCGCCCGAGGCCAGCTAGGCGGCAAACTTTGGCCGATACTCGTCCCGTAATGCCAACGTCTGTACGACACTCAGCGATCGGCGCCGCCGACGATTGGTTTTCTTAACTCCAGGGCGGCTTGCTCGATCGACACATTCAAAAACCGCTGCCGCGTGCTCGCCAAAGGCCTGGCGACGTTCATAGACGCTGCCGCTAACCGCTATGCCGTCGATGAGGTAAGTCATTCCCAGTTTCTCTGTAATGTCGAGGCGATGTGGATAAGCGCCAGAGTTTGCGCAGCCGCGATGGTTTCCTTAAGAGTGAAAATATCGGCGTGTCCCGCTGTTTGGCCGCTATTGTTTTCCAGATACCAAGCCAAGCCGTCGCGTAGCCGGTTGCCATATTCCTGGAGAACTTGGACTGTGACAGTTTCGATTTGCATGTCAGCCTCGATTCCCCCGGTTAGCTTCGCTGCCCGCTACGCTTTTGAACGGGACGCGGAATATCCCGCATTCCCTGATTAGGCTTGCTCGCCACAACCTCGGGCGTATCGGAATCAACGCCCATGAACTTCGCCGGCAGAACCTCGATGCCCAAGTCGTTCACGGGCCAAGTGTCTCTCGGTACATTATCCATGCTGTTACCGTGGACACCGCCGTACGGCGTGTTGTTGAAGTTCTGGCGCTGGGCTGAAATGATTCCCGAAATAATGCTATCGGTTGGTTCCCGATGACTGATTGGCAGTTCCTCGGGCATCAGATCCGAATACCACGCAGATTCAACGTGCTGAATCCGGGAACCGTCTTCGGCGCGGCCTTCACGGGCGCCGGGTTGTCCTGGTTCGGCTGCGATATCGCGTCTAACGCGTCTAACTGGGCTTTTGTCGTTTGCCATAATAATTGCCTCTCTAGAACCAGTTCCGGTTCCAATAAGTGCTCCTTACAGTCTTGACTTGAACTCGTTAAACATACGCCCGCCGCCACGGAATCTTGCAATTTGCTGATCCGCCCGTTGTTCCATTTCGGCTTCGGCCGTTTCGGGGTTATCCCACCTGTGCTCTTGAGCTTTCTTGGCCGCCTCTTGTGCCTCCAGCCGCAATTGCTCGGACAGGTTCAGGTGGAGCCTGCCCTGTCCGACCTTCCACTCAAAAGCTTCCTGCCAAAGTTCAGGAGAGGTTGCCAGAGGAACACGCATGCCGTTGAAATCGACAATGCGGGTGCCGTGCTTGAGTGCCAAATACTCGCAAATCTCGGCGCTGTTATGTTCGTTCGTGCCGTCAAACTCAGGATGCGCCGCGGCGAATTCTTTGTAGGCCAGAATCGTTTCCCGAAGGTCTGCCTCCTCGAGGTTGCTTAAGGCTTCAAGTTGGCAACGATAGTACGCTTCTTCCGCGGAGCCGACCACTACGTCTTTTGGCGGGAGGAGTGGTATAGTCCGGGCGTGCTGTCTCTCTTGCGCCTCGGCTGATTCCTTGCATTCTCGCGGCGGGTAATAGTGATGGCCAGTGGAAACACCCAGCCAGCCACCGTCAATCTTTCGGACTAATGACATTTATCTGCTGCCTTTCGTTGCTGCCTGGGGGGGTTCTGCCGGCCCCGCCCTCACCGTCTGCCGCGATTCTGCCGTAAGACCGCCCCGAAGACACCATGACGGGCACCGGCAGAGATGCCTTCATGATGTCTTCAGGACAAAACCCAATCCGTCGCTTACCAGTACGGTAGGCGCGGAGTTCGCCGGACTTTACCATGCGATCAACGGTGGCCACGCTCAATCCGAGCTTACTAGCCGCATCCGCACGGGTGATAAGTTCGTGCTCAGTGAGTTGCATATGACTTAGCGTAGCACAATTTAGAACATTCGTGCTACAGGGGGTGGTGGGCGTCAGCTGATGATCATCCCGCCATCGGTGATGAACGGCATACCGTCCTCATCGAGGGTTCGGTGACTCTTGAGTGGGGTTCGATTCGGCACCCTGGGTTCCGGTGGGAAGACGGGGCTCGTCTGCTGAGCCAGCCAGTCATTGTGCTCTTTCTCCTGCTGTTCACACTTCAGCAAATCGGCGCGCAGGTCCTCGAATTCCTGAGCGACACGACTCGGCAATGAAGCGAACCATTCCCGAACGCTGCCGGCTGCCTTGCATTGCTGAACCGCCGTGTTCCAGCGTTCGCGTTCGGCCCGCTGCCGTTCCTCGCGCTCACGGTTCTCAATCTCCTCGCGGGCCGTTTCCTGGTCAAAGGCCTCGCAATCGGGGCAATCGACGCCACCAGGCCGGCCGTGGGTGCAAGGCCATTCAGCCTCATCCAACGCAATGGCGGCCACGGCCTTGGGCGCCCGTTCCGGCTTTGGCCTGCCCGCGTTGCGAAGTCGAGACCGCACGAAATCAGAGAGAGTCATCTGCGAGTCCCGAGCTTTCGCCTGCCAGGTGGACAGTTCCTTCGGCGAACACCGAACTAGGATTTGCTTGGTACGGAATTTGGCCATATATACCCCAAAATACTACAGTTGTAGTTATCAGGGGTTACGGCCACAGAAGACCGGTTCTGACCTAGCCCGCCTCCTCAGGCAAGTCCCCTAGGGTGTTCCCCTCTCCCGGTGAACGATTTCCAAATGTATCTTTTTCAACGGCTTGCTAACAGCCCGCTCGCGGACCGTGGTGCATTGTGAAACAAGCGGCAAACCGCGAGACTGTTTCACGGCCAGCGCGCTGCGGGCCCCTGGGTGCTTTGGCAATTGGGTAATACGCGGAATTTCAGCTTGTTTAGCGAAGAGAGGGGTGGGGGGTTTACCCTGATCGGTAGAAATTCCGGCTTGGGGGCCTCCCACGGCCCTCGATTCGTGGCAAAAGGGACGTTATTCATCTAGTACTTAGAGTACTCTGTGGTGCAAAGCGGTGCAACGGCCTGGACGCGGGGAAATGCTGCTAGCTTTCGGCAGAGCTGGCGCCTGGTGGCGTGGGGACAGCGGCATTAACGCCGGCAGCGGATGAATCAGACGAAGGCCGGGGTTAGTGTCGCTTTTTTCTAGTGCTGTCGTGGAATAAGATAGTCAACGAAATGGACTGGCTAAAGGAACACGAGTACCTTGCCGCGTGGATTGGCCTCGTCCTCGCATTGATTGCGATCATTCCGATGTTTACGAAGAAACCGGAAGAAGAAGAGCCAATTGTGACATGGCTTAAGAGATTGGGCTGCGTTTTCTATACGCTTCTCCTACTGTTGACATGTGTGACGGTAATCTTGATGCCGACCACGGGCATAGTCATGCGTATCTACGCCGGGGCCATCGGACTCGTTGCGTTTTTCGTCCTCATTATGTTAGGCGTGGGAATGTTTGCCGAGCTTTTCCTCTCCAAATCTGAAAATTTTAAAAACTGAAAATCCCCCCCCAAATCATGCCGTGGCCGAAATGTTTCAGCCGCCCGCCTCGTAGAATGCCGTTTCTTGGCGCAGGCGGACACGTTGTCCGGACTGTCCGGGGTTAGGGGAAAACCTGGTGCGAGGTGCAACACAAACCCTGATTCGGAGCGGAAAAGAGAGAACCTTTCCCGAAAAGTCTTCTTAAACGTGTTTGGTGTTATAAAGCAGTATTCCGGCTCTAACATTTCGGGAACGGTAGGCGGCGTGCGGTATTCTGAAGGCAGTCGAAGACGGGCGCGTCCACCGGTGCACACGGTGAAGGGCCAATCCTATCCAGCCTGATGACGCGCCCACTGCTCAAGCTGGGATAGGGCCGAAGGATAGGATGCTGGACAAAAAAGACCCGCCGACGATTTCACCGCTGGAAGTTGCTCTCTCCGAGGACTTGGACTTCCTACATAAGGCCGGACTGAAAGTTGCTCGCTCCAAGAACCTATTAGATCAGGCCGGCCTGTCGGAAGTGTATGACCTAGCGAGGGTGGCGCTTGCAGTAATGACCAAAGCGGCGATCGCCAAGGCCAACAAGACGCCTGTCCGGATGCCCGACCTGAAGACCAGCCGCACGCGGATCACGCTGCAAGTCCTCTTTACACGCGAACTCGCGATCATCAAAAAGCGGGTGCAGGAATCGTTCTGTGATGCCGGAATGCTGAAGCGCGAATACCCTGATTTCGAGGTGTGGAATCAGCTAAGCAGTAGTGAGATCCGCGAGATTGCCCGCGGCGAGGACTTTAGGCCCAAGGCGTATGCAGGCAATATAGTCCTGCGCATGTTCGGCCTGACCAATCTGGAAACCCTTAGGAAAGACCGCAAAAAACTCAAAAAAGCCTCCCAAAAGTAAGCTCCGCTCCCATCTGTACCCATCTGTACCCCATTTTTAGGCCCCATCTGTACCCATCTGTACCCACTTTTCGGTTGTTGAAATGAAGGTGTGCCTGACTTAGATCGCTTGATAAGCCCCTGCCGCCTAGCACACGTGCTGGGCGTTCAGGAAACTACATTGGCAACGTGGCGACGCCTTGGATACGGGCCGAAATGGACCCGTGTAGGGCGTCTGATCCGGTATCCCGAGAGTTCGGTTAGCGCCTGGATTAACGAACAGATGGGGATTGGCGGCGGTGAGCCGCCTCTGGCGGCATGAAAAGCGAAAGGCCCGAGTTAGCACCTCGGGCCCTCAATTCTCGGAAAGGAATGGAAACGAAACGATTCTCATGGACATTGTACACCACACCTCGGCTGACGTAATCGCAGCCGTCCACATCAGCGACGTTTACCAAGCCTTGACGGGCACCAAACCTCGGCAGGCCGGCATCGGAAGGTTTCGAGCCAGGGCCATCTGGCGGGACGGTGACGGCTACAATGTCGCGCTCGACGATGGCCGTGGATGCTGGTATGACCATGTTACCGGTGAGCATGGCGGCGTCCTTTCGCTGGTGCAGGTCGTTCGTGGCGGCACGAAGCAAGAATCATTACGTTGGACGGCAGACCTCGCCGGCATAGAGCTGACAGATCGCCCGCTCACCCTAATGGAGCGGGAGCGGTACCGACTACAGAAGGCAATCGCAGACCGTGAAGGCGCCGATGTTGTCGCGTGGCGGGATGGTTTGGTTTCGACCTTGCGTGAGCACCGGAACGCGTTCCTAAGCGCGTACCACAAAGCAAGAAATTACGTGCTGGCCAACGGTGTTGACACGCCATTCGCAAACTTGATGGCGGATGCCTGTGAGTTTTACCTCCGCAAATATCAGTGGCTCGATAAATCAATTGCGCTCATCGAAGCGGCAGATTGGGGATTTCTACTTGACTGGTACAGACGGACCAAAAATGCAGAAACGGCCTGAAAAAACCTGGGCGGAACGGGACCAAGAAAAGCACCAGAGTGATCTGGAGGGTGCGACAAGGGCCGCTATGAAAAGCCCGTTGCCGATGAAACTCAGCACGGTGGTAACGACGTTCCAGAAGTGGCTTTATTTACCGGACAAGATCTCTTTGTACGTCGTCCTAGGTGCACTCGCAGCCAACTTACTACCGGGCGATCCACTTTGGCTCCTCATGATCGGCCCACCGGGCTCTGGGAAAACCGAACTGATCCTGCCTTTGGCGAAGCTAGCAAGGGTCATCATGGCCAGCACGCTAACCGAGGCGGCATTATTAAGCGGTACAGCATCCCGTGACAAAGCAAAAGAGTCCAGCGGCGGCCTACTGAGGCTGATTGGCGATTTCGGCATTCTACTTTGCAAAGACTTTACTAGCGTGCTGTCGATGAACCGGGACAGCAGAGCCGCAGTGTTGGCCGCACTCCGTGAAATTTACGATGGCGCCTGGGACCGGCACATCGGTACGGATGGCGGTAAGACCCTATCGTGGAAGGGCAAGCTGGGCTTGATTGCCGGCTGCACATCGGTTATTGACCAGCACCACGCGGTAACCGCGGCGATGGGCGAACGGTTTGTCATGTACCGGATGCCGCCCATTGATGAAGATGCACTCGCGGCCCGAGCACTCGACCACCAGGGCTCTGAAGAGACCATGCGTAGGGAGTTGGCGAGTGCAGTTACTAGCCTGTTTCTGAATATTGAACTGGCCGACGATTACATCGTGGAGGGCGATGACAGGACCAAATTAATTGCACTGGCCGCGTTCACCGTCAGGTGCCGCAGTTCTGTTGAACGCGACGGCTACACCAGGGAAGTGGAGCTGATTCCAGAGCCGGAAGCACCGGGCCGGCTGGCTCTGGCGCTGGCTCGCCTCTTGGTTGGGGTAACGGCCATCGGAGCAAAAAGGGAAGACGCATGGCGGGTGGTTTCCAAAGTCGCATTAGATTGCATTCCGGCTCTTCGGCTGCGGGTAATCACGATGTTGGCGGGAGCGAATGTCCCGGTGGATACCACCACCGTTGCAACCGCCATCAAGTACCCGACGCAGACCACCAGGCGAGCATTGGAGGATTTGGCCGCACATGGCGTCGTGAAACGGCAACCTGGCGGCCAGGGAAAGGCCGACCTTTGGGAAACAAGCAAGTGGACCGAAAAGAAAATTACCGCTGCATCGATAAACTTTCCGGCGTTGTCGGAAGAGGAAGAGGACACATGAACCGTCAGCCTCCGCTGACAAAACCGCAACCCAACTAAAGGAGAAGAAACAGAGTGAGTAAAACCACGAGAACCCGGAAGCGGAGTAACCCCGGAATCCAGCATAGTAACCTGTCCATGCCGGCCGAATGTGTTGGCGTGCAGAAACCCAATGAGCCTCCTTCTGCAATCTGTCATGTGGCGCTGCGCTGCTTGCGGTGCAGGCTATGCGCGTACCACTGTGACTGCTGGGCCAGGCTCGAGCCGCCCGCCTCTCAGACGCCTGATGCGCCCGTGTTGTTGCCATGCCCTCAGCGTAAGCAGGCTGATCCTGTTCAAATGCAGCTACCAATGAACTGCTACCTGTGCAAGAGCCAAATCGACAGGCCGGACGTGTATATCGTCGCTGGCCCCGACGAGTGGAGTGAACCTGATGACCCCCACACCTGGCCGCTGGAACCAGCGCACCAGGATTGTCTCGACCGTGCGGCTGCGTTGATAGAGAAGGTGACTGCATGAGCATCCAGAAGCTAGAGAAAAAATACCGCGAGAGCAATCTCGACAGCGCCAAGAGGATTTTACAGGACCCGGCCTATCAAGAGGGCTCGTTGATGAAGTTGTGGGCCGTGGAATATTTGCGTAAGCACGCGGCAGAGGCACAGAGGGCCAACCATGAACGGCACTAAAGCGGAGCCTGAAGGGGTAGACCTCGCCTGTCGTCTTCTGCTGGCCCTGCGGCCATTAGCAGAGCGGTCGGGCAATAGCACATTGCTTGCGCTGACCGATTGCGTGTGCCAAACGCGCGACGCGAACGAGCTTGTAGCGGTGGTCTCGTTGTACAGCCAGGAATACCCCGCCGATCCATTGGCCGGCAAGATACACGTTTGGAACACAGAGGAGTGAATTGAGCGCACCCGCTCCAATTCGACCGCAGGGTTTGGTATTCTCGCCTGTTCAGGAGGAACGCATGGCGCGGCGAGAACATCAGATGCCGGCGGTATTGGAGCGGCAGGGAAAGCAGGGCTTGGAATTCTACATCCGGTATCGCATTCGGATTCTCAAGGCGGACAGCGACGGCAAGCCAGTCATCAAGCGCATAGAGAAGTGGCATCACATCGGCATGTGCTCACGGATGACAAAGCGCCAAGCGGAGCGCGAGCGGGACAAGATCATGGACCAGGTGAACGGCCAGCACGCCACGATTCAGTCCCAAGTCCTGTTCAAGGATTTCCTGGAAGTCTTCCGGCGCAACCACTACCGGGGCCTGAAAGAGACATCGAAACGGTATTACGACCAGCGCATCGCGGCCTGGATATTGCCGGTGCTCGGCGACAAGAAGTTGTACCAGATTTCGCCGCTCGAAGTGTCCGAAATGCTGGGTGCGATGGAAACCAAGCGAGTGGCTCGCAGTACCCGCACCGCTACCAGAGCCATCCTTGCCACGATGTTCAAGAAGGCTCGCCTGTGGGGATATCTCAAGGACCAGGCCAATCCAGCGCAGGATGCCGAGATCGGCCGCGGCAACGAGGGCGCACGAACCGTTTGGACTCCCACCATCGAAGATGCGAGAGCCATCATTGAGCACGCCGATGAAGACGTGGCGCTGATTCTGGAAATGATTGTATGGACCGGGATGCGGATTTCAGAAGTGCTCGGTTTAAGGTGCCGAAATGTTGACCTTAGCCAAGCCATCCTCTACGTCCGCGAACGGCGTTCCCGCTGGGATGTGGATGATCCGAAGTCTGCTGCCGGCCAGCGACCGCTACCGCTGGGTTATCTGGCAGAACGTCTACGGCCGCTCATGGCGAGTCCCGACCAATTCCTGTTCAGGCAGCCAGAAGGCGAACCTTGGACGGACCAGCTCTTGTACCGTCGCATCCGTTCAGCAATGGACGGGGCCAAGCTGCACCACGCCGGCAATGCATGGCACGCCTTCAGACGCCTCCACTCAACCCTGATGAGGCGGGAAATGTCGATATTTGACCTCCGGGCTCAGATGGGCCATGCGGACATCAAGACTACCCAGCGGTACGTGGATTCGCCGGTTAGCGACCGTGCCGAGGCCCTGGCTAATGCACAATCCAAGGTGATTCCGTTCAGGAAAAAGGCCTGATTTTGCGTGGCTGGTGCGGGATGGAACTGCTAAGCCACACAAAACAAACGGTTCGTGTGATAATTGAATTATAGCTTTCCCTCCATGGATCTTCGTGAAAAGGCAGGGCAGCTTCCTCTTGCGCCTGGAGTGTATCTGTACAAAGACGCTACGGGCAAGGTCATCTACGTGGGCAAGGCCAAAAGCCTCCGCCTGCGCGTCCGCAGCTATTTTTCCGAGGACAAGTTCGGCGACGCCAAAACCGGGGGCCTGCTTGCTGAGGCTGCGGACATCGACTACATCCTGGTCGACAACGAAAAAGAAGCGCTGGCGCTCGAAAACAACCTGATCAAGCAGTACAAGCCGCGCTTCAACATCCTGCTGCGCGACGACAAAACCTATCCTTATATTAAGCTGACTCGCGAGAAATACCCGCGGGTGTACGTGACGCGCCGGCTGCGCAAGGACGGCTCGACGTACTTCGGGCCCTACTTTCCGGCCAACCTCGCGCACCGGCTGGTACACTTCATCCACCGCCACTTTAAGGTGCCGTCCTGCAAAGTGGACCTTACCCGATTCCATCCCAAGCCGTGCCTGCAATATCACATTCACCGCTGCCTGGGGCCGTGCGTCCAGGGACTCACCACCGACGAAGCCTACGCCGGCGCGGTGCGCGATGTGAAGCTGTTTCTGGAAGGACGCCACGGCGATCTAGCCGTCGAGCTTCGCGGCCGCATGGAAACCGCCTCCGAGCAGATGCGCTTCGAAGAGGCGGCTTCGCTCCGCGACCTGCTCACGACAGTCGGGGAAATCGAGCAGAAGCAAAAGATGGCGGCCGCCAAAGGCGATGACGTCGATATCTTCGCGTGCTATGCCGAACCGCCGCTGGTGGCGCTCAACCTGTTTCACCTTCGCCACGGCCAGATCGTGGACCGGCGCGAATTCTTCTGGGAAGACCAGGGGCACTTCGACGAGCCCGAATTTTTCTCCACGTTGCTGCTACAGATCTACCTGGATCAGGAGTACATCCCGGCCGAGATCCACGTGCCGGTGGAATTCGAAGACCGCGAAGTGCTCGAAGAATTGCTCTCCGAAAAGAAGGCCCGGCGCGTCGAAATCCGTACCCCGCAGCGCGGCCCCAAAAAGGCGCTCATCGATTTGGTCGAAACTAACGCCAAACACAGTTTCGACGCCCGCTTCCGCGTCATGAAGCCTTCTTCGAAAGCGATTCAGGAAGCGCTGCAGGACAGCTTGAACCTGTCCGAGCCACCGTCAAGAATCGAATGCTTCGACATCTCTCACATCCAGGGCACCGATAAAGTGGCCAGCATGGTGGTGTGGGAGGACGGGCGCATGAAGAAGTCCGACTACCGCAAGTTCATTATCCGGACCGTGATCGGCAATGACGACTTTGCCAGCATGCGCGAGGTGGTGACGCGGCGCTACGCCCGGCTCCAGGAGGAAGCAAAGCCGCTGCCCGGCCTGGTTCTCATCGATGGAGGCCTCGGCCAGTTGCACGCGGCGGCTGGAGCGCTGGAGGCGCTGGGCATCATCAACCAGCCGCTCGCCTCGATCGCCAAGCGCGAGGAGATCATTTACGTGTACGGCCAGGAGGATGAGCCGGTGGTGCTCGATCGCTTCTCGCCGATCCTTCACCTCATCCAGTCCATTCGCGACGAAGCCCACCGCTTCGCCGTGACCTTCCACCGCTCTCGCCGCAACGCCCGGCAGCTCACCTCGGAACTGGAGAACATCGAGGGAGTGGGCAAGAAGACCGTGCAGAAGCTGTTAAAGGAGTTCGGCAGCTCCGAACTGGTGCGGGCGGCTTCGGAAGACCAGCTGGCCGCGGTGGTCGGCAGGGCGGCGGCGCGCCGCCTGAAATCGCATTACATCGAAACGCCACAAGCGTAACGCGCGTCCATGCGAAAATAGGAACAAGATGCCGAGCCGCCTCGCACCTGCGCTATTTTTGGTGGTTCTTTCCGCGTCCGCCCAAAGCTTGTCGATCAAACAACTGATGAGTTTTCTCCAGTCTTCGGTCCGGATGAAACAGACCGACAGGGAAGTCGCCCATTATCTGGAAAAGGTGAAGCTCAGCGAGAAACTGGACGACCGCACCGTCGAGGAGCTGCAAAGCCTGGGCCTCGGCCCCAAGACGGTAGCAGCGTTGCGCGGGCTGCGTGACCAATCGCAGGAACTGAAAGCGGCCGGCCTCTTGATGTCCGACGCCAAGCCCGCGCCCAAACCGCCTCCCTCGGCTGCCGAGCAGGCCGCCATCCTCGATGACGTCCGCGAGTATGCTCTGAACTACAGCCGCAGCCTGCCCGATTACATCTGCACGCAGGTGCAGCGCCGATATGCCGCGGCGGCTCCCGGCGGCAAGTACAGGCAATATGCCGGAAGCGACGGCCCTTCCTGGCAGTTGCAAGACACCCTGACAATCCGGCTGAGTTACTTCGAGCAGAAGGAAGACTACAAACTGATCCTGGTGAACAATTCGGTGACGCAGGCGGATTACACCAAGATGTCCGGCGCGGTGTCCACCGGCGACTTTGGAACCATGCTCCGGCAGATCTTCGAGCCCAAAACGGAAACCCGTTTCGAGTGGGACCACTGGGCAACCATGCGCAGCCACGTTTCCTATGTCTTCAGTTACCGCGTCTTGCAGGAACGCTCTCAATGGCACGTCAGCGACCGCCAGACCGACATCATTCCGGCTTACCACGGGCTGATCTATGTGGATCAGCAAACTCACCAGGTGCTGCGTGTGACCATGGCGGCGGTCGGCATGCCCGCGTCGTTTCCGATCCATACGGCCGAAGACGTTCTAGACTACGACTACCAGACTCTCGGCGACCGCCAGTTTCTGCTGCCGTTCAAAGGCGAGGTCCGTATGACCACGGCCGACGTGCTCTCGAAGAACGACAACGAATTTCACCTCTACCACAAGTATTCCTCCGAGTCGGAGATCAAGTACGACACACCTGATCCCATCCCCGACAGCCAGACCAGAGAGCAGCCGCAAAAATAAGACGACTACCCGTGCCAACACCCCGCGGCGCCCGCGACTATAATAGGAGCCGTATGCGGTGCCGCTTGCTGACCGCGGTGTTGCTGACGTGCCTTGCCGCTCAAGCGCAGAGCCTTTCCGTCAGGGAACTGAGAAGTTTCATCCAGTCCTCGATTCAGCTCCAACAAACAGACAAACAGGTGGCGGGATTTCTGTCCCGCGTCAGGCTGACCGAGAAGCTGGACGACGGCGCGGTCGAACAGATGCAGAGCTTGGGTATCGGCCCGAGGACGCTGGCGGCTCTGCGGCTTCTGCGCGATCAGTCGCAAGGTCTTGCTGCTGCCGCGCCGGCCGCGCCGGAAGCCCCGCCCGCGCCGATTCCCCCACCTTCGGCTGAAGAGCAAGCCGCCGTGATCGCCGAGATCCGCGAATACGCGTTGCGTTACACCAAAAATCTTCCGGACTTCATTTGTACCCAGGTGACGAGGCGTTACGTCGCGGCCGCGCCTGGCGGGCGCTATAATCCCCGCGGCACTGGTGGCGATTCATCTTGGCAGTTGCAGGACACGCTGACCATCCGCCTCAGTTACTTTGAGCAGAAGGAAGATTACAAGCTGGTCTTGGTGAACAACACCGCGACCCAGCAGGACTACCGCAAGATGGCCGGCTCTGTCTCCACCGGCGAGTTCGGCAGCATGCTGCGGGAGATTTTCGAACCCGCAACCGAAGCCCATTTCGAGTGGGATCACTGGGCCACGCTCCGCAGCCGCCGTGCCCTGACGTTTAAGTACGACGTGGCCAAGGCGCGCTCGCAGTGGGTGCTCGACTACCAGCGTCAACAGCAGTTTGTGCCCGCCTATAGCGGACTGGTGTATGTCGATCGGGAGACGCACCAGGTGCTGCGGGTGAGCATGGTTTCAAGGGATGTCCCCGCCGACTTCCCGATCCGGCAAGCCGAAACCGTGCTTGATTACGATTACCAGACCCTCAGCGACCACCGATTCCTGCTGCCCTTGAAGGCAGACTCCCGCATCGGAACCAGTGATACGCTGAGCCGCCTGGACGAGGAGTTCCGCCTGTACCGGAAGTTTTCGACCGAGTCGGAAATCAAATACGATACGCCGGAGCCGCTCCCCGCCGACCAGACCCAAGAGCAGGCACCTCAGGCGCCCAGGTGACACCTATCTTTATCTGGCGTACCTTTTCTCGAACTTGTTGCGGCTGTTGAAGACTGTGAAGGAGCCGTCTCGTTCAGCGGTCAGCCGCAGCCAGTTGCCCCGGCAGATCTCGTCGACATTGGCCAGAAATGTGTCGGGCGAGTTGTGGTCCTTTCCACCTTCGATGGCGTAATGCAATTGCCAGATGTCCATCAGGCCGGGCGTCGCGTGCAGCGTCTGCCAGGCTTCCGGCGAGCCGCCTTTACGGGGACCGTTGTCCCCGATGGCGATTTTGGCGTGGATCGCGTGCACCAGTTGCGGAGTGTTCGCGTTGGCGCCCATGTGGTGCGAGGCTACGAAAACGTCCACCTTGCCAATCTTGTTCGCCGGGCACACCAGGTCGTGCTCCCGGCTGGTGGTGAGATCGCCTAAATCGAGGATGCGAAAGTCGCCGAAGGTGATCAGCAGGCCGAGCGATTGCTGATTCTCGCCGGCCACCTCGGCGGCGTCGGGACGAAACGCCGCGCACTCGGGATTGGCTTGGCCGGCGCCCGGCAGCGGTGCCTCGAGAGTCTTCCCCGCCCCTGCCAGCACGCGGACCTCCAGCCCCCGGATCGGAATCGTATCGCCGGGTTTGACCGAGACGCGAGTCCCCTTAGAGCTGAAGTCGCTGTACATGTTGTAGCGAACCGTCGAATCCTTGTCGGTCTCTGTATTCGGCCCGTGATCGATGAAGGTTCGGATGGGAAGCTTGGCGGCG
>Ga0306923_10002349_pt1 | contig 17283 bp, 15 predicted proteins | sample sta12Can44000108_FD_203841 | JGI IMG/M metagenome (GOLD analysis project Ga0306923, IMG submission 203841) | Lab enrichment of tropical soil microbial communities from Luquillo Experimental Forest, Puerto Rico - statanox.12C.anox.44.000.108 (v2)... | ecosystem: Environmental > Terrestrial >... | reverse complement strand
CCCGCCTTCTTCCCCGAGTATCGGGTCACCGGGCCGCAAATGCGCCAACCGATCTCGCAGCAGCTGCTCTGTTTCGGTGTCGACGACCGTGACCGGATCGGTAGGCGTCGTCTTCGACCGCACCGCACCGCTGGGCGGCCCATTCGAGGGGCCTGCGTCGGCGCCGAACACCTCGGCGCGGCGACGCCGCACGAACCCGGCGGCCTCCGTGGCAAGCGTTTCGGCCACCGAACGCAACCGCGCCGGCTCGTCGTCGGGTCGGGTCACCGGACTATCGCACCACACTTCGCCGGCGCTACGCAGACCCCCCGAGGCGCATCGTCGCCAGGCTAAGGTGAGCGGACAACCCAGTCTCGCTGAGGAGTTTCGATGACCAGCACCGACTCGACCACGGATACCCCCGGCACCGACGCGGTCGCCGGCTCGCCGCAGCGTCGTGGGTTCGGCATCGACGTCGGTGGCAGCGGCATCAAGGGCGGCATCGTCGACATCGACACCGGCCTGTTGATCGGGGAGCGAATCAAGCTGCCCACCCCGCAACCCGCGACGCCGTCGGCTGTCGCCAAGACCATCGCCGAGGTCGTCAACGGATTCGGATGGACCGGTCCGCTCGGGGTGACCTATCCCGGCGTCGTCACCCACGGCGTCGTCCAGACGGCGGCCAACGTCGACAAGTCCTGGATCGGGACCGACGCGCGCGAGGTGATCGGCGCCGAACTGGACGGCCAGGACGTCACGATCCTCAACGACGCCGACGCGGCCGGACTTGCCGAGGCGCGCTACGGGGCGGGCAGAGATAACTCCGGCCTGGTGGTGCTGCTGACATTCGGCACCGGGATCGGCTCCGCGGTCATCCACAACGGGACGCTGATACCCAACACCGAGCTGGGGCATCTCGAGGTCGACGGCAAGGAGGCCGAGCACCGGGCGGCGTCCTCGGTCAAGGAGCGCAACGACTGGAGCTACGAAAAGTGGGCCAAGCAGGTGACTCGGGTGCTGGAGGCCATCGAGAACGTGATCTGGCCCGATTTGTTCATTGCCGGTGGCGGCATCAGCCGCAAGGCCGACAAATGGCTGCACCTGCTCGAAAACCGCACTCCGGTGGTGGCCGCGGCCCTGCAGAACACCGCCGGCATCGTGGGGGCCGCCATGGCGGCGACCTCCGAGGTGACGCACTGAATTTTGCCCGGTCGGGCGGTAGAAGCGTGCACTGTCGTTACAATGGTCCTCGGCGACAGCCCGACTGATAGCGTGCGAGTACTCACGCTGAGACCAACGCCGACATTCGACATAGCAGACACTTTCGGTTAGCCATGCCCAGACCCACCGAAAGTGAGTCCGACCGAAGGGGTGTAAGTGGCAGCGACCAAGGCAAGCCCGGCGACCGCTGAGCCGGTGAAACGCAGCGCCACGAAGGCTCCATCGTCCCCCGCCAAATCGTCCCCCGCTAAGCGAACGACGGCGAAGGCGGCCAATGGCGCCGCCCCGGCAAAACGGGCCACCAATGCGGCACCGCCGGCGCCGACGGCGCCGCGGGCCGCCAAGTCCACCAAAGGACACCAGGCCGCGGCCGCCACTGCGGCCGGCGATACCCCGAAGAGGACCCGTTCCCCGGCCAAGAGCGCCGGCGCCAAGGCGCCGTCTGCCCGCGGGACGAAAGCGGCCAAAGCCGCCCCGGTGGAGCCCGAGGCCGGCCTGGAAGTCGTCGACTCCGAGGGGGTCGTCGAGGATCTCGACGCCGAACCGGACCTCGAGGGTGCGCCTGGCGAGGACCTCGACATCGACGCCGACGACCTCAATCTCGAGGACCTCGAGGACGACGTGGCGGCAGATGGCGATGACGCCGACCTCGAGCCAGGTGACGGCGGCGAGGCTGCCGCGTCGACCACCCCCGCGCCCGGCGAGACTCCCGCCGAGGAGGACGAGGAGATCGCCGAGCCCTCCGAAAAGGACAAGGCCTCCGGTGATTTCGTCTGGGACGAAGACGAATCCGAGGCGTTGCGGCAGGCCCGCAAGGACGCGGAACTCACCGCCTCCGCTGACTCGGTTCGCGCCTACCTCAAGCAGATCGGCAAGGTGGCGCTGCTCAACGCGGAGGAAGAGGTTGAGCTGGCGAAGCGGATCGAAGCCGGCCTTTATGCCACCCAGCTGATGAGCGAGCACGTCGAGCGCGGCGACAAACTGCCCGCCGCCCAGCGCCGCGACATGATGTGGATCTGCCGCGACGGCGACCGCGCGAAGAACCACTTGCTGGAAGCCAACCTGCGGCTGGTGGTTTCGCTCGCCAAGCGGTACACCGGCCGCGGAATGGCCTTCCTCGACCTCATCCAGGAAGGGAACCTGGGCCTGATCCGCGCGGTCGAAAAGTTCGACTACACAAAGGGATACAAGTTCTCCACGTATGCGACCTGGTGGATCCGTCAGGCCATCACCCGCGCCATGGCCGATCAGGCCCGCACCATCCGTATCCCGGTGCACATGGTCGAGGTGATCAACAAGCTGGGCCGCATTCAGCGTGAGCTGCTACAGGATCTGGGCCGCGAGCCCACGCCTGAGGAGCTGGCCAAGGAGATGGACATCACGCCCGAGAAGGTGCTCGAGATCCAGCAATACGCTCGCGAGCCGATCTCGTTGGACCAGACCATCGGCGACGAGGGCGACAGCCAGCTGGGCGACTTCATCGAAGACAGTGAAGCGGTGGTGGCCGTCGACGCGGTGTCGTTCACGTTGCTGCAGGACCAGCTGCAGTCGGTGCTGGAGACGCTGTCCGAGCGTGAAGCCGGCGTAGTACGGCTGCGCTTCGGCCTCACCGACGGCCAGCCGCGCACCCTTGACGAGATCGGCCAGGTGTACGGCGTGACCCGCGAGCGCATCCGCCAGATCGAATCCAAGACGATGTCAAAGTTGCGCCACCCCAGCCGTTCCCAGGTCCTACGGGACTACCTGGACTGAGCGACACTCCGATTAATGGCTCTGAGCAGCAGTTTTGCTGGTCAATCCAGAAATAGTCGACAAGTACAGCGTGGCCAGTCAAGATATCGGATGTGGTGCGTCGTAAACCCCCGGCCCTAGATTTGGCCGCACTGCTGCCCTCGTGGGAACTGGCGCTGCGCGCCGAACGCAAGTCCGCTCAGACCATCAAGTCTTACGGCGATGGTGTGCGCGGGTTCATCCGCTGGTGTGAGGACAACGGGCACTGCCCCGCGCTCGACCGCGACCTGGTGAAGAACTTCGTTGCCGATCTGCTCGCAGCCGGCGCCGAGCCTGCCACCGCGCGTGCCCGCCAACTCGGCGTGCGCCGGTTCTCGGCATGGTTAGAAGAAGAAGGCGAGATCGACGACGACCCGCTGCTCGGGCTGAAGGCGCCCAAGCTTGACGCGAAGGTGACCGAGTCGCTAACCGATGACGAGTTGCGGCGGCTGATCAAGGCGTGCGGCGGCAAGGAGTTCCGTGACCGCCGCGACGAGGCCATCGTGCGGCTGATGGCCGAGACCGGCATGCGCGCGGGCGAACTCATCGCCCTGTCCGTTGATGATGTCGACCTCACCCGTGGCCTGGTGACCGTGCGCCGCGGCAAGGCTGGCAAGGGCCGCGTCGCCCCGTTCGGCCCACACACGGCGCGCGCGATCGACCGCTACCTGCGGATGCGCCGCACCCATCGGCTCGCCGAGACGAACGCCGTGTGGCTGGGCGATCGCGGCAAGGAATTGGCCTATTTCGGTCTGCGTAACACGCTGCAGTACCGTGCAGAGTTGGCCGGACTGAAGGGCTTTCATGTTCACCTGATGCGCCACACCGCGGCCACCCGGTGGCTTCGGGCCGGTGGATCTGAGGGCGGGCTGATGGCTGTAGCCGGCTGGTCGACCCGCGACATGATCGACAGATACACAGGTGCATCCGCGTCCGAACGCGCCGCCGACGAGGCCCGCAGCCTGAACTTGGGCGAGCTGTGACCCAGTACCTCATCACCGTCAGCACGACAAGCCGCCACGGCCGCACCAAGTTGCACACCTTCGGCAAGCTCCTCGAGGCGGAGCACCTGGGTTGGTCTGTGGAGACACACGCGAGCCGCAAGGAGGTGGCGCAGCGTCGGATACCCGGCGTCGCGTTGCCGTCGCCGTGGCCCCCACCGCCGCGGCGCGACATCGGCACGGCTTACTACCAGCCGCTGTCGCGCCACGCGACGCTGGCTCTGACAGAAAATTTCGATATTCCGGAGGCGATGCTGCAGGTCATCCTTGACGCACTTCGCCGCGGCGACAAACACGAGGTCGAACTGTGCGACCTCAAAACCGTGCGCTCCCAACTGGGTTCGCGCATCAGAAAGCTAGACACTCTGGGCACCGAACAACGCCGACACGCCGAAGCCGCGCTGTACAACGAAATACTCCGGCGCTGTACTACCATTTAAGGCGGCTATCGCCTTTGAGGCGGGGCAAGAGTCTTTACCCCGCTGCGTCGCCAATAGGTGACGGTATCCCTGGCGGTCCTCCCATCGAGGAGCACCTGCCTCTCTCTGTATGGGAGATAACAGGATGCCGCTCGTCCTCCCCCTCATCGGCGTACTGCTGTGGGTGCTCACCCCAGCCGAACGTTCACTGCGCGGCAAGATCGCCGTTGAAACAAGCTGGGCACGCACGCAAAACCGTTCCGTCAGAACAGCGAAGGCGCGCAAAGCACTTGAAGACAGGTTTCTGGCCGAAGCGGACGGCGATCCTCTTCGCGCCGAACACATTCGACGGGCGTACTACGCGAGGCTGGCGCTTGCCAGTTCGCAGGCGCGCCGGCGGCGCAATGGTGGCACCTCGTGAATGCCGAAGGCCGCCCCGGCGACGACCTGCGCGAGACGTTCACGAAATACGTTGTGTTCCCCAATGGGCGATGCCGATGAGCCGCCGGGGCGCTATGTGGCCGACCGAGCTGTCAGGCGAGCCGAATTTCATCGACCTGACCGCGCTGGCGCAATGGCTATTCAAACTCCTGTGGCTGCACCCGGACCTGGACTCCGGCGGGTTCATCGCGCTCCAGGTGGAGGTGTGGGCGAGAGCATCGAGCCACCTGACACCGGACGAGGTCGAAGGCGCGCTGGACGAGCTGATCGCACGCGGCTGGGTGTCGGTGGACGACGATACCGGGGAGCTGTGGGTGCGCCCGTTCATCGAGCTGGACACCAGCCGTAAGCCCAACATGTTCGTCTCCGCCATGCGCGCCGTCCAGACCCGGCGGTCACGGACGGTGCGTCACGCCGACGAGAAGGCGTGGAAGATCCACCAAAACCTGATTCAGCAGCGCGACGACGCCTATGAGCAACTGCGGGCCAAGATGTCCAAGGAACCCTTCCCGAACCATTCCCGAACCTTTCCCGAACCGTTTCCGAACCCATCTGGTGTAGGTGAGCCTGTAGGTGTCGGTGAGGAAGCCCGCCTCGGTCAAAAACTCTGTACCCGGTGTGGGCGTCATCCGGTGATGCAGCGTGGGCTGTGTGGTGCCTGCCTCGGTAGGGAGTTGTGAAGCCCCCGGAAGCCACACCCCCGCGCGGCCCCGCCGAACCCGAGACTGCCGCAGCTTTCCAGCACCGAAGTAACACGTGGCAAGACAGGGATACGTACCATTTCGCGTGCCCCTTCCGACTACTACTAGTGAGCGCGACCGTGGTGGTCGTGCTCGTCCGCCTTTTCACGCTTGTCGACCACCGCTGTCTCAATAGTTTAGATATGAGACAGACCCCGCAGGTCCTACTGGCGCAGACGAAAGCCCACGTCGTGCTGTCGCAAAAGTCGCCTCAGAACGATCGTCGCAATACTTGTGCTTCTGAGACTTTTGCGACAAACTCAAGGCATGACCACCGCTACCGCTCCCACGGGTGTTCAAATCGGATACGCCCGCGTCTCCACCGGCCACCAGTCCTTGGACCAACAGCTCGACGCTCTCACCGCAGCGGGTGTCGACCCGAAGCGGGTCTACAGCGACAAGCTGTCGGGAATGTCGACGCGAGAGCAGCGACCTGGCCTTGCCGCCCTCCTGGACTACGCCCGTCCCGGCGACGCAATCGTCGTGATTGGGATCGACCGGCTTGGCCGGAACGCCGCCGAGGTGATGGTCACGATCAGGGATCTCCGGGACCGGAACGTCGTTCTACGGTCCCTGAGGGAAGGCATCGACACCTCCAACGCCACAGGACGCATGGTCGCCGGGGTGCTTGCCAGCCTGGCCGAACTTGAACTTGAACTGGGCCGCGAACGGCGTAGTGCGGCACGGGAAGCGCGTCGGGCACGCGGCCAGCACATCGGACGACCCAAGGTGCTTGACGAGAAGAAAGCTGCTCTGGCGCAGCGGATGCACGCTAACGGTGAGTCTGCGAGCACGATTGCGACTGCTCTCGGCGTGAGCCGGGCGACTGTGTACCGCGTCTTGGCCGAACAGACTGCTGACGGCGATTGAGAGGATGCTGAGCCGCTCTCGCGTTGGACACGCGACTCGCGCGACTCAGCCTGGGTGTTCGAGTTCTGTTCGGGCCTGGTCGATTTGGTCTAATGCGTAGGTCGCCATGGCGGCGGTGGTCATCGTCTCACCCTTGCGGGCGAGCGATTCATAGGTCTGGTCGCCGAGGACCTCGCGGAGGTGGGCGATCGCAGTACGGAACTCCCATACCGAGAACGCTGCCGTCGGGGCCACGCACGCGAAACCGGCCACGACGGCGGCCGGTTCGTAGTGTCCATGGCGGTCGAGAAAGGTCGTCAGGAGTCCCAGCGCGGCACGGATCTGGCCGGTGTTGCCCGCGCCGGAGTAGGTCTGGATCGCCAGGGTGATGTTGTCAAGTGCTACGAGGGGGTTGGTGGGATCAGCCTCGATCCGGAGCAGTGTCATGGCGACTGTCATCGCAAAATATGTCTCAATCATCCGATTGCCGCTTTCTTGGGCGATCGCCACGCCCCTGCGCAGCGCGTCGAGTGCCCGATGAGGGTCTTCCTCACGCCACGCCATGCCATAGCAAAGCAACGCGAACGAGACGACGTAAGGGTTGTGGGTCGCCTCGGCGGCCTCGATCATGCCGGTCGCAACAGATCGCGCTTCGTCAGCACGACCGGCGCTCGCCAGGGATACGACGGCGCAGGCCCGAGCGAGTCCATAGGTATCCCGACAGCGAGTCAGGTGGTTACGGTAAAAATCGGCATACTGCTCAGGCTGGCCGGCACTGTAGACGGCACCAAGCCAAAGCTCGGTCAGGCCGATCGGCACACCGCCCACACCCCGCTCCATCGCCGTCTGACCGGCATCGCTATAGGCGAGAGCGTCGTCGAGTCGGCCAAGCATGTAGCACAGCGAGGCGATCGAACACAATGACACAAGGCGCGGATGGTCGACGGCCTGAGCCGATTCGATGAGTTCTTCGGCCCAAGCAACCGGCTCCAAGTTCTCCAGAAAAACACCGAACATCCCTGACAGAGTTGCGATGGCAGCAGCGGCGTCGAGGTTTCCTTCGTCGGCGGCCCATCGAAACGCGTTGCGCAAGTTGGCCAACTCGGTTCCAAACCAGTCGTACACATCACGCTGGCGGGGGCTATCCCACAGGGCCAGGATGTCGGCTTCGCGCCCGGCGAAGTAGCGGGCATGCGCGGTCCGCGCCTCGTCCGCCACACCGCTCGCGACGAGTTGTTCCTCGGCGAATTGGCGGATCGTCTCCAGCATCGAAAACCGGGCATGCCCAGAGGAGCGATCTGCCAGGAGCAGCGACTTGCGCACCAAGGCATCGAGCAGATCGAGAATGGCATAGTCGTCGGGGTCGTCAAATCCTGCCACCGCGCAGGCACTTTCGAGGTCGAAGCCGCTTGCGAACACCGAACATCGGTCCAGCAGCACCTTCTCCGCGTCGTCGAGCAGGTCGTAAGACCAGGCCACCGCATGACGGAGCGTCTGGTGGCGTGCCAGACCGCGCCGCGAGCCGACCAGCAGCCGGAAGCGGTGATCGAGGCGATCACGCACATCGCTGGCGGTCATCGACGCCATCCGCGAGGCCGCCAACTCGATGGCCAACGGGATCCCGTCCAGGCGGCGGCAGATATCCACCACCGCAGCCCCGTCGTCGGCGTTGCTCAACGCGAAGCGCGAGGCAACGCTCCGGGCGCGTTCAACAAACAGTTCCACCGCCGCCGAGTCGATGCCCGCCCCCACATCCAGCGACGGCACCAGCCACAGTTGCTCGTCGGCGACGCCCAACCCTTCGCGGCTGGTGGCCAGGATCCTCACCGTCTCCGAGGCCGCGAGGATCGCCTCGACCAGATCGGCCGCCGCGTCGCGCACATGCTCGCAGTTGTCGAACACCAGCAACCGGACTCTGCCCTCCAACGCGGCCGCCACTGACTCGCTCACGCTCTTCCCCGGCTGCTGGGTGATGCCCAGCACCGCCGCCACCGCATCAGGCACCGCACCCGGATCAGCCACAGCGGCCAGCTCGAAAACCCAAACCCCGTCGGGGAAGTCATCGGCCAGGCCCGCCGCGACTTCCAGCGCCAGGCGGGTCTTGCCGACTCCACCTACCCCGGTCAACGTGACCAACCGGTGCGCTCGCAGCGCCGCTTCGACCTGGGCCACTTCAGGCTCACGCCCGATGAAACTGGTGGCTGCAGGGCGCAGGTTCCCAGGACTTGTATCGAGCGCCCGTAACGGAGGAAAGTCGGTGCGCAGGCCCTCCGCTTGGACCTGGAACACCTGAACCGAAGTCGGGAGATCCCGCAACCGTCGCGGTCCCAGATCCAGCAGATCCACTCCGCTGAGCAGACCCGCCGTCGACTCGGCCAAAAGGATCTGCCCGCCGTGCCCGGCGGCCATCACTCGTGCGGCGCGATTGAGCACCGTTCCGAGGTAGTCGCCGTCTCGCAGCTCGGCCTCGCCGGTTGCCAATCCCATGCGCACCGGCAACTGCAACTCCCGTTGCGCGTCGATCGCGGCGTTCACGGCGGACATCGGCGACGCGAAGGCCGCCGCGAAACCGTCGCCCGTGTGGCTGAACAGGAACCCGTCATACTCCTCGATCGCCGTGCGCAACACCTTGTCGTGGACGACGAGCGCCGCCCGCATCGCTTGCGCGTCGGCTTCCCACCGACGCGTCGAACCCTCCACATCGGTGAACAGAAACGTCACAACACCCGAAGGGGGCACCGCCTGATCAGCGGACACCTCAGCAGAATCTCACAACCGACCTGCTCCTACCACGCGCATCGGCGGAATCCGACCCCAGACCCCGCCCCGAGGCACAGGTCCCGCAATCGCGTGCCGTCCTGATCTATCACGCGGGGGAGAAAATGGCGACGGCCCCCCGCGACTCCGACGTCGCGCAGACTTTGCGGCATAGCTACGCCAACGCCGCCGTGGCTCCCGCCCACACGAGCGGCGGCATGACAGCGAAACTCGGCCCGCTCCTCGGCTTACGCTTACGCAGTGTTCTCGGAGACGCGCTACGCGCTCAACGGGGACTTGCGTGTCGCCTATCGCGCGTCGGCTGAAGGTGAACGCGACATCGTGTTCGTCTTTACTTCCACGAACTGTGAGGTCTTTCCGGAGCTACCGTCGCTTCAAGGGTGGGTCGAGGCGATGACATCGCTCGGTCGGCTGATCTTCTTCGACCCGTCGGGCACGGGAGCGTCCGATCCACTCACATCGGGCACGCCGCCGACCTTGGAGTCATGGGCCGACAGCATCACCGCCGTGCTCGACGATCTGGGCAGTAGTGAAGCGGTCATGCTCGCGATCGACGGCGCGTTCGCGGCATCGGTGCTGTTCGCGGCAACACATCCGTCGCGTACAGCGGCGCTGGTCGTGCTCGAGGGCTTCGCGGATCCGATGGCGGAACGTACCGAAGGAGTGGACCTCGAAGAAGCCGTCGCTGCATTTGTCGGCATGTGGGGCACGGGCGAGTTCCAGCATCTCTCGAATCCGGACATGCCGTGGAACGAGGAGATAAGGGCGACGTGGGCACGGCACGAACGGCTGGCGGCAAGCCCAGGAATCCTCGCTCAGATGATGCCTCTCATCGTCGAAATGGACGTGCGGGCATTGGTTCCGACAATCCGCGTGCCAACCCTCGTCCTCCAGCACACCGACGACCAATTCTCCGTGCGCGAGTGGGGCAAGTACATCGCTGATCACATATCGGGCGCGAAGTATGTCGAGCTGCCGGGGCATAATGCGTACCACTTTGTCGAACCGGGATGGCGTGCGTCGTTCCAGGAGATCGCGCAGTTTCTGACCGGCCAGCAACCCGACGTAGCCGACGACCGGGTCCTTGCGACCGTGCTGTTCACCGACATCGTGGACTCGACGCGCCGGGCCGCGGAGATGGGTGACCGTGACTGGCATGCGCTGCTTGATGCGCACGACGCCGTCGTCCGGTCACAACTCGCTCGCTACCGTGGCCGTGAGGTGAACACATCGGGAGACGGCTTCCTCGCGACATTCGACGGCCCGCAGCGCGCGATCCGCTGCGCCATGTCCATCCGCGACGCCGTGCAGACGCTCGGCATCCAGGTGCGGGCCGGGCTGCACACCGGCGAGTGCGAGGTCCGCGGCGATGACATCGGCGGGATCGGCGTACACATCGGGGCGCGCGTGAGCGCACTAGCGGGGCCGAACGAGGTGTTGGTGTCGAGCACGCTGCGCGACTTGGTGATCGGGTCGGGACTTGAGTTCGAGGAGCGCGGCGCTCATGAACTCAAGGGTGTGCCCGGCGAATGGCGCCTCTTCGCCGTCGCCTCTGCGTAGCGGTGGGTTTCGGCGAAACTCGCCCTTCCCCGGGTCTGCTTGCTAGGAACCGCTGGCGGAGGCTTTCTTCGCTGTCGTTTTCTGCGGCGCTGCGGGTGACACGCGGTGCGGATATCCCCACGTCTGCTCATAACGGCGACCGTTATGGCTCCCGCCATCGACGCAGCCATGTACGACAACGCCGTTCCCATGGCGCGGATGATGCTTTTCATTTCTGCTCCTTCATGTGTTGTGAACTGGCTACGCGGATTTGCCGCGCGGTCATCGACGGTCATGCGCCCGTGCCCGTGCACGCAGTAGGGCTCGGCGTCCGGCTCGAGCTGCTCCGGCCCATTGCCATGCGCGCAATCCGTCATAGGGTTGAGTGCACCGGTGGCGCCAACCGGTGCGCTGCCCCAGCGCGGAGGGCTGAATCATGTACGGGCGCTCCACCACTATCGAGGGACAACCGTCCTTGATCGACGCGGGCATTGATTATGTTCGCGATGTCGTCATGCCTGCCCTCCGACGGATGGATGGCTGTATCGGGCTGTCGCTGTTGGTCGACCGCGGGTCCGGCCGGTGCATAGCGACCAGCTCCTGGGAGACCGACAAGGCGATGCACGCGAGCGGCGAGCAAGTACTGCCGTTGCAGCGACGGGCGGCCGAGATATTCGGCGGCAGCGTGATGGTCGACAGGTGGGAGATCGCGGTCCTGCACCGTGATCACCGCGCCGGTGCGGGTGCCTGCGTTCGAGCTACCTGGTTCAACGTGCGGCCCGATCAGCTCGACCGAGCCATTCGCTACTACCGGGAGTCGATGCTGCCCGCGATCCAGGAGCTCGAGGGGTTCTGCAGCACCAGCCTGATGATCGACCGCACATCCGGGCGTGCCGTGTCGTCCTCGACTTTCGACAGCCTTGAGGCGATGGAGCGACACGGCGATCAGGCACGGTCGCTCCTAACCACTCAGCTTCATGACCTCGGAGCCGAGCAGCACGATTGCGAATTCGAGCTGGCGATCGCCTGTCTACGGGTACCCGAGTTGGTCTGAGCGGAGGAGCGCGCGGTTAAAGCGGCAACGCGCGCTAACGCTCCACGGTGCGCACCGAAATCCCCATGATGAACGCGATGTCGGTGGCGCTGTGCCCGGCCCGGGTCAGCGAGGCCACACGCTCGGCGCGGGCCTGCTGAGCCTCGGTGGTCAGGTCGCACTGCGGAATCTTGGGGACTTTCACGGTGCTCATTTCGTGACCCACTTCGGCCAGGGGCAATGCCGAAGCTGCCCAACGCCTTTCGCTGAAGACGCAGGCCGTGCAGAACAATCTGCCCAGCCTGGCGGCCAAGCTGGGCACCCGCACCAGCCATGAGGCGGTCAGCAACGCGGGGCGGGCACACAGTCTCGATGGAAGATCGACGGTCGTGCATATCGGGGCGCGTGAGCGCCCTGGCCGGGCCGAACGAGGTGCTCGTGTCCAGCATGCAGGCGGTATTTACGACTTTCGAAAGAACCCTTCAGGGGTCCTGGTTTGTGAGATTCTGCTGGGGTGTCCGCTCCTGCGACGGCTGCTCCTTCGGGGGTGGTGACGTTTCTGTTCACCGATGTCGAGGGTTCGACCCGTCGGTGGGAGACCGACGCGCAAGCGATGCGGGCGGCGCTCGTCGTCCACGACAAGGTGGTGCGCACGGCGATCGAGGCGTATGACGGGTTCTTGTTCAGCCACACCGGCGATGGTTTCGTGGCGGCCTTCGCGTCGCCGATGTCCGCCGTGAAAGCCGCGATCGACGCGCAACGGGAGTTGGGGTTGCCGGTGCGAATGGGATTGGCAACCGGCGAGGCCGAGCTGCGAGACGGGGACTACTTCGGAACGGTGCTCAATCGAGCCGCACGAGTGATGGCCGCTGGACATGGTGGGCAGATCCTGGTGGCCGAGTCGACGGCGGTTCTGCTCAGCGGTGTGGATCTGGTCGATCTGGGGCCGCGGCGGTTACGAGATGTCCCGAATCCGATCACGGTTTTTCAGGTCCAAGCGCCGGGCCTACCGGAAGACTTTCCGCCATTGCGGACCCTGGACCCGAGTCCGGGGAACCTCCGTCCACAGACCACGAGCTTCATTGGGCGCGAGTCGGAGGTCGCCGAACTGCAAGCGGTGGTGAAGGCTCATCGGATGGTGACGTTGACCGGGGTGGGCGGGGTCGGCAAGACCCGGCTGGCGTTGGAGGTCGCGGCGCGGCTGGCCGATGAATTCTTGGACGGGGCCTGGTTTTTCGACTTAGCCGCGGTCACCGATCCCGCCGCGGTGCCCGACGCGGTGGCCGCGGTGCTGGGCATCATCCAACAGCCCGGCAAGAGCGTGGCTAACAGTGTCGCAGCCGCGCTGGAGGGCAGAGTCCGGCTGCTGGTGTTCGACAACTGCGAACACGTCCTCGACGCCGCAGCCGGTTTGGTTGACGCGATCCTGGCGCACTCGGCGACCGTCAAGCTTCTGACGACCAGCCGCGAAGGACTAAGGGTCGCCGACGAGCAACTGTGGCCGGTGCCCTCGCTGGATGTCGGCGCGGGAAGCGACTCTGCCGCGGTGTCCCTATTCGTTGAACGCGCCCAAGCCGTTTCGCCGCGCTTCTCGGTCACCAACCCCGAGGAGGCTGCCGCGGTGGTGGAGATCTGCCGTCGCCTCGATGGAATCCCCTTGGCTATCGAGTTGGCGGCATCGCGCATTTCGTCGATGACCGTGGACGAGATCCGTGATCGCCTCGATCACCGTTTTAAACTGCTCGTCGGTGCGCGGCGTGGCTTGGGACGCCACCAGACGCTGCGCCACGCGGTGGCGTGGTCCTACGACCTGCTCGACGACACCGAAAAGGCGCTGCTGGAACGGTGTTCGGTGTTCGCCGGTGGATTCGACCTCCAAAGTGTCTGCGCGGTAGCCGGGGCCGATGAGCCAGACAACTACCAAGTTCTGGATCTGCTGGACGCGCTGGTGCGCAAGTCGTTACTGGTCGCCGACCGGTTATCGGGTCGGACCCGATTCTCGATGCTGGAAACGATCCGCCAGTTCGCCGAGGAACAACTCGTCGCTGACGGCGAGGCGTCCGAGGTTCGGACCACGCATGCCCGCTACTTCGCCGGGCGAGAAGCCGACATCCTGGCCCTGTGGGACAGCCCCCGACAACGGGAGGCGTATGACTGGTTCACCGTCGAGCTAGCCAACCTCCGCACCGCGTTTCGCTGGGCCACCGACCAGGGCGATCTCGACGTCGCGGCCGCCATCTCGACATACGCGGGATGGCTCGGTTTTCTGGTTGAAAATTACGAGCCCATAGCGTGGGCCGAAGCGCTGATCGAGCCCGCCCGCGCCGTCGACCATCCGCGGCTCGCGTTCCTGTATGTGATGGCCTCACAGTGCTGGATGCTCGGACGGATCGAGGCGGCCGTCGGGTACAGCGACGCGGGCCAGGTCGCAATCAGCCGTGGCCGCGGCGAGGTGCCGCTGGGCCTCGAGCTCATGGTTTGTAGTGCGTACATGGTGATCGGCAAGCCTCAACGGATTGTCGAGTGGTGCCGCGACCAGCTTGCACGCGGTCGGAACGCTCACAGCTTCACCAGGACAGGCCTCGTCATCGCACTAACAATGGCCGGTTCCGATGAGGAAGCGATGGCTGCCACGACCGGCCTGATCGACGCCGCTGAGAGCACCCAGAACCCGTGGGCGCTCTCGTACGCGCTTCTCGCCTATAGCATCGCCTTCCGCGACGCCGACCCCGACCGTGTGCGTGAGGCCCTGCGTCGGGGTCTGCTAACCGCTCAGGACAGCGGTAACCGCGGCAATGCGACCCACATAGCGGGCGCTCTGGCCCATCTCGAGACCGAACACGGCGGCGACCCGCTGGCGGCGCTCGAGTACATCACTCTCGCGATCCGTAACTATCACGAGTCGGGCAATACTGCCCATATGCGTCACCCCCTCGCTGTGCTAGCCGACCTCTTCGATCGACTCGGACACCACGAATCGGCGGCCACTATGGCCGGTTTCGCGCTCAATCCCTTCACCACGGCGGCCTCGCCAGCCATCAACGCCGCGATCGCCCACCTTCGCGATGTCCTCGGCGACCAGACTTACGAATCGCTCGCCCGCAAGGGTGAGACGATGACCACCGCCGCCATGGTGACGTACGCCTACGACCAAATCGACCAGGCCCGAGCAGAACTCAAACACACGAGCTGAATGCCCCCTCAGGAGCGGAGGCGCTCGGCGAGGGGTAGAGGCGCAAGAGTCTGTCCGAGCGCCGTACCCATTCTGACGTCCTGTCAACGGTTTTAGGCAGATGCCACGGCGAAGAGGTGCCACTCGCCGGGCACGCCCTTGAGCTCGTAAGCGCCGCGATCCTCGAACTCCAGCCCTGACCCGATCACCAGATCGCGCAGCGTGCTAGACACCAGCACATCGTTCGCGTCGGCCAGTGCGCTCACTCGCGCACCGATATGCACGGCGATCCCGCCGATATCGTCGCCGCGTATCTCACACTCGCCGGTGTGCAGCCCGGCACGCACCTGGATGCCGAGCGCCTGCACTGCGTCGCGGATTGCCATGGCGCAGCGGATCGCTCGCTGCGGGCCGTCGAACATCGCCAGGAAGCCATCTCCGGATGTGTTCACCTCGCGGCCCCGAAACCGAGACAGTTGCGCCCGGACCACCGCGTCGTGCGCATCAAGCAACGCACGCCAGTCACGATCACCCATCTCCGCCGCGCGCCGTGTCGAATCGACGATGTCAGTGAACAACACCGTGGCGAGAACACGATCATCGGGCACTTCGGCCTGGTGGCCGGTGAGGAACTCGGCAATCTCCTGGAAGGACGACCGCCAGGGTTCGACGAAGTGATACATGTTGCGACCGGGCAGCTCAACGTATTTCGCGCCAGAGATGTGATCGGCGACGTACTTGCCCTTCGCGGGCGGGACGAACGGGTTGTCGGAGTGCTGGACGACGAGGGTTGGCACACGGATTGCCGGAAGGACCGCTCGCACGTCCATTTCGATCGCGATCGGCCTCACGAGAGCTAACGTCCCTGGGCTGGCCGCCAGGCGTTCCATCCGAGCCCACGCCGCCCGGATCTCCTCATTCCACGGCATGTCCGGATTGCTCAGATGGTGAATCTTCCCGCTGCCCCACATGTGGATCGTCGCGGCTCGGCTTTCGTGTTGAACGAGTGGGGTGCCACCCGCGTCTGCGAAACCGTCGAGCACGACCAGCGCGCTGGTATGCGACGGATGTGTTGCTGCGAATAGCGCCGCTGGCGCGAAGGCTCCGGCGATGGCGAGAAGGACCGCTTCGCGGCTTCCGAGGTCGTCCAACACTGCCGTGATGCTGTCGGCCCATTGCTCCAACGTCGGTAGCGCGCCTGGTGTGACCGGATCGGATGAACCCGTGCCCGGTTGGTCGAAGAAGATGAGCCGACCAAGCGATGTCATCGCCTCGACCCAGCCTTGAATCGACGGTAACTCCGGAAAGACCTCACAGTTGGTGAACCAGTTCGGGACGAACACGATGTCGCGAGGACCTTCGGGCGACGCGCGATAGGCGACGCTCAGGTCACCATTCATCGCATAGCGCGTATCCGAGAACATGGCGGAAGTCTAAGCCGAGGAGCGGGTCGAGTTTCGGTGTCAATGCCACCGCTCGTGTGGGCGGGAGCCACGGCGGCGTTGGAGTGGCTATGCCGCAAAGTCTGCGCGGCGTCGGAGTCGCGAGAGAGCATCCCCTTCGGGCGGCGCACTGGTTCTGCACTATGTCTCGGCCAAGTGGAGCAACACGTCGGCAAGTTCTGACGGTCGTGAAAGGAACGGTGAATGACTGTCGGGAAGCTCTACAAGGTCCGCGCCCAGCCGGTCGCGAGCGATTCGCCTCGACCACTCGATGTTGAGCAGCCGGTCATCGCTGCAGACCACGGAAGTCGCGATCGCCTACGCCCAGCGCGGTCACGGCGAACGCAAACGAGCCGCCAGCGGCTGGGCCGCGCTCACCCCCGCCGAGCGCGACGTCGTCCGACTGGTCAGCGAGGGGCTCGCCAACGAGGACATCGCCACAAGGCTTTTCGTGTCACCACGCACCGTGCAAACCCACCTCACCCACGTCTACACCAAACTCGGGCTCACCTCGCGCGTGCAGCTCGTCCAAGAAGCAGCCCGCCACGCCTGAACGGAAGCAGTACGTGCGATGGCCGCCATCGACCCGGGCGGGAGTCCGCCGCGTGAGCGACGCGGTTCTCCTCGCCGCGTTTCAGCTCGGGTGTTCGAGTTCTGCTCGGGCCTGGTCGATTTGGTCGTATGCGTACGTCACCATCGCGGCGGTGGTCATCGTCTCGCCCTTGCGGGCCAGCGATTCGTAGGTCTCCTCGCCGAGGACGTCGCGCAGGTGGGCGATCACTCTGCTGAGTTGGGGGAATCCCGACGCGGTGAGGGGACTGAATGCGAAACCGGCGATGGTGGCTGCCGGTTCGAGGCGTCCGAGGCGGTCGAGGAATACCGCGAGAGTTGCCAGGGCG
>Ga0306923_10002346_pt1 | contig 17292 bp, 18 predicted proteins | sample sta12Can44000108_FD_203841 | JGI IMG/M metagenome (GOLD analysis project Ga0306923, IMG submission 203841) | Lab enrichment of tropical soil microbial communities from Luquillo Experimental Forest, Puerto Rico - statanox.12C.anox.44.000.108 (v2)... | ecosystem: Environmental > Terrestrial >... | reverse complement strand
TCGCGGCAGTGGCGACCGCAGTCATCATCGCGGATCCGCTCGGCATCAAGGGCTCGCTGATCAAGGCCTACACGAAGGCGAAGACCGCCCTCGACAACTCGTAGGACGAGAGGACCCGTCATGAACGTTCCGCTCTGGGTTGCAGTTCCGGTGGCAGCGCTCGCCGCGATCGCGGCCTGGGCGGACGTTCGGACGCGGAAGATTCCTAATGCGCTGACCGGGCCGGCTCTGCTGCTGGCCCTGTTGGCGCACCTGTTCTTGGAGGGCCCGCTGGGGCTGCGCGGCGCGCTCGCGGGAATGCTGATCGCGGGCGGGGTCATGCTGCCCGGCTGGCTGCTGCGCCTCACCGGCGCCGGCGACGTCAAGCTCATGGCCGCCCTGGGCGCCTGGCTGGCGTTCCCTCATGCCCTGTTCGCCACCCTGGGGGCGCTGATCGCCGGGGGCGTGGTGGCGGCGGGAATCGCGCTGCGACGCGGCCTGCTGCGCCAGACGCTCTGGAACACCGCCGCGCTCGGAGCCTGGATGTTCTCGCCCGCCCGCGCCGGCGCACCGCCGCCCGGATCGGGCGTGCGCTTCCCCTTCGCCGTGGCCGTCCTGGCCGGTTCGGTCGGGTCGTTATGGATCCGCGCGTGAGGGCCGATAACCCCCGGAGCATGGTGACGGGCCCTCGCAGGCAAAATGCCGACGAGCGGGGCACGGCGCTGATCGAGTTCGCGCTGGTGTTTCCGCTGCTGCTGGTGCTGACGCTCACGGTGGTGGACCTGTCGCGGGCGTTCTTCGTCAAGAACCTCGCCTACCAGGCGGCGCGCGAAGGCGTGCGGCAGCTGGTGGTGATGAGCGCCTCCGACAGCGCCACAGTGCGGCAGCGCGTCCTGCAGGTCACGCAGTCGGCCAACGTGACGCTGGGCAGCCTCACCATCACGGGGCCGACCAGCGACCACATGATGGGTGTGACGGTGGGAGTTCAATTCAACTGGCTGTTCCTGGGCCTGTTCGACTGGCTGGGTGCATCCTTCACGAATCCTGCCACGCTGAATGGCGCGGCGTGGATGCGCAAGGAAGGAGCCTGAAGCTTCGGAGGGTATGACGGTCATGATGCGAAACGGGAAAATCCTCATGATGCTCGCGCTGGCGCTGGGTCTGGCGGCCGCAGTGGTGGGCTACCTGGGCCTGAGCACAGTCGTGGCGCGCACCGCGGCGGGCGAGAAGGCGAACCTGCGCGATGTCGTCGTGTGCACGGCCGACATGACCTTCGGTACCAAGCTCGAGCCCACCATGCTGAGGGTGGTGCGCTATCCCAAGGAGGCCGTCCCCTCGGGGGCCTATTCCGCCCTGGATTCGGTGGTGGGACAGACCACCAAGGTGTTCATGTCGGCGCGCGAGCCGGTCACCGCGATCAAGCTCTCGTCGCGCGGCGGCGGGCTCTCGATGCTCGTGCATCCCCACATGCGGGCCGCCAGTATCGAGGTCAACCAGGTCTCCGGGGTCTCGGGCTTCGTGCTCCCCGGCGATCGCGTGGACGTGCTCAGCACGGTGGATCCGCACAACAGCGAGGACGCGGTGACCCGCACCCTGCTCCAGAACGTCGAAGTGCTGGCGGCGGGGCAGAAGACCCAGCAACAGGATAACAAGCCGATCAATGTGCAGGCGGTCACGTTGCTGGTGGATCCGGACGGCGCCGAGGTCCTGGCCCATGCCGGCCACGAGGGCGAGATCAGCCTGGTGCTGCGCAATCCCGAGGACGCGACCCACGTGACCGTGCCGGCGGTCTCCACTCACCAGATGATGGGCATCAGCGTGGCCGAGCCGCCACGGCCGGTCGGCAAGGCACGTCCCGTCGCCCACACGCCCGCCGTTTCGAAGCGCGAGCCCGGGAAGGTTCGCATCATCCGCAACGCCAACGTCACCGAGTCGCCCGCCGTCACCGACAGCAGCGCGAGCTGACCGTCGCACGGCGGATTGAACCAGGGAGGAACCAACGATGTTCGTCCACAGACTGAAGCCGGGCCTGATCGCGGTCGCCGCCACGATGGCGCTGACCTGCGCTGCGGTCTCGTCGCGGGCCGAGGGCCGGGAGCGCATCCATATCGCGGTCGGGCGGGCCGAGGTCGTGACCTCGGATGACGACGTGCGTACCGTGGCCATCGCCGAGCCCAAGATCGCCGATGCGGCGGTCGGCTCGGCGCGCACGGTGGTGGTGAACGGCAAGGCGCCCGGGATCACCACGCTGGTGATCTACGGGCAGGGCGCGCGCTTCAGCGTCTACGACGTGGATGTCTATGTGCCCAACGGCGGCAGACAGGTCCGGCTCGGCGTCAAGGTGGCCGAGGTGGACGATCAGGCCCGCCGCGAGCTGGGTTTCGACCTGCTGGGCACGGTCAGCAACCCCGGCCTCAAGGGCGTGCTCACCGGGGGTCTGTACACCGCCAAGGTGACGAATCCGCTGGCGCCCTTCACCGTCGGCCCGGAGGCCGACGGCTTCACGAGGTACGAGAAAAGCGACGGGTCGCTGAAGCTTCAGGCCACCTGGAAGGCGCTCGAGGACAAGGGCGACATCCGCGTCCTCGCCCAACCTACCCTGGTGGCGCGCAGCGGCGAGAGGGCCACCTTCCGCTCCGGCGGTCAGATCCCGGTCCCGGTGGCGACCACCACGTCCGGCAACGGCTACCCGACCGTGACCATCGAGTGGAAGGACTACGGCGTGCTGGTGGACTTCACCCCGATCGTCGAGGAAGACAGCAGCATCACGCTGCGGGTGGATCCCCAGGTGAGCCAGCTGGATTACAGCAACGCGCTGACCTCGGCCGGCTATCAGATCCCGGCGATCGTGGACCGCCTGGTCTCGACCACGGTGAACCTGAAGCGCGGCGAGAACCTGGTGATCGGCGGGCTCAAGCAGACCGACCGGGTCCATACCGTCCAGCGCGTGCCGATCCTGGGCGTGATCCCGCTGGTTGGCTTCTTCTTCTCGCACACCATCACCAACAACGTGGATCACGAGCTCATGATCGTCGTCGCGCCCGAGTTGATCGCGGCGTCGGCCGCCAAGCCGGTGCTGCCGACCGACCGACCGGACGGAGCGCACTGAGGCCATGAAGGTGCCGCCCCTCGGATCCGGAGCGCGCAGTGAGCGCGGCGCCATCATCGTCTGGATGGCGCTCTTCCTGCTCCTCCTCTTGGCCTTCGGCTCGCTGGGCGTGGACGTCGCGAAGCTCGCAGCCACCCGCACCCAGCTCCAGAACGCCGCCGATGCGGCGGCACTGGCGGGCGCCTCGGCGCTCGATCCCAACACCGGGCTGATCCAGACCGATGTGGCGGTGCCGCGCGCGCAGGTCGCCGCGCTCAGCAACAAGGCGTTCGTGAGCGATCCGCAGCCGATCGTGCTGGATGCCGCCGACGTCACGTTTCCCGGGCCGGGCATGGTGCGCGTCACCACCCGCCGCCAGGGCGACCAGTCGGTGGTGACCACGCTCGCCCAGGTGCTTGGCATCACGCGGCTCGAGATGACCGCCACCGCGACCGCCAAGGTCGATACCACCGGCACGGCGCTGTGCGGCATCGTGCCGCTGGGATGCACGCCGCCGGCCGGCCAGACCTTCCAGATCGGGTGCTCGAACATCTACACGCTCAAGGTGGGCGGCGGCGCGGGCACCAACGGCCAGTACGGAGCGGTGGACTTCCCCAATTGCGGCGACCAGGGCGATTGCGCCGGAATGCCTGCGACCGGTGCCAACACCTTCCGTTGCCTGCTCGAGCACGGCTACTGCTGCGGAGTCTCGATCGGCGACGTGCTGAACACCGAGTCGGGCAGCATGTCGGGGCCCACGCAGCAGGCGATCAACTACCTGTTCGACAACGACGTCGTCAAGACCCAGGACATCTGCTACGACGACTACCTGGCGGCCGGGGGCAACGGCGAGCGCGTGGTCTTCGTGCCGCTCACCACGCCGGTGGCCGGCAATGCGACCGTCACGGTGCAGGGCTTCGCGGCCTTCTTCCTCCGGGCGCGGGTCGGCAGCGGTGTCAATCAATCGCTCACCGGTGAGTTCCTCTACAAGACCATCCCGGGCACCGGGGGCGGCTCGGGCAGCGGCGCGGTCACGTACAGCCTGCGCCTGGTCCCCAATCCCTAGAGGGCGTGCACGTGAGTCACTCACTGTCGGTGATCCTGGTGTACGGGGAGGACCACGAGCGCGGGCAGCTGCGCGCCGCTTTCGAGGCGCTGAGCGGCGTGCAGATCGCCGGCGAGCGGCCCGACCTGCGCAGCGGCCTGGCGCTGGCGCGTCAGATCCGCCCCGACGTCCTGGTGCTGGAGCTGGCCGCCCCCGTCGACGACGCCCTGAACGCGGCGGCGCAGTACCGCATGGAGCACCCGGAAGTCGCCCTGTTCCTGGCCACCGACCTGTTCGATCCCGACACTCTCCTGCGCGCCATGCGCATCGGGGTGCAGGAGATCCTGCGCCGGCCGATCGACCGCGGCGCGTTGAGCACGGCGATCGAGCGCGTCACGTCGCTCAACGCCCGCAAGCAGGGCACCTCGGCCGGACACCGCGTGATCACGGTGTTCTCGAACAAGGGCGGCCTGGGCTGCAGCAGCCTCGCCGTGAATCTGGCGCTGTCGCTGCGCCGCGACACCAACCTCGAGGTCGCCCTCGCCGACCTCGACCATCAATCCGGGGACCTGGCCTTCATGATGAGCCTCGAGCCCACCCGCTCGATCGCCGACGTGCTGGGCGGCGGACGGTTCGACTCGGCGGGGGTGCAGGACGCGCTGGCGCGTCATCCCAGCGGGGTGTGCGTGCTGCCCCAGCCCGAGCAGCTCGATCGTGCCGACGCCATGGCGCCACGCGACGTGGGCAGCGTGCTTGAGGTGCTGAGCGCGATGTTCGACTACGTGGTGGTGGACGCGCCGCACGGCTTCAGCGACGTGGCGCTCGAGATCTTCGACCGCTCCAGCGTCATCCTGCTGGTGACCGAGCTGTCGGTGACCTCGGCGCGCGCGGCGCGCCGGGCGCTCGATGTCTTCCATCGCCTCAATTACCTGGTGACCGCCGACCGCGTGCGGCCGGTGGTGAATCGCTTCGTGGAGCCCGGCAGCGTGTCGCTGGCGCAGTTCGAGGAAACTCTCGGCATGCCGGTGGTGGGCCGCGTCGCCAACGATTACGCGGCCGCCAGCCGGGCGGTGAACCTGGGCCGGCCGATGTGCACGGAGGCGACCGCGGGACTCGCGGCTCGCGACATCGTCGCGCTGGCGCGCGCGATCGCCCGCGGGGAGCAGGCGGCGGCCGAGCCCGCGGACGCAGCGCGGCCGCGCAAGCCGGGGCTCTGGCCATTCGGCAAGAGGAGGGCGGCATGAATCTGCGTCAACGACTGGGGCGGGAACAGAGCGGCGCACCCGGGGCCGCGGGGCCGCTGGCGCCCGCGCGGACGTCCGATCAGGGACCGGACCGCTACCAGGCGATGAAATCACGCCTGCACCGCGAGCTGATCGCCAAGCTCGACCTCGCCATGCTCGAGACGCTGGACGATGCCGAGCGCCGCGCTCAGGTCGAGCGCGTGGCGCGCCGGCTGATCGTCGAGTCCGACATCCGCCTGACGCGCGCCGACGAAGAGCGCCTGATCACCGAGCTGATGCACGACACCTTCGACCTCGGGCCCATCACGCCGCTGCTGCTCGACGAGGAAATCAGCGACATCCTCGTCAATACGCACCGCCAGGTCTACATCGAGCGCCTCGGGCGGCTGGAGCTGACGCAGGTGGCGTTCCGCGACGACGCGCACCTGCGCCTGGTGATCGAGCGCATCATCTCGCGGGTCGGGCGCCGCATCGACGAATCGTCGCCGCTTGTGGACGCGCGCCTGCCCGATGGCTCGCGCGTCAACGCCATCATTCCACCGGCCGCGATCGACGGACCGATCCTCTCGATCCGGCGCTTCCGCCGCAGCGCGCTGTCGATCGACCACCTGCTCGAGTTCGGCACCCTGGCACCCGAAATGGGGCAGTTCCTGACCGCCTGCATCCGCGCCCGGCTCAACATGCTGATCACCGGCGGCACGGGCTCGGGCAAGACCACCCTGCTCAACATCCTGTCGCGCTACATCTCGAACGAGGAGCGCGTGGTCACCATCGAGGATTCCGCCGAGCTGATGCTGCAGCAGCCGCACGTGGTGCGGCTTGAGACCCGGCCGCCCAACATCGAGGGACGCGGCCAGATCAACCAGCGCGACCTGGTGCGCAACGCGCTGCGCATGCGGCCCGACCGGATCATCGTCGGCGAGGTGCGCGGCGACGAAGTGCTCGACATGCTGCAGGCCATGAACACCGGCCACGACGGCTCGCTCACCACCATCCACTCCAACGGCCCGCGCGACGCCCTGCACCGGCTCGAGAACCTCGTGCTGATGGCCGGCCACGAGCTGCCGGAGCGCGGCATCCGCGAGCAGGTCACCTCGGCGCTCGATCTGGTGGTGCACGTCTCGCGCATGGCCGACGGCACGCGCAAGCTGCTATCCATCCAGGAGCTGCTCGGCATGGAAGGTCCGGTCGTGACCATGCAGGAGGTCTTCCGTTACTTGCCCAGCGGTCATGACTCGGCGGGCAAGATCACGGGCCACTTCGAGGCCAACGGCGTCGTGCCGCGCTGCCTCGAGCGGCTGCGCCTGGCCGGCGTCGAGCTGCCGACTTCGCTGTTCGAGCGCGGCCGGCGGCTGATGAGGGCGGCATGAACCTCCTATTCACCCTCCTGATCGCGCTGGCCGTGGCGGCGCTGGTGCTGGGCATCGGCCTGGGCCGCGGCAGCGTGACCGCGCGGGCGTTGGGCGAGCGGCTGCGCCGCATCGCGCCGCGCCGCCTCGGCCCGGGCCCGGAGCTGGAGCGCGATCGGCGCTACAGCGTGATGCCGTGGATGGACAACCTGCTGCGATCGATGCGCGTCGGCGAGCGCCTCGAGATGACGCTCTACCAGGCGGCGGTCGGGATGCGCGCCGGCACCTTGATCCTCACCTGCGCGCTATTCGCGGCCGGCGGCTACGTGGCCGGGCTGTTGCTGCTCCACCGGCTGCTGCCGGCGCTGGTGGGCATGGCGGTCTGCGCGCCACTACCGCTCGCCTACGTGGGGTTCCGTAAGCAGCAGCGCATGCGGGCGTTCGCGCGCGAGTTCCCCGACGCCCTCGACCTGCTGGTGAGCGCGCTGCGGGCGGGACTCTCGTTCACCGCGGCCATGCAGATCGTGGCCGACGAGGCGCCCGAGCCGGTCCGCGGCGAATTCGCGGTCACGGTGGAAGAGCAGTCGCTGGGGCTCGAGCCCCGCGAAGCGCTGCTCAACCTGACGCGCCGCGTGGACGTGCTCGACCTGCGCTTCTTCGTCACCGCGGTGCTGCTCCAGCGCGAGACCGGCGGCAATCTGGCCGAGGTGCTGGCCAATACCAGCGCGCTGATCCGTGACCGCTTCCGCGTGCTGGGCGACATCGCGACCTATACCGCGCAGGGCAAGCTCACCGGACTGATCCTGGTGTGCCTGCCGATCTTCGTTTCGCTGTTCACCCTCATGGTGACTCCCGATTACTTCCGGCCGATGCTCGAATCGCCCGAGGGCCGCATGGCGCTGTGGGGCGCCGGCCTGATGCAGGTGGCCGGCATCCTGGCGGTGAAGAAGATCGTGAGCATCCGAGTCTGACATGATGATCCTGACCTTCAGTCTGCTGGTGTTCGCGGCGGTCTCGCTGGCGGCGTACACGCTGTGGTCCCAGGTGGTCACGGCGCGCGACCCGGTGGCGGCCCGCATGCGCCAGGTGCGTGACACCACCGCCACGGCGAGGCGCGCCACGTACGGCGAACGTCCCCAACCGGTGTTCGAGCTGCTGGCGTGGCTGGGGGGATTCATGCCGTCGCGCGACGGCCGCGATGTGCTGCGCTCCGGCCTGGTGCGCGCCGGGTATCGCAGCCCCCAGGCGGTGGTCATCTTCCTCGGCAGCAAAGTGGCTTGCGCGATCGTCGTGCCACTGGCCTGGATCGGCATCGCGTACGCCACCGCCCGTCCGCTAGGAAGCGCGGTGATCTCGACCGCGGTGCTGGCCGCCGTGGGGTTCTACCTGCCGTCGATCTTCATCTCGCTCCGGCAACGCCAGCGCCAGGACGACATCTCGCGGTCGCTGCCCGACGCGCTCGACCTGATGGTGGTGTGTGTCGAGGCGGGGCTCGGCATCGGCGCCGCGATCCAGCGGGTCTCGGACGAGATCGCGCTCGCCAGCCCCGCGCTCTCGATTGAGCTGGCAGTGGTGAACCAGGAGATGCTGGCCGGGATCGCGCGCTTCGACGCGCTGCGAAATCTCGCCCGGCGCACCGGAGTCGAGGATCTCTATGCGCTGGTCGCGATGCTGATCCAGACCGACCGGCTCGGCACCAGCGTGGCCGACGCGCTGCGCGCCCACGCGCACTCCATGCGCACGCGCCGCCGCCAGCGCGCCGAGATGCTGGCGCGCAAGGCCGCGGTCAAGCTCGCGTTCCCGCTGGTGCTGCTGATCCTGCCGGCCCTGATGGTGGTGATCCTCGGGCCGGCCGCGATCCAGATCATGAAGGCCTTGTCGGCAGGGCAGTAGCGAAGTCGCAGCGCGCAGCCTCCCCGCCCGCTACGCGGGCGGGGAAGCGCGACAGGTGTGGATCGAGCCGGTCCCGGGAAGGGCCGCTGTCAGAAGGGTGGTGACGGACTTGGTCAAGTGGTTGATCTGGGTGCCAGCGGTCGTGCTGGGCCTGCTGTGGTGGATGCGGCGTTCCAGGAACGCTCAGAGTCGCGAGAACCGGTAGCCCCTCGCGCCCTTCGATTCACCAGATCGCAACGCGCACGCTGTCGGCACGCCACATGGCGTCCCCGGGCTTGACGCCGAACGCCCGGTAGAACTCGGGAAGATTGGCGAGCGGGGCGTTGACGCGCAGGAACTCCAGCGCGTGCACGTCGATCATACCGGACAGGATGGCGTCGTCCACCAATCTAATGCGCATGAACTCGTGACCGCGCGAGATAGTCGCGAGCGTCGAAGGCGCCTGGGCCATCGGGCCACCGGCGAACGTATGCCTCGGCGACGAGTCGCGCTGACTGGTCGTTACCGAGCGCCGACAAGGCCTGGAACTGTCCGTGAAGTGCAGCGGCTACTGTATCCGCGACGGCTCGAACACTCTGGTACGTGCTCTCGGCGCTGGCCCATTGCTGGGCTGCCATCTGAACCTCGGCCTGACGCATGAGGGCGCTCTGGCCACGCCCCCAAGGCCGAAGCCACCCGCGCTGCTCGAAGTAGAAGCACTCGGTCGATAGGGGCCACGTCGGAACCCTCGCTGAAAACCCGTGGTACTCAAGGTTGGGTAAGAACAGTCTCAACGTTTCGCCACCCCGCAGGGCAGCCTCCAGAGGATAGTAGGACGTACGGTTCACAGTGACCTGCGGTGCGGTGGGAGCGCTCCCGCCGGAGTCAAGATGTCGCCCCGGAACAGGATTCACGAAGAGAATGGCCGTACCGCGAGCAAGATGAGCACGGCGTAGCCCGGCGAGGCAATGCTCCGTCAGGGTCGCATCCCGGATTGACCGATCCACTGGTAGGGCATCACGAGTGGCGGTCTCGCGGACGAAGACATTGTGCCATTGGATCGTCGCGTATGCTGCGATGACGGTGGCATACACCGTGTGCCTCAGCCGTTGCGGCCACCGTTGAGCAACTACTGAACTCGCAGCGGCGAAGAAGATAGCGCCTCCGGCCGCGGGGATGTAGAGATAGTACAGGTACGAGCGGTGAGCCAGGGGCAGCACCGGAAGCAGGAAGGCCAGCCACCATGCCAGGCCGGTGAGGGCAGCACCAAGAACCTGCTTCCACAGGAGGATGCCAAACACCAGGATCATGGGGATGGCGAAGCGCCATGCCGTTGGATCGGCAACTGCAAGCGCGTCCGGGATCGGATCCGTGACGTCTGTGGCCCAGCGAACGTACGTGAACAGGTTGCGAAGGACGAACTCGGGAGATGCAGTCCAGGCATATGCCCCTGTTTGGTCAAGCGAGTGGCGCGGCCCAGCAATCAGGAGAGCGGCAGAGAAGCATCCCGTGACGACCAGGGCGGGCACCACGCTGCGAAGGCCAGACACCCTGCGCCCAGGCTGCGCCTCCAGGATGAGCACCACGATGACCCAGGCAGCCGCGGTCTCCTTCGAGAGCATCGCCAGGAGAGCGGTCAATGCTGCCAGCCAATGGCCGGCTGCCCTGCGTCCAGCTCTCACCCACAGGAGCGTGGCGGCGAGGAGGAAGAACCCTGCAAGTATCTCAGCGATTCCAGTCGCCCAGTGAAGGGGCGTGAACGCGCTGATCGATACGCCAAACAAGATGGCAGCAGCACCGGCGACCAGGGCGGAAGAACTGAGAGTGAACCCCAGCGCATAGACCAGGGCGACATTGAACAGATGAAGGACAAGGCCGATGAGGTGGTAGGGGAAGGGATCAAGTCCGAATGCGTTGTACTCTGCGCTGAATACCAGCCCCAGGGAGAGCGGCCGAAATAGCCTGTCGGGCGGCTCCAGCCCCGCCGCCCGAGAGAGAAACGTGATGTCATCCTGCGCAAAGAACGTCCGTAGTGCTCCAAGGTGGACCACCGTGGTCGTCGCAAGCGCCAGCATCAGCAACGGAATGTGTCGTCTAAGCGCCAATGGCTTGGGTGAGTGCTCCATCAGTGATCGGATGGCACGTGGAACCTCGCGGGGGACGCGGCGCCGATTGCGGCCTGGCGAAGCCTGACGCCCCGGCGCCCTGCCCGAAGATCACCCGTGGGGCGGGGTGGTCCGAGCGAACCTGGGCCGGCCCGCCCGTCTACCTGAGCACGACGCCGAACTTCGATGAGATGCGTTGTCCAGCGCACTCAAGTCTTATCAGATACACTCCAGGCGATAGTCGTCCGCCATTTTCTACGCTCAGGGTGTGGTATCCGGGTCCCCACGAGCCAGATGAGTGGAACACGGAGCGACCCTAGACATCCACGATCTCGAGCTTCCCTTGCATCGCGGCGGGTACCGAGAAGCCCACCATGACCGCGTCTCGGGTTGGGTTGGGGAGGAAACCTACAAGTTCGATTTCAGGGGCAGGTGTCGCCTCGACGACGACCTCCCCCGAGTATCGAACTGATTGCCCGACCAATATGCGCAAACGGTAGCCGTAGGTGTGACCGGCAGAGATTGAATTGTCCTGAAAGACTCCTCGACCAGCGTTGCCCGAAGAGAGTTCCGAAAGCGCGCTCCATTGACTCGCTTGCTCTTCCCGACGGAAGACGGTACCGGTGAATGGAGTCCCGTCGATCTCGATGAAGCCCCTTAGCTGCGATACGCGGATGACGCTGACGAGATTTTTTACCCGGATGGTGAAGTAGCAAGAATCGTTGCCTGGCGCTCCGCAGCCCACAATCCACAGAACGCGATTAGGGCCGAAGGCCGCGGAATCGGGAACCGTCAACGGGTAATGCCACTCGAGCGTTGTATCCGGCGGGATATCCAGGGGCTCGATGAACGCGGAACTCGGCCATCCCCGCGAACCCAACACCGTCTCGCAATAGCGCCCGATCTTCCGTGAGTCGTTTACGACTCGATAGGGCAACTCCAGCAACTGGCCTGGTTCGGCAAACGTGTCGCGAGGGCACGGAGCGGAGATGAGCCCGACGCGGGACGCAGGGGCAAGCTCGGTGGGCAGGGCTCCGCGTCCCGACGGCCGACTGGAGCCCTGCGAGCGGATTGCAGCGTTCGCGTCTAGCCTGGCGAGGAAAAGGGCAACCCACAGAAACACCAGGCCCACACGCGAGAGTCGGCTCCACGGAGATAGCAGCCGTCCGAAGATTGCGGATACAGCCGTCCACGTCGGCTCCAAGAGCCTAGCCATCCAATTTGAGACCAACACTCCGGGCGCTCCGTCGCGAATGCCACCACGCTTCATTGGCTCGTGACGGTGTGCGGAAGCGGACTGTTATTGGTCCAAGTCACCTGGTCTCCGACGAAGACGGAATCGCTCTGGGTCGAGAGGCTCGAGCACGTGCCGTAAGCACCGCCGCTCCCACCGCTCTGGGAAATGCTCAAGACCCGGTTCTGGATCGGACTTCCTGGCGCCAGGACCACGATCGTGCCGGCAAGGCTCGCGCAGCTTGGGTGGATCGTGCACTTGTAGTTGAACGTGCCGGCTTTGGCGAAGGTGTGCATGTACTGATTGCCAGTGGACGGCATGTTTCCGTTCAGTTCGGCGGTGCCGACGGGGTTGGGTGTGACGGGGTACGTCGAGTTGCTCTTCGAACATGACGCCAGGCAAGCCAGTCCCAGGGCCAGCCAGAGGCGTGGGTGACGGAGATGACTCACATCGACCTCCTCACGCGGTCCGAAACGAGAACTCTCGTACGCATGGGCAAAGTGTACGCTCGTCCGGCCGCGGGCGACACCCTGAGATCGGGTCCATCGCCCTCCTGGCTATCCACCTCCGCGAGGGGACCCTGAGGACCGGCTGACGCGCGGGGTCGTGGTGCTCCCCATACGTGGGGCGGCCCATTCCCCGGTCTACTTTTCCTACCTCACGATGCTGACCTTGCCGCGCTGCTCGATCACCGCCCCGCCGGTTCGGCTCAGCGTCACCGGGTAAGCATAGACGCCGGCCGCTGGGACCAACGGCCAGGCGAGCACCCCGCTCTCCCCGGCCTGAACCATGCGATGCAACGTTCCGGCGCGCCGGCCGGCGGCGTCGATGACGTCGGCCGCCAGAACGCCCGCCGCGCCGCTCGAGAACCGAAGTCACAGCAATCGGCCCGGGTTGTGCTCGGGGGACACGACGAGCTGTGTCGCGACCGGGTGATTGTCGCCGACGTCGGTCGTGCCGGGATCCACTGGAACGGCCCACGGTCGGTGTGCAGCGTCGGTCCGCCGGGCCGGATGTTTCGCACCCATGTCATCGAACACGCCGGTGTCGTGCGGATCCGGGAAGCCGGCTCCCACGGTGACTCCCCAGACGCTCGGGTCGTGGAGCGGCCCCGAGCCGATCGTGCGGTAGAAGTCGGCATTGGCGGCGCCCTGCGTCGCGTCCCACGCCATGGTGACGAAGCAAGATGATTCCTCGGCCAGGGTCGGCGGCTTCGGGTAGCGCTTGTCGAGTATGTGGGCCACCGCGCGGGGCAGATCCTTGCGGGCGATCTCCTGCTCGATCAGCCGCATGTCCCCGTCGGGCGTCAGCGTCACGTCGATGTCCCTGCCGTGCTGCTTCAGGTTCACCTCGTACACCAGCTGGCCTTCCTCGGTCTGCTCCCGGGGCGCGCCGGCCACCGTGGCGTCCTTGAACCGCGCCTTCACCTTGTCGTGCACGGGCTTTGGAACCGACGCGACGGAGACCTCACCGGCCCGGGCGCCGGCCGCGACGCACAGGAACACCGCCACACCCCACCGCTCGGAATCTGGCCATGCCCCGCTCCTCGTGAATGTGAAGTGCGACTGGACCCCGGTTCACCTGTGCTTCAGCAGCGCCAGGACGATCTCGCCGATGATCAGGGCGATGATGGCGATCTCGAGTCCCTCGGCGCGCTGCGCCTGCGACTCGGCGTTGAGCATCGAGTACGCCTCGTAGAGGATGGCGACCTTGCGGTCGATGCCGACCCGCCACGTCGGTCCCCGAAACACCTCGAGCGCCGCGGCGTACACTCGTGCCAGGAATACGTCGTCCGTGACCTTGAGCGAGTTCTCCACCCGCTCGATGACCTCGGTGGTGTCGGCGACGCGGGCCTGTAGCACGCCCAGCAGCCGGCTGAAGCGCCGGCCGAACGGATTGAGCCCGCGGCGGGCGGCGGCGATCTCGCCGTAGATCCTCGGGATCTCCGCATCCAGCAGCGCGTCGTAGTAGCGCAGCTCGAGCAGCTGCGCGTTGGCGAACTCGAGCACGTACTGGACGTCCTCGTCCTCGGCCGCCGGCTCGATCACCAGCGCGGCGTTCCACGCCATCGTGGCCAGATCATCCTCATAATAGGAGAAGCCGGGCGACAGTAGATCGCGGCGCGTCGCGGCCGAGAGCACCCGCCGCTCACCCAGCAGCAGGCCCGCCACGTCCTGCTCGCCCAGCGCCCGGATCGGCACCGCCCTTCCTTCTCCATCCTCGAGCCCGCGCAAACGGAAGACCGTGTAGTCCTCGGCCACGCTCGCCACCGCCGGCCGGTTGATGGCGGGCCGCATGCGATCCACCAGCCCGACGCGCCAGTGCTCGAAGTGGCCGGCCCAGTCGGGCGAGGCATTGATCGCGGCGCACCAGTCCACGAACTCCGCCCATGGGCACGGTGACGGGGCCAGCACCCGCGCGCGCAGCGAGACGACGCCGAAATCGAACAGCCGGGCCGAGACCTCGAGCTCGAGCGGAAGCCCCGCCACCGCGAGGCTGGTCCGCCCCAGGCGCACCGTCACCGGCGGGTTCGCTATCCGGATCGCCTGCGCCTCTCCGCGCGCCGGTCGCAGGCGCTCGGGGCTGCTCGAGGCCAGCAGCTGGAAGGCCTGCTCGAGATCGATCTCGTAGCCGACGTCGAACAGGCGGTAGAGAACCATCTCGCCCCGGGCCCGCAGCTCCGGGCCCTCGGCCGGGCGGTCCGCTTCCGGGGTGCTGGAGGCGACCAGTGAGCCGGCCCCCGCGTTCGCGCTCATGGGCCTCCTCGGGAACGGGTCTGCTGCGGGATTTCGTTCCGCCTGCGAGCCATCACGCTAACAAGGCGGCTCGGGCATGGGTAGCGAGGGCGTCCGACCTCCCTGGCGGGCCAGCACTTACCCCATGGGCGACAACGCAATGGCCCTCATCCGGGGGCGGCAGCCTGCCGATACCGAATGGCGGCCGGCAAACCGTCGTGGCGGCGGAATCGTGTCTGGCCCACGGAAGACCCGATGTTCACTCAGATCATGCGTGCCTTCATCTGGATGACCTCGGCCGCGGCCGCGATCCTCTTCGCGCTCGTGGTCATCCAGCGCCTCTCTCATCCGGCAGCGGCGAGTCCGCTCGAGGGAGCGCTGCTCGACTACGCCCAGCGGCTGACCGAGCATCGCCCGCTGTACGTCGAGCCCGCGGCTCCGGCTCCGCCCCAGCCGATGCCGGGCTATCCGGTGCTGCTCTCGCTCCTCGGCCGGCTGTTCGGCCTCCGTCTCGGCGTGCTGCGGGCGGTGTCGATCGTCGCCACCGTTCTGTCCGCCCTCGGCGTGGCGGCGATCGTGCGTGCCGAGACCCAGAGCACCACCTTCGCGATCGCCGGCGCCGGCCTCCTGCTGGCCGGCTGCGCGCTGATTACCGGGGGGCCCGACATCGCCCGCCCCGAGATGCTCATGCTGGTCATGGTGCTGGCGGCCTTCGCCGCGTTGCGCTTCACGACCGGAGCGCTCGGCGCCCTGCTCGGTGCAGGGCTGCTCACCGCGGCCTGCTCGGTCCACCCGTTCGCGGTGTGGTTCGCGATCGGCGCCCTGTGCTTCATCGGGATCGACGACCGGCGACGGCTGCTGTTTACGCTCGCGGCGCTCGCGGTCCTCACCGGCGGCGGCTTCGTCGCGCTGTCGCTCGGTCTCGGGCCGTGGTTCAACTTCTTCGCCTGGGATCTGCCGCTCCACTCGCTGCACTTCGAGCCCACGATGATGCTCCGCTTCCTGGGCACGCAGATGCTGGGCCAGCTCGGCGTGCTGGCGGTCAGCGTGGTGCTCACCCTGGCGCTGCCGGCGCCGCCCTGGCGCGGGAATCGCGGGCTGTGGACGTTCATGGGCATCGCCATGCTGGCCTCCGGCCTGACCGCGACCCAGGGCGGCAGCATGGATCCCGCGCTGCTGGTGCCGGGGGTGGTGGTGCTGGCGCTGCTCGGGCCGATGTCGCTCGAGCGCCTGACCCGCTATCTCGCCGCCTGGCCGGGCTCGAACCGGGTCGAGGGACAGGGTGTGGCCATGCTGACGCTGGCGCTCCAGTTCCTGATCCTCGCCACCGCCGTGCCGGCTGTGGTCGCGACGCTCTGGTAACGGCGGCGCCCCGCCGTCGGGCGCGGGCGCACGACGCCCCGCGCCGCGCGGCTCAGATCCGCACCTGCAGCTGCGCGATCAGGGTGCGCGTGAGCTGCTGCTTCGCCCCCGCCTCGCGCTCCACCCAGTTCACCGAGAGCCGGGTGCGGTTCGCCCCCAGGTCGAGATTGGCGCCGAGCGTGATCGCGCGGTTGCGGCCCGCCAGCCCGAGATGGACGCGCTCGAGATCCTCGCCCATCCCGACCAGCTGCGCCCACGGCAGCACCCGGGCGGCCGCCAGCGCGTACCACCCGTCATCGCGCCCGTTCTGACCGCTGCGGTACTGCGCCAGCCACTCGCCTCGCAACACCACGCCGGACTGCTCGATGTTGGCCTCGAGCCCGGCGCGCGTGCTGTCGCCTTCGTAGGACGCCCCGCTCGCCCCGATCTGGAGCTGGTTCAGCGGGCGCAGCACCGCTCGCGCGACGTACAGCACCGAGGAGTCGCGATTGACCACCATGTTCTGGCCCTCGCCGTTGAAGACGCCGAGTGAGAGCGAGGCGTCGACGCCCCGGAACAGCTCGGCCATCACGCCGATGTCGCGCTTGGTGGCCAGCGTGTCCACCACCGCGGGCCGGTCCACGGTCTCCCACGCCGTGATGCTGGTGAGGTACGAGCGGCTGAACGGGGTCTTGAACTGGCCTCCCTGGAGGGCGAACCAGCTGCGGGCCCAGCGGACGTAGGCGTCCCGAAGGCTGACGGCGGCGGCGACGCGCGCGCTGCCGCCGGCCTCGTACTCGATCAGGAAGCGATAGGTGAAGCTGTTCGGCAGAGATCCGTCGGCGGACAGACGCGCGCGGTTGAGGGTGGCGGTGAGGCCGATGTGCTCCTGGTACGTCTCCCGCGCCTGGAGATAGCCGCCGAGCCGCAGCGGCGAGATCGCCGGGGCCGTCTGAGCCTGGGGCGCGGGAAGGGAGGTCTGGGCCGGGACCCGCGACGCGAACAGGGCGAGAGCGGCGGCGGCCAAGGGCAGGCTGCGGCGAAGGATGGGCATCGGCATCTCCGTCTGCGGTGACTTAGGATTCGGGCTCTGGTTGTTGAACAATGGCCACTTATGCCATATGATGCCTCTTTGAGTCCAGTCCGATATCCGTTAATGGCCTATAAGAGCCCGCCTCCCCCCAGCGCGAGACTCCGGAGGGATCATGGACACCTTGGACGCCGATCAGGCCGCCTCACTGCTCCACATGAACGCGAAGCGGGTGCGCGCGCTGGCGCGGGAAGGCAAGCTGCCGGCGAT
>Ga0306923_10002343_pt1 | contig 17299 bp, 13 predicted proteins | sample sta12Can44000108_FD_203841 | JGI IMG/M metagenome (GOLD analysis project Ga0306923, IMG submission 203841) | Lab enrichment of tropical soil microbial communities from Luquillo Experimental Forest, Puerto Rico - statanox.12C.anox.44.000.108 (v2)... | ecosystem: Environmental > Terrestrial >... | reverse complement strand
CCCGGGCCTCGACGAGCGCGTCGGTGCACAGCGCGCGGCGCCCGAGCGCGCGCGCGAGCGCGCCCGCCACGGTCGACTTCCCCGCGCCCATCATCCCCGCGAGCGCGAGGGCCTCGGCGCCACCGAGCGCCATCAGCGGATCCGGGCGAGGTAGGCGTCGAGCGCGGCGCGCGCGTCGCCCACGGTGTCGCCGCCGAACTTCTCGAGGAAGGCGTCGGCGAGCGTCCAGGCCACCACCGCCTCGCCGACGATCGCCGCCGCCGGCACGGCGCACACGTCGCTCCGCTCGTACTTTGCCACCGTCGCCTCGCGCGTCGCGAGGTCCACCGTGGCGAGCCCCTTCGTCATCGTGGGGATGGGCTTCATGTAGCCGCGCACGACGAGCGGCATCCCGTTCGTCACGCCGGCCTCGAGCCCGCCGGCGCGGTTCGAGGCCCGGGGGAAGCCTTCGCCAGGGAGGATCGCGTCGTGGAACTGGTCGCCCGGGAGGTCCACCCGCATCCCCTCGCCCACCTCGGCGGCGCGGATCGCCTGGATGCCGCAGAGGGCCGCGGTGAGCCGCGCGTCGAGCCGGCGATCGGGGTGGACGTAGCTGCCGAGCCCCGGCGGCAGGCCGGTCGCGTACACCTCGAAGGCGCCGCCGATCGAGGCGCCGCGGGTCCGCTCGCGGTCCACGATCGCGCGCCACTCGGCCGCGAGCGCCTCGTCGTCCACGTGCATGTCCGACGCCTCGATCGCGGCGCGCTGGTCGGGCGTGGGCGGCGCGCCGGGCCGGCTGGACCGCTCGCCGATCTGCACCACGCGCGCGGTGACCTCGATCCCGAAGGCGCCGAGGAGCTGCCGCGCGAGGGAGCCGAGCGCCACGGTGGCGGCGGTGGCGCGCGCGCTCGCGCGCTCGAGCGCGTCGCGCGCGTCGTCGTAGCCGTACTTCTGCGCGCCGGGGAGGTCGGCGTGGCCCGGGCGCACCTGCGTGAACTTGCGGCCGCCGCGCGCGTAGGGGGAGACGAGATCCTTCCAGCTCTCGTGGTCCTTGTTCCAGACCACGAGCGCGATCGGCGAGCCGAGCGTGACGCCTCCGCGCAGGCCGGAGAGGAACTGGGCCTCGTCGGTCTCGATCTTCTGCCGCCCGCCGCGGCCGTAGCCCTTCTGACGGCGCCGGAGGTCCCGGTTCACGAGGTCGAAGTCGACGGTGAGGCCCGCCGGGAAGCCCTCGGCGATGGCGGCGAGGGCCGGGCCGTGGGACTCGCCGGCGGTGAGGTAGCGCAGGATGCTCATCGAAGATCTCCGGGGGACCGGGCGCCGGCCTCGAGCGCGGCGGCCATGACCCCCGCGGGCGGCGCGCGGCCGGTCCAGTGCTGGAATGCGAGCTCGCCCTGGCGGACGAGGATCTCCTCGCCCGAGACGAGGCGGGCGCCGGCGCTGCGGGCGAGGGCGGCGAAGGTGGTGTCGCCGTACACGAAGTCGCAGGCCACCTGGCCGGCGTGGAGGGCCAGCGGCGGGAGCGCGCCCGGCTTGCCGGGGAGCCCGACGCTGGTCGCGTTCACGACGACGGCGGCTGCGCGGCTCGCCTCCTCGACGTCGTCCCACGGCACGGGCTCGACGAGCGCGCCGACGACGGCTCCGGCGAGATCGCGGCAGAGCGCCTCCGCCGCGTCGGTGCGGCGGGCGGCGACGCCCACCTCGGCGCCGAGCGAGAGGAGCGCCCAGGCCGCCGCACGCGCCGCGCCGCCGGCGCCGAGCAGGAGCGCGCGCGCGCCGCGGCCGACCCCCGCCGCGGCGAGGAGCTCCGCCGTGGCCGGGGCGTCGGTGTTCGTCCCGCGCCAGCCGGTATCGGTGCGGACGAGCGTGTTCACCGCGCCGCAGCGGGTGGCCACCTCGTCGAGCGCCTCGCAGGCGCGCGTCGCCGCCTCCTTGTGCGGGACGGTGACGTTGAGCCCGCGGAAGCCGAGCGCATGGGCGCCGGCGAGCGCCGCCTCGAGCGTCTCCGGCGGCGCGGGGCAGGCCACGAACACCGCATCGAGGCCCGCCGCGGCGAAGGCGGCGCCCTGCATCTGGGGCGAGCGGCTGTGCGACACCGGCCAGCCGACGATGCCGTAGAGGGCGGTGGCGCCGGTGATCACGCCTCGCCTCCGGGCGCGGCACTGGAGGCGCCTCTCGCGGACGCGCAGAGCTGGTCGAGGAGCGCGAAGAACGGCGGGAAGCTCGTGGCGACGCAGGAGACGTCGTCGAGCCGCACCGTCTCTCCCTCGGGCATGAAGAGCTGCGCCATCGCCATGCTCATCGCGATCCGGTGGTCGAGGCGGGTCGCGACGTCGAGGCCGCGGAGCGGCGTCGGCCCCTCGATCACGCAGCCGTCGTCGAAGAGCGTCACCTTCGCGCCCGCCCGGACGAGCGCCTCGCCCATCACCGCGAGCCGGTCCGACTCCTTCACCCGCAGCTCCTTCGCGTCGCGGATCACGGTGCGACCGCGCGCCTGCGTCGCGAGGACCATGATGACCGGGAGCTCGTCGATGAGCCGCGGTACGAGGTCGCCCCCGATCTCCGTACCGCGGAGGTCTGCGGCGCGCACGCCGAGATCGGCGCGCGGCTCGCCGGCGATCGTCCGGACGTTCGACTGCACGACCTCGGCGCCCATCGCGGCGAGGACATCGAGGAGCCCGGTGCGCGTCTCGTTCGTGCCGACGTTGCGCACGGTGATCTCCGAGCCCGGGAGGCCGGCGGCGGCGCAGAGGAAGAACGCCGCCGAGGAGATGTCGCCCGGCACGTCGATCTCGAGGCCGCGCGGCCGGCTCGGCCGTACGGTGACCTCGTTGCCGCTCACGGTGATGGGCACGCCCATGCCCGAGAGCATCCGCTCGGTGTGGTCGCGGCTCCGGCTCGGCTCGGAGACCGTGGTCTCGCCCTCGGCGAAGAGGCCGGCGAGGAGGCACGCGCTCTTCACCTGCGCCGAGGCGACCTCGAACGCGTGGCGCGTGCCGCGGAGCGGCCCTCCGCGCACCACGACCGGCGGAACCCGGTCGCCGCCGCGCGCGGAGAGGTTCGCGCCCATCCGGCGCAAGGGCTCGATGACGCGGCGCACGGGGCGGCGGCGGAGCGACGCGTCCCCGGTGAGCACCGACAGGCCGGGGACCGCAGAGAGGACACCGCAGAGGAGCCGGAGCGAGGTGCCCGAGTTCCCGCAGTCGATGACGTCGCCCGGCTCGCCGAGCGTCGCCGGCGGCTCGACCACCACCGCGTCGCCCTCGGTGAAGACGCGCGCGCCGAGCGCCTCCACCGCCTTGCGCGTGGAGTGCACGTCCTCGGCGTCGAGCAGGCCGACCACGCGCGAGGGTGAGGTGGCGAGCGCGGAGAAGAGGAGCGCGCGGTGCGACACCGACTTGTCGCCGGGGACCGAGATGGAGCCGCGGAGCGGGCCGCGGCGGTTGCAGACGACTGGACCCTTCACGGGCGGGAGCCTCCGGGATAGAGCGCCTCGCGCGCCTGGCGCGCCTCCTCCAGCGCCTCGCGCGCGGCCTCTGGCGACGAGGCGACCGCGGCGAGGAGCCCTTCGAGACGGCGCGCGAGCGCAGCGGCGGCGCCGGGGAGGTGGGCGTTGCGGCGCGTGACCTCGCCCTGGACGTCGAAAGGGAACTGCGCGAGCCGGGTGGTGTCCTGGAGCCCGGGGCCGGCGAGCGCCTCGGCGAGCGGGCCGGCCTCGCGCGCGGCGAGCGCGAGCGCGGACGCGACGAGGTACGGGAGGTGCGAGACGGTGGCGACCGCGGCGTCGTGCTCCGCAGCCCGGCAACGGATCGGGCGCGCGCCGAGCGCCTGGAAGAACGCGGCGACGCGGTCCACCGCCACGGGGTCTCCGTCGGTGCACACCGCGACCCGGCCGCCCTTCCAGCGCGGCGCCGCCGCGACCGCGCCGTCGTAGCCGCCGTGGCCGCCGAACATCGGGTGCGCGCCCACGAACGCCACGCCGGGCCGCGCCTCCGCCCGCGCGCGCTCGACGATCCGCTCCTTCGCGCCGCCGACGTCGGTGAGCACCGCGCCGTCGGCCATCCGCGCCGAGGTGGGGCCGAGCAGCGCCTCGATGGCCGCGACCGGCGTGCAGAGGACGACGAGCGGGCAGCCGGCGAGCGCGTCGGTGGGCGCGGCGTGGGCCTCGTCGGCGACGCCGTCCGCGAGGGCCCGCGCGCGCAGCTCCTCGCGCGGCTCGACGGCGACGACGCGCACCGCCGGATCGGCAGCGCGGACCGCCCGGGCGAGCGAGGCGCCCATGAGCCCGAGGCCCACGACGCCGAGGCTGCGGGGGAGCGCCGTCACCCCGCTTGCTCGAGGTCGGGCCGGAGGGCCCGCGCCTCCTTGAGGTACACGTGCCGGGCGCTCCCGCGCCGGCCGCGCACGTGCACGAGCAGCCGGCAGATGCGGGGCAGCGCGCCGGGGACCCGGATCTCCTGCGCGCAGATCATCGGGACCCGGGTCCAGCCCTGGAGGCGCGCCACGCGGGCCGGGAACTCGGCGTCGAGATCGGGCGTGAGCGTGAAGATCGCGGAGATGATGTCGGCAGGGCCGATCCCGTTCTGCACCTGGACGGCGAGGACCAGCTCCGAGACCGCCTGCCGGATGGCCTCGGGCGTGTTCGCGTCGGCGGAGATGGCCCCCCGGATGGCGCGCATGGAGAGCACGCCAGTTTAAGGGAAGGCCCGTGGGGCGTCTACCCTGGCGGCCACGCGAACGTGCGCCCGCCGAGCACGTGCAGGTGGATGTGGAAGACCGTCTGCCCCGCGCCGCGGTTGCAGTTCATCACCGCGCGCCAGCCCGGCCCCGCGAGGCCGCGATCGTGCGCGATCTTCGCACCGGTCCGGAAGAGCCGGCCCACGATCGCCTCGTCCTGCGGACCGAGGTCGTTCAGGGTCGCGAGGTGCTTGCGTGGGACCACGAGCACGTGGGTCGGCGCCTGCGGGTTCAGGTCCTCGAAGGCCACCACGTCGGCGTCCTCGTGGACGATCCTCGCCGGGATCTCCTTCGCGGCGATCTTGCAGAAGAGGCACTCCGCCATGCGTTCACTCCCAGTTCAAAAGAGCTTCTTCGAGTCGAGCAGGATCGTCACCGGTCCGTCGTTCACCAGGTCCACCTCCATAGTGGCGCGGAACACGCCGCGCGCCACAGGAAGCGACCGCTCGGCGAGGAGCAGGCACACCCGCTCGTAGAGGTCGTTCGCCGGGCCAGGGGGTGCGGCGGCGCTGAACCCCGGCCGGTTCCCCTTCCGCGCGTCGCCGAGCAGCGTGAACTGCGAGACCACGAGCAGCCCGCCCCCGACATCCGCGACCGAGAGGTTCATCTTCCCCGCCGGATCCTCGAACACGCGCAGCGCGGCGAGCTTGTCCGCCATCCAGCGCGCGTCCTCCTCCCCGTCCTCCTGCGCCACCCCGAGCAGCACCACGAGCCCGCGCCCGACCGCGCCGGTGACCCGTCCCTCCACGCGGACCTCGCCGCGCGTCACCCGCTGCACCACCGCCCGCATGCGCCCTCCTCTCCGCCCTGCCTCGCACGGCCTCGGGGCGGGCCGGCATCATACGCGGGAGCTCCGTGACGGGCCGCTCCGCGCCATGTTTAGATGGCGCGCCCATGCTCCTGCTCCGCGACGCGCAGAGGTCCGATCTGAAGGAGCTCGCGCGGCTCTCGGCGCGGCTCGACTCGGTGAACCTGCCGCACGACGAGCGCGCCCTCGCCGCGATCATCGAGAAGTCGTCCCGCTCCTTCGGCGCGAAGATCCGCGATCCGCTCCAGCGCACCTACGTGTTCGTCCTCGAGGACCCGCGGGCGGGCCGGCTCCTCGGCACGTCGATGCTGATCGCGCAGCACGGCACGCGCGAGTCGCCCTGCACCTTCCTCGACGTGTACGAGCGGGAGCACTACTCCTCCACGCTCGACCAGCACTTCCGCCACAAGGTGCTCTCCATCGGCTACCACTTCGACGGCCCCACCGAGATCGGCGGCCTCGTCGTGCACCCCGAGGATCGCGGCGGCGAGGCGCGGCCCGGCAAGCAGCTCAGCTACGTGCGCTTCCTCTACCTCGCGATGTTCCGCGAGCGCTTCCGCGAGAAGGTGCTCGCGGAGCTCATGCCGCCGCTGGGAGAGGGCGGCAAGAGCCTGTTCTGGGAGGCGTGCGGGAAGCGCTTCACGGGCCTCGACTACCAGGAGGCCGACAAGCTCTCGCGCCAGAACAAGGAGTTCATCCAGCAGCTCTTCCCGCCCGGCGAGATGTACGCCACGCTGTTCCCGCCGCGCGTGCAGCGGCTCCTCGGCAGCGTGGGCCGCGACACCGAGCCGGTGAAGGAGATGCTCGAGCGGCTCGGGTTCCGTTACGTGGACCGGGTCGATCCGTTCGACGGCGGCCCGCACTACGAGGCGGCCGTCGCCGAGATCCCGGTGGTGCGGGCGCACCGGCGCCTGAGGGTCTCGGCGGAGGACGTGGGGACGCGCGCCGACGGCGAGCGGCTGGTGGGGGTGTCGAGGCCGGACGCCCGGATCCGATTCCGGGCGGTCCGCACGCCCTCCCGGCTCGACGGCGACGACCTCCTGCTCACGCCCGAGGCCATCCGCCTGCTCGGGGTCAAGCCGGGCGACCGAGTGCACGCCATCCCCTTCGACACCCGTTCACCACCCGGGTGACACGCGGATGACACGCGCCGTCGCCCGGTGATAGGGATCCGCGGCCTTGACGCCGCTCCTCATCTCAGAGCCCCGGCGCGCTCGCGGTCGCCGCGACGCTTCCGCGCTGCGCGGACCAGCGCTCGCCTGGTCGCTCCTCCACGCCGCGCTCGCCGCGGTGCTGTTCTTCGGCCCCCACGCCACCGCGGTGCACAACCTGCCGCGCGGCTTCTCGTGGGCGATGTGGCCGGCCTTCTTCGTCCAGGCGGCGACGCTCGGCCTCCTGCTCTTCCTCGCGGCGCTCCCGTTCTCCGTCTCGCCGCGCGTCTACCGGGTCGCGGTCCCGCTCCTGTCGTCGCTCGCCACGATCGGGATCGTCGTGGACGCGGTGCTGTACCGGCTCGTCGGCTTCCACATCAACGGCTTCTTCTTCCGCGTGTTCGTCCAGCCCGGGGCGCTGAAGGAGATCGGCGTCCCCTACTGGCAGGCCGGGCTCGTCGTCCTCGCCGGCGCCGGGCTCGTGGCGGCGGAGATCGCCCTCTTCCCCCGCTTCGCGGCCTGGCTCGAGGGCGCGCCGAGGCGGTCTTGGACGCTCGCGCTCGTGCTCCTCCTCGCCGGCACCGGCGAGCGGCTCGCGGTGGCGACCCTCGCCTGGTGGGGTGGCCCGGGCGTCTTCGCCAGCGGCCAGGTCATGCCGCTCCAGGTCCCGCTGCGGATGAACGGCTTCCTCGCGAAGATCACGGGGCGGCCGGCAGACACGCTCCCCGATCCGTTCTCGGGCGCCGCGAAGGAAGCGCAGTCGCGGCTGCCGGCAGGTCTCCCGGCGTCCGCCGTGAAGTTCACGCGCACCCCCGACATCGTGTTCGTGGTGGCGGAGAGCCTGCGCGCCGACTTCCTCGACGAGAAGACGATGCCGCGCATCCTCGAGCGGGCGAAGGAGGGCGCCGTCTTCGAGCGCCACTACTCCACCGCGCCGGCCACCTTCTACGGGATCTTCTCGCTCCTCTTCGGCCTGCAAGCGCACAAGGCCGACGCGGTGCTCGGCGCGGGGCGGCCGCCGATCCTGTTCCCGGCGCTGAAGCAGAACGGCTACCAGACGCACCTCGTCGCCGCGTCCAGCGTCGATTGGATGGGGCTGAAGGACGGCGTCTTCGGCGAGGTGAAGGACGAGCTCGAGACCGACTGGGGCGGGCCGTTCGCGCCGCGCGACGGCGAGATGATGCGGCGCGCCCAGGCGTGGGTGTCGAAGACGGATCCGAGGAAGCCGGTGTTCCTCTTCCTCTTCTTCTTCGGCACGCACTTCGATTACTTCTACCCGGAGCGCAGTGCCGTCTACTCGCCGGCGTGGGACGGCAAGGGGAGCGTGAAGGCCACCACCGAGCCGGCCGAGAACATCAAGAACCGCGCCCGGAACGCCGCGCACGAGGTCGACTGGAAGCTGGAGGAGTTCCTCCAGTGGTACGAGCAGACCCGCGGGCGCCGGCCGCTCGTGCTCTTCACCGGTGACCACGGCGAGGAGTTCCGCGAGCACGGCCGCATTGGCCACGGCTCCGACGTGACGAACGAGCAGATCCACGTGCCGATGGTGCTCGCCGGCGAGGGCGTGCCGCGCGGCCGCTTCGACGCGCCCACCTCGCACACCGATCTCGTGCCGACCCTGTTCCAGCTCCTCGGCGACGCGAACGCACCCGATCGCTACTCCGACGGCGTGCCGCTCTACGCCGCGCCGAAGGACCGGTTCGTGCTCGCGACGGTGGGCTGGGAGCCGACCTACGCCGCGGTGGGGCACGACGTGAAGGTGCGCTTCGCGGCGCTCGACGGCTTCGGCCGCGTGCAGATCACCGATCCGAAGGACGTGCTGCTCCCCGACGGCGCGGCGCGCTTCCCGCTCATCGCGCCGAAGATCCTGAAGATGATGGGCCAGGATCCGGGCAAGGTCGCGGCGCGCTGAGCTCGCCGCGAGGACAGTCGGCGAGCGGACACCGAGCACGCAGGCCGCGACTGGTGCGATCCGGCTACGCGACCAGCAGCCCCTCCAGGAAGAACGCCGCGACCGCGAGCACGAGCAGGATCGACCAGAGCGGGACCTCGCGCTCGGGCCGCGCCTCGGCGGCGACCTGCGCGTGGCTCTCTCCCCCAAACCAGGCGGTGAGCTCGGCCGGATCGACCCGGCGGGTGTCGGCCTCGCGCGGATCCGGCACCACCGCGAACGCGAGCGTGGGGTCGAGCTTCGCCTCGCCGCCCTCGTCGACCTTCACCTGCCAGAGCCCCGGGCGATCCGGGACGAGCACGAACGGACCGGCCGAGCCCGCGGGCCGGGCCAGCGCGCGCGCCGGGATCTCCCGTCCACCCGGCGCGACCACCGCCGCGAGGCTCCGGCCGGCGGCGCCGTCGTCGAGCCGGAGCTCGCGCGGCGTGCCCACCACCGTGGGCGTGGGCTTCCGCGGATCGAGCGTGCCGGCGAGGTAGGCGGCGAAGCGCTGCATGGCGGGGAGGAAGCTCGTGCGGATGGACCAGTCGCTCCACGCGCGGCTCGCCGAGGAGGTGAACAGGATGACGCGGCCCCGGCCCACGCGCGTCTCCAGCAGCGCGGGCGAGCCGTCGTCGAAGCGCGCGAGCACGCGCTGCGCGCCGCCCGGCTTCACGAGCATCCAGCGCTGGGTGCGCGCTCCGAGGAACCCCTCCTCGGCCGTGCCGGTGAAGACCGCGAGCGCGGGGTGCGAGAGATCGAGGTCCACGAGCCTCGCGCCGGCGCTCGCGCGCCCTTCCACCGCCTCGGCGCTCTTCACCACGTGGAGCGGCGGCAAGAGGTTCCCGAGCTCCTTCGCGTACAGGTCGGTGTCGACCTGCGGGCCGAGCGCCACGAAGAGCCCTCCGCCCTGCTCCACCCAGGAGCGCAGCTCGGCCGCCTTCGCCCCGAGCGTGTGCACGTCGAGGAGGAACGCCGCGTCGTAGTCGGCGAAGCGCACCTCGCCGAGCGCGTCGGCGTCCGCCAGCGAGGGGCGCACGGGCGACGCGGGCGAGGCGAGCGCCGACTCCACGAACCAGGCGGCGTCCTCGAGCTTGCGGGTGGAGGGCGCGCCGTTCACCACGAGCGCGCGCGCGTCCCGCGGGATCGAGATCGCGGCCACGCGCGCGTCGTCGAGCTCGAGCGCATCCGGCGGGAGCGAGACCGCGAGCGCCCCCGCACGCGCGTCACCGCCCGGCGTGGCCGGTCCAGCGGCAGAGGTGAAGGTCTTCTTCGCGGTCCCGTTCGCCGGCACGTCCACGAACCCCTGGATGGCCACCGGCGCGCGCTCGTCGGCGCTCCAGCGGAGCGCGAGCGGCACCTCCTTCGCCGGGGCCTCCCCGTAGCTCGCCACGGTGGCGACGACGCGCACGGCGCGCGGACCGGCGGCGAGGTCCGGCTCGGCGGTGAGGTCCACCACCGCGAGGTTCGGGAGCGGCGCACCCTGCGCGGCGTCGAGCACCCGGACCTCCGGGCGCAGCGTGGTGCCCCCCGGGCCGGTCACGGTGGGTGCGGGCGCATCGAGGCGCCACGCGCTCGCCGCGAGGTCGGTCGCCACCACGATCCGCTTCCCCATCGTCGCGAAGGCGTCGCCGGAGAGGGCCCGCGCGGCGGCGCCGGCGCACGCGCCGACGTCGGCGTGGCCGTACGACGCCTCGGCCTCCGCGAGCGCACGCCGGAGCGCGGCCCGGTCGTAGCCGGGCGGAGGGGCGTCCGGCGGCGGACCCGCGCACACGACGAGCGTCGCCGGCTCGTCGGCGCCGAGGGCGGCGAGCGCGTCGCCGAGGTCGGCCTTCGCGCGATCGATGAGCGGCTGGCCGCCGAGCCGGTAGCGCATGGAGGCGGAGGCGTCGAGGACGAGCGCGGTCGCGGCAGGGCCGCGGGGCGCGACGGTGGCCGCGGTGGCGTGCTCGAGGCGCGGGCGCGAGAGCGCCAGCGCCGCGGCGGCGAGGAGCAGCGTGCGGGCCGAGAAGAGGAGGACGCGGCGGAGCTTCACGCGCCGCTCGTTCTCCCGCTTCGCGCGCAGGATGAGCTCGAGCGCGGGGAACGGCACCTCGCGCGGGCGGCGGCGGAAGAAGAGGTGGATCGCGAGCGGGACGAGCGCCGCGGCGAGGCCCCACAGGAGCGCCGGATTGCCGAAGGCGAGCCTCACGGCCGCTCCCCGCGCGCGGTCCTCACGCCGACCACCTCTGCCGGCGCGCGAGCCACGGCACGAGGAGCTCGTCGAGCGGACGGTCGGTGCGGCACAGCACGTACTCCACGTCCGCGGCCGCGGCCTCGCGCTCGAGCCCCTCGCGCCAGCGCGTGAGCTCTGCGAGGTAGCCCTTCCGCACGTCGCGCGCGTTCGTCTCCACCCGCGCGTCGTCCTCCATCGAGACGAAGATCGTCTCGTCCTCGTACGGGAACTCCAGCTCGGCCGGGTCGAGGACGTGGAAGAGCGTCACCTCGTGCCGCCGGCGGCGGAGCTGCGCGAGCTCGCGCAGCACGGCGTGGTCGTCGTCGAGGAGGTCGGAGAAGACCGCCACCTGCGAGCGGCGCGGGGCGTGCTCCACCACGTGCGCCGCGGCCGCAGCGAGCCGCGTGCGGCCCGCCGGCGCGAGCTTTTCGAGGGTCTCCACGATCGCGTCGAGGTGCGTGGCGGCTGCGCGCGGGGCGACCGCCCGGACCACCCGATCGGCCACCGCGACCACGCCCGCCGCGTCCTGCTGCCGCACGAGCACGTAGGCGAGGGAGGCCGCGAGCGCGCTCGCGACCTCCAGCTTCGTGAGCCGGGCCTCCTCGCCCTTGAAGCCCATCGACCCCGACGAGTCGACGACGAGCCAGGCGCGGAGGTTCGTCTCCTGCTCGAACTGCTTCACGTAATACTTGTCGAACTTCGCGTAGGCCTTCCAGTCGAGGCGCCGCACGTCGTCGCCCGGCGCGTACTCCTTGTGCTCGGCGAACTCGACCGACTGCCCGTGGTGCGGCGACCGGTGGAGGCCGGTGAGCACGCCCTCGGCCACCGCGCGCGCGCGTAGCTTCAGCGACGCGAGCTTCGCGAGGACCTCGGGGTCGAGCAGGCTCGGGGTCACGGCCGCACGTGCTCCAGGAGCCGGCGCACGAGGTCGTCGCTCTTCACGCCCTCGCTCTCGGCGCGGAAGTTCGTGATCACCCGGTGCTGCAGCACCGGACCGGCGAGCGCGCGGACGTCCTCGACGCTCGCCGCCATGCGGCCGTCGAGGATCGCGCGCGCCTTCGCGCCGAGCACGAGGAACTGCGACGCGCGCGGCCCCGCCCCCCAGTCCACGTACTGCCGCACGAAGTCGGGCGCGGCGGGCTCCTTCGGCCGCGTCGCGCGGACGAGGTTCACTGCGTGGCGCACCACGTGGTCCGCCGCGGGCACGCGGAGGACGAGGTCCTGCAGCGCGCGGATCCGCTCCGGCGAGAGGACGCGGACGAGCGGCTGGCGCGCGCCGACCGTGGTCGAGCGGACGATCTCCACCTCCTCGTCGGCCGACGGGTAGGTCACGTTCACGTAGAACATGAAGCGGTCGAGCTGAGCCTCGGGGAGCGGGTAGGTCCCCTCCTGCTCGATGGGGTTCTGGGTCGCGAACACCAGGAACGGCAGCTCGAGCGGGTAGGTCTCGCCGCCCGCCGACACCCGGTACTCCTGCATCGCCTGCAAGAGGGCCGCCTGGGTCTTCGGCGGCGTGCGGTTGATCTCGTCGGCGAGGAGCAGGTTCGCGAACACCGGCCCCCTCACGAACCGGAACGCGCGGCGGCCGGTGGTGTGGTCCTCCTCGAGCACGTCGGTGCCGGTGATGTCCGACGGCATGAGGTCGGGCGTGAACTGGATCCGGTTGAAGGAGAGGTGGAGCACCTCGGCCACCGTGGAGATGAGCAGGGTCTTCGCGAGGCCGGGCACGCCGACGAAGAGGCAGTGCCCGCGCGAGAAGAGCGCCACGAGGAGGTGGTCCACCACCTCGCGCTGGCCGACGATGCGCTTCTCGATCTCGGAAAGGAGATCGCGGCGCGCGGTCGCGAGCTCCTCCACGGCGGCGAGGTCGCCCTCGTGCTGCGGGACGCGGGTCGTGGTCACCTGATCCATCTATGGTTCTCCGTGGGCGAGCAGCTGGGCGAGCTTCGTCTCGCGGGCCGCGAGCTCGGACTCCCCGAGCCCGGCGTGCGCGAGCGCGAGGCCGGCGTGGATCTCGGGGTCGAACGGATCGACCCGGTTCGCGAGCAGGAACGCCTCCCGCGCCGCCGGCCACTCCTGCCGGCGCACGTGGATGCGGCCGAGGTTCACGTGGAGCGCGGCGTAGAACGGGTGGCCCCGCACCGCGTCGAGGAGCGCCTTCTCGGCATCGGCGTCCTTGCCGGTGGCGATCGCGGTCACCGCGTACTTCGCGGTGAGCGCCGGGTTCGTCCCGCCCGCGCGCGCGATCGCCTTCTCGTACTCCACGCGCGCCGCCGCCATCCGGCCGCGCTCGCGGAAGATCTCGCCGAGCCGCGCCCACCCGCGCGCCTGCTCGTCCTTGATCTCGGCGAGGTCCGAGTGCGCCCCGCCGTGCTTGGGATCGCCCTTGAAGCGCAGCTTCTCGAGCTCCCGCTCACCGCCCGCCGGCATGGGCCGCGCGGCGATGTGCTTCCTCCAGCCGGCGAGGAACCCGTCGAAGCTCGTGCCCGCCGCCCGGGCCACCGCCTCCTCGGCATTCTCCCCCTCGCGCACGCCCTCGACGACGCGCGCCAGCGCGCCGGGTCCCGCGCTCGCGGTGAGGTACTCCACCGCCACCATCACCTGCGCGAACGCGAGCGCGGCCGCCTCCTGCGACGGGAGCTTCGCCATGGACGGGTACATCTTCGCGAACGGGATGAGCGCGTTCCGCCGCGCGGCGTCCTTCAGCAGCGCGGCCGAGTACGGGGAGAGGGACTCGCCGCCCTTCCCGCGCCAGCGCGTCTCCGCCCACTTCGCGATCCCCTCGTGCAGCCAGATCGGGACCCCTTCGCCCGCACGGCGCGACAGGACGAAGTGGACGTACTCGTGCGCGGCCGTGTCGAGCCACTCGTACCCCTTCACGAGCGCCTTCGGCGACACGACCATGAGCTTGCCGTACTTGCAGAGCGCGATGGTCCCCGAGGTCTTGATCTCCTCCTCGGTGAGCGTGCTCATCTTCGCGAGCTGGCGCGGACTGTCGAGGAACTCGATCGTCACCTTCTCCGGCGGGACCCAGCCGAGGTCGTGCGCCAGCGCGGTTCGCTGCGCCTCGAGCGCGTCGAGGACGTAGGGCACGAGCACCTCGTCCTTGCCCCGGGGATAGCTCACCGTGAAGTGCACGCCCTCGACGCGCACGTGGTCCTTCGTGACCTCGCGCGCGTTCCGCGCGAGCTGGGCGTCGTCGATGACGTTCGCGTCGTTGCCGACCGAGTCGAAGAGCTTCACCGCCTCGTCGTAGCGCTGCTCGCGGAAGCGGAGCATCCCGGCCACGGTGCGGACCGTCGTGTTCGGGTCGGCCGTGAGGAGCGGCTCGACGATCGCGCGCGCGGCCGGAACGTCCTCGGCCTGGAGGAGGTGGACCGCGCGGCGGAGCTGCACGGTCAGCTCGCGCCACTCCCCGCGACCCTCCCCCGCGCGGGAGAGGGGGGTCGACGCCAGCGCGAGCGCGAGCAGGACGGCCGTCATTTCACGAGCTCCCGGTAGTACCTCGACACCTCGTCCTCGTAGCTCTTCGGCTTCCCCTGCTTCATCGCCTCCATGAGGTCGCGCCGGAACGCCTCCGGAGCCTTCCACGCCTCGGCGCCCGGGATCTCCACCTTCTCCGGCGACGCCTCGAGCCCGTCCCCCTCTTCCTGCCCCCCCGACTCCATCGCGAAGGGCATCGGCATCCCGCCCTGGCCCTGCCCGCTCGCGCCGGCCATCTTCTCCATCCCTTGCCGGAACCGCTGGAGCGCGTCGAGGGCCTGCTGCTGGCGCCCGGCGCCGCGCTGCGGATCGCGGCGCGCCAGCTCGCCCGACGCGCCGTCCATCTGCTGCTCCGCGTCCCGGAGCGCGTCGCCGGCCTGCGGCGGGAACACCGGCGCCTTCGCCGCCAGCTCCTCCATGCGCCGCCGCAGCTCGTTCGCGCGCCGCGCCAGGTCGCCCTGCCGGCGAGCCTGCTGATCGAGCCGCGCCTGCGCCTCGCGGGGCAGCACGTCGCGCGGCTCGGGGAACATCCGCTCGAGCTGGTCGCGCACCTCGCGGGCGGGCGGCACCGCCTGCGAGGCCTCGTCCCGCGCCGCGCGGAGCCTCGGGAGCTCGCGCGTGCCCGACAGCTGCGGGAAGCGCTCCAGCATCGCGAGGTCCTCGTCGAGCCCGGCGGCGAGCCGCTCGACCGGCAGCGCCGCGCGGCGCGCCGCCTCGCGCGCGGCGTCGAGGTCCTTCGTCGCGAGCGCCCGATCGAGGTCGGCGAGCCGGTCGCGAGCCTGCTCGAAGTCGCTCTCCGCCCGCGGCGTCACCCCCGCCTGGGCGCCGTCGACCTTTTCCCTCGCATCGCGCGTGAGCTGCCGCAGCCGCGCGAGCTTCCCCTCGGCGTCCTTGAGGCGCCGCGCCACCTCGCGCTGGTAGGCCTGCTTCTCCTGGCCGGTCTCGCCGGCGAGCCGCTGCTGCTGCCGCTCCACCTCGCCGAGCTCGTCCCGGAGCTGGCGCAGGTCGCGCGCGAGCTCGCGGCTCTGCTCACCCGGCCGCTTCTGTGCGCGCTGCATCCCCGCCACGAGCTCGTCCATCCGCGCGCCCAGCTCGTCGAGCTTCGCGAGCGCGCGGTCGAGGTGGCCCTCGCGGATCTCCTTCTCGATCTCGTCGAGCTGCGCCTGGCCGTCGGCCGCCTTCGCCGCCTCGGCGAGCGCCTCCGTGTTCAGGTGCTCGTCGTTCATCCCCTTCGCCAGCTCGGCCATCCGGCGCGCGAGGTCGTCCATGCGCCGCCGGAGCGCCTGCACCTCCGCGAGGAGCTGCTGCTTGTGCTCCGCGGTGGGGGCGTCGCGCACCTTCTCGGCGAGCGCGGCGAGGTCGCGGCGGCGCGCCTGCAGCTCCTTCGCGAGCCGCACGAGGTCGTCGGCCCGCTCCTGGTCCATGAGCTTCTCGAGGTACAGGATCCCGCTCTCGAGCGTGCCGTCGAGCTTGCGATCGAGCTCGGCGAGGCGGGCCAGGAGCGGCGCGTCCCCGCGCTGGAACGCGAGGGTCCGCGCGAGCGATTCCCGCAGCTGCGTCACGTCCTCGCCCGCGCGCGACACCGAGGCCCCCACGTTCGCGAGCGCCTGCGCGAGCTCCCGGGGCGCCGCGCGATCCCGCCGCATCGCCGCCGCCCCCTCCGTGAGCCGGCTGCCGAGGGCGACCGTGCGGCCGTCGAGCCCCTGCGCCTGCTGGACGCGGGGGACGTCCCAGCGGCGGGGGCCCTGGGCGAAGAAGTCGAGCCGGTCGGCGGCGTGCCCGATGAGCGCCTCCCAGAGCTCCTTCGCCTGGGACACCGCGAGGCGACGGTGCTCCGCCTCGCTGTAGATCTTGAGGACGTGCGTCGCGGAGACGCCGCGCTTCGGGCCCGACACGGTGTCCTCGTCGGTCGCCTCGAGCCAGTACTGGATCCGCTCGCCCTCCACGAGCCGCAGCGCCGCCACGTCGAGCGTCTCGGTGCCGCCGTCGCGCCGGAGCCCAGAGAGATCCTTCAGCTTCGCGCGCTCCTCCTTCGTCGCCCCATCCCGCCGCACGACCAGGGTGAGCGTGCCGAGGCCGAAGTCGTCGGAGGCGGTCCAGGCGAGCGGCACCTTCGCGCCGGGCTGCACCTCCAGCTCGGGCTTCGGCTGGACGATGCGCACCTCGGGCGCGAGGTCGGGCTCGATGGAGATCGGGAGCGGCGGTCCCTCTGCGAGCACCTTCTTCCCGTTCGTGAACCGGAAGCGGTAGGTGCCCGGCTCGCCGACGACGAGCTGACCTGCGAGCTCGCGGGCCGCGGCCACCTGGAGCGGCACGAGGCGCTCCGTCGCAGGGGACGCGCCGCCCTCCGCCGGCGGCGCGGCAGGCGCGGAGAGCACGAGCTGCGCCTCGCGGACGTCTCGGTCGGCGCGGGTCTTCAGGGTCACCTCGGTCCCCTTCGGCGCGTGGAGCTCGCCGCCCGTGCCGGAGAGGGTGCGCGGCTCGCGGCGCATGTAGGCCGGGTAGCGATAGGTGAGCTCCACGTCCCCGGTGATCGGCGCGCGGGACGGCGCGAGCTTGCCTTCGGGCCCCAGGCCGAGGAGGCGCGCGTAGCCCTGCCGGAGTGACGGACCCGCGGCGGCGAGCGCGAGCAGGTTCAGGAACGCGGCGAGCGCGAGGGCGGAGCCGGCGCGGCGGGCGGGCACCGAGGGGACCACGATGCGCAGGTCGAGCGCAGCGGCGCGCGCGGCGGTGCGGGCCACGTGCTCCTCCACGAGCGCGGGGCTGAAGCCGGCGCCGTCGCGCGCGAGCTCCACCGCCGACACGAGGTCGGAGCGCAGCGGCGGAACGGCGTCGCCGAGGACGCGGGCGACCGACTCCGCCGGGCCGGTGCGCCGGCGCAGGGCGAGGCCGCCCCAGGCGACGGCGGCCGTTGCTGCGGCGAAGGCGAGCCCCACCGCCGACGCCCTCGCCCGGCCGGCGTCGGGGCGCAGGGTGAGCCAGGTCGCACCCGCAAG